>LWDU01032877.1_pt1 | contig 10703 bp, 10 predicted proteins | sample 727161 | NCBI WGS metagenome assembly LWDU01 (sample SAMN04566230, study PRJNA314399) | hydrothermal vent metagenome | isolation source: deep sea hydrothermal plume seawater | place: Mexico: Gulf of California, Guaymas Basin | collected 2004-07-11 | reverse complement strand
CAAATGCTCCTGTACCAAAAATAATTATTTTTTTCATAAAGTTCAATAGAATTTTGATTATAACGATTTAAACTTATTTATAAAATTAAATCTTATTGAAAGGTACAATATAGAAAAATTCATAATTTTTAGAGAGTTCATCAATACCAATTTCTTTAATTTTTTTTAAATCACAATTAATATAATAATTATAGTTAAAATCAATAGCATTCCAACCTCTTTTGAATCTGTACAACTCAGATTGATTTTTCCAAGTTCCGCCAAAATTATAGAAATCAACTTTTTGTTGAACGGATGATTTAATTGATGACCAAATAAGTAAACTAGTACTTTGTGTATTTTTAGATTCTGAAGTATAAGCAGGCATATAATATTCAGCAAAATTATTATGGTAAAAAACTAAAAGATAAGAAATATTTTCTTCATTATATTGTGCACAAAATATTTCATAATCACGATGAATAGTAAAATTTTCCTTAATTTTTTGGAAAAATTCTTTAGGTTTGTTTTTTCCACCTTTAGATTGCATTTCTGTAATATGCATATTATAAAATTCATCAATTACTTCATCAGATAATTCAGGATTTGTCACAGTAATATTCAATTTTTGACTTTTTCTAACAGCACGCCTTACACGTTGCTCTAAAGAATTCCAAAGATCATTTTCAGATTTATTTTTTAAATCCAAATATTGAATTAATCTTTGATCTTTAAATGTATAAGAGTAATGATCTTCATACATCGATTCATTTTGTAAAAAAGGGTTTGATACAATTACAGATGATAGAATATCATTTTCAAGATTAAAATTATTTAATTCATTTAAAATCAATTTTGTACAATCATTTTTGGAAACAATTCCACCATAACTTCCAAAAAACGGAAGAGAATTGATAACTAAGCCGTGTTTTGATTTTTTAATAAAAAATGGCATTAATCCTATGATTTCATCTTTTTCTTTAACTTGAATAAAGTTAGGTTCAATTTTTAACAAATCCTTAAGAAATAAAATATGACTTTTTGAATGATAAAAACTAGAAAAATTATTTTTTATAAAATTTTCATATTCCACATAATCAATATTTTTTATAACTTCAGCATTCAATTTTTATCACTTTAATTTTTCATCAATATTCATTTCTTTTGAGATAAATGTTCTATACCATACTTCTAATGCTAAAATTGAAGTCAATCTAGTCAAATATCTAACTGAACCATCATTTTCAACAATTTCGAAGGATTTTGTAATCCATTTTGAATTAATTAAATCTTTTTGAATAATTTTACAATCTTTATCAAAAATATATTTCTCAAAAATTTTTTTGCCATTTTTTTTCCAATCAAACCATAATTCAGGAGAAAATCCACGTTTTTCATCAATATGTTGTGTATTCAGTTCACTTGCAATTTTTCTTAGAATTATTTTTCCTTTTTGTATTTTCTCATCATATTTTTCATTTAGATTAAGTGATAAACCAAATTTTATTACAGAATCATTTAAAAAAGGAGAAATGCCATTTAGATCATAATAATTACAAATAGACTTACTGGTAGGAATAAAATCATAAAGTAATTTTCCATTAAAATCAGCAAGCATAACTTGTTGTAATGGATGTAAAGTATTTGAAAAATATGGTTTAAAATAATTAAAAATTTCACTCCATTTAAATAAAATATTTTTACCAAAAATTAGTTTTTGATCAATAACCCAATCACGATTATGACATTCTAAATAATTTTTAACTTTAGTCTTCCAACTTGATTTTGGTTTGCATAAATTTAAAAATTTACTATACCTAAATGTATAACCGCCGAAAACTTCATCAGCTCCATCACCTGCAACATATGTATTACCATATTTTTTTGCTTCTTTTGCAATAATATGTGTATAAGTATTCCATTTTGGTTTTTTTGTAATTGAAATTAATTTTGGCATTGTTTGATAAATGGAAGGCATTTTTACAGTTTTAAATTTTGCATTAAATTTTTTAGCAATTTTTGAAGCTTGTTTTGATTCATCAAATCCTTTTTCGAAAATTCCACAAATTCCAATTAATTCACGATCAGGAAAAATTTCACGTAGCAATGATAAACATAGTGTGGAGTCAATTCCACTACTTAGTGAAACTGCAATTGGTTCATTAGAATTTTTTAGTTTATTTTTTAATGCACTTATGAGTAAGGTTTTAGTTTTTAATCCAGAAGGATCGGTTTGTGTTTCATCAAAATTATTTAATGTTGCAGGAGATAATTTTGGTTTTTCAGTAGGATCATACCTAATTGTGAGTATATTTTTCATCAAAACTGAATTTAATTTCAATAGATCAGTTCAAACACATATAGTAATAACTTTTCACTAATTATAGGCTAAAAAGATAATATTTAATCTAAAATTAAATATACAACATCTAAACATCATATATGAAAATATTAGCCATAGGTGATACTGCTAATAATTTTGAATCATTACAAAAATTTTCTAAAAATTTGGATATTCATTTAATTACATTTCCAAGAAAACAGGCTGAATTATTTACTTTATCAGAGAAAGTAGAAAGATTTGATTCTCTTCTAATTTCAAAACAAGTTAAAAAAATTAATCAAATCAAAGATCAGTATGATTTATGTTTAGTTTTAACTTGGTCAGCAGCTAGAATAGCATATCTTTCAGATTTAAATTATATTATGTATTTTGTTGGAGGGGATATAACAGAACCACCATTTGAAAAAATGCCCAAGATATCATTTTTAGAAAAACCTATCCACAATAGAAATTTTTTAGAAAGATATTTTTACAAAAAAATTTTTGATAGTGCAATTGCTTGTATAGTGGGTACAGAAGTGTATTTTGAACAATTAAAAAAATTCAGAAAAGACGCAATTAGATTAGATAACGTTTTTGTAGATATAGAAATTTTTAATGATAAAATAGAACCAATAAATTTAAAGACAAAAAAATTTACATTTTTATCAGCACAAAAATTTGGTTTAGAAAAAGGATTTGATATAATTTTTGAAGCATTAAAATTTTGTAAATCAGAATTTGATATTTTACAGGTAGAATGGTTTACTCAAAGAACAGAAGAAGAAAAAATTAAAGTTAAAGAGTTGTTAGCAAAAAAGCCCCCACAAATGAAATTCATTCCATTAATAAAAAGAAATGAGGTGGGAAGATACTACAAATCTGTAGATGCAGTTTTAGGGCAAATGAGATTTGGAGGATTGGGAGGAATTGAACGAGATGCATCTTTTTGTAAAGTACCCATATTATGTTATATCGATCAATCAAAACCAATGATAATTAATAAAGAAAAAGTTATACCTCCATTTTTACCAAAATCAAAAAATCCAAAAGAATTAGCTAAATTAATTGATGATATAGTAGAATCTAAAGAATTTAGAGATAAACTAGCAATTGAAGAATTTGAGTATTCAAAAAGGTTGTATCATCCTGAAAATGCTGCAAAAGCATGGGAAGAGGTATTAATTAAAATTTATAAAAATAAACCTTCAATTAATAAAAAATCATTTAAAATAAAAAAAATATTAGAAAATAAAATAATCGAGTATGCTGAAAATCTAATTTATAAGAAAAAAATGAAAGAAAGGAATATTCAAGGGTGGGGCAAGGAACAATATTATAAATTAACAAAATGATTTAAAAATGATGAAACTACTATTAGGAGCATCTCCATCAAAAATTTTTCATATGAAAGAATTTGTTAATGAACTTGAAAAACTCAATATAGAATGTAATCTAGTTTTAGATACAGATATTTCAGATAGATTTCCAAGTAGAAAAATATCACATTGGTTTCAATCTAGTAAAAAATTTGAAAAATTGATAGAAGAATTCAAACCAGATGCAATTTTTGTTGATCGTCAAAGACATTTTGTACTAGATGCACTAAAAACGAATATTCCATTATTAATTCATTTGAGAGGGGATATTTGGAAAGAAATTGAAATGGCAAAAAAAACACTTTACAAATTACCACATAAAAGAGTGGTATTAAAAAAATGGGAAAATATTGCAAATGAGAGTTTCAAAAAATCAAATCTTATTTTACCAATTTGTAATTATTTAGAAAATGAAACAAAAAAAAGATTACCTGAAAAGAAAGTTGCAACTATGTATCAAGGGATTAATTCTAAAAATTGGTACAAAGAAAAAGAAATGAAGTTAAAACACCCATGTGTTGGATTTTTACAAGGTTCAGTCATTTGGGAGAAAACAAAAGAGATGTTAACACTAACTAAAGTTATAGGGCAGGAGATGGACCATATAGAGATATTATTTTAACAAAATTAAAAAAATATGATAATTTTCATTGGCTTGGCCCATTAGAATATCCTGGAAAAGTCAGAGAATTTCTTTCATCAATTGACATTTACGGTCTTGCTAGTGGAATAGATATGTCTCCTCTCACATTACTTGAAGCACAATTAATGGGAAAACCAGTTATTGCTTCAAAAGTTGGAGGAATTCCAGAATTGATGATAGATAATAAAACAGGATTTCTTGTAAATAAGGGAAATTCTGAAGAATGGGAAGAAAAAATATCAATGTTGCTAAATGATACAAAAAAACAATTAGAAATGGGAGAGAATGGTAAGAAATTTGTCAAAGAAAATTTTTCTTGGGAAATAATAGCAAAAGAATTTAAGAAAACAATCAGTGAGCAATTAAAATTATAAATTATTCTAATCTAGAATTTTTATCCATTTCAGTAGTAATAAAAATCCTATACCAAATTTCAAATGCTAATAATCCCAAGAATTTGTTTACATATCTGACGTCAAGATTTTCATTGTTAATGTATTTGAGTATCCATTCTTCATTGATCCATTTATCCTTAACTAATCTTGAATCTAATAGAAAATCTTTGCAAATACGTTTACCATATGAATTCCATAAATTTTTTGTAGATACAGAAAAACCCATTTTTTGATCACTCATAAATGAGTCCAAATCAAATTTTTTGACTAATTGTCGAAGAGGGATTTTTCCAATATTATTTTTATTATCAAATTTCTGATTTACAGGTAGCTTAACACCATACGAAATCAATTCATGGTTAAGAAGAGGAGTTACAGAAGTTAAATTATAAAATTTATTTATAGATTTACTAACAATAGAAAAATTATACAAAAGTTTTCCATTATAGTCAGCTAAAAAAACCTGTTCTAACAGAGGTAAAGTATTATCAAAATAAGGTAATAGTAATTTATAGATATTTTCCCAATCAAAATTTGAATTTTTAGCAAATAACTTTTCTTGATCAGGCACCCAATCACGCTCATGACAAGATAAATATGCTTTAACTCGTTCTAAGGGTAAAGTATTATGATTTACAAGAGACAAATATTTTTCATATCGAAATGTGTAACCTGCAAAAATTTCATCTCCTCCATCACCAGAAACAATATATTTTGAATAATTTTGGACTTTTTTTGCAACATGAAACCAATGTAAATCCCAAAAAGGTAACCCTACCATTGAGATTGCATTAGGTAAATCTTGAAGATAATTTTCTAAAAATATAATTTCATGATCTACATCAAATTTATGAGCAATTTTTTCAGCAATTAATGATTCATCTAAACTATTAGCAAATTTTACAGAAAATGCTTTAATTTTTTTCTCAGGAAATATTTTCTTTAACATAGCCAACATTAAAGACGAATCAATTCCTCCACTTAATGCAATAGAAATTTTTTCAGAATCATTTGAATTAAATTTATGTTTCAAGTAATTTTCAATAGATGTTTCAATTAAATCATTATTTAGTGAAGAATTAATTTGAAAATCTTTCCAATTTAATTTTTTTAAACTATTTTTTTGTAAAGGATCATAACGTAATGTTAAAAGATTTTGAATTGTTGAAGGATTAAGATTGATTTTATTCCCCTTGTCCTAAACCTTTGAAAATTAATCCAGCTTTTTTAGCAGCATCATGATCAATAACACCTCTAGAATCTACAACTATAGGAGTACGCATTTGTGTATATAACATGGAAGAATCTAAATCATCAAATTCTTTATGATTGGTAACTAATACTAATCCATCAATATTTTTTAACGCATCAACAAGATTAGATTCTGTTTTAATACCAAAAATTTCTACATCCTTAAAGTAGGGGTCAAAAATTTTTACTTTCACTTTCAAATCTTTAAGATTTTGTATAATTGGTTCTGCAGGAGATATTTGAATATCCTTTACATTGGCTTTGTATGAAACACCTAAAATAAGAATTTCAGAATTTTCAATTTGTTTATTTGCTTCTTTAAAACAAGATTTCATAAGATTAACTACATGTTCAGGCATTTTTTCATTAATTTCCCTACTTAGTTTTATAATTTTTAATAAATCAGGATTAATCTTTTTCGCTAGATTCAAAAATTGATAAGAATTTACTGGAAGACAAGGGCCTCCAACGCCGGGTCCAGGATAATGTATTTGGAAATTATATTTTGTTTTAGCAGCTTCTAATACTTTGTTAGTATCTATTCCAAGACTTTCAAAAAGAACTGCTAATTCATTTACAAATGCTATATTGATATCTCTAAAAACATTAGTTGTTAATTTTACAGCGTTTGCAGTTTTACAATTAGGCATTGGAATTAAATCAACTGTAAAAACATGTTTGTATATTCTTGTAATAATATCTGCAATTTTTTCATTAATAGCTCCCACCAAACGAGGTAATTTATTAAAATCATTTAGAATTTGTCCAGGATTTGCTGTTTCAGGACATACTCCAATACCAAAATCATTACCAGCAAGAAATTTTTTGTCATTTCCTTCAATTATAGGAATTAATTCATTTTCAATAAATCCAGGTTCTACAGTACTTTCAACAATGACTAATGTTCCCGGAATTAAAAAATCATGTAATTGTTGTGCCACATTCTTTAAAGCAGAATAATCAGGTACATTGTTTGAATCCATAGGTGTTGGAAGAGATAGTAAAACAACATCAGATTTTGATAACGCCTCATCAATTTTTGTAGTCACATGAAAATTTTTCTTTTTCATAACTTCTTCAAAGATTATATCATATCCAGGTTCATCTTTTAATGGAAATTTTCCAGAGTTAATTGAATCTACAAGATTAGAATTAATATCAACTCCAATAGTGGGTAAACCAGATAAAGCAAATGAAAGTGCTGTAGGTAGTCCTATTCTTCCTATTCCTATAGTACAAACATTGATTTTTCCTGTCTGAATAGCTTGATTTAGCATATCAGTAGTTAATTCCATAATTTTTACATTATTATCCAATTTTTCTCCAATTGATTTGATTCTTGTCAATTCAACTTCTATTTATTTTATTTAGAATTCTCAAAACTTAAAGTGATCAATCAGTGTAAATCGATTATGAAATTTGCTGTTACTGGAGGAGCAGGATTCATTGGAAGTAATATTGTCAAAAATTTGATTAAAAATGGTCATTCAGTTAAAGTGATTGATAATTTACATACTGGAAGTAAAAAAAATTTGAATGGATATTTGAATGATATAGATTTTTGTGAAATAGATATTAGAAATTATGATGAATTAAAAAGAAATTTGAAAGATGTTGATGGAGTATTTCATGAAGCAGCATTAACAATTGTTCAAGAATCATACTTAAAACAAGATGAATATTTTGATGTAAATGTAAAAGGAACCGAAAATATTTTTAATATTGCAAAAGAACAAAATTTTAAGATAGTTTATGCTAGTAGTTCTAGTATTTATGGAGATACTAAAACTATTCCCATTAAAGAAGAATTTCCTAGAAAACCAATTAATCCGTATGGACAAACAAAATTAGAAGATGAATTTTTAGCTGAAAAAATTTCAGAAGAAAACATAGATGTTGTAGGTTTAAGATATTTTAATGTCTATGGAAAAGGTCAAACTGGTACATATGCAGGAGTAATAACAAAATTTATCAATAAATTAAAAGAAAATAAATCGCCTGAAATTTTTGGAGATGGTTCACAAATTCGTGATTTTATTTATGTTAAAGATGTTGCTGAGGCAAATTTATCAGCAATGAAAAGTAATGTAAAAAATGGTTTTTTTAATATAGGAACAGGAAAAACAACATCGATTAAAGAACTTGCTTACATGATGATTAAAATATTTGATAAGGAATTTGAGCCAGTATTTTTAGATCCACTTAAGGGAGATGTAAAGAAAAGTCAAGCAGATATTAATCATACCAAAAATAAATTAAATTGGAAATATAAAATAGAATTAAATGATGGGTTATGCAATTTTTTAAAATAGGGATTTAAGAATTGGATAAAAAAATTAGAGTTGCTTTCATCTATAAAGCATCAAATCAATTCTATAATAAAGAACATTTTGATAATACAACGTATTATTTTGCTATGCATGCATTAAAAAGAAATAAAAATTTAGAAGTGGATTATTTTCCAGCTGAAAAAAGTTTTGATGCTACAAAACTTAAAGGTAAATATGATATTATTATGCTTGGAAATCATAATTCTTCTACTCCAGATGAATTAATTGGAATAAAACAATTGGATATTCCAGTAATTGCAAGATGTGGTGATTTTCATAATGCAAAAAAATACAACACAATAAAATTTCATGAAAAATATAAAATTGATTATTACTATAATTTTATGTCTGAAAATTATTTTTATAAATTTTATCCAAAAGATTTCAAATACAAACCAATAATTTTAGGGGTCGAACCAAATTTTTATCAAAATTTAAAACCATTTAAAGATAGAATAAAAGATCGAATTTTAGTCACTGGTGCACTTGGTAAAAAAAATTTAAAATCAAAACTTGCTAATAGAATTTTAAATCCAAAAAGATCAGGATGGTATTTTTATAAATTAAGAACAATGTGTAACCAATTACCTCATGTTGATCATTCAGGAATGATAGGTAAAAAATATGTTAATGATAATTTTGCTTCTCATTTATCACAATATCAAGGAGCAATAGCTGCAACAACATTCTATCCAACAATAAAATATTGGGAAACATCTGCTTCAGGTTGTTTAACATTTATGGAAATTACAGAGCAAAACGATGGAGCATATTTGGGGTATAAAGATGGAGAAACTGCTATTTTTATAAATGAAAAAAATTATGAAAAAAAATTTGAATTATTTCTAAATGATATTGATAATCCAAAATGGGAGAAAATTGCTAACAATGGAAGAGAATTTACAATGAATAATCTATCAAATGATAAAGCTGTTGAATCATTAGTTAAATTATTCAAAAGTTTGATTTAGATAAAAATAAACCAAATATTATTTATTTTTTTATTTAATTATTTTCTATTTTATAATTAGTTCTACCAATAAAATCATCAAGATTTTTTATTGCTAAGAGATCTTCATTTTGTGGAATATAATCATGTGAGATTAAAGAAATTTTTTTATGTTCTAAAAATCTATATATTTTAAAATTATATGAATTTAAAATATCATAAATATCAGTAAATGAATAATCATAATTTTCATAATGTTTTGGAACAGCCTCAAAAAGTACACATGAAGTTTTTTTTAAGACCTCATCTGAGCCTAAAAATACGAATTTTTCATAACCCTCAACATCTATTTTTAGTAAATTAATATGAGATTCTTGTATATTCAAATCATCAATTTTAATTAAAGGGATGTTAGTTCCTTGGTCATTATCTATAATTTTATTTTGTCCATCTGAAGAAAGATTTGAGAAAAAAACATTTCCGGTTTTATTTCCAACTGCATAATTAAACAAATGTACATTTGTCAAATTATTTTGTTTTACATTCCCTTTAAGATATTCAAATATTTTTGGATGAGCTTCTATAGAATAAACTGTTCCATGATTTCCAATTTGTACTGCAGAAGTTATTGTAATTGTTCCAATGTTTGCACCAATATCAATTACAGTATCTTCTTTTTTGAGATATTCTAAATAGAAATTTTCTTGATCCAATCTAAAATTTGGTTCTATCCACAACGCTCTTGAATATGAGGAAGGATAGAATTTTAAAAAATAAGTTTGACGATTAATTAAAAAAAAATTAGACATGTGTGATCTCATTAAAAATTTTGCAAAAAGAAATTTGATTGGATGTTTTCTAAAACTTGCACTTTGTAATAAATCAAATTTCATAGTTTATCAAATATGTTTTCTTCTCAAATTTTATATCCAGTAACACTAATTCCACTTTCAATTTCTTTAAAGTTTATTATTTTTAATTTTGATTCTTTGAACCATCCTTTAACCTCTTTTGGAGTATGTCTAAATGCAAATTTTGGTGAATACCAATCAAAATTTACACCTACACTTCTTTCAAAATTATCAGATTCATCCCAGAAACATTTTAGAAAATGCCAATATACAAAACGTTGAACATCGTATTCACCTGCTTTAACGCCTAACAAAGGAATATCACGAGTGATTTTAATTTTTTTATTTAATTTAGCAAGGCTTTTTCCTAAATGAGCCATATCTTTTGAAAATTCAGTACATTCTTCAACAGACATTTTCACAGTTTTATTACGTACAAAATCATCCACATACTCTCTTACAGGTGCTTTTTTATTGTAAACATAAATCGATATATGACCAAGTTTTGTTAAAAATTTTGTAAGATATTTGAAAGATGTTCCAGTATTTTTTGTATGATGTAAAACTTGATCTGAATAAATATAATCAAAAAAAGTTTTTTTG
>LWDU01041973.1_pt1 | contig 10706 bp, 8 predicted proteins | sample 727161 | NCBI WGS metagenome assembly LWDU01 (sample SAMN04566230, study PRJNA314399) | hydrothermal vent metagenome | isolation source: deep sea hydrothermal plume seawater | place: Mexico: Gulf of California, Guaymas Basin | collected 2004-07-11 | reverse complement strand
GTCCCTTCAGACTTAACCTATACATTACTCACTGCCGCAGCCCTTGATGCCGCACCACCAATATGGAAGGTACGCATAGTCAACTGAGTTCCAGGCTCACCAATTGATTGTGCCGCAATAACACCTACGGCTTCACCCCTATTGACTAGATGACCCCGACCCAAATCACGCCCGTAACAAAGCGCACAAACACCATGCCGCGCTTCACAGGTAATAATAGAGCGAACCAACAATTCATCAATACCATGCTCCTCTAAAAGCAGCACCAGAGCCTCGTCTAACATTGTTTTAGCTGGAACCAGTACTTTTTCACCGGCCCCATCAAACACATCATTAGTCACGACCCGCCCTAACACACGCTCACTCAGCGGCATGACCACGTCACCCCCTTCAATGATCGGCGTTAAGGTGAGCCCCCCTTCAGAACCACAGTCATCCATGGACACCACTAAATCTTGAGCCACATCCACTAATCGGCGGGTTAAATAACCTGAGTTTGCTGTTTTTAACGCCGTATCAGCCAAACCTTTCCGAGCACCGTGAGTAGAAATGAAATACTGCAAAACATCCAGTCCTTCTCGAAAATTCGCTGTGATCGGCGTTTCAATAATAGAACCATCAGGCTTAGCCATCAAACCCCTCATCCCAGCAAGCTGTCTAATTTGAGCCGCTGAACCCCGAGCGCCTGAATCAGCCATCATAAAAATAGAATTAAATGACTTCTCCTTAACGGTATTACCTTGTGCGTCAATGGTATCTTCTTCGCCAAGCCCTTCCATCATGACCTTTGCGACTTGCTCATTAGCACGAGACCAGATATCAACAACCTTATTGTAACGCTCCCCTTCTGTTACCAAACCGGAAGCATATTGATCCTGAATATCTTCTACTTCTTTTTCAGAAGCCTCAATAATTGGCATCTTACCCTTAGGTACAACCATATCTTCAAGACCGATTGAAACCCCCGCTTTCGTTGCTGATTTAAAACCCAAATACATGAGCTGATCAGCCAAAACAACGGTATCTTTAATTCCCAAATTACGATAACAATAGTCAATTATCCGTGAGATGTTCTTTTTGGTCATATCACAGTTAATTAGGTCAAAAGGAATACCTTCAGGAACAATCTCCCAAATCATTCCACGGCCTACTGTCGTTTTAACACGCTTGGTTTGATATTCAAATTCACCGGCGTCATTAAATATTTTTTCTTTAATTCGCAACTGAATGATCGTTCTCGGTTCAACACGCTTAAAATGTAACGCCTTATGAAGCTCATCTAGGCCAGAAAAAATACTACCTTCACCTTGCGCATTAATTTTTTCACGACTAATGGCATATAATCCCAAAACTACGTCCTGGGTTGGATTGATAACAGGCTCCCCACTTGCAGGCGAAAGAATATTATTCGTAGCCATCATCAACGTTCTTGCTTCGATTTGCGCCTCTATTGACAGCGGCACGTGAACCGCCATTTGATCACCGTCAAAATCGGCATTAAAAGCACTACAAACAAGGGGGTGTAATTGTATGGCTTTACCCTCAATCAGGATAGGCTCAAAAGCCTGAATACCCAACCTGTGCAATGTTGGGGCACGGTTAAGCATAATTGGATGCTCTCGGATAACCTCTTCAAGAATATCCCAAACTTCTCCACCCTCTTTTTCAACTAACTTCTTAGCGGCTTTGATTGTCGTCGCTAAACCGCGCAATTGAAGTTTACTAAAAATAAACGGTTTAAATAACTCCAACCCCATCTTCTTCGGTAAGCCACATTGATGCAATTTAAGCGTAGGCCCAACCACAATAACCGATCGACCTGAATAATCGACCCGTTTACCCAGTAAATTTTGTCTGAAACGCCCCTGTTTACCTTTAATCATATCTGCAAGCGATTTTAACGCACGCCGATTAGTCCCGGTAATTGCCCGTCCGCGACGACCATTGTCTAATAGCGCGTCAACAGACTCCTGAAGCATTCTTTTTTCATTACGAACGATAATATCCGGCGCACTCAACTCAAGTAAACGCCCTAACCGATTATTTCGGTTAATAACACGGCGATACAAATCATTTAAATCTGACGTAGCAAAACGCCCACCATCCAACGGAACCAAAGGACGTAACTCAGGTGGTAACACCGGAAGGACGGTTAAAATCATCCATTCTGGACGGTTTTGAGAGTTCGACAACGCCTCTAATACTTTTAATCGTTTCGAAAACTTCTTAATTTTAGTTTCTGAACTAGTCGCATTAATGTTGTCGCGTAGATCCTTTACTTCAGCTGGCAAATCAATTGATTTCAGCAGCTGTAAGATCGCTTCCGCACCCATCTTGGCAACAAAGTCGTCACCGTGCTCTTCCACCTTATCGAGATATTCTTCATCGGTTAGTAGTTCACCCCGTTCCAATGGAGTCATACCCGGCTCCAAAACAACAAATGACTCAAAGTACAAGACGCGTTCAATTTCGCGCAAAGTCATATCTAGCAACAATGCAATTCTAGAAGGTAATGATTTTAGGAACCAAATATGCGCAACCGGGCTCGCCAAATCAATATGCCCCATCCGTTCACGACGAACTTTTGAAAGCGTTACCTCTACACCACACTTTTCGCAAATAACTCCGCGATGCTTAAGGCGCTTATATTTTCCACACAAACATTCATAATCACTGACTGGACCAAAAATCTTGGCGCAAAACAAACCATCTCTTTCTGGCTTAAATGTCCGGTAATTAATTGTTTCTGGTTTTTTAACTTCTCCGAATGACCACGACCGAATCAAATGCGGCGACGCCAACCCAATTCGAATAGCATCAAAATCTTCAACCTGACCCTGACGGTTTAAAATATTAAATAAATCTTTCAAGCGCTTTGTCCTCTAATCAAACGATACAATCTGGGCAACCCAGTGTCTCTATAAGCCATTATGATCTGAATTATTTGTCTCTTTCGAGCTCAATATTAATCCCTAAAGATCGAATCTCTTTAGTCAAAACATTAAATGATTCAGGCATTCCGGCATCCATATCATGTTTGCCATCGACAATATTTTTATACATTCTCGTTCTCCCACTGACATCATCAGATTTTACAGTTAGCATTTCTTGCAAAGTATAAGCCGCACCATAAGCCTCCAGCGCCCATACTTCCATCTCACCAAAACGCTGACCACCAAACTGTGCCTTACCACCTAGTGGCTGTTGAGTGACCAGGCTGTATGGTCCCGTTGACCTTGCATGCATCTTATCATCAACTAAATGATTTAATTTCAACATATACATATAACCCACAGTGATCTCTCGTTCAAAGACATCACCCGTCAAACCATCAAATAAGGTTGTTTGACCGTGTTCTGGCAAATCAGCTAATCTCAACATAGACCGAATATCATCTTCAGAAGCACCATCAAACACAGGTGATGCCATGGGCACACCTCCCGTCAAGTTTTTGGCCATTTCGAGTATTTGTTTATCAGAAAAGCTATCTAAATCTTCATGACGCCCACTGGTATTATAAATACGCCCTAGATAAGCTCTGATTTCTGTTATTTGAGCCTGTGTCTTAAGCATCTCGCCAATCTTGACACCCAAACCTTTGGCCGCCCAACCCAAATGGGTCTCTAAAACCTGGCCGACGTTCATCCTAGAAGGCACGCCTAAAGGATTCAGAAGGATATCAATAGGCCGCCCATCCGCAGTAAAAGGCATATCTTCAACAGGAACAATTTGAGAAATAACCCCCTTGTTACCGTGTCGACCCGCCATTTTATCGCCGGGCTGAATCCGTCTTTTAACGGCCAAATGGACTTTAACCATTTTCAAAACACCGGGTGCTAAATCATCGCCCATGGTGATCTTATTGCGTTTTATGTCCAGTTGCTTTTCAAAATCTTTACGCAATTGTTCAATTTGTACAATAATAGCTTCTAATTGAACATTAAGGTCTTCATTGGTAGTGGTAATACTCAACCATTTTTTCTGCTCCATTCCCTGCAATATTTCCGCAGTGATCTCTTTGCTCTTCTTGAACCCTAACATCGATGACTCAATAAACTCACCGATCAATAACTTTTCTACACGACTATAAATATCCTGTTCAAGGATAATCCGTCGGTCATCAAAATCCTTTTTAGCCAGCTTAACTTCTTCGTCTTCAATTGATAGTGCACGCGCATCCTTCTTAACGCCATCTCGAGTAAAAACTTGAACATCAATGACGTGCCCATCCATACCATTAGGTACACGTAGAGAAGTATCCTTCACATCAGCTGCTTTTTCACCAAAAATTGCACGTAGCAATTTCTCTTCCGGTGTCAACTGACTCTCTCCCTTCGGCGTCACCTTACCGACCAATATATCTCCGCCCTTAACTTCAGCACCAACGTAGACAATACCAGACTCATCTAACTTAGAGAGTGCATCTTCACTCACGTTAGGAATATCGGCAGTGATTTCTTCTGGACTTTGCTTAGTATCTCGGGCTACACAGGTTTTCTCTTCGATATGGATTGTCGTGAAACGATCCTCTTTTACAACATTCTCAGAGACCAAAATAGAATCTTCAAAGTTATAACCATTCCAAGGCATAAAAGCGATCAGCATATTCTGACCCAAAGCCAATTCACCAATGTCGGTAGAAGGTCCATCCGCCATAATATCACCGGCTTTGACGATATCAGACAATTTAACCAATGGCTTCTGATTAATACAGGTATTTTGATTTGACCGGGTATATTTAATCAGATTATAAATATCAACACCGGACTCACCGGCCTCAGTTTCAGAATCATCAACACGCACAACAATTCGAGCCGCATCTACTTTCTCAATAACACCGCTACGCTTTGCAACAACCGTTACGCCCGAATCCTTGGCTACGGTACGTTCCATTCCCGTACCCACTAATGGCTTTTGAGCAATTAATGTTGGCACGGCTTGACGCTGCATATTTGAACCCATTAATGCACGGTTGGCATCATCATGTTCTAGGAACGGAATAATTGATGCTGCAACCGATACAATCTGTTTTGAAGAAACATCCATATATTGCACATCTTTAGATGCTGCTAATTGGAATTCATCTTTATAACGACAAGAAACCAAACCTTCAACCAAGTGGTTGTTTTTATCAACAGCCACACTGGCCTGAGCAATAACGTACTCGCCTTCTTCAATGGCCGATAAATAATCAACCTGCGAAGTTACACTACCGTCAACAACCTTACGATAAGGGGTTTCTAGAAAACCGTATTTATTAGTCCGCGCATACACCGCTAACGAATTGATCAAACCAATATTCGGCCCCTCTGGCGTCTCAATAGGACAAACACGGCCATAATGCGTGGTATGAACATCCCGCACCTCAAAACCCGCACGTTCTCGCGCAAGACCCCCCGGTCCTAACGCAGAAACTCGCCGTTTATGCGTCACTTGCGACAATGGATTATTTTGATCCATAAATTGTGACAACTGGCTGGAGCCAAAAAACTCTTTTACCGCTGCTGATACCGGCTTAGCATTAATAATTTCTTGAGGCATTAAGCCTTCTGAATCTGCTAACGTGAGACGCTCTCTAACCGCTCTTTCAACACGCACCAGACCCACTCTAAATTGATTTTCAATCATTTCGCCCACCGAACGCACGCGTCGGTTACCTAAATGATCAATATCATCGATATTTAAATTTCCATTTCGAATATCAATCAACTCTTTAAGAACATCAACAATATCTTCTTTACTGAGCGTTCCTTCACCAATAATTTCTTGTCGTCCTAAACGACGGTTAAACTTCATTCTACCAACCGCAGAAAGATCGTAACGGTCAGAACTAAAAAACAAGTTCTTGAACAACTTTTCAGCTGCATCTTGGGTCGGTGGTTCACCCGGACGCATCATGCGATAGATTTCGATCAACGCCTCAATTCTATTGGTACTACTATCAATTTTCATTGCATTGGAAATATAAGGCCCTCTGTCAAGCTCATTGACAAACAGAGTCTCTATTTCAGTGATACCAACAACCTGAATAGCGGCTAATAATTCATCGGTGATTTCCGCATTAACTTCAGCGACCAACTCACCGGTAGATTCGTCCACCAAGTTATTAGCTAATAACTTGCCAAACAAGTAATCTCTAGGCACTTCAATCTGATCAACACCCGCCTTAGTCATTTGGCGAATATGTTTTACCGTTACACGACGACCTTCTTCTACATAAACCTTTCCATCATACGTGAGATCAAAAGTAGCAATATCACCTCTTAACCGTTCTGGAACAATATCAAATAGATAACGGTCATCAGATAAATGAAATTTGTTAGTCTCATAGAACAATGAAATAATTTCTTCGTTGTTATAAGAAAGTGCTTTCAATAATATAGTTGCAGGAATCTTACGACGCCTGTCAATCCTTACAAACAGAGTATCTTTATGATCAAACTCAAAATCCAACCAAGACCCACGATATGGAATGACTCGTGCATTAAAAAGTAATTTTCCAGAAGAGTGTGTTTTACCTTTATCGTGATCAAAGAAAACACCCGGTGAACGGTGCAATTGAGAAACAATAACACGCTCAGTACCATTAATAACGAAAGTACCATTTTCCGTCATCAGTGGCAATTCACCCATATACACTTCCTGTTCACGTACGTCTTTTACCACTTTTGCAGATAACGGCGACTCTTTATCATAAATCACTAAACGCACTAAAACACGCAATGCAGCCGCATAAGTCACACCCCGTTGCTGACATTCACGAACATCAAAAACTGGATCGCTAAGTCGATAACTCACATACTCTAAGACAGCAAAACCCGAATGACTAACAATTGGAAAAACAGTTGTGAATGCAGCGTGCAATCCCAACTCTTCACGAGTAGCGGGTGATTGACCTGACTGTAAAAACTTAGCGTATGAATCAATTTGAGTGGCAAGGAGGTAAGGAACTTCCATAACATCAGAAGCTTTGCCAAAATTATTTCGAATTCGCTTTTTCTCGGTAAAAGAGTAGACCATAGTGCGTGTTTCCTTCAACGTAAAGAACGGTACTTCTTATTAGGTAAAACAAACAGTAAAAGGCCGGCGACTAAAAGTCACCAGCCAAATAGAAATTAAATTATTTAATTTCTACAGAAGCACCTGCTTCTTCAAGCTGTTTTTTAACTTCTTCAGCTTCTGTTTTACTAACGCCTTCTTTAATCGTTGAAGGAACGCCGTCTACTTCTGCCTTAGCTTCTTTCAAACCTAAGCCAGTTATAGCACGTACTGCCTTAATAACTGAAACTTTATTTGAACCTTGACCTGTTAGTACTACATCAAATTCAGTTTGCTCTTCAGCAGCAGCAGCATCGCCACCTGCAGCAGGAGCTGCCGCAACAGCCGCAGCCGCAGAAACACCAAATTTTTCTTCCATCGCTGAAATCAGGTCAACGACTTCCATTACACTCATGTTTGAAATCGCTTCCAAGATATCTTCTTGTGAAAGTGCCATATTTTTATTCCTCTATAATTTATTTCGTTTGTTACACGTGAAAGAGACTTACGCCGCTTCTTTCTGATCTTTTATCGCTGCAACGGTGCGCGTTAACTTAGCATGTGGTTCCGCTAAAGTACGGACAAATTTTTCTACCGGTGCTTTCATCAATGCCATTAGCATACTAATCGCTTGATCACGCGTAGGTAAGGCAGCTAAACGTTTCAATTCAGAGGCATCATACAACTGCCCACCGATAGAAACTAACTTAGTCACCAACTTATCATGTTCTTTTGCAAAATCATTGATTACACGCGGTGCCGATCCTGGATCTTCCATTGAAAATGCAAAGATCAAAGGTCCTTTCATACCCTCTTTCATGCATTCAAATTCTGTTCCTTCAACAGCACGCTGTGCCAACGTATTTTTTACCACACGTAGATAAACACCCGACTCGCGAGCAACTCGACGTAACTCTGTTAACTCTGATACCGTTAAACCACGGTATTCAGCAGCAATAGCCGAGTGCGCGTCAGCGGCGATAGCAGCAACCTCTTCGACGACAATTCTTTTGTCATCCAGTCCTAATGCCACAATTTACCTCCGAATTTTTTCTGATAAAATCAGAATTTTCATAACACATCATTAAAAATCTCACTAATGATGCACCCTAATAGTTACTTTCACCGATCACCTGGATCCAGATACCATCTACGTAGGAAAAACCTTTAACTCAATAAGGCTTAATTATGCTTACACACCTACGGTCTTTGACGGTCACCGAAAACCGGTAACCCAAAGTCTTAATTAAGAACGTTAATAGGTTCTTAAAATATTACTCACCTAAACTGCTTTTATCAATCGACAAACCTGGGCCCATCGTTGATGACAAGGTGATTTTCTGTAAATAAATTCCTTTCGCAGCGCTCGGCTTAGCTTTCTTTAAATCTGCAATCAATGCTTCCAAATTTTGGGCAATCGCATCACCCTCAAAGCTAACCTTTCCTACTGTACAATGGATAATTCCAGCTTTATCAGTTCGGTAACGCACTTGACCAGATTTAGCATTCTTAACAGCTAGCGCCACATCCGGAGTAACCGTACCTACTTTTGGGTTCGGCATTAGCCCACGAGGACCTAAAATCTGACCTAATTGACCCACGACACGCATAGCGTCGGGTGATGCAATGACCACATCGAAATCCATTATGCCTTTTTTAACTTCAGCCGCTAAATCATCCATGCCCACAATATCAGCACCTGCAGCCTTTGCAATATCAGCATTTTCACCTTGAGTGAAAACAGCTACCCGTACCGTTTTTCCAGTACCGTTTGGCAACACGGTTGCACCACGTACATTTTGTTCTGATTTACGCGAATCAACACCTAAGTTAATACTCACATCAACAGACTCATTAAAATTTGACAGTGCTACAGCTTTAAGCACGCTGACGGCCTCAGTCACAGAGTAAGCTTTATTGGGATCAACTTTTTCTGCAATAACCTTAGCTCGTTTTGTTAATTTAGCCATTTACAGACCCTCCACGATCAAGCCCATACTACGAGCACTACCTGCTATTGATTTTACTGCAGCATCTAAGTCAGCCGCATTTAAATCCGGCATTTTAGTTTTAGCAATTTCTTCTAACTGTGCAACAGTAACCGTTCCTACTTTATCAATATTAGGAACCCCACTTCCTTTAGCAATACCCGCTGCTTTCTTTAACAATACAGAAGCCGGTGGAGTCTTAGTCACAAAAGTAAAACTACGATCAGCATAAACGCTGATAATGACAGGAATAGGCATCCCTTTCTCTAGCTCTTGCGTCTTTGCATTAAACGCCTTACAAAACTCCATGATATTAACACCATGCTGACCCAATGCTGGACCGACCGGAGGACTTGGATTAGCCTCACCTGCTTTTACCTGCAACTTAATATATGCTTCAATCTTTTTAGCCATTAGCTATACTCCATAGTGGGTGCAAACGCCGACTAGGCTCCCCTTAAAACACCTTCAAACAACAAGGGTCATTTTTTAAAACTTATCAACCTTTTTCCACTTGAGTAAACTCAAGATCAACGGGCGTTGATCGCCCAAAAATCATAACCGTAACGGTTAAGCGACTCTTCTCGTAGTGAACTTCCTCAACAACACCATCAAAATCCTTAAATGGCCCATCCACTACACGCAAAACCTCACCAACCTCGAACAATACCTTCGGTTTTGGTTTGTTGATACCCTCTTCAACACGATTCAATATAAGATCAGCTTCTGCCTCAGTGATAGCAGCGGGTTTATTCGCTGTACCGCCGATAAAACCTAAAACACGTGGGATATCACGAACCATATGCCAAGTCTCATCAGTTAATTCCATTTGCACGAGCACATAACCAGGAAAAAACTTTCTCTCACTTTTACGCTGTTGACCTGATCGCATCTCAACAACTTCTTCAGTCGGAACAATTACTTTACCGAAAAAATCCTGCAAGCCTTCGCGTTCAATTCGCTCTTCCAATGCCAAACGAACCTTATTCTCATAATTCGAGTAGGCATGAACAACATACCATTTAAGAGCCATACTAGCCCCCCTGCCCGGTTAAAACCTGAACACCCCAAAACAAGAACATATCAAACAACCACAAAATCAGACCCACCACAAAAACCATAGCAAACACAGTCAATGTAGTCTGCACAGTCTCCTGACGGGAAGGCCAAACTACTTTTCGAACTTCTTGACGCGCTTCTCGTACAAAAGCACTAAAGTCACGTCCTGTAGCCGATGTTAACGCTATTAACATAGCCACCAAAATAACCGCCACTAATCCAAGAACCCGATAAAGTAACGGGAACTCCGAAAAATAATAAAAACCAGCCAAGCCTGCAATCACTAGGGATACAGAAAATACCAGTTTCACAACATCCATAACAGATCTTGTCGCTTCAGTTTGAGTTGACATTATTGCTCTTTATTTAAATTAAATTTTAAAAAATAGAATGGCAGGCCAGGAGGGACTCGAACCCCCAACCTGCGGTTTTGGAGACCGCTGCTCTACCAATTGAGCCACTGACCTACTGGCTACCTGCTTACATAACGACAGCGACCCTGCCCACTAAGGGCAGAGCCACTACGATAATCACTCTATAATTTTAGCTACTACGCCCGCACCCACTGTGCGACCACCTTCTCTTACCGCGAAACGCAAACCATCTTCCATCGCAATCGGT
>LWDU01000436.1_pt1 | contig 10706 bp, 6 predicted proteins | sample 727161 | NCBI WGS metagenome assembly LWDU01 (sample SAMN04566230, study PRJNA314399) | hydrothermal vent metagenome | isolation source: deep sea hydrothermal plume seawater | place: Mexico: Gulf of California, Guaymas Basin | collected 2004-07-11 | reverse complement strand
ATGTAAAAGAAAAAATGGATGAGAATACAATAAAACAATACGAAGCATCTAGGAATGCGGCAACACCACTGCCAAAAATACCAGAAGAACAAAATTTCGCATTTAATTAACTAAGTTAAAATTAACTAAGTTAAATTAAATATTTAAAAATAAAGTTAATATTTAATATAATTAATGGAAAAAAAACATATAGTTAAAGCTTTTAACGAACATTTACTAGAGTTATATCGCGATTTGAAAATTATATTTCCAAAAAATAATGATGTAAGAGCAGGAAAAACTATGGTTGAAACTTTGGGAAAATTTAATCATAAAAAGATGATACATATTTGGTATATGTATATAACTTTTATTAATCATAATTTTCAAGAAGAATGCGAAATAAACGGAACTGAAAATCAACAAGAAAATATGGAATGGATGGAAAGTTTAAAAAAATTATGGGTAGAATTAAACGGAGAAAATAAATTAAAAACAATAAAATATTTTCAAAATTTAACAAAAATGTCAGAATTATATAATAATTAGTTTTAGTTTAAATATAAAAGAAAAAAGCTTTTTATATTTAAAATGAGCGAATCACAACCTGACGAGATAGAATTAATGGACCCGCCAAAAGAATTTTTCACAATAATGAAAGACTTTTTACAAGATATTTTAATTAGTTTTCCAGAATACAAAAATTTAATTACAAAACAAGAAACAAATATTTTAGAAGGCGATATATCAAATAATGAATTGTTTTTATATTGTGCTGAAGTTTATCCGGGTCGATTTTTTGATATTTTATATAAAAAAGAAGAAATTTTCACAAATAAAGAAATTAATACCAAATTTTTACCAGAGATTGATTTTCAATATTTTTTCGAACAAAACATTACAACTAATACAAAAGATACAATATGGAAATATTTACAATTAATTTTATTTTCAATATCTGGAACTTTAACAGGTTCGGAATCATTTGGAGAAACAGCAAAATTATTTGAAGCAATTAATGAAGAAGAATTTAAAACAAAATTAGAGGAAACAATTCATGATATGAGTGATTTATTTGATACATCTAATAACGATATTTCATATAATGATATTTCTATGAATATGCCAAATCCAGAAAATATTAACGATCATATTAATGGATTATTAAAGGGAAAACTTGGTTCATTAGCGGCTGAAATTGCTGAAGAAACAGCATTAGATTTAGATATAGATATGGAAGATATAGAGAATTCTAATGTAAATAAAGTATTTGAAAAACTCTTCAAAAACCCCGGAAGATTATTGAATATGGTGAAGAAAGTAGGTTCGAAATTAGATGAAAAAATTAAATCGGGCGAAATCAAAGAAAGCGAATTAATGGAAGAAGCAAGTGAATTAATGAGTAAAATGAAAAATATACCAGGTGTTAAAAATATGGAAACTTTATTAAAAAAAATGGGAATGGGTGGACAAAATGGTATGGGTGCGATGGGTAACCAAAAAATAAATTTAAATGCGATGCAAGCTAATTTAAAGACCAGTATAAAAGGAGCAAAGCAAAGAGAAAGATTATTGGCAAAATTACAAAGAAGAAGAGAAGAAGCTGAAATGAAAAAAACAGAATATAAAAATCAAACATTTACGGGTAATACAAATGAAAAAATGGAAAAAAGTATGAGAAATTTAGACGAAAATGAAACAGTAGTAAAAAAAAAGAAAAAGAAGAAAAAGAAAAAAAATAAAAATAAATAATAATAATAGATTATATATTTATTATGAGCGAGTTTTGGTTATATAATCCTCTAGTATTATTTGATAAAGATCATATAAAAGAAATATGGCCTAGCAACGATTTATCTTTATCTGAAAAATTAAATGCTACGACAAGAACTATTATATTATTAACAATTTTAGGATTTCTTTTAACAAAATCTATAAAACTTTTAGTAACAAGTATAATTACTTTGGTTATTGTTGTAATATTATATAAAGTTCAATTTGAAAAAGAAGAAAAAGAAAATTTAAAAAAGAAAGCCCATAAAGAAGGATTCGAAGGCTCTAGAAATACAAAATTTTTAGAAGTATTCAAAGATACTTTTACCAATCCTACCGTAAAAAATCCTTTAATGAATGTGATGATGACTGATTATAAAGATAATCCTGATAGAAAACAAGCGGCACCATCATATAATACAAAAATAAAAGAACAAATCAATGAAAAAGCAAGAAACGACGATAGATTGTTTCAAGATTTAGGAGATAATCTATCTTTTCAAAATAATATGAGAAATTTCCATTCTATGCCTAATACAACCATTCCTAACGGACAAAAAGCATTTGCTGAATTTTGTTATGGAAATATGCCCTCTTGTAAAGAAGGTGACATGGACCAATGTTCAAAAATAAATAGACGAGTTGGTTCAAACTTTTATTAATTAATTAAATATATATTTTATCTTATATTAAAATATATAATGACGACGACGCATAGCTTCAATTTTGATAATCTATCGAGACTTGGTGATGATGTTTGTGGAATCTCTGATAGAGATACGCAAAATAACAAAATCGGTTCATATTTAACACAAAATCATTTTGAAAAAGATTGTGGATTAAGCAATCAAATTAATTTTGCTACTCAACAACCAAATGTTTTTTTAGGCGCTGGTTATGGTGTGGCTGATAGTTGTAATATTGAAAATGACTCGGATTTGAGAATTGGCGGAACTCAAACAAACCCAAAATGTAGAATTACATTACAACAAAGACAATTTTTAACAGTTCCTTTTTTAGGAAAAGGACCATCTAATTCTCTTTTAGAATCTAAATTACAACAAGGTGGTGAAATTCGAGACCAAAAAAGTTGCCGGTTAGTTACTGAAAAATCCCATCGCAATACTGAAGTTGATTTAGTTCCTTCTTTAAAAGCTACAATTCAAAATCCAGCCAATCTTGTAGAAGGCGTTGCCGCCAACGGCTGGATACGCGGCGGTCTTCCTTCAAGAGAATTAACAAGAGACCAAGATTATTTTAAAAGAAAACAACAATAAATATATTTAAAAATATCTAAATATATTTAACTATAATTGATGGATAATAATTATTATAATAGCAATTACAAACTTCAATATTATGAAATTCCAAATATAGAAGAAAGTGATACTCAATATAGAAAAGAATTTTTAACAGTATTCAATCTAAAAAAATACGATGAAACAAAAATAGATAAAGCAATGACAATTTTATATAATAAATTAAAAAACAACCAATCATTTAAAAATATTTTTGAAAGTGCTAGTTTACAAAAACAATTATCTTGGCTTATAAACGATGATATAAGTAAATTATATATTTTGTTTAATTTTGATATGTTTTTTTTGGTACACAATTGTATTTCTGATTATTTTAAATACCAAGACATAACCGAAGAAAACTATAATATAATTATGAGTAAATTAAATAATTAATTATTAATAAAAATGTTTTATATTTTATATAATGACAAGCACGCATTTAAAAAACACATTTCAACAGTATTGTCAAGATAAAACAAGACAAGATAGAGTATATAATACAATTTTAGATAAAAAAACACACATACGCTCTGATATATGTATTCCTGATTTAGGAATTAATATGCAAGGATTAAATGGTGGATATAATAATCATGTTCTTTCTAACAATACGGCAGATATAGAAAGTAACTTGTTTGGAATTGGTTCTACCAATTTAGTAAAACCAAAAAGTTCCAGATTTAATCCAAGTATTAATGACCGCAATACATGTAAATTTTTTGATAGACCTATATTTGTAATCCCAGGAAAATTAAATATAGATAATAATCAAAGACCCCTTGGTCCATTTTCATAATTGTCAATTTTAATAATTTTGTATTTAAAAAAATATTCTTTAAATACATAATGTTCAGAAGGAATGCTAGAACAAACGCGAACACACGACAACAAACACGGAATATTACGTCTACTGATATTGTTGATTGGCCTCGTGAGCCAATTGACGGTGAATTTATTATGTGGGATAAAGCAACCAACGGGTATATTACATCAGGCAAAGATGCGGTTAGTACCACACAATTAACTGCTGCGGTAGATGCCCTTGTAAATGGTGCACCAGGATGGTCTGACACATTAAAAGAATTAGGAGATGCTTTGGGTGATCCTACAAATGAAACAACTGCTGTAATTACAAAATTAAATGCAACGAAAGCAATAACTGATTTAATATCGTATGATGCTGTTGCTCCTAGAGCGGTTAATTTAAATGCTATAAAAGGACAAGATATAAAAGATAATGCTATTAATCGGTTACACATCCAAGCGGGCGAAATAACATCAAGTAAAATCGCAGACAGGAATATTGGTACGACCCAAATTGGGTTAAATCAAGTATTAGCGGAACATTTAGCAACAGATAGTGTTATTAGAGCAAAAATAGAAAATTTAGCTGTCGATGGTTCAAAAATTTCGACGGGTGCTGTTTCAAATTTGAAAATAGCAGAAAACGCCATCACAGAGAATAAAATGGCTGACAACGCTGTTAGTTCAAGAACAATAGGAACAAATCAAGTTACTGATGTTAAGATTGCCACAGACGGAGTAACTACTTTAAAAATTAAAGATGCTAATGTCACACACGTAAAATTAGCTACTGATTCAGTTACTACTTCTAAAATAGTAGATGCGAATGTTACATTAGCTAAAATGGCAAATAATTCTGTCAGTACCGTCCAAATTATAGATGGAAATGTAACCGATGTAAAACTGGCTGTTAATTCTGTTACAACCAGCGCCATTACAGATGGACATGTTATATCTGCTAAAATTGGAATTGGAGAAGTGAAAGCTACTAATGTCGGAGCTGGAGAAATTACAACAAATAAAATTGCACTTCTAAATATTACTAAAGCATTAATTGCTTATCAAGCAGTTGATCATGACCAACTAGCTACAGATGCTGTAACTACTACTCGTATTAAGGACGGACAGATTACAATAGCAAAAATGCAAGCTAATTCTGTTGATACCTTACAACTTATTGATAATTGTATTACCTCTGCTAAAATTGAAAACAATACAATTGTTGTTGCCGATTTATCTAATAATTGTGTTACTGATGTTAAAATTAAAGATGGAAATGTAACAGTAGATAAATTAGCAACTAATTCAGTTTCTACTGTTAAAATTTTGAATAATGCTGTCACTATAGATAAAATTGCTGAAAATTCAATTAGTGATTTTGAATTAGCAAATAATGCTGTAGGAACAGGACACATTGTAAATTCAAATGTTACAACATCAAAAATTGCGGATAAAAATATTACTTACTCTAAAATACAAGATGTTCCATCCAATAGTATTCTTGCTAGAAACAATAATGATGCTGGTGTATTAAGTAGTATTAATATTGTTAATAATGAAATATTAATTGGAACAGGAAATGGTTTTAATGCGGTAGCATTAAGCGGTGATGTTAGTATGGAAAATACAGGAGTGATTACTATTGAAAATAATGCTATAACATTAGCAAAAATTGGCGACGGAGAAGTTTCTAAGGATAAAATTGCCGCCCAAACTATTACACATGCCCAAATTGCTGTAAAAACGATTACAGGCGGACAAACGGGTAATATAGATTTTAATACAATTATTTCTGAAAATATTTTAGCAGATGAAATTAAACGAGTAAATATAGGACCAGCTGCTGTCGGAACTACCGAAATTGAAGATAGAAAAGTTACAACATTAAAAATTAATGATAACGCTATTACATCAAATGAATTGGGACCTTTATCGGTTGACACCGCGCATATCATAGATGGAAAAGTAACCGACATAAAACTTGCTGCTGATTCTGTTATTACAACAAAAATAAAAGATGTCAACGTTACGGAAGCAAAATTGGCTGATGGTGCTGTTGCAACCGCTAAAATCGCAGATGATGCTGTAACACTTGGAAAAATTCAAAATGTTGATGGGAATGCTATTCTTGTTAATGATTCTTCAACTGCTGGAAATTTAACATCAAAAACAATGACTACTAAACAAATTTTAATTGGTTCTGGTGCAGGATTTAATGCTAGAATTCTCGGTGGAGATGTTACTATGGATAATGAAGGTGTCGTTACTTTAACTAATAATGCTGTTAAAACAGCTGATATTAATGCTGCTGCAGTTACTCTAGCTAAAATGGCTGCTTCTTCAGTAGGTTCAACACAAATTGTAGAAAAAAGTGTAACCGGAGGCACTACTGGAAACATCGCACATGATACTATTACATCTGAAAATTTAAAAGCCAATTGTGTTCTTTCAGCTCAAATCAAAGATAATGAAGTTATTACTGCCAAAATTGCAAATCAGCAAATTACATTAGCTAAATTAGAGAACGATCTTCAATCAAAAATGACTAAAATAAACGTTAATAATCTTAATGCAACCCTAGATTTAAATCAAGTAAATACGAATCTAACAGATATAGCAACAAATGATGCCGCTATTACCGCACTTACAACAGGTGCTCCAGCATTATTAAATACATTTAATGAATTAGCTAATGCTTTAGGTGATGATGCAAATTATGCAACGACATTTAGCGCCACTTTGGCAACAAAAATGTCAAAAGGAACAGCCAACGCCAATTCGGATGAAACTGTATACGGAGTAAAAACGTTTAATAGTTCAATTGCTGGAAATATTACTGGAAATGCTGCAACGGCTACTAAATTAGCACTTGTCAATGGAGGCGCTGTGACAATCGCAGGAAAACCATTTGATGGAACAGCAAGTATCTCAATTGACCTTGGTGATATTGGCGATTTGGCAAGTGTAGGTTCTAAAGCCATTATTACTGGTGCTGAAAGAGTAAAACTTAATAATATTGATTTTGGAACAACAAATGCGGGTTCAATTGATTTAACAGCATTGAAAATAACCGCTGATAATTCGGTTCTTAGAACTAACGTCGCTCAAACAATACAGGGATTGAAAACTTTTGATAATAATGTTACAATAACTGCAACTAAAAAACTTATAGGAGACGTTGAAGGTACAATTTTACAGGTCGCACAACCAAATATTACTTCACTTGGAACTATTGCAAATCTACAATGTTCTGGTAATGCTGTCACGCTTCCTGGTATTACTTCGTCTGAAAATATTACAGCAGCAGGAAAAGAAATTAGCGCAGGAACATTAACTTCTACAGTTGCTATTAACGGTGTTAATATTACATCTACTGGTATATTTGCTGGTGATCTTACAGGGAATGTAACTGGTAATGTAACTGGTAATGTTAAAGGTAAAAATAACTTGAATGCTACAATAGATGTTTTTACTAATTCGAATTATGTAGATGGAGGGAATTTTACTTCTGCTTTATTAAAGGCGAATATTATTGGAGATGTTACTGGTGATGTAACAGGTGATGTAACAGGTGATGTAACAGGTAATGTAACAGGTAATGCTGATACAGCAACAATATTAGCCGCAGCAAAAAAAATCGGAAATGTTGATTTTAATGGCTCTGTAGATATCGTTCCTCAAACAGTTGCTGTTGCTGATGAGAATAATGTAAATTTAGATAGATTAGTTGCTTTTTGCGATGGAAATGGTAATTTACAAATGAAAAGTCATAGTGCTTTTAAATATAAACCACAAGCTTCTAGTTTAGAAGTTCCCAACGCTCTTATTAGTAATATATCTGGAACTCTCACAGGAACAGTAAAAGGAGATGTTACTACTTCTACTGGAACTTCAATCATTAATGCTACTACTAGAATAGGAAATTTTTTGGGAGTTACTATGGGCGGAGATATCACAATGGCGGCAAATGATATTACTGGTACAGCCGGTTCTATTTTTGGAGGAGTAGATACAATACTAAAAGGAGAACTTCATAGTTCTAGCGCAGCACAAACAAATATTACTTCTGTTGGAACTTTAACAGGTTTTAATTGTACTGGAGCTATGTCATTAAGCAATAATGCCGATTTTACATTACAAGCTGGTTCTAAAATCACAGCTCCTCTTTTTGTAGGTGCTTTAACTGGAACTGCTTCCAAAGCAACCATCTTGGAAAACACACGAACAATAGCAGGACAAGATTTTAATGGTTCACAATCAATTTCCAGCACAGACCTTGCCGCCGGTGGTATGTGTGATTTAACTACTATCCAAACACTTACAAATAAAACATTAATCTCCGCAAAACTTGGAGGAAATCTAGTTTGTGAAAATTTTAATATAACAGGTTCTACTTCAATTTCAGCCGCTACTTTAACAGGAACATTGGCAACTGTAGCACAACCAAATATCACTTCGGTAGGTGCCTTAAATAATTTAACTATAGGAACGGGTAATGTCAATATTAACAATAATCAAATTCAAAATGTAACTGGAATGACTATGGGAAATATAGGAAGTATTACTGGTACTAATATTACTTTTGGAGGTAAAGCAAACGAAGTAATAAACGGCGTTTATACAGCTGATCCAGGAACAGGTATTACTTCACAAACTATTGTTTTAAATACTACTTTTAGTGGTAGTATTACTTGTAGCGGAACGATAAATTTAAGTAACTCCGTTTCAATGGGTGCAAATAATCTTACAACTACCGGCACAATTTCAGCAGGAAGTTTTACAGGTAATTTTACTGGAAATGCTGGTACTGTAACTAATGGAGTATATACAAATACCGTCCAAACTATTACTGGGGCTAAAACATTTAGCGGTGATTGTACGTTTACAAAAGATTTAACGCTTTCTGGAGGTATTTCTAATACAGGCGGTTTAAACACGGATACACTCACTTCTACTGGTGATATTCTTTGCGGCGGCCACTTTAAAGGTAAATATGTTGATTCTACTGGTACTGAAATAATAAATAATACTGCTGGTGGGGTTATATTTACTGGTAATTTAACTGGAACTGCTTCTAAAACAACTATATTAGAAACTAGTCGAACAATTGGTAGCAATGTTGCTTATTTAGGTGCTGATGCAACAACGTCATCCGCAGGAACATTAACAGATGCACGAACAGGTTTTAATGGAAGTGCTATAGTAACATTAACCCCTCAACATTGTGGAATATCGACAAAAACTAATAGTAAAACTGATAGCCAAATTATTACAGGTGTTGAAAGAACTCTAATATCTACTAATCAAACAAATATAGCAACTAATTTAACAAGTATTAATACAATTGTTGATGGTAATGCTGCAAATATTACAGGTGCTTTAGATACAATTAAAGAAATTAATTTATTTTTAACAGGTAATAATGTGGATGGTAATAATGTTGGCGGTGTTTTATTAACAGAATTAAATAAAAAAGTTAATATTGGCGATGCTAGTGATCGAAAAAATCAAACAATTGAAGATAATATGACATTTACACAATTGATTACAGCAACTGGTGGTATGACTGGTCTTGCTTCTGAAGCTACAAAACTCCAAACCGCAAGAAAATTAGGTATATATTCAGCTGGAAAAGTTTTAGATACAGATTATATAGAATTTGATGGTACAGTTAATCATACTCTTGCTCCACAAATGGTTGGATTAGTAACTAATTTTTCACCTGCGAGTGGAACTGAAACAGACGTTGGTTCATATACAGTAAATACGATAATGACACCAGCAGAACACGCTAAACTGGCTCAATATAATCCTGGTGCTGGTGCTGTAACATCCTCTCAACTTCTTGCTGCTGGTGGTGTTTTAAGTACGTCTGCGATTGCTACTACCACACCTGGAGCTGGAACATCGAGTGATAAACAAATATGGACTAATTATAATCGATTTGATAAAGTACAACAATACGCCCAAGGGATTTTTATTACAGGAACAATTGAAAATGTAGCAACTAATTATGGTATTAATGCTGGTGGATTACCAATTTCTTGTAGTAAAGTCGTTTGTACGGAAGGTGTAACATTAGGACTTTTAAATGATGGCAACGGAGCAAACGCAGTTAATAGTTTAACAGCTACTGGTAAATTAAGTTGCGCTGGAGTTGTTACTACTGCTCCTATTACCGCAACAGGACAAACTGTTGATTGTGGTGCTATTACTTCAAATGGTGCTCTTACTATTTCGGCCGCCGTTCTTACAGATTTGGGAGGCAATTTACAAGTTGCCGGTGTTTCTACATTATCAGGTTTAGTAAATGCTAATGGCGGTATAGCGGTTGATACTAACAAATTTACAGTAGCTAACGCAACGGGTAATACATTTATTGCCGGAACATGTGAAATTAAAGATAAATTATCATTAACTAAAATAGGAGCTGTGTCGGATGTATGTTTTGAAGCAAGAACTAAAGTTGATTTACAAGCGGCGGTTGCAATTGGAGGTGATCTTGGAATTGCTACAAATAAATTTACAGTTGCTGCTGCTACAGGTAATACAGTTGTTGCTGGAACAATGGATATAGCTGGTGCCACAGGTATTGATGGCAATTTTGATGTTGCGAATACTAAATTTACTGTAGCAGCTGCTTCAGGTAATACAGTTGTTGGTGGAACATTAGAAGTAACGGCTGATATTACAGGAAATGCCGCCATGAACGCCGATACGTCAATTATTACTTCCACTTTTTCTGTTGGTGCGAGTGTTCCAAAAGAATTTTCAGTTGATGGGGCAACCGGTAATACAGCAATGCTAGGAATATTAACTGTTGATACAATTAATGAAAAAACAGCAGCG
>LWDU01032771.1_pt1 | contig 10708 bp, 4 predicted proteins | sample 727161 | NCBI WGS metagenome assembly LWDU01 (sample SAMN04566230, study PRJNA314399) | hydrothermal vent metagenome | isolation source: deep sea hydrothermal plume seawater | place: Mexico: Gulf of California, Guaymas Basin | collected 2004-07-11 | reverse complement strand
TTCAAATTTATTTACTTGAATATGAATTAATTTGTGTGGTTGGTTCTAAGATTCGAGAGATATTACTAAATGAAATTCAAAAAGAAGTATTCGGACCTCATGAAATAGATGAAACTTTTGAAAACACGGATCATCCTAAATCTCGATATCTGAGTGGAGTACTATATCCAATCCAAACACCCAATTTAGAAGAAGATGAAGTGTCAGAGGTTCAAAGCAAATCCACTGGAGAAAACAATAATGATCAAAAAACCCCAATCAACATAGGAACAAAACCCAGTTCAATGGGATTAAGTTGTAAAATCCCATTAGCTCAAAAATCTATTCAGGTAACAATTTCATATGGCAGATATCTCTTAACGGATTCAAACAATGTTGAAAAGAAAAAAGATGACATTGAAAGTAAAGAAAACAAAAATGAAAATAAAGAAAATGATGTGAAGGAAAAAGTTACTGAATCTAAAACAATAAAACAATATCCAGATTGGAAAAGAGTAGATCATAAATTAGATCCATTTCCAATAGATCTTACAAAATTCGAAGGCAGGATAGAATTAGAACCCCATATGTATTTTAGATATTTTATCAATAAAAATAAAAATGAAGAATCCTTAACTTTGAATGTTTTTCTAACAAATGAAGCAGAAATTAAAGAAGGTGAATTTATTGAAGATTCTAATTGTATTTTTCAACCTAAAATCAAATTAACTTCTCCAGAGTCAACCAAAATCTTCTTAAATATTTCTAAAATGACCGATAAAAAAATAAAAGAATCACAACCAAAAGATCAAATTACATTATTTTTGTTTAGAAATTTCAAACATTATGCTCAAGGAAGGAATTGTGCAGTTGAATGGAATTTAGAAGAAACTGATGATAAAACGAATTGGGTTCAAACTACTTTTGTTCCCCATTATGTAATACGTGAAATAAAACCAAAAGAACCATCTATAGAAATAAAAAAATCACTTAACATGAAAAATCTTTCCGAAGTTACAGATTTTAAAAAATATAAAGAATTATTGTATCCGATTACAGCCGATTATAAAAATTGGATTATGGAATTAGAACATAGAAGAGAATTATGGGAGAATGATAAATCCAATACTGATTTTGAAAAAAAATTTATTTCAAATCAAGGCAATATCCCCAAAGCATTAACAGAAGATTGTCATGATGCTCTTAAAAGAATCAAAATAGGAATTGATAAAATTTCAAGTGATCCTCTAATTGGAGAATGTTTTAGATTTGCTAATGAGGTTATGTATCAAAACATTATTCATTCAAAATGGGTTAAATTAAACAAAGAAAAAATTTCAAGGGGGGAAACTATAATGGAAGATAACCCCAATCCAAGTTCTGTTGACCCTGAATGGAGATTATTCCAATTAGCATATTTGTTACTAAATATTGAATCAATTACAAATCCTACAATTGAAAACAGAGCTAATGTAGATTTACTATGGTTCCCTACAGGTGGAGGTAAGACCGAAGCATATTATGGCATAATTGCATTCACATTGGCATTTAGACGGATAAGAGGAAAAGATGCAAAATCCATTGAAGATGAATTAGATCGTTATGGAATATCAATCATTATGCGATACACATATCGTTTATTGACGTTACAACAATTTCAACGTGCTGCAACTTTATTTTGTGCATGTGAATATGTTCGATTAAAAAATACTCAAAACAAAGAAAAATTTGGTAGTCAACCATTTCTAGTCGGTCTTTGGGTGGGACATGATACTACTCCAAATTCTTTTGCAGAGGCAAAAAAACTAATTCAACAAAAACGTTCCAATGCAAATATGGAAATTGAAAAAACAGATCCAATTCAATTATTGAATTGTCCTTGGTGTGGAAGGGAACTTGATGCATTCAATTATGAATTTCAGCAATCTTATGACAGTCTAGAACAATTAAGACCTAGAAGAATTCAAATTAGATGTAACAAAAAATGCTTCTTTGGTAAATTAGGAGATTCTGAACGAGTACTCCCATTAGTTTTTGTTGATGAAGACATTCGAAATCTATGTCCTTCTTTGTTAATTGCAACTGTTGATAAATTTGCTCAAATTTCTTGGAATTGGAAATACTCTACTTTCTTTGGGAATGTTTCACAATATTGTAAAGAACATGGATATAGACCTGGAAATGCACCTAGCACAAATACCCTAGATAGATGTAGTCATCCTGCAAAGAAAAAATTCTCAAATGGTAAAGAGGAAAAAATCCCCGTTGTCAATATAGGTAGAAAACTTGCCCCTCCAGAATTAATTATTCAAGATGAATTACATTTGATTGCAGGGCCACTAGGAACTTTAACTGGACTATATGAAACAGCTATAGATATTTTATGTACTAGTGAAACAGGATTCAGACCAAAGATCATTGCATCAACTGCAACAACTAAAAAATCAGAAGATCAATTAAGAGATTTATTTAATTCTAAAACAACAAAAATATTTCCGCCGCAAGGATTTGATTTTGGTGAATCATATTTTGCAGAAGTTTTACCATTAAGTGAAAAACATCCAGGGAAATTGCATGTAGGAATATGTTCTACTTCAGTAAGTGGTTTTAACGTAGATAGTAGAATTGCAGCATGTCTTTTAAGAAAAATTAGACATATTCGTGAAAATAAAAATAAATTTTCTTTTGATGGTAAAGTGTATTCTTTTACGGATAATGACTTGGATCCATATTATACACTAGTCAGTTATTATAATACAATCAAAAATCTTGGCGCTGCAATTCGTATGTATGAAGATACCATTCCAAGCTATATGGGAGTGATAAGCAATACATCTGAAAATAAATTTCAAATACAAAATAATGCTCCAAAAGAGAGTGTAGAAATTTTACAAAAAGAAGAACTTACAGGTAGAATTAATGCTGCAAAAATACCCACAATATTACAAGACATTGAAATAAAGTTAGGAGATAAAAAAGTTCTTGATGCGTTATTGTGTACAAACATGTTATCAGTAGGAGTAGATGTTGAACGACTTAATGCAATGGTGATTAATGGTCAACCAAAAAGCACTTCAGAATATATCCAAGCATCAGGAAGAATAGGTAGAAAAGATCCAGGAATTGTAGTGACAAATTATGCATATATCCGACCTAGAGATCTTTCTTATTTTGAAAATTTTATTCAATTTCATTCTACATATCATAAATCAGTTGAGCCCGGAATTGTGACTCCTTTTTCAAGCAGAGCTAGAGATAGAGGATTGGCTGGAGTATTTCTAGCATTAATTAGAATGAATAGTCAAACATTATCTAATAATCCCAAAAAGTTTGATCCAAACGACACCAACATTAGTAAAATTATTAGTGATATTGAAAAACAAATTATTGCTCGAGTTAATGAAATAGATAAACTAGAATCAGACGGAACTAAAACGGACATAAAAGAATTAATCAAAAAGTGGGACACAGCTAGAATTGAATTCAATAGTTGGACATCTAAAGGAACAGGGGATTTAAAGTATAGACGAAATCCATTTACAAATAAAACTGAATCTGACATTATCTACTTATTAAATTCCTCTAGAGATGCATATGATGAACATTCATTTGTAATTCCTGAATCTCTAAGAGAGGCCGAATCTGAAGTCGCTCTATATTATCATAAAAAATACGAGGAGACGAAATAATGGCGGACATAGGCTCAATTAGACCTAGTCAATTAATCACTAATTTTGGTCCTGGATCTTTAGTCAATTTAGAACATGATACAGTAATGATTCTAGGATTACAATTTTGGAAAAGAGATTCTAATGAAGAGAAATTTTTTAAAAGAGTTTCCCACCCATATCTCTCTCGTCAATTAGAAAAAAATTATTTTAAAATGCCAATTTCAGGAGATAAATCATCTATTCCGTGTATTTCGTTTCCACAATGGGCAGTATGCCAAGAATGTCATCGATTGCAAAAACATCCTAAAACTACAAATTCAAAAGACGGGTTTTTCTGCAGATATTGTAAATCCGATTTACCATTATTTCATTCAACTTTTGTACAAATTTGTGACAATGGACACATTCAAGAATTTCCTTGGGAAAGATGGGCACATTTGAATGAAAAAATTGGTGCAACAGGAAGAAAACAATGTACAAAAGGTGATGATGAAGAGCCAAAACTAGAATTTATTACAACTCAAAAAGGTACTAGTCTATCTAATTACAAAGTAAAGTGTTTACATTGTGATGCATCAAGAACAATGACAGGTGCAACAGACAGAAAAAAATTTAGACAATTAGGATTTATGGAATGTTACAAAAATCAACCATGGCTTAACATAAACGACAAAAAGCCCTGTGGTGAGGATATTTATGGAGTTCAAGTAAATTCTTCATCTGTTTATTATCCTTCAACTGTTACATCACTATTAATTCCAAATTGGATTCATGATGTTGATGAAGTTTTAGATGAAAACTATGGTGCAAACTATAACACCATCAGAGCAGACAGAAAATATGGAAAATCATTTGATCAAATAATGGATTATCATAAAGATGGAATGTTTAAGAAAGTTTTAGAAACTTATACAAAAGAAGTAATCATTAAAAGATTAGAGTTAAGATACGAGTCTGCAAATTTAGAAATTTCTACAGAAGGAGAAGCATTAGATCAAGAATTTGATGATTTTTCAGATGTAGATATTAGAACGATTAAAGGTCCACCCCATGACAGAAAAGTAGACATAGAACCAATGATAATTGATTCATTTTCATCTCTAAATGATTATGGAGTAGGATCTCTAAAGAAATTTCATCGTTTAGTATCTATTCAAGTTTTAAGAGGATTTACTAGAGGAACACCTCCAGATCCATATGCTACAGAAGATCAAATGAGAAAAAAACACCCATTCCGTAAAATCAGTTCAGGTTCTCAAAAAAATTATGAAACAGGAGAAATGGAAGAAATTGACTGGTTACCTGCTGTTGAAACAAGAGGAGAAGGGATATTTTTTAAATTTGATGAAACACGTCTTCAAAACTGGGAAAAAAGACCCAACGTTATTGAGCGATTTAATGTAATAGTGGACAGTTATGCCGAAAATATTGATGCGCAAGAGCGTTCAGAAAAACAGAATGTTTTAGAGAGATTTAGTTCACCTAGATATCTTCTACTTCATACTTTTGCACACTTGCTCATTCGTGAAATAGCAGATTATGCAGGATATCATGAAGCATCATTAAAAGAAAGAATCTATTCAACATCCGATAAAACAATGAGAAATGGAATTATGATTTACACATCAAGTTCTTCATCTGAAGGAAGTTTAGGAGGACTAGTTAGACTGGGAGATGTAAAAAAGTTTGAAGAGATAATAGAAAATACAGTTAAAAAATCCAATTCATGTTCAAGAGATCCATTATGTGGTGAAACAAATCCTGTGATTGCACAGAATAACGAGATTACCTCAAGTACCCAATTATCCGGATCCAGTTGTTATTCATGCACCTTGCTTCCAGAAACTAGTTGTCAAAATTTCAATAATCTATTAGATAGATGGATGCTTCAAGATCCTGAGGATGGATTCTTTCGTTCACATCTTAATGAATAATCATGAAAAATAAAAAAGAAATTTTGCTAGAAAGGTTTGTTGATAATATTTCAAAATCAAAAATTGATGAATTTTGTACTCTTTTAGAGAATTCAGAAATAAAATTGTCTGATGATATTTTTACAATAAAGAAAAAAATTGGCATAAATTCAAATGAAGAAAAATATTTTTTAAATATAATTTCAAATTTTTCAAACAAAGAAGACATTATTTTATTAATTAAATTAATTACAGAAATAAAAAATACACAAATTAAAATTAATGAAAATACATCACTCGCATGGAGTAGTCCAATTAAATACCATAAAAAAATTGATCAGACATATTCAACATTTCTTAAAATGATAAACGATGCAAAGGAATCTATAATCTTTGTAGGTTATGCAATGACCGATGATGAAAATCAAGATATTTTTGATGCATTAAAAAATGCAGCTAAGGAAAGACATGTAAAAATTAAGATCATTTTCGACAAGGCAACAAAAGCTAAGAAGTGGGGAAAATGGACAAAATCTCCAAAAAAGATCATAGCAAAAGTATGGGAGGATATTGAATATTTTCCAGAAATTTACTCCTATGATGATAAAAATAGTAGCTTACATGCCAAATTTTTGGTAATAGATGGAAAGGAAATTTTGGTTACATCTGCCAATATGACTGATAGGGCCATGACTAGAAATTTAGAGATGGGCATTAGACACAGGGGAGAAGTTGCCAGTGATGCTACAGAACTAATCGAATTACTAATCAAGGAACAAATTATTTCGGAGATTAAGTATGACTGATGTTTTTGATCTAAAATCTGAAATTTTACCTAAAGACAAAATTATTTCACAATTTTCAGAGTGGTGGTCTGATAAGGAAATAAGACAAGATATCATTCCAAATATTCCTGGAAAAAATCTTAAAGATTCTATAGATGGGGCATTAAATAATTTTGAAAATATAACCAATCCAAATAAAAAGAGTTTTGCAGAAATTTTATATGATTTAGTGGGGCAAAATTTTCTTCTAAATCAAAATAAAACAATTCGTAATAACTTTTTAGCAATTATTTTGAAGAAAAAATTTGATGTAGATTCATCATTTCAAGAGAGATTTTTAAATTATTTGATTAAAGAAATAAAGTCTACATCTGTGGGCAAATGTGGAATCTGTAATAAAAGATGGATTATTTCCGATAAAGTATATTTTCAAGGATTGGGATTGTCAAAACCAATCTGTTGTTCGGAACAACAATGTGTGTTAACCCAACAAAAAAATAAAATCCCTAAAATATCTGATCCTCAATTTTCTAATTTTGTTTCAGGGTTCTCATTGAAAAGAGAATACAAAACTTTTTGTAAAAACTTAGTTGATGAATTTGATTTTCCAAATGAGGTAAATTATCAGCCACCTAAAGAGATTAAATTGCTTCCAGAAACAATAAAACCTCTAGGTATATTTTCAACTCTTTATGATTTTCAATCAAGTATTGGATTAAAAATTGCAGATATGCTTGAAAATTATGAAAAAGAAACATCTCGAGCACTAGTTGTTTTACCTACAGGTGCAGGAAAAACACGTTTAGTTGTTGAGACACTTATCGAATGGATAAATAATGGAAAGAAAGGTAAAGAGAAATCCAAATTTGTATTATGGATTGTTGATAAAACTGAGTTATGCCAACAAACATTCGATACTTTTGCAGAGATATTTCGATATAGAGGTAAAAAAGATTCTAGTCTTAAATTACATCCAATCTATGGAGATAATTTCAAAAATATTGGAGACATTCTATACAGGTATTCAGAAGATTCAGGAGAAATTAATGAAGAAAATGGAATCATTATTGCATCAATTCAATCGCTTTTCAGAATGACCACAAATGAAGATCAAGGATCACTTCCTGAATTAGGAAAAAATACATCAATTGTAATAATAGATGAGGCACATCACGCTGTACCCACAAACAAAAGCTATAACAAAGTTCTAAACGCATTGGGATTTAATTTTAGAAATTCAATGAAAAAGGGTGTTGATATTCATAAAAACCAGGTATGTCTATTAGGATTAACTGCTACCCCATTTCGAGGAACAGATCAATTAGGAAAAAATACTAAAAATTTGTTAAATAGATTTGGTACACAAAAACGAATTCTATGGCCTCCTTTTTCAGATGATGTAATTGATGAAAATATTCCTCCTTATGCTCATCTAGACGTTCAAAAAACTGCATATCAATTTGAACGTGTTAAGTTGTATGGAGAGAGATCATATGATAAAGATGGAAAAATTAAAAATTATCGTTTTGTCATCCAAAAACTTTTTTCAGCATCCACATATGCTGGAAATTCAATCATTAGTGATAAGACATACACTGAAAAAAATATTGATTTTGAATTTAAAGAGCCTGGCCGATATCAAATTCAATTATTTGTTACAGATAATGATGGTGAGATAAGTAAAAATTTAGCTGGTGTTAACATAGAAATTTATCCAATAGAACAACAAGAAGGAAAAACAAATGTTGAAGAAATGCGAAAATTGTATAAACATTTGATTAAACGAGAAATACTCTCAACACCACATCATTACATTATTGATAATACTAAAGGATCTTATGGCACTACAAAAGATATAGAAGAATTCAAACTATTTCATGATATTTCTAATTCAACAATAAAAGAAATTGGAAAAGATAATCATAGGAATCACAAAATCATTGAAAAAATAAAATCTTTGATTGAAAAAGAAAATAGAAAATCAATTCTTCTTTTTGCATGTTCTATAGAACATTCAAAATTATTATCGTTTCAACTTGATGCAATTTATGATATCAAATCTGCGTCCATTGATAATACTACTGGGAGGGATGAAAGAGATCAATCCATACATGATTTTAGAACAGGGAAAATTAAAGTTTTATGTAATTATGATATTTTGACAACCGGATTTGATTCACCTAAAGTAGAATGTGTTTTTGTTACACGTCCAACTTTTAGTCATTTATTATATAATCAAATGACTGGAAGGGGATTAAGAGGACCAAGAAGTAATGGAACATCTGATTGTATAGTTGTGGATATTTCAGATAATATTCAACTTAGCGATAATGAGGATGTTATTGAACAACCATGGAAAATTTTTGACTACATTTATGAATCAACATATGATGAACGTGATGAAATCAAAATAGAGCAAAAATGTTATGGATGTTTTGGAATTGGAAAAAGACAGTTTGAAACAGAAGTACTAGATTGCCAAATTTGTAATGGGGCTGGAAAAATTATACCCAACAAAAAAGAGAGTATTTCATCTGAACACAGTACAGAAAAAACTAAAGAAGAAAAAGAAAAAATCCAAAAAGAAATCTTTAGAAAACACCCTAACTGGAGTCTTAAAGAAATAAACGAACATACTAAAAAATCATTAAAGTATGACATTCTTTTAGAATCTCAAGATACTGAAACAAAGCCGAAAGGAGATTGGGGAGCATTGTGTAAAGAATGTAAGAAAAAATCTAGTGATATGCCTAAAACATTATCTCAATTTGGAAGATCATCTGAATTGATTTCAAATGTTAACCCCAAAGGCATTTTTGATGTTTGTAAAGAATGTAGAAACAAAGAAGAAGTTTCTGCCGATTCTCAAAAACTGGAATATGCAAAATGTCCCAAATGTGAGAAAACAGCAAATGGATATCTACAAGTAGAAAAATTATTTGGGTTTCGTATGATGAATGGTAATAAAACAGTACAATCCCAGTGTAAGAAATGTCGATAATTTAGAATAGAAATTATTCTATTATGTCTTTTAGCATAAAATTCAAAATATATTTTTCATATTCTAATGGAGTTAGTAAATTTTTTTGGCTCATAATTTGCTGAGTATCTTCGCCTACAATATATCTAGGATCCAGAATATCTAAATTGGAAAATTCAACAATCTTTTTTGCAACAATATCTGAAGGAGTTGAATTTTTAATAATATTTTCAAACATATTCAAATAATTTTCTATACTTTTAGAATACATCTGATTGTTTAATGCATTTTTTGATAATATTTTATTATCGATGAATTTTGTTCTTACCCCACCAATTTCAATTAGACACGATTGAATGTTAAATTTTTTTAATTCATATCTTAGTGATTCAGTTAATCCTTCTAATGCAAATGATGAGCTTACATATGCTGGCATAAAAGGAAAACCTGTTAATCCAGCTACAGATGAAATATTAATTATTTTTCCTGAATTATTTTTCTTCATAATTGGAATAACTTTTTTTAGCATTCTAATTGTTCCAAAAAAATTTGTTTCCAGTTGTTGTTTGAATTCTTCAATACTGGTATCTTCAAAACTTCCTAAAAGAACATATCCTGCATTATTTATTAGAATATCAATTCTACCATATTTATTTTCAATTTCATCTATGGCATTATCAATAGATGTATCACTAGTTACATCTAATTGAATTATATTCTCTGAATTATTTAATTCATATTCTAATTCATTTTTATTTCTAAGGTTTCTCATAGTCGGAAATGTAATAAAATTATTTTTTGAAAATTCAACTGCTGATGCAAATCCAATTCCACTAGAACAACCTGTAATCACAACTACTTTTGGTTTAGATTCAATCATATTTTAAACACATTTTTTTATTTATTCTAATATTTATCAATCAACTTTTTTTAATTACTTCAAGTAATCAAGTTTTTCCTTAATTGCTTCATGTAAAGTATTTTTAGCATCTTGATCCTATTACAAACTTATCATTCATGTTGATTAACTGATTGCAGATTGGAGTGCCATTTCATATGATACTTGTCATGTTGGATATGAATGCCATTCAGTGGTATGAATTGGATTTCTCAATTTAGTTTGATCATAGTTATTAGATTGCATGTTCAAGAAATTCCTATTCCCTTTTAGATTAAAAATGAAATTTGATACAGAAAAACTAGCAGCAATTGAGCATGTAGGCTCACCTCTCCTAGTCACAGCAGGGCCTGGAAGTGGAAAAACTAGAGTAATTACTGAAAGAATCAAGTTTTTGCTAAAAACTGGACTAAAACCATCAGAGATCCTATGTTTGACATTTTCAGAAAAAGCAGCAAATGAACTCAAAGAAAGAATTCAAG
>LWDU01037567.1_pt1 | contig 10710 bp, 14 predicted proteins | sample 727161 | NCBI WGS metagenome assembly LWDU01 (sample SAMN04566230, study PRJNA314399) | hydrothermal vent metagenome | isolation source: deep sea hydrothermal plume seawater | place: Mexico: Gulf of California, Guaymas Basin | collected 2004-07-11 | reverse complement strand
CCCATTTGCTCTCTGGGACGGTCGGCGCAGGCTCACCTTCTGGAACAAGGCTTTTGTTCAGCTCTTCCAGCTTGAGGATGTCGTCAGGGTCGGCGTTGCCTATGAGACCGTCATGCTGGCCCGCACCGCGAATACGGTGAGCCAGCGTGGCTCAGAGGATGACCCGCACACGACCATCGTTGGCCTGGCGACGGGCCAGTGGTTCAAGATCGTTGAGCGACGCTCGCCCGCAGGCGGCGTCATCACATTCGGGCTGGACGTCACGCAGGACGTGAAAAGCGAAGACGAACTCCTCCGCCAGAAGAAGAAGCTGAGCTCCGCGGTCCAGGAACTCGCGCGCTCCGAAGGCCACAACGCAGAGCTCGCCCGCAAATATAATGAAGAGAAGGCCAGGGCAGAGCGCTCCGCAGACTCTAAGAGCGCCTTCCTAGCCAATATGAGCCACGAGCTGCGCACCCCGCTCAACGCCATCAACGGCTTCTCTGAAATTCTCGTCAATGAGATGTACGGCGCCCTCGGCGACCAGCGCTACCGCGACTATGCGCGCGATATCCTGACCTCAGGCCAGCACCTTCTCGACATGATCAACGACATCCTCGACATCGCAAAGATCGAGGCCGGCAAGATGACCATCGATCCAAAGCCAATCGATCTTGTCGATCCAGTCGATGCCGCGGTGCGCATGATCCGGCGCAAGGCCGAAGAAAAGAGTGTCAAACTCTCGCTACAGGCGGCAGATGACCTGCCAGAACCTCCTCTCGAACGCCATCAAGTTCACCGATGAAGGCGGGCAGATAATCGTGGCGGTACAGGATAAGGGCGACTTTGTGCGCGTTGCGGTTCGCGACACCGGTGTCGGTATTCCACAGGAACACCTGCCGCGGCTCGCTCAGCCTTTCGAACAGGTCCAGGAAACGCGCGAACGCAATTACGAGGGCACAGGTCTCGGGCTTGCCCTCACCAAATCATTCGCCGAGATGCATGGAGGCCGGCTCTCAATTGCCAGCGAAGTTGGAAAGGGCACGATGGTGAGCTTCTACCTGCCGATCAGCAAACCGGCTGCCCGCCCGCATGCGGCGATTGCCTGATCAGCCTGCGAGGCTGTCCGCATCCTGATCCTCAACCGGCACGGCCCGCTCAGCGATAAATACGGCCGCCTTCTCTACGCAGAGCCGGCCCGCATCGGACAAGGCGCGCGCACGGGCCAGATCCCCTTTGGCCGGAGAAGCGGACCGCGCTGAGACAGACTGCTGCGCCACAGGCACGCGGCTGCGGCCACTCAGAAGTGTCAGCTGAAGCTCACAGACGCCTTCCAGCCCTTCCAATGAGAATTTCGAGACGCGCCAGTAGAGTTCATATTCGCCGCTCACCCCTGTTACATCGTCAACGGCTAGTCCTGGCGCATCCCCTTCGAATGCATCCAGAAGTGTCACCTGGAACATCCGCGTCGCCCGGTCAGCCCAGGCAACGCCCGGTACGACTTTGAGGCCGCCATCGGGGCTTTGTGATGTGATCGTGCGTGAAGCAAAGAGACGCGGCGCGTCAGGCTCGCGGATCACCACATTCGTCTGCAGCTCTGCAAGATTCTGAGGCTCAGCCAAATGGTAGACCGCTTCGGGCTTTGGTTGTTCCGGCAGAACCGACACGCAGCCACTTGAAGCAATAAGGATGGCGAGCGCGCCTGCGGGCCAGAAGCTTAGCTTGGAGGTCATTCTCCGTCCTTCTCATATGGCAATGGGTCGCTCCGCAGGAGACCTTGCGGATTTTGCTCGATCTCGCGGGTCAGCCGGTCGAGCCGTGAAATCAGAACGCGCAGGTCCTGCGCAACGATCCGGAAATCGACGACGGCATCAGTCCCCGGCCCTTCTATCACGGTCGCCGCAGAATCGACGGCACCCTCAACCCGCTCAATGGCAGACTGGGCAGACGTCGTCACCGCTTCCAGATCTTCGGTAATCGCAGAAATCTCCTCACCGAGCCGTTTGACCTCGACGCTTGCGTCGCGGCCAAGCTGGCCGAGATCACGTGAGGCTTGGTCGAAACTCTGCGCGGCAGAATTGGCGTTCTGGAGGAGGTCGTTCACATCCGTGAACATCTCTCCATTGCCGCTAAGTGCAGATGTGATCGATTCAACATTCTGCACCGTGTTGGAAACGGCATCGATATTCTCCTGGCTGAGGAGTTCGTCAATGCGCTCCAGGGCGAGTGTCGCGCGGCCCATGACTTCTGTGCCGCTTGAAACAAGCGCGCTCAGCGGGTTGGACTCGGTTTCGATCTCAGGGATGTTTTCATTCGAAGCCCGCTTAAGCCACTCGGCCTCCGGCGCGCCTGCATTGATCTGGATGAAGGTAACCCCGGTAATGCCTGCAAATTCAATAGAGGCGGTGGAGTCTGTCTTCACCGGCGTCTCATTATCGACACGCAGCCGGGCGCGAACCTTGGAGGCGTCATTCCGGTCGATCCCGATTGAGGTGACCTCGCCGACCTTGATACCGATATAACGAACGGACGCACCTTCTTCGAGCGTCACCGGACCTTCAAACACGGCGTCCAAGCCACAGCACAAAGCCGAGCGCGGCGAGCGCCGCGATAATCACGAATGCGCCGATCAGCGCATAGTTTGCGCGTGTTTCCATCAGCTCTCTCCAGCCTGTGCTGCCCGCCCGCGCGGGCCGCAGAAATAGTCCTGAATCCAGGGGTCGTCATTGCGCCGCAGCTCATCAATCGTGCCCGTCGCAATGACCTTCTTGCGGCCAAGTACCGCGATCCGGTCACATGTCGCAACCAGCGTATCAACATCATGGGTTACAAGAAACACGGTCAGCGACAGCGCGCTCTGCAGCTCACGCACCAGTGTATCGAAGCCCGCCGCCGTGATTGGGTCGAGGCCCGCTGTCGGCTCGTCAAGGAANCGCCAATGCGGCCCGCTTGCGCATACCACCTGACAGGTCCGACGGGAATTTTGGCCCGGCGCTGTCATCAAGGCCGGACATACGCAGCTTCTGGTCGGCGAGCTGCTTCATAAGCGGTTCTGGAAGGTCCGTGTGCTCGCGCATAGGTACCATAACGTTTTCACGCACGGTGAGGTTCGAAAACAGCGCACCATCCTGAAACATGATGCCCCACAGATTTTGAACTTCGCGCAGATCGTCGCCTTCAAGATCCGTGACGTTCTTGCCGAAGACCTCCACCGTCCCCGTCTCCGGGCGTTTCAGGCCGACAATGGCGCGCAGGAGGACAGACTTGCCGGTGCCGGACGGGCCGATCACGCCGAGCACTTCGNCATAGGCGGTAGTGAGCCCGCGCACCTTGATCGCGACATCCTCGCTCATACGCCAAGCTCCATATAGAAGATGGCAAACAGCGCATCGATGACGATGATGGAGAAAAGCGCCTGCACGACTGACTTCGTCGTCGACTGTCCCAGTGACTGGACGCTGCCGCCCACCATGAGGCCCTGCCGGCAGCCAATCAGGGCCACCACAAGCCCGAAGACCGGTGCTTTGGACATGCCGACCCAGAAATTCTCAATCGGCACATAGCTCTGGATGCGGTTCATGAAGACGGTCGGGTTGATGTCGAGCGCCAGCCAGCTGACGAAGGCACCGCCGCCAACGCCGAACAGGATCGCGATCAGTGTGAGCACAGGCGTCATGACCAGCATCGCAAAGGCGCGCGGCACGACCAGCACATCCATCGGGTTCAGGCCCAGCGTTGTCATCGCATCGACCTCCTGACGCATCCGCATCGCGCCGATCTGGGCTGTAAATGCGGAATTTGTGCGGCCAGCCAGGATGATCGCTGTCAGCACCACGCCAAATTCACGAAGGACCGCAATCCCGACCAGCTCTACCGTAAAGATCGTCGCGCCGAACTCTGACAGTGTGGTCGCGCCGATAAAGGCGATGACCATGCCGACAAAGAAAGACAGAAAGGCCACGATCGGCACCGCGTCGAGGCCGGAGTCTTCCATGACGGAGACGAGCGCCGTCCAGCGCATCTTGGAGGGGCGCGTGATGATGTGCGCCATCGCCATGATGGTCTCGCCAAGAAACGACAGCGTCTCGACCGTCTCTTCGATGAAATGCATCGTCGTGCGGCCGGTCCGCTCCAGAAGGTCGACAACGCCGAACTCTCTCTTGCGCGGTTCGTCCTCGCCCTCAGGCCGCAATTCGCCGGCCTGCTTCAGAAGGGCTGCCGCCTGTTCGCTTGCATTCACCGGGTCAACCTTGCCTGCGCCAGAGCGGCAGGCGAAGCGGTCAATGATGAACGCGCCTGCGGTATCGAGCTTGCCCAGCTCAGCGCAATCGACTTCGAGCGCGTTCAGGCCTGACATGTCTTCTGACGCCAACCGGTCCGAAAGTTTGCCAATCGTGTGAACGGTCCAGTCGCCAGACACGCTGAGCCGTCCGCGCGAGGCGTCGGTCGTCAGCTCATATTCCGGCTTAACTGGCATGCCCGGTCCTGTTTCTCGCTCACAAGCGTTTGCGCGTGCGGACCTTGAGCATGACAGCAAGCTGCTTACAACATCCGGCAATACAGCTAGAGCTTATTGCATATGATTACGCTTTCAATTGAGCACGTCTCATCCCCGCTGGCGCGGGAATTTTCCATCTCTCGCGGCGCAAAGACGTCTGCCGAATCAGTGCTCGTCACACTGCAGCAGGACGGCGCGGCAGGCCGCGGTGAAAGCGTGCCTTATGGCCGCTATGGCGAAACCGTCGAAAGCGTCATCGCCGCCATTGAGGAACACCGCGCAGCGATTGAGGGCGGCCTCACGCGCGAAGAACTCCAGACCTTCATGCCTGCAGGTGCTGCGCGTTGCGCGGTCGATTGCGCCATGTGGGACCTAGAAGCGAAGCGTACAGGCAAGCCTGTCTGGCAGCTCGCAGGCCTTCCAGAACCGGCACCGCTCGAAACGGCTGTGACCATCGTCCTCTCCACGGCAAGTGAAATGGCGAAAGCGGCCAGCGAGGCGCCAGGCAAACTGCTCAAGGTAAAGTTAGGCGGCGACGGCGATATAGACCGCGTGCGGGCCGTCCACGAAGCACGCCCGGATGCCCGTCTCATCCTAGATGCGAACGAACAGCTTGAGGCTGGCGCCCTGCCCGGCCTTGCCCGTGAAGCTGTCCAGCTCGGCGTCGTCCTGATCGAACAGCCATTTGCTGATGGCCAAGATGGCGCGCTGCTGAAGCGCCCGCCAGAAGTCGCGATCTGCGCCGATGAGAGCGCCCATACACGCGAGCAAGTTCAGGACCTTGCCCGCCTTTACGACGCGGTCAATGTCAAGCTCGACAAGACTGGCGGCCTTACCGAAGCCATCGCCATGGTCCGCGAAGCCAAGGCCTGCGGCCTCGGCGTCATGGTCGGCTGCATGGTGGCAGGCTCCATCAGCATGGCCCCGGCCGTCCTCCTGGGCACGCTCGCAGACGCCGTCGATCTCGATGGCCCGCTCTGGCTCTCCAAGGATGTCGAGCATGGCCTGAAATATGAGGGCGGAACCGTTTTCCCGCCCTCAAGAGACCTCTGGGGCTAGGCGTCCAGCACGTCCTTCCAGCCGGATGGCGCGTGCGGCCCGATGAAGAGCTGCTCCAGCGCGCCGATGCCCTCTGACGATTTCCCGTCAGGGCCTTCATGGGTGACCTTGGAGATCGCCTGGATGTGGAGATTGGTCGGCTCCTTCCAGGTCATCACGCCCGGCTTGAAATCCTCCCGCTCGATCGCATACTCGCCCTTGTAGACGCCATGTCCCCAGCTCGGATGGCTATAGCCAAGCCCCTTCATCTGAAAGATGGACAGCGGCTCATAATGCACCTTGTGCAGGCGGCCTTGGGTATCGGTGACCTGATGCGGCGTGTGCCAGCCTCATACTCCGCCGAGAATTTCGGACTGTCGAGATGCATCAGCCCCTCTGCGTCCGCGCCGTCCATGCCGAGCACGGCACGCGTATTCCAGCTCTCGCCCTTCTCATCTTCATTGACGTGGAAATAGACAGCGAGGTTCTCGAAATTGAGCGGCGTCCAGACCCAGTAGAACTGGAAAGGCTTTTCAGGAACGACGGGCTGCGGATCCTGCGCCCCGATGGGCCGCACGCCCCAGCTTCTGTCGCGCGTGCCGTAATAGCTCGACACTTCGATGCGCTCACCGTCCACTTCATTCTGCGTCATGCGGGTGACATCCATCACCGTGCGCGAGCCTGACCGGCGCTGGAAGCGTGGCTCCTCAACCGGGAAGTGGCGGCCTTCAAAAGTCAGCTCGCCCGAAATCCCTTCAGCGCCTTCCAGCGTGATCTTCACCGAGTGAAGCGGCTGGAGCACATCGATCTTCATCGGCCCGACGCGCGTATCCATCCGCTCGTGGTGCATCACGCGAGACAGGTGTACCGAATGCTGCACCCCATCCTTCAGGACGGAAAACGCGCCGTCCATGATGTTGAGGTGCGGATAGACACCAAAGGCCGCGCCGAAGAAGACAGAGCCATCCTTCGAATATCCATTGAAGAAATAGCGGTCGTAGAAATTGCGGTCAGACCCTGCGACCCAGACCGGTTCAGGTGTCTGGTGGATCGGATATTCGTCGCCCCATGTGAGCATGTTGGCTAGCCTTTCTTTTCTATACTTGCGCCGAACCCGATAAGGTTTCCGGCAGGGTCCCAGAGATGAAATTCACGCATGCCATGGCCGGGCTGATCCTTTGGTTCAGCCTCGATGCGCCCTGGCACGAAGTCGTTGTAGGTTGATGCCTCCAGCCATTCAGCGTGGAGCAGGTCGAGATGCTCGACACAGGCGATTTCCGTGTAGCAAGCCGTGTTTTCGGCTATGGCCCTGTCCGCGCATTTCCAGAGATGGAGCGCGAGCTTGCCGCGCCGGACGATTGCATAATTCCCATCGTCAAAAACGGCGGTCCGAAAGCCGAGATGCTTTTCATACCAGCGGGCTGCCTCACCCGGGTCGGGCGCAGCAAATTTCGGTGCCGTGTGTGACCCCTCCAGCGGATCGTACATCCGGTTTCCTTCCCTGTCGTGACCTCTTGGCGGGTCTTTCCTCTTGCCTACACTGTCGAAACCGGAGACCGGGATCAATCACTGACGCGGGGACAGACATGACGTCGAAAGTAACAGTTGAGGAAGCCAACGCCTTTCTCGCCAAGGCCTTCAACAATTCCCAGAACCGGTCCGAAGTCGTCCTGATGGAGGATGGCCACGCTATCATGCGCCTGAAGGCAGGCACCGAACACCTGCGCCCCGGCGGCTATATTTCAGGGCCGACGCAGATGACCATGGCTGACAGCGTCACCTATATGGCCATCTTCACGCGTCTTGGGATCACGCCGATGACGGTGACGAGCAACCTCAACATCAACTTCCTGCGCCCGTGCATCGGCGACGCCGTCATCGCTGAAGCAAAGCTGATGAAGCTCGGCAAGACTCTCGCCGTCGCCGAGGTAGAGATTCGCGCTGAAGGCTCCGACAAGGTCGCCAGCCACGGTATTGTGACCTATTCCATCCCCGCGGCGAATTAGCCGCCTCCCGCTACGTCATACGCATAGCTCCCTATTCGGCCGCCCTCCCGCAGTGCTAGTCTGCCCTCATAAAAGTCTAAGGGAGGACAGGTATGAGCGAACAGATTCTCGATGTGCTCATCGTCGGTGCCGGTATTTCCGGTGTCGGGGCTGCCCGGCATATCAAGACCCGTTGCCCAGACAAGAAAGTGGCCGTCTTCGAAGCGCTGGATGGCTTTGGCGGCACCTGGAAAGTCCACACCTATCCTGGCATCCGCTCTGACAGCGATCTCTACACCTTCGGCTACCGCGACAAGCCCTGGACAGGCCCGCCCATCGCGACCGCCCAAGAGATCCTCACCTATATGGAAGAGTTCATTGAAGAGAACGGTCTTGCCCCACTCATCCATTACAATCACAAGATCACGAAGGCTGAATGGTCCTCGGCGGAAAAGCTCTACACAGTCACCTATGAAACGCCCAATGGCGAGCACACCGTAAAGGCGCGCTTCCTCTGGATGTGTCAGGGCTACTATGACCTCGACAAGGGCTACACGCCCGACTGGGACGGCATGGACAGCTTCAAGGGAGACATCGTTCACCCGCAGGACTGGCCTGACGATATCGACCTTTCCGGCAAGAAGGTCGTTGTCATTGGTTCTGGCGCGACCGCCGCAACGCTAGTGCCGAACATCGCGAAGTCCTGCGAGCACGTCACCATGCTCCAGAGGTCACCTACCTATTTCTCGACCGGTCGTAACGCGAACGACCTTGCCGACGAACTGCGCCGTCTTGAGATCGATGAGGAGTGGATCCACACCATCATCCGCAAGAAGGCGCTGACCGATCAGCGCGACTTCACAGTCGCCGCACGGTCTGACCCGGACGCCGTGAAGAAGATGCTGTTCGACAACATCAAGGCCGTCATGGGCGAGGATTGCGACATGACGCCGTTCACGCCGAACTATCGGCCATGGCGCCAGCGCATTGCCTTCGTGCCGGATGGCGACTTCTTCCACGCGGTGCGTGAAGGCAAGGCGAGCGTTGTGACCGACCATATCGACCGCTTCGTCCCGGAAGGCATCAAGCTCAAATCCGGCGAAGTGCTCGAAGCCGACATCATCATCACCGCGACGGGCTTCAATCTGAAATTCCTCGGCAACATACCTTTCGTGGTCGATGGCCAGAAAGTCGATTTCAATGAGCGCCTGACATGGCGCGGCATGATGGTCGAGGACGTGCCGAACATGCTCTTCGTCTTCGGCTATTTCCGCGCCAGCTGGACCCTGCGCGTCGACCTCCTCGGCGACTTCATGGTGCGCCTGCTGGAGCATATGGAGAAGACCGGCGCCGCTGAAGTGCGCCCGGAAATCCCAGCCAGCGAGCGCACGCTTGAGCGGATCAGCTGGATGGACGCGGTCGACTTTAATCCCGGCTATCTCCAGCGCGGCGAACGCCTGATGCCGAAGCGGATCGATCATCCCGAATGGCAGCACACACAGGACTATTGGCACGAGAAGGACGCCCTGCCCGAGGTTGATCTCAACGAAGCCTCCCTGGTCTATGAGGACGCCTCTGGCCAACTTGTCGGCAAGGCCTCAGCGAACGCCGCCTGACGGGCCGACTGAGATGAAATGCATCATTGATGGCCTCCAGCGGCTTGCTCTAGGAGTGTTGGCTGGAGCCCCCAAATGGCATTGACCCTTATCTCTTCAGTTCTTGGTTTTGCCGGTGTCGCCCTCGGCGCATTCGGCGCGCACGGCATGTCTGGCCGGTTCACCCCGGAGAGCCGCGGCTGGTGGGAAACAGCCACGCTCTACCTGCTCGTGCATGCCGTCGCCGTCTTCGCGGCCAGCCTGTCCGGGCTGGGCCATGATTATCGGGGCCGTGATCTTCTCCGGTACGCTTTACGCCATGACGCTCGGCGCGCCGCGCTGGTTTGGTGCGATCACGCCGATTGGCGGCCTCGGCTTGCTTGCAGGTTGGGCCCTTTTCGCGGTCGCGGCCCTGCGCAACTAAATTTCCCTGCATCGGTTTCCGCAAGGGGATTGGCAGCGCGCACGATTTGAATATGGTGCGGCGCCAGATACTGCACATGTGAAGTAAATGGAGGAAACCATGGCCAGTCTTTTCGATCTCACCGGCAAGGTCGCGCTTATCACCGGTTCGTCACGAGGCATCGGTAAGTCCATCGCGGAACAAATGGCCGAACAAGGCGCGAAGGTTGTCATCTCTTCGCGCAAGCCCGGCCCCTGCCAGGAAGTTGCCGAAGCGCTCAATGAAAAGCATGGCGCAGGCACGGCCATCTCTGTCCCGGCCAACATCTCCTCCAAGGAAGAGCTACAGCACCTCGTTGAAGAGACCCGCGCCTCTTTCGGCAAGATCGACATTCTCGTCTGCAACGCCGCGTCCAACCCGTATTACGGCCCGATGGAAGAGATTGGTGACGAGCAGTTCGAGAAGATCCTCTCCAACAACATCATCTCCAATCACTGGCTGATCCAGATGGTCGCGCCAGAGATGAAAGAGCGCAAGGACGGCGCCATCGTGATCATCTCGTCGATTGGTGGCCTCAAGGGCTCTCCGGTCATCGGCGCCTACAACATCTCCAAGGCGGCTGATTTCCAGCTTGCCCGCAACTATGCGATCGAGCTTGGGCCGCACAACATCCGCGTCAACTGCGTCGCGCCCGGCCTCATCAAGACCGACTTTGCCAAGGCGCTCTGGGAAAACCCCGAGAACGCCGCCCGCATCGAAAAGGGCACGCCTATGCGCCGCATCGGTGACCCCGTCGATATTGCAGGCGCGGCCATCTTCCTCGCATCTGATGCCGGCAAATACATGGCCGGCCAGATGATCGTGGTCGATGGCGGCTCGGTCATCGTCTAGGAAAGACCACACCCATGCATAAGGTAGACCTGCCGGGCGATGGCCCGGCAGACCCGACCGATTTCGACACCTTCCGCCAGATCGATGTCCGCATTGGCACGGTGCTGGAAGCCACCCCGCTCGAGGGCGCGCGCAAGCCTGCCATCCGCCTTCTGATCGACTTTGGCCCTGGCATCGGCGAAAAGAAGTCCTCGGCCCAGATCACCGAACACTACACCCCCGAACAGCTTGTCGGGCGCCAGCTCATGGCCGTTGTGAACTTCCCGCCGCGCCAGATCGGCAAATTCATGTCCGAAGTTTTGACCCTTGGCTTCCCCGACG
>LWDU01000636.1_pt1 | contig 10714 bp, 13 predicted proteins | sample 727161 | NCBI WGS metagenome assembly LWDU01 (sample SAMN04566230, study PRJNA314399) | hydrothermal vent metagenome | isolation source: deep sea hydrothermal plume seawater | place: Mexico: Gulf of California, Guaymas Basin | collected 2004-07-11 | reverse complement strand
TGCATTTAGTTATTAGTTATAGTGCAAAACTAGGCGCATCGCCTTAAAAACACTTCTAACTTAAGTTTAATTCGTAAAACCCTCCCATATATTACAGGCTAAACCATGCGTATTTGCATAAATACCTACACCCCTTCACGAGTGTTTCTTTATGGGTGTACCATTCAGTTGTATGTAAGTATCATATAAATACCTTGTCACATCCATGTACACCTCATCATAATTATTCAAGGCTAAGACTTGTTTTAATACATCAGTTGGGAGTTCATTTTCATGTTGACAGTAGTTATACCTGTTCAACACTTGTTTTTGTTTTTTATTTAATGTCTTAGGCATCGTAGTAATTATGAAGCTTATCTAATACATGCTGTAGATTATTATCAATGTAGGTTTCTTTAATGTCCCACATACGCATAGGGCTACGAATACGCTCATTTACAGTGTCTTTTGTTAGACGTGTCTGATATACATATTTAAAGCCTAATAACTCTTCTTCCTCGTTAACTTTGAGCATCTTAGATTTAGAAGTTTCAATTATTTTAAGTGGTACTTTTTTACATGCAATTACAGTACTGAAGAAACTTTCAACACCTGTATTCATTAATGAGCCTTTAACTTTAACCATAGTTTCATTTACCATCTCAGATTCGTTAAATACGTCTGAGGTATGTGCAATGAAGATAATATTCTTATTTGAGTTAGCTACATTCTGTGCCATCAAATTCTTCAAGAACTGTGCATATCCACCCCAAGCTTTCATTGTGTTAGATGCAGTCAGTACCTGGGTACTTTCATACATATCCATTAGATAAGTAAGACTGTCAATTACAATAGTATGAATCTTGTCGTTGTCTTGAACTGAATCAATAGCATCAGGTACATCTGTAGGATCAGTAATTGTGTATTCCTGAAACTTAGATTTGAAAGGTAATTTCTTATTGTTCTCACAATTAAGATACATTACACCTTCAGGTTTTTTAATATCAACTAAGCTAGCTGATTTTCCAGTTGCGGACTTACCGCATAACAATACTAAATTATTGTTCATTATCTACTCTCCTATTTTTAAATTTGTATATACATTAGCTAAAGCAATTGTAAGTAGCTCTACTTGTTCACCTGTTAACGTAACATCTTCTTTTGTTTCAATGGATTCTACTAATTCTGTGACATCAGTCTCAACAATAGTTGTGTCTACTTGTATAAACGTATTCAATGTTGTAATGTCATTAAAGATGTGTTTTTGTTTACTTACTTCATCTGACTCGTCATAATGACGTTTTTCTATTGTGTAGTTATAGTCAATAAGCTTTTTTAAATTCTTAATCATAATTCATTTTCCTTTGCATTAAGTTTTTTAGAAATAGATATCATTATCTTTGTATCAATTTCTTCTTGTGAGATAGGGTCTCTTATTTTTTCATTAAATTGGATTAGGGTGTATCGAATAGCGTCTAGAGGATAATTGTTGTCTACTAACATAAAGCCGTATCTCACTAACATAGTTGCACGATTGCCTACTTCAATACGGTTACAGAACCATCTTTCCATATTATCCATTCCTTTAGCATCTAAGATTGCATTAGCCTGTTCGGTAGCTTTCTTAGTTTGTGGAATGAATAATGTAGCATCAAGTAACTGTCCTGCATTGAAGTGATACTCACCAGGATATGACATCCACTTACGAGCTATATCTTTTGTAGCTGTATCGCTCTCAAAAGGTAACCAATTAAATAAGTTTTCCATAAACTTACTATAATCTTTAGCATTTAGCTTTAAGTAATGTGACATCGGGAATATAACCCTAAATCTGTTCTTATTATCAGTATGACGTTTGGTAGTAGCAAACAAAACTGTGTAATCATCTAATAGAGATTTCGCAGTTTCTAGAGATATACCTCCGTCTACATCAATAATGGCTAGATCAAAGCCTGGTATAGCTTTATCACTAGTTCTATACCCATCAATGAAATGATGAGCTGTATAGTGATAATCTTCAGCACTTACCAATTCAGGTAAGCGAGCAAATGGAACTTTAACAGGTTCAAAACCGGTAGTAATATCAGTACCGTATGAAAGTGTTACGTTTTCCAAGTCTGTTTCTTCTAGGCTTTCACCTGCTAGAAACTCAATATCATCAACATAGGTTTTTTTAATGATAATATTGTTTTTATATCCATAAGCAATTGCTAGGGATAACATATCTTTCTTTTGAGACTCTGTGCCTTTATAGAAAGGTAATTCTTCGATTAAATCTACCTGAGTAACCTCTTTACCTATGTCAGCAATATATTTAGCTAAACGTACGTATGAGCCTTCTTTGGTCATAATCTTATTAAAATGAATTCCTGAATCTTCAACAAGTTGAATTGCAGAATCTAGATGTTCTAGTAATATTTCATCACTGCCATCAATAAATGCATAGGCACCTGCTAGCTTTAATGCTTTGTAATATCTATGAGATAACTCAGCTTTTAAAGTTTCTTGATGAGCTTTCATCTCTGAAGCTCCTTCTTCACACCTTATTTTGTATTTTAATAAGTGAATAGTATTTTCTTTACTAATGTCTAATACGCGATTGAATTTAGTTAAGGTAGCTAATGAAGTTATCTGATCATGTATCAATTTAGTAGTAGCGCCTACATTATTGTTAGTAAGCGCTTCATATAAGTCTTCTGCTNNNNGTTGGAGTACCAAATAACATCATATTAGTTGGTGTCTTACCGTCAATCTCTTCTGAACGTTTATTTTCAGCAGTATTCTTAGTTAATTTCTGTTTAACTTTACCTACATCGTATAACTCTAGGAAAGTGTTTAACATTTCAGCATTACTAGTAATGTTTGAGCCTACTTCATCTAATTCTAGATTCATAGAGCCTGCACTTGCAAGTAATAGCTTTTGGCGCATTTGTTTAACAGCTGGTGATGTACCACTATCAAAACTAAATGCTAATTTACCTAAACTATCAAACTCTTTCTCTAAGTCTGATAGAGCTAAGTCATCAGGTATACCATCTCTACGTGCTCTAATAGTAGCAAGTCTTTCTATATTAGCTGCACTCTGTGTAGGAAATACAATTCGTAAAAACTTTTCTTTAAATCCTGAAATAAGTTGTTCTTCAATAATATTAGTTGAGAAACCTTTACCTGCACCTGAAGGCATTAAGTTAATAGCATAGGTATTAACAGGAATATCACCTCTATCTTTAGTTTGTATATTAGTACGCATCATAGATGCAACTTTAGAAAAATAGTATGCTACTAGGATCCTAAAGAAGTGCCTATTTTGTGACTGTGTTCTAGCAACTAAGATATCCACGATATCCTCAGATACCGGGAAGTATTTTGGTTTAGACATTGGTTCTCCTAGATTATTTTTCTGCGTATGTAGCTTTTTTGTTAATCACTTTACAATAAACACTTCGACTTTTATTAACAGTATATTTATCATTTACGTGATTTTTTAAATCAATAAAAGTTTTAATATTAAAGCTATCACGAGCTCTCCAGATATATCTAATATCTTCTAATTGCTCTACTGTAAACATGTGTGTGTCTCTAGGTTTACGTCCAGTTGCTATTGTTAATCTTGTTCTTACTGCGTTTACTGGACAATCATTGCCAAATAGAAATTGTTGCACTCTTTCGAGCATGTTTTCAAAAATGTTCATAAAACTAACCTCCCTTGATTTATTAAATTACGTGCTTGCTCACAGATATCTGATACTTCACAATATCTACATGCCTTCACTTCTCCTCGTACAGTTACTACTGTACCTACTCCGCCATCATCTAGTAACCTTGAGTTAGCCTCTTCCATAGAGTCAAAATTCTTAGTAGCTCTAGCTGTCTTAGCTGGATTCTTATAGTATTTATACTTAGTTTTAGATTCCCATAATTCCTCAGATGTACATTGAGGTAATTCTTCTTGGGGCTTATCTAATAAAGAAGTAATACTTTCTAATTTATCTTTAATGTATTTGTCTGTTTGTTCAACAGGCCATAAAGGGTAAGATTTAGTTATCACTCTAGTCTGAGGATACTTAGGGTCTCTTGCAGCATTAGATGCTGACCAGTCCGTAAATATGAATTGAATATCAATCTTATTATCTGTGATTCTGTCAGGTGCTAGCCATTTGTAAATGCTACCCTGCTGTGTGTACTTAAGTGCGTTAGAATCGAAGATATACGTCCATACAGAAGTACTTTTGTAGTCTGATAATGTACCATCTACTACAAGGTCATACTTACCTGAGATTATGTAATCTCCTATGGTAGTTTCATGACGTTGCTCTACATATACAGGAATACTAGATTCTTGCATATCTTTACGTAAATCATCACTAGGATTAACAATAAATTGTCCAGCTAGATTAGATGTACCTAATGCAGCTAGTGCATTTTTGATGTTCTTACCGTTTGTCCAAGCTTGTTCAGCAATAGTATGTATTGCAGATCCCATACGAGATGGTACTAAGCTCATAATATCTACAGTTTTATCTAATCCTTTATTTTGATAAGATAATACTAAAGCTCTAGTGGGTTTAAGTAAAGATGTAGCACTAATTACATTAGGTCTATCATCATAGTCATAGTCATCATGCATTAGCCATACAGCTAACGGCAGTGAAATACCATAAGGGTTTGTATATTTATAACTCACTTAGAATCTCCTCAATTTGTGTAATACTAGCATTATTAGGAATACTAGTTTGTTTGTCCCAAGACTTTCCTATTTCTAAGTCAGCCTCCATTAATACATCTTTCGACTGAATGAGCGGATGCTCATTCCATTGCATTTCTTTAATTAAAATCTTATTAAGGAAGCTAATTGCCTCTGGTGTATCTTTAACTAAGAAGTACGCTGCATCATGGATTGTATTAATAGGATATATATCATATACGAATTCTGATTGCTCAATTAACTTATTTGTTGCAATTAGAGCCCTATTGATTAACATACCCCATGACTGTGTTACAGCGTTATTAGCACTCCTAGCCTCTGCAGTTACTGCATAAGGTGTAACAGTGCTTCCATATATACTAGAGGCTAATATGGGTGTCTTTATTTGTAGGCCAAATGCGCATTCCATATACCCATGCTTAGTAGCATGTGCAATTTGAGTCTCTGTAAACTTATCAGATACAGCATAAAGCTTATGATAATTCTTTTCAATTTGTTTAGCTTCATCTATTGGAATTCCAATATTAGATACTAATGTATGCCATGTACCGTTATAAGTTAGTGCAAAGGTAGGACCTTTTGACTTCTGCCTAAGCTCAGGATATTTAGTCTCAATGGAATTAATGCTATCTACTGTATTTTTAATATCAGGCATTTGATTTCCGAAGTAAGAGTAAGCTCTTAAACAATGACCATCATAACCGTCTGTATAGACTTTAATCTTATTAGGGTCTTGAGTTAAGATTGCATTAATCCTATCTTCTAAACTAGCAAAGTCTGCTCCAGCCCATAGGTAACCTTTTGGCGCTACAAAGCAAGACTTAATATCTTTTCCATAGGTACTATTACTTGGTAGATTTTGTAAGTTAGGTTTAGAGGAAGATAGTCTTCCTGATTGTGTGCCACCTAATTTTAGATCGCCATGTAAGTACCCATTTATTTCATAATTCTTAAATGCTTTAATAAAGGTATTAAGAATCTTACTAGTTTTATTATTTTCAATTAAATGTTCTAATAATTCTTTATGTGAATCTATAGTAGCCACCTTTAATAATTTAGTTAAGGTCTTAGCTCCTGTAGCAGGTTCACCACTATCAGTAAAATCAATAGGTTCATAATCTAATTGAGTATAGAAAAGCTCTCTAATATGGTTATTAGAACTAGGATTGAACTGTAGCTCTATGAAGTCGCTAAAAGGTCTGAACTTTTTCTTTAACTTAGCATTAGCTTCTTTCATAGACTTATGTCTAAAGTTAAAATTAAACTTCTTAATTTCTGCATAACTAGGTAATGCTTTAATATGACCGTCTCGCTTATTAATCAGCATATAGTCTACTTCTTGTACTCTTTTGTTATCTAAAGGTAGTCCAGTAAGCATCATCTTCAGCATTATCTTTATAGAAGGTTGGAATATCTCTTCGTAAGCTTCTGCTAAGTCACTACATAAAACTTTATCATGGAATTTGTTGTACACATGCCATGTAGCTAGACAATCTTTTAAGTTATATTCCATCAACTCTTCAACAGATAGAGCTTTAACATTCTTAACGTTAACTCCATAGTTACCTGCGAACTCTAAAGCATTAGACTTTAAATCTAATTTAGCTTCCGTTGTACTGTTCTTAGCTAAGTAAGCTAATATCATAGAATCTTGTACATTCTCAAAGACATCTAGACCCTTTTGTCTACCTTTGTCCTTGTCTGTCCCATTCATAAATAGGTTATAAATCAAATGCTTACAATCAAATAGTGAGTTATGAAATATCATCTCACCTTTATATGTAATCAAGAATTCTTTTAATTCTTTTGTACCAGTATCTTCTAGATATAGAACTCCACCGTTATGTTTATCCCAGGCAAATGCAATAGTAACTATTTCAATTCCTAGAGTTAAACCAGTAGTCTCAATATCAACTGTTAATTTAGGGTGGGTATGTAGGGTATCTGTAAACCTGGAAACCTGTAAACCGGGTTCTCTAATGTATTGTGCAGATTTAATAATGCCAGGCTTTTTAAATCCAACACTAGCAACTAGTCCTTCGTTAATTAGACTAATATTGTTAGGGTTGTAAAATAGAGACTTATAGTTAGGTACCAGTACTATTTTAAAGTCCTCATACCCCTCTAATTTTCCTTTAAATGCTTCACCATAACAATCTACTACCTTAGTAGATTTAGTTAGCCATTTGAAGTAATTAGTATCTGCAACAATAAGAGTTTTGACTGTACCTAATTTAAGCAGTTTAGGTAATAGCATTCTTAAATAGGCCTTGCCTAATTCTGCTTTAACCTTACTATCTTCATAAAGTAAGCCGTAGGCTGCTATTGTTTCTCTTTTTATATTAAGTTTTTCTAAAGGATTAATATAATATTTAATTAAGTCATCTTTAAGTAAAGCATCTTCCTTAATTAATATAAGCATAGAAATACATCCACTCCCAAACTGGATATCTTGCATAGCTGCTCCTTAGTGTTGTGTGTCGCTTATGTCATCAAATGCATCCTCATATTCTAAGCTGATGCCCACCATCTCTAATAGAGCTGTTGCTTTTTCATCATATAATTCTGAGTGTTCTTCGTAATAAGTATTGATTTCATCTGCATCAATCATCTTTCCGTCTTTTAATGCGTTAGATGCAATGTACCATTCAAAACATAAAGCTTTAGCGAGTATTATTATAAAAAAATCTACAGATATTGCTGTTTCTTTGCTATCCAATGTAAACTGTCTCCCCTATTGAGGCTGGCGAATGATCTGAATTACATATCCACATTACAGGGTAATTAGGCTGTTCAGTTATATCATCAGCATATAAATCGGTAAAGTAGACTAATAAATCTGGTTCATGCTCTTCACAGTAATTAAACACTGGTTTAAAGTCTGTTCCACCATTGCCTACAAACTCGATATCTAAGATGTTATCATATTTTTCAATAGTATGAACGTTATGTATTCTGGAGTCACAGTCAATAATCTTAATAGATTCTGGTTTAAATGTTTCTCTGATGCTCTCAATTTCAGATAACATTTCAGTAAGTTCTTCTTGCGAGACACTTCCGCTTGTATCAATAGCAAATACAATATTACCTAAGGTAGGTGAATGTTGACTTGGTAGATAATGAGCAGGAAAGAATCTTTTATTAGGTCTAGTCCATGTGTAATCATCTTTAATAGTGTCAGATAAGAAGCGTTGTAATAATGCATCCCAAGGTAACTTAGGATTAATTAAATCATCAATAGCTCTAGAAATTTCTTGAGGTATTTCTCCATGATCTTTTTCAGATATCCTAGATTGAAGCTGTGCTTTAATAATAATGTCAGAAACTAAATCATTAATCTCTTTATCTGTTGCTCCTTCAGGTGCATCTAATAAATCAATAATAAAGTCTCCTCCAGGTACATCTCCCTCTGGGTTTTCTTCTTTGATAATATCATATACTTGTTCTGTAGACATATCTGAGAATCTATTATCTAATAAACCGTCTGCAGGTAAGGTATACCCACTGCCAACTAACATGTAGTTAATTACATAATCTCCAGCCATATTCCATATTTTAAAATCTCTAGAGCCTACTCTTGATAGATGATTAAAAGCTACATGCCACACTTCGTGTGCCAGTAGCCCAGTACGTTCTGCTGGTGATAGACGTTCAAAGAATTCAGGATTGTACATAATAGTAATACCATTAGTACCAGCTGTAGGTATCTGGTCTGTAAAGACATGCTTAAGACTAAGACATATAGTAGATAAGAATACTGACTTAGTCATTAATTCAATCTTAGAGTGTCTTAAGTAATCTTCTAAATTCTTTTCCATATTATTTCCTCAATTGTTATACTAGAACTCGATTAATGCTTTTCATCATTGATCTCCTTTTCCCAACCTGGTGTCAGGAGGTGTGCTAGGCTTGGGTCTTTAACCAAATAACTTATCAGCGTTTTCTTCTACCCAATCTTGAATAATTTTGTTTTTCTTCAATTCTGGCACTAAAGCATAAATATCTTTTAATACTACTACTTGGAATTCAATTGGTAGTTTCTTAATAATAATCATTAAGTCTTGAATAGTGTGAGTATTCGAGTTGTGACTAATTAAAGTAGTCATTGCATATTGATGTCCTGGTTCTTTAGGAATCCTAACTAACTTAGGCGCCTCTAACATCTCTTCAATTGTAGGTAAGTCCTTATAAACAGAACAGTATGCTCTGAATTCTGTAGCTGGACCTTCACCTACGGTGCCTACCATTACTGCATGATCAGTTCTGTTGAAGTCATCTTTACCTGTAATAATTTTAGATAAGAATTCCCAAGTACGTGGTGATGCAAATGTGTCATCTGAATGATTAGGATTAAACTTATGTAGTAATTCTGGTCTGTACTTTACAAAAGATATGATTCTATGGTCTATACCGTGAGTATTTGCCCATTCTAACCAACTTTCACTATCTACCATTAGATTGAGATGGATCATACGTGATTGCATTGCTGTGGACAGTCTGTTAACAATAGCTTTATCTGATGCTTTGTTACCTGCACATACAATTGCTACGTTATCGTGTAGATCATGCTTACCAATTTGTCTATCTAGCACTAACTTATAAGCTGCTGCTTGAATAGAAGGTGGAGCTGCATTAATTTCATCTAGAAATAATAACCAGCCCTGATAACCTTCAGGAATTTCATCTAACTCTGCTAAAGGAAATGTCATCGGTGGAGCATAATCCATACGAGTACCATCTTGCTGTAACGTAGGGAATCCATTTAAGTCAGTAGGATCTGACTGTGCTAATCTCATATCAATTAGCTTAAGATTATGCATCTTAGCTAGAGATTTAGTAATATCTGACTTACCAATACCAGGTGAACCTACAATCATAGGTGTTAAGCCTGCTACTAGCACGCTATTAAGTGCATCTACCATTGCAGATGCTGAGATTTCAATGCTCATGTGTTATACTCCTCTAGAGGGTTAATTTCTTTAATTACTTTATTTATTTTGATTAAATTATCAAGAAGATCTTTTATCATCTCTTTGTTATTTACGTCTATAGCTATAGATAGGTGGTTAACTAGTACATTCCTATCACTGGTTAGTGAGGCTAATACATTCATATTAGTTCTCCAATAAGTTTTGCGTCATACGTAATTTGATAGCATCTGTTGGCGCATCAAATAATTCTTCTTGTTCTTCTTTAGACTTTCTTTTAGCTCTAACAGGCTCAGCTGGAATGTATTTCTGTAATGCTTGAGGCCAAGTTTTACGCAACCTAACTGTAGTACCTAGCTTATCCATAGATTCATTTACATAATCTATTAATTCATTTTGCTCTTTACGCAAGGCTTTCTCTTGATTTAGTAGTTCTATAGCTTCAGATTCTACCTCTTTTTCTAAAGACATTGTTTGTACACTAGAATTCCAACCTGTTCCTTTCGTTATATTGAGCAGATCTGAAGTATGATAGTATTGCCAAGTAACATGCTCATCAACACGTAGTTTTAGTTGCTTGTCTCTACATACCATGTCGGTAGGTAGCTGTTCGGCTATAGCAATGTAGGGTTGTACCCATATAAGGTAGTTGTCATAAACTAGATTCTCTTGTTTTTTATCTAATTCTTTAAAAGCTTTAGCGTACATATCTTTTTTTATAGCTTCAGCTATATTAAATTGTTTATTTTGGCTCAATCGCATGTTAATTCCTCGTTGTTAATGTTATAGAAGTGGTCGGAGACCACGTTTAATGTATGAAGTCTTGAAGTGACTCATATACAAAATCTGAATCTTCATTTATAGCGTCTAATTCACTGACAGTTAAATTCTGACCTGTGTCTTTCCAGTAAGCTTCTACAATCATAGAATCTTCGTATTTAGGGTGTTGACTACCACTCCAGTCCATACCTGATACTGTAATATTCGTAAAGTTAATACTCATGAGGTTAGCTCCACCATATAGTTATAAAATTTATCAACTTCTAAATCTTCCCATCCATCTTTGTTAATCTCAGATAACATTAAAACGAAAGCATCTTCG
>LWDU01035653.1_pt1 | contig 10716 bp, 8 predicted proteins | sample 727161 | NCBI WGS metagenome assembly LWDU01 (sample SAMN04566230, study PRJNA314399) | hydrothermal vent metagenome | isolation source: deep sea hydrothermal plume seawater | place: Mexico: Gulf of California, Guaymas Basin | collected 2004-07-11 | reverse complement strand
CGATTGAGTTCGAGCATACCCAACATGTATGCGTTGGCCTGGCCGGGCCAGGAAATGTAGCGATTGATTTCGTTTTCAATGTCGAGTCGCGACCAACCGCAGTTATTGAGCATGTAGTCGACGGCCTGGGTTCGGCTCCAACCCAGGGTGTGAATGCCGGTATCGATGACCATCCGGGCCGCTCTAGCGCCCTGGTCGGACAATAAGCCCATTCGGTCTAGCGGCCGGGAGTAAAGATTGAGCTCGTCTGCAAGTCTTTCGGAATAGAGCGCCCAGCCCTCGCTATAGCCTGAATTGCCTAGATAGCGGGCGATAGGGTGAACCTTATCGCCCAATTCGAGCGCGAGCGCTCCCTGGAGATGGTGGCCTGGATAGGTTTCATGATAGAGCGTGGATTGTTGGGTCGCCTGGGTGCGTAAGTTGGGTTCGCTCACTGCAATGTAATAGATTCCCGGTCGTGTGCCATCCTCCGATGAGGAATGATATTCCCCACTGCCGCTGGCCGCAAAGTCGGGATAAGGTTTGATCAATACCGAGGCTTTTGGCAGTAGGTCAAAGACTTCATTCATTCTTGGGCGTGCCTGGGCCAGCGCCTGTATTGAAAATTCGAGCACCGCTTGTTCGCTCACAAAGGTGAAGTCAGGATCCTGATTGATACGTCGCAGAAAGGTTTCGGTGGCTTCACTGTTGAAGTGGGTGTCAATCACAACGCGCATTTCTGCTCGAATGCCGGCCATTTGCACAAGTCCAACAGCGTGAATCTCGGAAGGTGTTGCCGGTAGGGTGGAGAACGCTCGAATCAAAGCGGTATAGCATTGCGCACCGTCAGGATTGTTGCTGATCGCGATTTCAGTTCGGGCATTCGGCAGGTACTGGGTTTCGATGTAATCGATAAATCGACGGAGCGCGGGTTGAATAGATTGTTCATAGATGGTTTTAACAGCGGCCTCGAACCCAGTGTCACCGGATCGTCGACCCATGTTCAGGAAGGGGTTGTCCGGGTTAAGTAGCGCTCGAACCTGCTCGGGGACGTCAACGACGGTGAGTTGGGGGGAGGAATAACCTTTCGCCAGACCCAGCGTCAGGTTACTAATTTCCGTATCGATGTAGCCGGCAACGGCACCCAGCCGTGTGAGTGCATCGCCCCGGTCTGCTTTCGTTGCGAGCGGTTGTACATCAAAAATGAACGGTAAGCCGGTGTGCCAGGCTGTGGTGGTGCTGGTTTCCCAAAGTTCTTTTCGGCAAGTTCGCGTCGCTCGACTGGCGCTGAGCGTTTCGATGAGAAACCCATAAGTGACCCAGTCCCGGCTGCCGACGGTAAACATTGCATCGTGCCCAAGTAGTTCTTTAAAAAAGGCATTTTCTTTGGCCTGCCAGCGTGAAAGGGCCGGGAGAGAATTATCGAAAAGCCGGTTATGCCGTCTGCCTTGCAAACCATAAGAAGTCGCAATGTTGGGATAGCGCTTGAGTAATGCCTCGACGTAATCATCGGCAATGGTTTCAATGCTTCGGGGCACGGCCTCGGGCAACGGTTCGATGGCTTGGCAACCCGTGATGAGCATCAAAGTCAGAATCGTTGGATAAGTCAGTTGGTGCAGAATTTTTCGGATCATCATGATTTTAGGGCCGGTGGGTTAAGGTTCCTTATCTTCGATTGGGTGCCGACTTTGTGATGCGCCACTTCATCGTGAGGGGTGCTTGCTCTAAATCGAGATTAGCTCACTTGCCGTAGTGATCATAGAGGTTGTAGATTGAACACCATCACTTTTAAGGATTCAATACAATGAAGGATGATTCACGCAGTCGAGAAACCGTTCAGGTTTATTTCGATAGCATGTACGAATCCAGCGCTGAAAAAGTCCATGCGGTGTTTCATCCGAACGCCAAGATAAGCGGTTATATGCCAAACGGCTTCTCCCAGAAGACGGTTCAAGGGTTTGCAGGCGTGTATTACCGGGTGGTGCACGACGCTTCGGAATATTCCTGCTCAGGACAACTCGATTGTCTGTGGTTCAAAGCCTAGTGGTAACAGCCAATCGCGCAGGGCATATCCCGTTCCCGAAGGCCACACCAGACAGTCCTTTGGTGAAACCAGCTTAAAGCTGTCCAGTTCTTCGTTCAGCGTAATGGTTCCTGTCGCTGTAAGATGGTAGCCGATGATGACTTGGTTCATCCGCTCAAATGGGTAAACTCCGATCAATGTCGGCGCTGATGCATCTAAATCGAGTTCTTCCTTAACTTCGCGAACAAATGATCGACAAAACCGGTAATCAATCCGTAAAACGTGTTTCGCCAGGATCGGTTGTGAGCGAGCACAATGTTTCCTTCGTATTCGACCACCACAGCCGCCACCGGCGTTGGATTATCGTAGTTCACGAACCCGCACTCGGCGGAGCATTCGTGACGGTCAACTCGTCGCTCGATTAAGGGTGCAGCGCACATGGGGCAAAACTGGAACTTTCTCAATAATCTATCTCAACTTTTATGACGTACCGCTTCGGCCGGCTACCAGCCATTCTAAAGCACGAATGAGAATGATATCAGTCTGACAGGTTCGAGAGAGGGAAGACAATCAGTCTCAGTTGTCGATCGTCGCGTTGAATGCCGGGTAGCGCCGCAGTCTAACGGCACTGGTTCATATGATGTTAGGGCGCCTTCATCGTGACTTTACTAGACGCATTCTCGGCTTACATTGCGGCCGCAGGTAATTGTCATCGAAGGTGCTTTTGTGTTAAAAACTTTAACAACTAAACTATTTGAGAGCATTTGTCGTTTGTCGAGAAGTGGCAAATAGATTATTCAAGCAGGGCATTGCAAGAGCGGTTAAGGTATCGGGCGGGGGTATTGATGCATCTTAACGTTAACGCGGTACAATCGAATTCAGAACCGCGGAACGAAAGCGTCATCTGTTGTCACGCTATTGTTGCGGTTTCCGAATAATTATAGCAATGTAAAGGTACCGAGTAGGGGCATTGCATTTCTAGTCGTTGAATCGAAGTCCGCAGGCCTATGTCTGTGCTGAATAAGGATAAAAAAGAACGTTCTGACGTTAATTACGACACTTACCAAAACGTTGTTAACAAATAGTGGCATTGACTAAACTTACCTGATGCTGTGACGGCAAAATGTCTTTTGGTAGATATACCCGTGAACTCGATGTCCATCTCGATAAGCTTAGTTACAACGGAATGGTGCCCCCCATTGAATATGATGCGCAGGGCGATGAAAAACCGTATAGGCCTGCCTCGATTGCGGCAGGTAGTGGTGATATCTACAGGCTGTTGAAACCTTATCTTTCCGTTAGATTCAATGATCAGTTTCGCGCTGTAACCCCCTTAGCAATCTATCTAGTGTTGTTCCAGTTGTTCATTCTTCGCCAATCGATTGCGGATTCCAGCGTTATTACTGCAGGTCTGATCGCCGTGATAGTCGGCTTGATGTTATTTATGGAAGGGCTGAAGGTGGGTTTGATGCCATTCGGTGAAGCGCTGGGTACTTCCTTGCCGGCAAGAGCAAAATTATCGACCGTCGTCGTGGTGGTATTTCTGTTGGGTATTGGCGTGACCTTTGCCGAGCCTGCAATCGGCGCTCTGCAAACCGCAGGGTCTTTAGTTAACGTGCATCAGGCACCTTACCTGTACTTTTTACTGACGCAGTGGTCGGGTTCACTCGTGTTGAGCGTTGGTGTGGGTGTCGGACTAGCAGCAGCGTTGGGCACGATTCGATTTATCTACGGCTGGAGCCTAAAGCCGTTAATCTACATGACGCTGGTACCTGTGTTACTTATCGCTATATACATGGCACTCGATCCTGAACTATCGAAGGTGCTTGGGCTGGCCTTTGATTGCGGTGCAGTAACAACCGGTCCAGTCACTGTACCACTGGTATTGTCGCTCGGCATCGGTATTGCGCGAGCAGCGGGTCGAGGTAGTGATGCTATGTCAGGGTTTGGTATCGTTACGTTGGCATCCCTGTTTCCCATTATCGCCGTAATGATCCTTGCGCTGACGCTTTCACTGTCCTATTCACCTGACGAGATTATAACTGCCGCGACGATGGCAACAACGGGTTTGGGTCAAATACCCTGGTATGAGTCATCTCCAGGAGTCGAGATTGTTGGTGGTGTCAGAGCCATTGTGCCCTTGGTGGTATTCCTATTGCTTGTGATGGTGTTGTTATTGGGTGAGCGAATTCCACATGCAAAGATTGTTAGCTTCGGTATATTTCTCTGCGTCATCGGTATGATTGTCTTCAGTTTGGGTTTGAGCTACGGGCTTTCGAAGCTGGGAGGACAGAGTGGAGGGTTAGTGCCTGCTGCTTTCACTGCGTTAGACTCTGTAGAGGGTTCTCCGTTGTATGTGCTTTCTTTCGGTCTGTTTATTGCAATCGGTTTCGCATGGATCCTCGGTTTTGGTGCAACCCTGGCTGAGCCAGCATTGAATGCGTTAGGCATGACCGTAGAGAGTTTGACGAGTGGATCATTCAAAAAATCGACGCTTATGTATGCGGTGTCTCTTGGTGTTGCTTGTGGGATTTCTATTGGCGTTGCAAAGATAATTTTTGAAATTCCAATCGCCTACCTGGTGGTTCCGGGTTACCTAATTGCTATCGGTCTGACATATGCATCGAACGAAGAGTATGTGAATATTGCATGGGACAGTGCGGGCGTCACAACAGGGCCTGTTACCGTTCCATTGGTGCTGGCTATGGGCCTTGGTTTTGGAAACGCATTGGGAGCGGTTGAGGGTTTTGGAATTCTTTCAATGGCTTCGATTGGTCCTATCATTGCCGTGCTTAGCACTGGCTTGTATATACGTTGGAAAATTTCCAAGAGTCATGCGATGTCAGATGATATAGCTGAAGCCGATGGTGTCGCTTGATACTTTTGCTGGACACTCTACTAGATACTGCGCCTGATAGTAAAAGGAGATAACTATGTCGACACGTGATTTTACAATTCTCACCGATGTTTCGATGATTACCTGCATCATCCAAAGAGGTAAGGCTGATGCCGTTGTGCAAGCCGCACAGGACGCAGGTGCGCAGGGTGCGACGATACACTATGGATATGGCAGTGGTGTAAGAGAGCGGCTTGGGCTACTTGGACTTGCCGTAGATGTAGAAAAAGAAGTTATAACAATTCTTGTGGCAGATGATCAGGCGGATCGGATTTTCGAGCGCATGTTCTTTGCGGCTGAAATGGATCTACCGGGTGCAGGTATTATGTATCTGACCAAGCTTGAAAAAGCAGCGACCTACATCCCCCCCGAAATCAAAGAGAAGGTAGGTCAGGCATCGTGAAAGCGATATTGCAGGATGCAAAACAGATCATATGTATCCTCCCACAGGGAACTGGTTCCTTTATTGAAGAAGGGCTGATAAATGACTTCGGTATCCGGAATGCAAATTTTTATCATGCGCGCGAGGTAAGCAGGTTTTCCTCAATGGATGGCCTTGGAGCACAACAGGAAAAAGATGTTCTCGAGGTGGCGGTTGAATCTGATCGCGCTGAAGAGGTGTTCGATTACATTTTTCACCGCGGGGAATTGGACACGCCTCATCACGGCATTATCTTTATGGCGGCGTTACCGAAACTAACGGTGATGCAGTTACCCGAAATGGCCGACCTGGCTGATTGATCGGAATGATTGATTAGGATACTGAAACCCAGTCCATTATCGTTCTCCTTCATACATCAGAAAACTCGAATTGATTGACCCGGATGAGTAGCTTCGTGCCAAATCTTGCACGAACGTAAACCTAAGCGGGTGAACAGGTACGATTTGATGGTCCTATCTGTGAAGTGCTTCACTATCTTTGGCCGGGTTTCGCAATGAGCGGTAGGTTGTGGTTGAAAATCTGAGACAGACGGTAATCAATGCCACCAATTGATAATGCCGAGGCCAACATTTATGGTGCTGACTTCCGCAGAAAAGAGCAGGCTTGTATGTTCCAGGGGTTGAAATCTGCACCAGAGCGCTCACCCCTGTGCCATCATTTTCGACGATGATCCGCTACGATCAACACCATACCATTTCTACCACGCTCGGCCGGTAACAGTTCCCTTCCAGCGATTTGCCCAATTCGCGATCGGCTAGCAGACGCCATAAAGCATCTCATGAGTAGAGCGGGTCATTGGCGTGATCTGCGATACATTTCTGCAAGTGGGAAAGGGTGGTTATGCTTCCTAACCGTAGACCTATACAGAAGTTTCATTGCCACAATACTGCACAACCACGGATTATTGGACATGGTTCAATTCGGGTCGTTAGCGGCTTCCAAAAGGCGTACTTCATGGTTAGCGAGGGTTTCCCCTGCACCCCAGTTATTACCCTTGAGAGCATGGAGTATGCCAATCAGATTATCATCTCGAATGCGCTCCATTTCCCGAATGCTCAAGTGGCCTGATTGTTGGTCCGATTGTGTAGCGATCAAGTCAACCAACTCTTCATTAAATTCGGGAACGTCGGTAAGTTTTGACCAGGGCCATTTTAGACAAGGACCAAACTGCTCCATAAAGTGACGCATACCCGCTTCGCCGCCCGCAACCCGGTAAGTATCAAAGACACCCATTTGTGCATACCGCAACCCAAACCCAAAGCGCACTGCGTCATCAATATCCTCGGTCGTTGCCACACCATCCTTGACCAGCCACAGCGATTCACGCCAAATAGCTTCCAATAGGCGATCAGCAATAAATGCTTCGATTTCTTTTTTGACCAGCAGCGGCTGCATGCCGATTGATGAATAGAACGCTTTTGCTCTATCAATAACTATTGGACTCGTTTTTCGACCACCCACCAGTTCAACTAATGGCAACAAATAGACTGGATTAAAGGGATGCGCAACCAACAATCGCTCAGGTGTCCCCATCTTTGACTGAAGGTCCGACGGCATAATTCCCGAGGTAGAGGAAACAATAATTGCATCGCGACATGCATGGCGTTCAACTTCCGCATAAACGGACTGCTTTATCTCAAGGCGTTCCGGCACGGACTCCACTATAAGCCGGGCATTTGAGACTGCATCAACAAGGCTGTCGCAAAAGGTGACGCTACCCTCTTGCCGTCGCTGCACCTTTACTAATTTGTTATAGGCGTAACGAGAATTTACCAAGACGGCTTCGACTTTTACTACAGCGTCCGCGGCCGGATCATAGATCGCAACATCAATACCGTTTTCAATAAATCGCGCAACCCAACCGGCGCCGATAACCCCGCCACCAATTATCGCGACTCGTTCTATGGCAGACATATTCGACTCCTACTAAGACGTGGGTTCTCGCTTAACAAGCTGCATCTTTTCTCGCACTTCAGCTGGCGTCATCAACGTTGCGCCCATATTGGTCGCTATTGTCGCGGCTTTCTCGACAAGCTGCGCATTGGTCGCGAGCTTGCCACGGCTGAGCCACAGGTTGTCTTCCAAACCAACGCGAATATTCCCACCAGCGAGCATAGCTGCGGCAACATAGGACATTTGATGTTGACCAATGGAAAAGGCGGAAAAGGTCCAGTTCTCCGGGGTGTTATTCACCATCGACATAAAGGTATTCAAATCATCCGGCGCACCCCAGGGTATTCCCATACACATTTGAATCATGACGGGGTCTTCAATTATGCCTTCTGAAGCCAGCTGCTTTGCAAACCAAAGGTGTCCTGTCTCAAACACTTCAATCTCTGGCCTGACGCCCAGATCAGTTATCATCTGACCCATTGCCCTTAGCATGCTCGGCGTATTGGTCATGACATAGTCTGCTTCGGCGAAGTTCATTGTGCCGCAATCTAAGGTACAGATTTCCGGCAAGCACTCAGCGATGTGTACCAGCCGTTCTGTCGCACCAACCATATCGGTTCCCGCAGCATTCAATGGCAGCGGGTTCTCTGGATCACCGAAGACAATGTCCCCACCCATACCAGCTGTGAAGTTAACAACAACATCCGTCTGCGCATCACGAATTCTGTCTAGCACTTCGCGGTGTTCGCCATTCTCAGGTTCACGTACATGGCAATGAACAATTGCCGCGCCTGCCTTAGCTGCATCAATCGCGCTGTTAGCAATCTGTTCTGGCGAACGTGGCACATGTCTCGAGCGATTTTGAGTCCCGCCAGAGCCTGTAACGGCACAGGTGATGAAAGGTGATAAGTTGGCATTCAGGGGCATGTAGCTCTTCCAGATTATTAATGAACACAGCCACAAAGCCGCGACATTGATTGACGACACCCAGGTCATTGACAAGAGCTCGCAGCAAAACGCTTTGTATCGTTTTATTCCTCGTCGTCGCTATTAATCATAGCTGCTAGTCGTAATTGCTACTCATAATTGCCGGGTGGAACAAAACCACCAATTTCTCGACATATCATACGCGCAAATTCGATCGTTCTATAATCTTTGTAGGGCGCTCTCGCTACCTGCAGACCGATAGACAAGCCTTTTCTGGACCCCCCGTACGCCCAGTTGCGTGGAATTAACTAAAACAAGTTGCCAAAAAATTACGCTAGATTAGGGCTGCCCCTCATGGAGTAGGTCGAGAGCCGCGGTCAAACGTTTACCCCATTTTCGGAACTCTCGTCTTACTTCCTGGGCATTGGTTCCCGGCGAGGATTTCTGCATGGATAACGGCTGGGCATTACGGCCATCAAGAGCGCGGGCCAGTATTTCATTACTTCGTGATCCAATATTGGACACGTAGAAATCATTTCGGCCAGCGCTTTCTGGCGGTATTGCTGAAACCACATCAAGTAAACCACCGGTTAATGTCAGCACATCAGGACCCGGTTCGGACACCAGGGTGAAGTGCTTACTCTTACCGAGTTCTTCCAGAAATACTTCCCGTAGTAAACTTTCAAGCCGGCCCTTTTTCTTTTCTGTTAAGGGAAACTCACTTCTGCTGGCGTTTACGCTGGTGTTTCTAGATGCTGGCTTTACCTCACGATATTCAATCCCTGCGTTGACCAGCCGGATCTTTGTATAGGCTGCAAGGCTAAGGTTTGGTTTCAGCCATGCATATTGCATATAGGTACCATCAACTCTGTGCAGCCCATCAAAGGTGATTTCCGCATTAGCTCCCGTTTGTAGTGTCGGTGAGGTTGTTTCGCATCCAGCGAGGAGTGCGAAGGTGAAAAGCAGAAATAAATATTTCATCATAAAACTCCAATTACAGGTTTGATTAAGCTCTATTATAAAGGAAGCTCGATAGAGGTGCATAGGCGACACCGTTAGATAGATTCAACAGGCAGCAAGCACTCAGCAGGTCCGGAGGTCTCTCTTCGCTAACTAGCCAAAGGTCAGCAATATCAGATGGCACATACCAGGGCCTGTCCCAATGGGTGAATAATTACTTTATATCTCATGTTTCCCGGATTGCAAAAATATCCTGGTCAGGAATTCCTGGGTTAAGAGTATTGGACAATAGTTTGTCGATATTGGGTGCCGATACTCTGGCTTACACTCAGTGGGTTAGTCGCTGAGAACAAGACCGATTTCAGCCGGTATTTCGCATGAGCACTTAACCAAGGATGTAGTCGGAATCACCCCTCAGACCATCAGTGTGAAGCCGCAAATCCTGGCAGCGTATGACGGTTATCTGGAAAGCAGTGTCGGTTGCTCACGAAACATAAGCCAAAGGATGCTGCTTCGATATTCAGAATATTGACTGAATATCCGTGTTAAAATTCCTATCCTCCCATCGGGGTCAAGTTGATTGATAAGACGCTGAAATAAGGCAATTGGTGGTGCAAGCTCAACTTGACGCTTTCGGCTTTTCAGCTGATGTTGCCGTTAGCGGAGTCGAAGCCATAGACGCGCTTAAAAATGCTTCAACGCCTTACAAGCTGATTTTGATGGATTGCCAGATACCCACCATGGATGGTTATGTAACCACTGACGCGATAAGAAAGGGCGCTGTCGATAGCTACGCAGATATCGTTGTAATCGCCATGACGGCCAATGCTATGAAAGGCGATAGGGAACGTTGCCTGGAAGCGGGCATGAATGACTATATTCCCAAACCCGTTGACCCTGACCTGTTAAAAGAGAAACTCAATTTTTGGCTTAAGCCCTGAGTTTAAGCGCCCATGAGAAAGTAGGGAATGGTCTTTTTTTAAATCAATCCTGCACTCTGATCTATTCGTCATCGCTTTGAAGCGATTCGCGCAATTGGGTGATCTGTTCAACTCTCGAACCCGTTGCCTGAGCGATTTGCTCATTTGTCATCAGGTCTGCTTTAATCAAATTGATGGCAACGGTTTCTTTGCCTAATTCAATACCTTCTTCTGTGCCTTCAACCCGCTCAAGAATATAAGTCGACTTTTGATTGCTGGCGTCATGGTGCAGTTGTTTTTGGTACGCATCAAAGGCAGAGCGCTTACCACTGAGCCATCACACTTTCTGCTACCCAGGTGGTGCCATTGAGTGGCTGTTAGGTTTGTTGGAAGGATATCCCCGTCGCAGCTCTACCAATTAGTACCTATGATGAACGACCAAAACCGAACGATTTTGACAAGCCGAAAAGGTTGCGCGAGTATTCTCACGTATTAGTTTTTCTAATACGTGATTCGGTCAAATAATTTATTCGGGGAAAGATATGTTTAATGCAGGTGTTATTTCAAGCATCTGCCGCGGCACCCATTTTCAGGACTGATCGTCGGCTCAATTGAGCCTGCTCAATATCATTCATGGCGGTTCCCATTTTGTATTATTTTTCGTACACCAGGCGAC
>LWDU01040967.1_pt1 | contig 10717 bp, 6 predicted proteins | sample 727161 | NCBI WGS metagenome assembly LWDU01 (sample SAMN04566230, study PRJNA314399) | hydrothermal vent metagenome | isolation source: deep sea hydrothermal plume seawater | place: Mexico: Gulf of California, Guaymas Basin | collected 2004-07-11 | reverse complement strand
CCCCGCCGCCAGGCATGATAACGTTGTACCCAGGCCAGGATACCTAGCGGTGCATGTTGTCGTTTCCAGACACCGGCCACCTGTTTATTCGCTTCAGCCAGAGTGGGATAGATATGAATAGTGCCTAATATTTTATTCAGGCCCAAACCATGTTTCATTGCCAGCACGAATTCAGCAATCAGATCCCCCGCATGTGCACCGACGATAGTGACACCTAGAATCTTATCTTTACCAGGCAAGGTTAAGACCTTGACAAACCCCTCTGCTGTACCATCTGTTATCGCCCGATCTAAATCATCAATGCCATAGCACACAAGCTCGTAAGCAATATTTTGTGCTTTGGCCTCCTGCTCATTTAAACCGACTCTGGCAACTTCCGGGTCTGTAAAAGTAGACCATGGAATGACTGAATAATCCGTCCGAAAGCGCTTAAATTGTCCAAACAGGGCATTAACCGCGGCATACCAGGCTTGGTGCGCGGCAACATGAGTCAACTGATAAGGCCCGCATACATCACCACAAGCGTATATATTAGGGTAATTGGTCGCTTGAAAGGCATTGGTGTCAATTGTGTTGCTTGAGGATAGCTTAATCTCCAACTCTTCAGCACCATACCCATTAACATTCGCAACACGCCCCAGAGCCAATAATAACTGGTCGAATGGAATCCTGACAGATTGACCTTGATGCTCCGCAATCAATATCTTTTCACCCTGCTCAATAATAAATGCTTTGGGCCTGTATTCCAGCCTTAAATCTACACCTTCTTGTTTAAACCTGGCCATCACCAGCGCTGAGACATCTGCGTCTTCCCGTGGCAGAATACGTTGCCCTCTTTCGACCAGTATCACCTGACTGCCTAAGCGGGCAAAACTTTGGGTTAATTCACAACCCACGGGGCCACCGCCCAACACCAATAAGCGCTGGGGTAAGGCCCTGAGATGCCAGATAGTATCCGAAGTCATGGGATCCACTTGAGCTATTCCCGGTATATCGGCTACCACCGGACGCGCACCTGCGGCAATCACTATCGAGCGGGTCGTTAAAGTGTTAACCCCTGTTGCGGTTTTGACCTGAACTTCTGTACAACATCAACACCCAATTCGGTATAGCGCGCAATAGAGTCATGCGGTGCAACAGTTTTAATCACCGCTTGCACACGCTCCATGACATCTGCAAAGTCAAAGTCCGCATGGGCCTGTTTAATGCCAAATTCCTGACAGCGCTTTAAATCAGACAGCCATTGAGAGGAACGAATAAGGGCTTTAGAAGGCACACAACCGGTATTCAGGCAGTCGCCTCCCATATCCTGCTTTTCAATCAAGGTCACTTTAGCCTTGACCGCTGCCGCAATATAAGCCGTCACCAATCCACCGGAACCCGCACCAATGACGATAAGATTATTATCAAAACTTTTCGGCTTATGCCATTTTTTATAGACTTTTCTGGCTTGTAGAGAAGTGAGCATTGTTTTAGCCAGCAGAGGAAAGCAACCTAACAAGGCCAATGAGCCCATTAATGCAGGCGATAAAACGCCGGAAAGTGATTCTATTCTAGCTAACTGCGTGCCGGCATTTACATAAATCACAGTAGCCGCTAGCATGCCAAGTTGACTGACCCAATAAAAAGTACTGACTTTAAGCGACGTTAAGCCCATACAAAGATTAATTATAAAAAAAGGGAAAACCGGAACCAGACGCAAGGTCAATAAATAAAACGCACCCTCACGCTCAATCCCTTCATCTATCGCCTGTAGTCGTGAGCCAAAATGCGACTTAACACTCTCCCGGAATAAAAACCGGGCGGCTAAAAAAGCCAGTGTCGCGCCTATGGATGAAGCAAAAGACACAATCAACGTGCCCCACAGCAGTCCAAAAGTAGCCCCTCCCGCCAAGGTTAACAGGGTAGCGCCCGGCAATGATAAAGCGGTAACCGCAATATAAATCAGCAGATAAACCAACACGGCCAGAACAGGATGTTCACTGCGATATAATTCAATGCTGGCCTGCTGAGCCTTTAATGTCTCCAGGGAAAAATACTGTTGAAAATCAAAGATAAAAAAAGTAGCGATCAGAAAAATGATGCCGAAAAAGACGGATAACCTGGTTCTTGTCATAAAATACTCCCTGTTCGTTTACCGGATCGATTGGCTGGTCCTATCAGTTAAAATCCCGCGGTATTAATTGACAGTGTTCACAAGCTCGCATGGAAAAGAAGTGGCTTATTTTAGGCTGTGAATCTGCATTAATTTAACCAGTGATTCAATACACTGCGCACCCTTGTGGAGAAATCATTTTTCATGGGTAAAACGGCAGTCCCTCGGGCCAGCCCATTTTCAAGCTCGTAGGCAAGATCCATTGCATTCACAAATACTTTTTCTGGATTAACAGCTTTTGCCATCAAAATATCTAACCATGCCGGTAAATCAGGCCGATATTGACTTAAAGGCACAGGCTTGTCAAAACTGGGTCGGGTAAAAGGTTCTACTTCACCATAGGGATAATGACCTTTACTGAACATTCTATATAATGTTACCCCCAATGCATATAAATCAGATTGTTCATCACCAAAACCGCCTTTAAATAAGGTCGGGGACATATAACTGGGCGTTCCGGGGGCGGTACTTTCCATCTCATCATTTAAACCCGGCAGGCGTGCAACCCCCAGGTCGACCAGTTTAAGCCCTCCTTGCGCTAACAAAATGACATTGTCCGGCTTAATATCCCGATGAATCACCCTTTCTTTATGCAAGGCATAAACCGCTTTAATTAACATTAAACTAATTTCTATGCCCTGTTCCAGCGATATTTTACTGCGTAATAAACGATTTTCCAGGGTCTCACCCGCATAATACGGCATGATGGTATAAAGCCACGACTGTCGATTCGTCTCTAACTCGACTTGCTCCGCGATCCAGACATTATGTACATGGGACGTTATCCAGTGTTCACGAATAAAAGCCTGCCGGTAAATGGCCTCAGTATTGGCGGCCAATATGGGAAACTTCATCACCACTTCACCGTGCATTCCTTGTTCATCCTGCGCTAAGAACAAACAGGTAAAGCGTCCTTCTGAAATGATTGCAGTCAACCGGAAACCATCAATTAACTCACCCACTTTGGGCATTGCCAGGATGGTTAACTCATCAACTGCTGACTCTAAAAATGATTTATCGGGAGGAGGCAGTTTAAGAATATCAAGCACGATAGCACTGACGTTATCCTGACTCCCTGCAATCAAAGCCTGTTGAACCAATGCCTGAGCATGATCATGCGTGGATTGGTTCTGCACCAGTAATTGCTGGATCTTATGATCGTTAAGAACCGTATGCACGCCATCACAGCATAATAAAAAACGATCATGAAGATTTAAATTATGATGAGAATAGTCAATATGGACAGTATCATCAATGCCTAAGGCACGCGTCAATACATGTTGTAAATCAGGATGCTGATGCACATGATCAGTGGTTAAACATTGCAACCTGTTATTTCTTAAACGATAAATACGAGTATCACCCAAGTGTATGACATGCGCCTGACTGCCTATCAAAATCAAGGAACTAAATGTAGTCCCCATACCTTTAAGAGCCGGGTCACGACTGGATTGAGAAAATATCCAGCGATTGATTGAGGTTAATGCATTTTCAGCCATCCTTTTTACCCCCAGAGTCTCCTTTTGCTCATAATAGGCATCGATAAACTCATGCACAGCCAATTCAGCCGCATAACGGCCGCCACCCGTCCCACCGATGCCATCGGCAATAATGGCCATACTGCCATAGATAGCCTGCTGGTCTTCAGCGCCTGAATAAAAAGCCACGAAATCTTCGTTCTCTTCTCGTTTGCCTGTTTCGGTGGCAAAACCACATTGTGTCTTTAATGGTTCTAACTAGCGCCAAACAAAACTCGATTCAACAGAAAGTAACAAGGCAACAATCGTAATACAGTATCAATCGCACCACAAGCAAGCAATCCACTGGAGGAATGCACTGTTTTGAAACGAATCTTACGTTGTCAGTCATCGCTGACATGAAAAAAAGGATCCATCCACTCTTTTTGATAAAAAGAAGTGATGTAAGTACAAGCATTTATTGCATCTATAGGTAACATTAATCAAAAAAGGTACGATTTTTGCTTATTCCACTATTAAAACTTTTATAGATTAAATAATGACTATTTCTAATTTCCTAAAAAGCGGTCACAAAGGCACACTAATCAGTGCGTTTATTTATTCAGACATGAGTTTCATGGTCTGGGTACTCATGGGACCTCTTGTTGTCTTTATAACACAAGACCTGAATTTAACAGAGTCCCAGCAATATACTCTGGTTTCTATCCCGCTGTTAGCCGGTGTTATATTCCGCATTCCAGTGGGTATTCTGGTAGACCGATATTCACCTAAAAAAGTGGGCCTGATTTCTCAGCTGATCGTAATATTAATGCTGCTTTTCGCTTTTTTAAGCAATATCAGTTCTATTTCTGGCCTCTATACCCTCGCCATCGCTCTCGGCTTGGCGGGCACCAGCATGACAGTTGCACTCCCTTTATCTAGCCGCTGGTATCCCGATGAATATCAGGGACTGGTGATGGGTATAGCGGGAGCTGCAAGCAGTGGAACTATTTTTGCCGCAGCCCTAGGCCCCATGCTTGCAGAGTCTTTTGGTTGGCGCGCTGTCTTTGGTTTTGCTTTACTACCGCTTATAGCGACTATCATTTATTTTTATCTCAATACTAAGGACAGCGACCAGCCCTCAGAAAAAAAACCACTGTCTGATTATTTACAGGTTGTTAAAGAAGTGGATGTCTTATGGTTTATGCTGTTTTACAGCTTAAGCTTTGGCGGTGTAATTGCCTTGTCCAGTGTCATGGTGTTATATTTTTACAACCATTATCAAATAGATCCTGTGACTGCCGGCTATTATACTGCTGCTTGCATATTAGCTGGAACATCATTACGCCCTGTCGGCGGCTGGATCGCAGATAAATTTGGCGGAATAAAATCCATGCAACGCTTTTTTGCTGTCACCGCCATCTCTATGTTATTCGTGAGTTTTTCGCTACCCAGCTGGTTAGCACTCATATTATTAATTACCGGAACAGGTTCTTTAGGTATGGCGAGTGGTGCTGTATTTCAACTGGTTCCACTAAGATTTCGTAACAATGTAGGTTCAGTGACTGGACTTATAGGTGCTGCCGGCGGCCTTGGCGGTTTTTTTCTGGCCTGGGTAATAGGCCAGTCAAAACAAATGACTGACAGCTTTGCATTGGGTTTCCTTATTTTCACGTTACTTTCTATACTCAGTATTTACGGTATCCAAAAAGTTAAATCGCGCTGGCGAACTACTTGGGGTGCAGGGGAAGTCACAAGTGCACGCGTTTAATTAAAATTATAATAATAATCACCCTATGGGACAAGGATAAAAATAATGAAAAACAAACAACGCCCATTATGGGTAATCACACTACTGGCCGTAGTGTTGAGCTTAAGCTTTCAAGCTTATAGCCCTAATGCCTCAGCCGCACACTGGCGCACAGTCACGGACCCGCAAACGGGTAAAAATGTCGTCTTAAGAAAAGGTGAAACACTAGAAGACTATCGTGCCAAAGAAGACCATGACATGGTTAGAATCGCACCGACTGCTACCAAATCATCAACCATTAAAAGATGGGTTGATGTGACTGACAATGAAAAAGCAAAAATACTAAAACCCTTTAAAAGTCTTAGTAAAGAAAGCGCCACTTGCGCCTCTTGTCATAAACATGAAGGTGCTAACGTCGGCTGTTACGAGTGTCATAAAGCTGATAAAGAAGACAAAGACGCTATTCGTCACAAAGATTTCTTTATTTCAGTCATTGTATCGCCTAAAGACTGTGGAACTTGTCATAACCTGGAAGCCAAGCAATTCCAAAAAAGCCATCATGCTAAAGCTGCTGAAATTATCGGTTCTTTAGACAATACTTTAGCCGAAGTGGTTGAGGGTAAAATGAGTTTCATGGGCAGATCGCCTGTCGCTGTTGCCGGTTGCTGGCAGTGTCATGGTACCGAAGTCTTGGTCTTACCTAACGGCGAATTAGATCCTGCAACTTGGCCTAATACAGGGATTGGCCGTATCAATCCTGATGGTTCAAAAGGTTCTTGTAGCGCTTGTCACCAACGTCATCAATTTTCTGCAGCACAAGCCAGACGCCCAGAAAACTGTGGTAAATGTCATTTAGGTCCTGACCATCCACAAAAAGAAATTTACGAAGAGTCAAAACACGGCATTAATTTCTACGCTAACGTAGACAAAATGAATTTGGATTCAGCAAAATGGATCGTCGGTGAAGATTATGATGCCGCACCCACATGTGCTACCTGCCACATGTCTGCAACACGTAACTTACCAATTACGCATGACGTAGGTGATCGTATTTCCTGGACTCTACGCCCACCTATCTCAGAAAAAATTGATGCCAGAGATGCGAAAAAAGGTCTTAAAGTCAAACCTTGGGAAAACCGTCGCGAAGACATGAAAGATGTTTGTAACAGCTGTCACGGTAGAAAAATGATTGAAAATTTTTACCTACAATTTGATGGTGTGGTTAACATGTACAATGAAAAGTACGCTATACCAGCCACTAAAATGATGGATCTGTTACTAGAAACGGGTTTACGTACAGAAACACCGTTTGATGAAGAAGTTGAGTGGAGTTATTACTTCATGTGGCATCACGAAGGCAGACGTTCACGTCATGGCGCCGCTATGATGGCACCAGACTATGTCCAATGGCATGGTATGTATGAAGTAGCGCATCGCTTTTACATGGAATGGTATCCCAACATTCAAGAAATCATTGAAAAAGCGGAAAAAGCGGGTAAACATAAAGAAGCTAAAATTATCAAAGACTATCTTGATAATGAAATTATGACGCTGGATGGACATGCCTGGTTTGTCGGTAAAATGCCTCCAGAGTTAGCTGCACAACGTAAAAAGGATCGCGAAGCCTTTAATAGTCGTTATTTACAAGAAACGAAATAATCAACTAGAGGTTAAATAAAATGATCATGCGCCGCCTTTCTCTGGGCGGCGCAGTTGTGTTGGGCCTACTGTTAATTCTGTTTTCAGTCGCCGTCCCAGCAGAAACTGCGCCTCCTCCGCACTCCTTAGTCGAAGCCATTGAGGTTACCGCCACAACAGATACTGATACCTGCCTTGAATGCCATGGCTATAAAGGTTTTTCTGTCCCCACCGGTAAAACGGGTGGATCACCCAAACGTGCCTTACATGTACAATCAAAAGCTTTCAAAAAAAGTGTTCATGCCAAAGTAAGTTGCGTGAGTTGTCATGTAGACATCAAACAGATGCCTCATGAGCAAGAAGTCAAACGCACGGTTGATTGTGTGGGCTGCCATAAAATCCTGAATGAAAAGGATCGTGAAGCAGCCAAAATAGACATGCATGTTGCAAAAAACCTGACCCACAGTATGGTCGGTTTACCTGCAACCGTGCCCACGACTACAGGGCAAAAAAGCAAACTGGATACCAATGCGGCACATTATCTCGCTTCTATCCATGCCCAACCCAACAAGGATAACCCTGACAAGCTCAATGCAACCTGCTGGGATTGCCACGGAGCCCATAAAATTCTGGAAATGACAGGCTCCAATAAGGATAGCTTTCGCATTAACAGTCCGGAAACCTGCGGGGGTTGTCACGATGAACAATTAAAAGCTTATACCCAGTCGGTGCATGGTGCACCTGTCAAACGCTATGGCAAACTGGAACCTGCCGTTTGTAGTGATTGTCATACCGCGCACAAAATTTCCGTAGTCGAAGAAGACCCGGCTAAATTAACAATTACTGAAAATTGTGGCTCATGTCATGAAGACTACTATAAGTCATACAGTGAAACCTATCATGGACAAATCGTCAATCTAGGTTACACCCACACATGCCACACGTAAAGCGGATGATCCGCTTTCAATGATCCATGAAAGCAAAATTTTAAACACCTGCCAGGAATGTCATAAAGATGCCACCGAAGGCTATTTGACATTCTACCCTCACGGTACGACGCATGATTACGAGCGTTTTCCTGAAATGTGGATTGTTTCCAAATTTATGATTGTCCTATTGTTTGTTGTCTTTCTGTTTTTCTGGGGGCATTCCTTATTATGGTATTTCCGCGAGAAAAAAGAATTCGATAATGGGCATCAACCCACTATTCGTCTGGAACAAAATGGCGAACCGATGTTACAAGGGCAATACGTGACCCGCTTTACCAAAGGCTGGATGATTGCTCACTTAGTCCTTGCCATTGCGGTAATGACCTTGGTAATAACAGGAACAACAGTGCTATTTGCTAATAGTTTCTGGGCGCCATTGGTTATGAAACTATTAGGCGGAGCCGAGGTTGCAGCCATTATTCACCGCATTGCTGCAGTGACATTTGCCAGTATTTTCTTCGGTCATTTATATGTGATCTTCCGTAAAATTTATACTGATAACAGAGATTACGGTATTAAGTTTGAATGGTTTGGCCCAAATTCCTTACTACCTCGCTTTCAAGATGGACGCGACATGGTTGCCATGTTTAACTGGTTCTTTGAAAAAGGTCCACGTCCGGTATTTGATCGCTGGACTTACTGGGAGAAATTTGATTATTGGGCACCATTCTGGGGTATGTTTATTATTGGCTGCTCCGGTTTGTTATTGTGGTTCCCAAGCTTCTTTGCTGGCTTTATGCCAGGCTGGGTATTCAATGTAGCCACCATTGTTCATGGCGAAGAAGCATTCTTAGCCGCTGTCTTCCTGTTTACTGTGCATTTTTTCAACTGTCATTTCAGACCTGAAAAATTCCCAGTCGATGTGGTCATGTTTACCGGCAGTATGCCTTTAGACGAGTTTAAACATGAACGTACAGTGGAATATGATCGCTTAGTAGAAACGGGTGAACTGGATAAATATCTCGTTGGTGCACCTTCAGCCAGACTCAATCAATACTCCAGAAATCTGGGTTTTGCCCTGATTGCGGTGGGTGTGATTGAACTCATTCTGGTTCTGCTAGGGTTTATTCAGGACATATTGGCTTAAATAAAAAAACACGCCAGATACAGGGACGTATCCGCTTAACATTACAGTTATTTAATTTAAAGGTTATTTTTATGTATTCAGATACTATTGATCACTTTGCTAAACTCGCTAAAGTAAAAGCTGCATTATTAAAAAACAATCCAATGTCTTTTTTTATTGGTGCGTTAATGGCCGGTGCCTACTTAGGCATGGGGATTGTGCTGGTTTTTACCGTTGCCGGCCAACTTGATCCGTCTATACGCCCTATGGTCATGGGGATGTCCTTTGGTATTGCTTTGACGCTGGTGATCTTTGCAGGCTCAGAACTTTTTACCGGCCATACCATGTATATGACAATTGGCTGGTTAAAAGAAACCGTAACAGGCAGTGAGGTATTTAAAGCCTGGGGAGCCTCATGGAGTGGAAACCTAATGGGTGCCTTACTATTTGGCGTCATGGTAGCTCTTGGACATGGCGCACTGTACAACGAAAGCTCAGATTTATTAAATGCCGTTGCCAGTGCCAAAATGAATAAAGGCCCGGTGCAATTGTTCTTTTTGGCTATTTTATGTAACTGGTTAGTGTGTCTGGCTATCTGGACTGCAGCACGGACAGAAAATGATGCCGCCAAATGTATTCTGATCTTTTGGTGCTTATATGGCTTTTTTGCCAGTGGTTTTGAACACAGTGTTGCCAATATGGCCGTTTTCTCTATGGCTTTACTGGGTGAGCATCCCGAATCAGTCTCACTGACTGGCATGTTTTATAACCTGTTCTTTGTGACCTTAGGCAACCTGGTATCTGGCAGTGTGTTTATGGCGGTTGGCTATTGGGCTGCATCCCCTAAAGCCATGGATCAATCCTCTAAACCGGCCAAAAAGATCAAAGCCATGTTAGACGGATCATTTGATTTGCTGCTAAAACTCTATGGCTTGACCAAAACATATTCTAAGCAGGGCTGGCAGTTTGCTAAAGAAAAACGCCAAGAAAAACTGAAGAAAGCCGCGATTACTTTGCCAAACTCGCTAAGGCAAAAACTGCATTTTTAAAAAGCAATCCACTTGCTTTTTTTATCGGTGCGTTAATGGCCGGTGCCTACTTAAGCATTGGGATTGCGCTGGTTTTTACCATTGCCGGCCAACTTGACCCTTCTATACGCCCCCTGGTCATGGGCATATCCTTTGGTATCGCTTTGACGCTGGTAGTCTTTGCAGGCTCAGAACTTTTTACCGGTCTTACCATGTATATGACGATTGGCTGGTTAAAAGAAACTGTAACAGGCAGTGAGGTATTTAAAACCTGGGGAGTTTCATGGTCTGGAAACCTGCTGGGGGCGTTGCTGTTTAGCATCATGATGGCCATTGGACATGGTGCACTGTATAACGAAAGCTCAGATTTATTAAATGCTATTGCCAGTAGCAAGATAAATAAAGGCCCAGTGCAATTATTTTTTTTAGCGGTTTTATGTAACTGGTTTGGGTGTCTGGCTATCTGGACTGCAGCACGCACAGAAAATGACGTTGCCAAATGTATTCTGATCTTTTGGTGCTTATATGGCTTTTTTGCCAGTGGTTTTGAACATAGCATTGCCAATATGGCCATTTTCTCTATGGCTTTATTAGGTGATCATCCCGAATCAGTCTCGCTGGCTGGCATGTTTTA
>LWDU01035773.1_pt2 | contig 10718 bp, 10 predicted proteins | sample 727161 | NCBI WGS metagenome assembly LWDU01 (sample SAMN04566230, study PRJNA314399) | hydrothermal vent metagenome | isolation source: deep sea hydrothermal plume seawater | place: Mexico: Gulf of California, Guaymas Basin | collected 2004-07-11 | reverse complement strand
GCCGGCATGTGGGCCATTCACGATTGGCCCGAGCGGTATGGCGACCACCCTCGCCTCACGCTCAAGGATGGCGACTGGGTGTCGCTCGAGTTCGCGGTGACCGCGGCCGTGCCTGAATGGGACGGTCAGACGGTGACGATCATGCGTGAAGAAGACACCCGCATCACGTCCGATGCCGCGCCCGAGTATCTGTCCGGTCCCCAGATGGAACTCTGGGTCATTCGCTAGGGTTCAGCGGGGAGCCGTGGGGCACTCGGGGTCCCCGCGGAACGGCCGCGTGGGGTTCGGGGCGCAGCCCCGTCTGAAGAGGACGAACGCCTCGACAGGAAACAGCCTGCCCGCGGTCGGTGTTGTGGGAACGTCGGCCCTGCGTTCCGACGGTCCCACTAGTTCGTCGCGGTGAGGTGGCCGAGTGGCTGAAGGCGCCGGTTTGCTAAACCGGTGAGGGGGGAACTCCTCCCAGGGTTCGAATCCCTGCCTCACCGCCATTCATCTCTGCTTGCTCCACTTACCGATCAGCGAGCGGTCGTCTCCGCTCGCGATCGAGATGGTCTGACGAGGCTGACCGGTTGGGCACTCAGGTCCCTGCCGACGCAGACGAACGCGGCATCGCCTGGTTCGGCTCGCCGGGCCGTGTATCCAGACGGCGCGGCGGTCTCCGCGAAGCCGGCCCGCTCGAGCAGCCGGCAGAACTGGTGTGGCGAATACCAGCGGGTCGTCTGGACCGCCTCAGGCCGCTCGATGGTCCGGTCGCCGAGCCTGACGGTGTACCGAATTGCCGAGGCGCGTATCTGTCGGCCGGGATCGTCGCGCACGCGTTCCCAGCATTCGATCGTCGCGCCATCCTCCCGCCGCACCGCTTGTCGCCTGGGCCGCCACCCCGCATCGCGACGGGCGCGGCCGGGCTCCGCCGCGTCGGCTGGCTGCTCCAGGGCGACCAGCACCTGTCCGCCGGGGGCCAGATGTGCATGGAACCGCGCGAGGGCCCGTTCGGCGTCCGCTGGATCGAGGAGCAGCATGAACGAGCCGGCGGGGACAAACAGAGTGCGGAACCGCCTGGGGAGCTCCAGGCGCTGCATGGCCTGAGCGTGCACTGCGGCCGTCAGGCCGCGCTGCTCCGCCTTGTGTCGACAGATCTGGAGCATCTCCGGCGATGAGTCCACTCCCTCCACGTCCAGTCCCTCCGCGACACAGTCGAGCAGCAGCCGTCCGGTGCCGCACCCGATCTCCAGCGCGGGCTCGCCATGGTCGCGGATGATGTCGCGGAAGTAGCCGGCGTCACCGATCGCGTCATTGGTGACGAGGAGATCGTAGGTCGTAGCGACAATGCCGCTGTAATCCAGTGTCGCCAGGCTCATCGTGGGTCGTCCGCCACGGGTTCGTTCCACTCCGCTGTTGGCCGGCCAAACCACACCCACGCGATGTAATCAAACTGTGGAGGCTCTTCGCCAAGCTCGCGCAACCGGGTATTGAGCTGTCCACGATGGTGGGTGGAATGGCTCGTCACCTGCATCGCGCTGTCGCCAACGCTCGGGCAGATGCGGCCGGCGCCCAGACTGCGCTCGATCTGTTTCGCGAATGACTCCGGCAACCGCCGCGTGATCGCCACACCGCGGCGAGATTCGGGATATCCTGGAAGTTGGGAGCTTCCCACGGCTGGTTTGTCCACGTGTTCAGAAAGACCCGCTGCACCAAATGGATATGCACGAGCTTCTTCTTGACTACCTCATCGTTCGAGGCCCGCTCCGCCCCGAGAATGACTGACCACACCCTGGCATCTGCCCATTCCATGTGGGAGTAGAGCTCCCGGAGCGATTTAACCGTGAACATCGGCAATGCCCTCCCCCGTCTTCGCCCCATCCCGGCGGGAACGGGCGACTAGGGCGATAGTCTACGTCGCAGACTCCACCGGTGGTCGACACACTCGAAGCAACGCCGTCAGGCGGACGGATCAGAAACCCTAGCAGGTTGCTGAAAATGGCTCGAGGGGGTTTTCTGACGAGGCGTCTGTGTGGCAAGGCGCGACGAGGGAGCATGCAGGCGGCATGTGACCGAGGAAGCAACGCCGTCCACGCGGGCGCCTCGTCGGAAAACCTTAGGATGGGGTCATTGACAACTTGGCTACGGTCGTTCCAGACCATGGTCGCCCGCTCTGCCGCGTCGTAACGTCGCCACTCCGGCAGCTTGCCCACGTTCGGATTCCCGGTTCGGGCGAAACCGACCACGGTGTCGCTGATCTTGTCGGCCAAGGCAACGGCACTGGCGGCGCCCTGCGTGAGAGGATGCGTACGCACATTGTCAAAGATGAACGGGATGTCCAAGGTATGTGGACTCAGCATACCGCGTCCGGTCTGGTCGGTTTCCCAGGTGAGGTAATAGAGATAGGTCGCGCCCGGGTTGAGGGCGGCACGGCGCTCGGCGATGGTGATGGAGGCCATGACATACCGGTAGTCGCTGTACACCAGAAAGTAGATCTCCGATGGTGACGCGCCGGGATTTTCCTCGCGGTAGACGTCGACCACCTCGCGGGCATGGTGCTCGCCGACCAAGTCATGCACCCGCGCTCGCATCCCCGCGTCGTTCAGCACAAAGCCGGGCTCGTCGCCAAAGAAAGTCATCTCGGTGCGGTTGGCGCCGACAATGACCGGCACGTCCGGGTTGACCGGCGACGCCACGGGCCAAAACGGGTGGTGAGGCAGCACGTCTCCATCCATGGTCGGCGCGAACGTGCCGCCGCCCACGTCGAGAGGCATGGCGGACACCGTGTGATAGGCCGCCATCAGACGACGCAGCGGAACCTGCTGAATGCTGGGCAGGGTCGTCCGGCTGAGACCAAGCTCGTCCAACAGTCGCACCGCCAGCTCGGTGGCCGGCTCGCGCTCAGGCAGTCGCAGAGTCGCGCCGCTCTCGATCATGGCCGCATGAAACAGTCCTGTGGCCGCCGGCATACCCAGCAGCGTGGCGACCTTGCGGCCGCCGCCGGATTCACCGAACACCATGACTCGGTCGGGATCGCCGCCGAACTCCTCGATGTTGTCCTGCACCCAGCGCAGCGCGTGCACGATGTCCTGCATGCCCAGGGTGCCCGAGCTGGCGAACGATGGGTGACCCATGTCGCCGAAATGGGTGAACCCCATCACGTTGAGCCGGTGGTTGATCGTGACGACGACCACATTGCCTCGCAGCGCGAGATTGGTCCCGTCGTAGCGGGGCGACGACCCCGACAGCGTGCGGAAGCCCCCGCCATGACACCAGAACATGACCGGGCGCTTGCCGCCATCGGCGATGCCGCGAGTCCACACGTTCAGCACGAGGCAGTCCTCGCTCTCGCGACCATCCTGCTGCCGGCCACTGGCCGGATCGCTCTGCGGAGCCGCGGCGCCGTACTCGAACGCGTCTCTAACCCCGGACCAGGCCGCCGGGTTCTGCGGCGGCAGGAAGCGGTTGGCGCCGCCGGTGTCGGCGCCGTAGGGAATACCCTTGAAGACGTTGACCGATCCGACCCGGAGCCCGCGTATGGGGCCGAACCGGGTGCGGGCGTCCGCCGTCGAGGGCTGTGCCTGGACCAAGCGGCTTGGCAGCAGCAGCCCGCCCAGGCCCGCGAGACGGACAAACTCCCTGCGTGGCCAGCGGTTGATGGTCATGCCTTCTTTCCTTGAGGACGATTCGCCACGACTCATTGTGACAGCTCTCGGGTGCTCTTGACCTCTGCTCTCCAAGCGGCCAAGCTCGGCAACGGGGTCTTGAGGACATGCACGACACAGATACGGACGCGGAGGCGAACGCGGCGGTTACGGCTGAAGTCGTAGTGCCGACGGACGCAGTCTCGCCCAGCGAGGCGTTCCTGCACCTCTGACCGGAGACCGGTCTGCTTCCCGGTCGGGAGGCCCGCGACGATGGCTTGGCCGCGCTCGAGCAGCGTCTCCTCGGCGGATTTTCCGCCGCCGTGGTGTTGGCCGGCGTGTTGGTCACGCTGGGTGAACTCCCGTCGACCGGCGGTGGAGAGACGGTGGCGCGTAGCGGCGTCCTCGCGGTGATGGCCGCAATCGCGGTACTGCTCCAGGCACGATCGACGTGGCGGTTATCGCATATCCGGGTCGTCGAGGCGGCGACGTTCCTCACCTTGACGCTCATTCGGGCGAGCGACCCCGCTGGACGCCCCGTCTTCGATGCGGCGGCCAGCGTTCGGTAGTTCGAGACCGGGCTCGTCCTCAGCGCGAGCGGGCTCGTCGCTCTCGTCGCGTCGTTCGTGATCTATACCCTGTTCAACTACGCCTTCGATCAACGTAAACGCACCTTCTACGACCTCGAAGAGCGGGTCGGCAGTGGTGGGATGGGAGAAGTCTGGAGGGGCCGACATCAGACCTTGGCCCGGCCGACGGCGATCAAACTCATCCGCGAGGACAAACTCGCCGGTGTCGACACCGATGCCACCCGCCGCGTGCTTCGACGGTTCGAGCGAGAGGCGAAGGCGACCGCTGCCCTGCGTTCTCCCCATACCATCGAGGTCTACGACTTCGGGGTCACTGGAGACGGGCACTTCTACTACGCGATGGAGTTGCTGGTTGGCCTGGATCTGCAAGCGCTGGTCGAACAGTACGGACCGCTTCCGGCCGAGCGGGTGGTCCATTTGTTGCTCCAGGCCTGCGACTCGCTGGCAGACGCCCACGAACATGGTCTGACCCACCGGGACATCAAGCCGGCGAACCTGTTCCTCTGCCGTTTGGGACCGAGCGGCGATCATCTCAAATTGCTTGACTTTGGCCTCGTCCAGGAGGTCCAGCCCGTGGCGCCGTCGAGCAAGCTGACCGCGGAGGGCACCACCGCCGGTACCCCAGCCTACATGGCTCCGGAAATGATCGTCGCCCGCGGTGGCGTGGATCGGCGCGCGGACATCTATGCGCTGGGCTGTGTCGCCTATTGGCTGTGCACCGGGACCATGGTCTTCGAGACCGAGAGCGGTGTCGAACAGATCGTGGAGCACGTCAAGACGGTGCCCACAACCCCCTCAGCCCGCACCGAACTCCCGATTCCTCCCGCCCTCGAGGCGATCGTCATGAAATGCCTGGAGAAGAAACCGGGTGAACGCTTCGAGAGTGCCGCCGCGATGGCCGGCGCGCTCCGTGTGGTGCCGCTGTCCTCACCGTGGGACACGGAGCGAGCCGACGCCTGGTGGGCTTCCTGGACGGCTCCCGCGGTGGCCGCTCAGCTGGTCCCTGCGATGGTACGGACCACGAGCGCCGGCCAACTCACCCAGACCCAGACCGGGTGATCGCGAACAAGGGCAGGGCTACAATACGTCGTTGGGATGACGCGGGCGGCAGGCGCTCCGTCTCGACCGTCAAATCACCACAAGGTCGCCAAGGGACCTCAAAGGATGACGCACGTATCCCGTTCGCTTCACGCCACGGTGCTCGGGGCGGTGCTGATTGCGCTGCCAGCTGTCGCTCAACCGCGTGGCGGAACAGAGGCGGTTGCGGAGGTCCTGGATGCTCTCCACGAAGTTGCATCCGACGCTGACTTCGATCGCTACTTCAGCCTCTATGCGAGCGAGGCGGTCTTCCTCGGCACCGACGCCACCGAGCGTTGGAGCCGTCCAGAGTTCATGGCATACGCGAAGGCTCGCTTCGACACCGGGACCGGTTGGACCTACGAGATGCTCGAACGGAACATTTCCGTGGCGCCAGATGGGCAGACCGCGTGGTTCGACGAGCGCCTCGACAGCGCGGGGCTTGGCGAGACCCGGGGCAGCGGGGTACTGGTCATGGAGGACGGAGGGTGGAAGATCGCCCAGTACAACCTCACGATCCCGATCCCGAACGAACTGTCGCGCGACATCGTTCGACAGATCAGGGACCGGGAGGCTCGTTGACTCGGACTGATCCGGAATGTGACCATTCATCGGTCAGCCAGTTCGAGCCGCTTTCTTGTCCCGCCTCCGTCGTCCCCTGCAGCAAGGAGACTTAGCCATATGTCTAACCGACCGTTCGCAGCGTCGTCGTTCCTGCTCGTCGTCGTCGTGTTGACGCCGGTCGAGACGTTGGCCCAGAGCGCCGCTCCCCCGGCGGGGTCGGGACCTCGCACCGCGTGGGGGGCGCCGGACCTGCAGGGTATTTGGGACTTCCGCACGATCACGCCGCTCGAGCGCCCGGATGAGTTGGCGGGCAAGGAGGTGCTGACGGCCGAAGAGGCGGCCGAGTACGAGCAGCGTTCGCTCAATCGGCAGAACAAGGATCTACGTGCTGAGGACGGTATCTCCGCCCAGCGCGACGTCGCCAACGCGTACAACCAGTTTTGGTGGGACTACGGTGACCGGCTCACCGAGGACCGGCGCACCTCGCTGGTGGTCGACCCGCCGGACGGCAAGATTCCTCGTAACCCGGAGGCGTTGTCTCGGTTTGCCGCGCTGGCGGGTGCCATGGGGGGTACGCCGGCCGGGCCGGAAGACCGGCCGCTGTGGGAGCGGTGTATTCTCGGCTTCAATTCGGGGCCCCCGATGCTGCCCAGCGCCTACAACAACAACGTGCAACTGTTGCAGACCCCGGACACGGTGGTGATCTTCAACGAGATGGTTCACAACGCCCGCATCGTCCCACTGGCCTCTCAGCCCCGTCTGCCCGATGACCTGCGGCTGGTGACGGGAGACGCGCGCGGCCACTGGGAGGGGGCGACCCTGGTCGTCGAGACGACGAACTTCCTCCGCGAGACTGGCTTCACGGGGGCCGGCGCGGGCCTGCAACTGACCGAGCGCTTCACCCGCGCCGACGGTGACACGTTGCTGTATGAGTTCACCGTTGACGACCCGGAGGCGTTCTCGGCGCCATGGACCGCCGTGATTCCGATGACCAGGTCGGACAGCCCGATGTTCGAGTACGCCTGTCATGAAGGGAACTACGGCATGACCAACTTGCTCGCCGGCGCGCGGGCCGAGGACGCCGGCCGGTAGGAAGGAACACGCACGCGTGCGAAGCACCGCTCCGGCTCGACAGGTTTGGTTCATCCGGCTTGCCGGTCTGCTCGTCGTGGCCAACACTGGCTGCGGAGGGGAGTCTGGCGCCCCCATCCCGCCGTCATCTGGCCCCCAGTCTGTGTGGGCGCTTACCGGGGGACGGGTCATCGTCGGCGACGGTGACGTCATCGAGGATGCCACGCTCGTCGTACGCGACGACCTGATTCTCGATGTGGGCCGTGCCGGTGACGTCGAGGTGCCGGTTGCCGCGACGGTCATCGACCTGACGGGACAGACCGTGATGCCGGCGCTCGTGAACACCCACGCCCATCTGGGATGGGAGCGCTATACGGGCTGGGGCTCGGAACAGTTCACCCGCGAGAACCTGATCGATCATCTGTATCGTCACGCCTACTTCGGCGTCGGCACCATCATCTCGACCGGCAGCGACCGGGAGGCGATTGCGCACGAGGTCTGGCAGGCGCAACAGTTGGGCGACGTCGGTGGCGCCCGCTATCTGTTGTCGCCGGGCGTCGGGACACCGGGAGGTGGACCGAATCCGCGCTTCACCGACGACGACGGCTGGTGGGGCCTGAACTCGGTGAGCAGCGCCACCGAGGCCCGTGACGCCGTCCGGGCGCTGGCTGCGCGCGAGGTCCAGATTCTCAAGATCTGGGTCGATGCTCGCGATACGCGGCGCGGCGCCGGGGTGAAGTTGGAGCCGGAGATCTATGCGGCCGTCCTCGACGAAGCCCAGGTGCACGACATTCGCGTCATCGCGCACGCGACGACGCTCGAAGACCACAAGCGGCTGCTCGCGGCCGGCGCCCGACGCTTCATTCACATGCCATACGACCGCGCGGTCGACGACGAGTATCTGGCGCTCGTCGCCGCGCGCAACGCGTTCATCGTCCCGACGCTGGGCATGGTGACGAAACGGGAGCCCTACCGGCGTCCCGTGTTCGACGATCCCTTCTTCCAGCAGCAGGTCTCGGCCGACGTGGTCTCGATGCTGAGGGACGCGGCCGCGGACACCCCCGGCGCCGAGCAGACCAGGACTGCCGCGGCCGAGGAGCGGGCGCGGGTGATCGCTGACAACTTCGCGCGCCTGGGTGACCACATCATTCTGGGCACCGACGCCGGTGCCGTCGGAGATTTCTTTGGCTACGCGGACCACCTCGAGCTTGAGCTGTTCGTCGAGTTGGGCATGACGCCATCCCAGGCGATTGTCGCCGCCACGACGCGTGCGGCCCGGGCGTTCGGTCTGACCCGGGTCGGCAGCATCGAGGCCGGGCAGTTCGCCGACTTTATGGTGCTCGCCGCGAATCCGCTCGACGATATCCGGAACACCAGAGAGATCGCCCGAGTCTACCTGCGGGGCGAAGAGGTCGACCGGGACGCGCTGCGGGCGGGCTGGGTCCGTTGAGATCGGGCTGATTGTGAGATCGTCCAGTCGGTTGATGCACCACCTCGCCCAGAGCGGGGCCATCCTGAGCGACGACGGGCGTTATCGCTACGCGTTGCACCGCCCGGCGCGACGGACCGATCGGCCGGTGCTGTTCGTGATGCTCAACCCGTCCACGGCGGACGCGCTTGCCAGCGATCACACCCTCACGAAATGTCAGCGATTCGCCAAGAGGTGGGGGCTGGGACCGGTGCTGGTTGGGAACCTCTTCGCGTGGAGGGCCACCGCGCCTCGTGATCTGTGGCTGTCACAACAGCACTGCGATATCGTCGGGCCGGATAACGAACGCTGGCTCGACGCACTGATGGAGCACGCAGAGCGCGTCGTTGTCGGGTGGGGCGACCAACCTGGCGCCAACGAGCAAACGACTCGGTTTCTGCACCGGTACCAGAGGCGCACGCTCACCTGCCTCGGCACCACGAAGTCCGGCGCTCCCAAGCATCCGTCCCGCCCGGCCTACGGCACGCGTTGTGTGCCCTTCACCCCGGTTTCCTGCCGACGTGCCCGTCTGGACGGCGTTGCTTCCTTGGTCACAGCCCGCCTGGCTGCTCCCTCGTCGCGCCTTGCCAGCCGAACACCTCGACAGGAAACCGCTCTTCCTCGTTCTTCAGCGACCTAGTAGGTTACCGGGTGCTGCAGTGGTACGAGGTCGTCCGATAAATTCGTGGCGGGACGGGAAGAAACACCGTCCCTGCGTGGTCTCCACCCCTGCGAGCCAGTCGCATTCTGGGCCGCCGCGGAAGGCGGCGGATCCGAGGAGGTTGTGGCATGTCAAAGGAAGTACGAAACAAGATCGACGCTCTGCTGAAGGACGTCCCGACTGGACGGCGGCAGGCGCTGCGACGCTTGTTGATGGGGGCGGGCGTGCTCGCGTTGCTGCCGAGTTCGACGCTGCTCGCTCTGGAACCGGGTCAGAGGCAGGGCAAAGGCGGGGGGCGGGACGGTGGCAAAGGCGGACGTGGCGGCAAGGGCGGACGTGGTGGCAAGGGCAAAGGCGGGTTCCCCGGTGACGGGAGCGGCAAGGGAAAAGGTGGGTTCCCCGGTGATGGCAGTGGCAAAGGTAAAGGCCGGGGCAAGGGTCGGCGCGGGGGCGGCGGCGACGCACCCGACGCGTAGTCGCAGGGAGTGAGATTGCCCGGGCCGCCGTCGCGGCGGCCCGGGTCCATCCTCGAGTCGGCATGCTCATCCTCAGTCCATCGGTGCTGCTCTCAACCACGGCCGACGGCTATGTCGCGTACGACGTCCACCTCGATCGGCTCTATCGCCTGAACCCCACCGCCGCGCTCGTTGTCGAGCTCTGCGACGGCACGCGAGACCTGGCGGCGCTGGAGCGCGACCTCGCCGCTGTCGTCCGCGACGACTGGCCGCACTGGCGCGACTGGCTCGCGACGGCGGTGTGCGACAGACTGGTCTACGAGTCGATGCCGGATGGGGTGCCGTCAGTGGCGGCGGCTGGTCCGGCCGAGCTTGCGACACAGGCGGATGAGCTGCAACAGCGCGACCGCGTTCTGGCCGCCTTCGTGTGCCAGCAACGGGCGTCCGGACTGGCCCCGGACGATCCTGCGGTGTCGCTGCGTCTGGGCGAACTGGCGCACATCGTTGGTCGTCGCGACGACGCGAGGAACGCCTACCAGCATTACCTCTCGCAGTGCCCGGATGACGCGGAAGTTGCCCATCTCATGACCGCGCTGAGCGACGAAGCTCCCCCGTCACGTGTCTCCAATCGGTGTATCGAACAACTCTATGGTCGGTTCGCTGGGTTCTACGACGAGAACATGCTCGGCGAGCTGGGTTACTGCGCGCCCGAACGGCTCCATCGCGCCGCGACGTCGGCGCTGGGCACTCGGACCGGTCTGAGCGTGCTGGACCTCGGATGTGGCACCGGGTTGAACGGCTCGCGGTGGCGCACCTGTCCGAGCCGATGATCGCCAAGGCGCGGGCGAGAGGCGTCTATGACCGTCTCGACACCGCCGAGATCACGGCCTGGCTTGACACCGCGTCGGAGCGATTCGATGTGATCGTCGCCTGCGACACGCTCATCTACTTTGGCGATCTGACACAGGTCGTGCGACCGGCCCGACCACGTCTGACGGCGGGCGGCGTGCTGGCGTTCTCGCTGGAGCGAGGCGAGTGCGATGCCTACCAGCTCTCGGACTCGGGTCGGTTCACCCACCGTCCTGACTACGTGTCGAGCGTGGTCTCGGCGGCCAACCTGACCCTCGTCAGCCTCGACGAGACCGTCGTCCGCCACGAGTACGGACAACCGGTCATCGGACTCCTCGCCGTCTGTCGCCGCTAGGTTTC
>LWDU01039878.1_pt1 | contig 10719 bp, 7 predicted proteins | sample 727161 | NCBI WGS metagenome assembly LWDU01 (sample SAMN04566230, study PRJNA314399) | hydrothermal vent metagenome | isolation source: deep sea hydrothermal plume seawater | place: Mexico: Gulf of California, Guaymas Basin | collected 2004-07-11 | reverse complement strand
CCCCGGCGGCGAAGAGCATCGTCAACTCGTCGACCGCGCTGCCATTGCCATTGCCAACGACGGCGCCGGGCAGATTCATACCGTCCAGCACCGCTACCGTCGCAGCGATATCGGCGTTGTCCGGATCGGCGAATCGCGCCCCTATCTCTGGCCCTAATGCTGCAGCCAACGCCTGCGGATCGAGAAAAACATTAGGGGTCTGCACCTGTAGTGGCCCGACAAAATCCTCGGTCTTGGTGCGATAGAAATCGGCGGCAACCACCAGCTTCTTGCCGATCACCCCCTTATAGCCGAATTCGTAGGTCGAAGTAATCGTCGGCCGGGTCAACGGCACATCAAAGACGTCGGTCGCCGCGTCAAAAGGCGCAGGATCGCCGGCGGCGACCTTCGCGGTATTGAGCGTCATCAGCGCGTTGCGCAAACCCGCCAATTGTTCGGGCACCAGATTAGGAAACTGCGCCGTCAGCGCCGCTGCTGTCGCTTCCGCCGTAGCCTGGTCGAGGCCCTGGGCTTGCAGTTGCACTGCTACCAACGGCTCGAAAATTCCCGTCAACTGATTGATCACCCCGCCACGGGCTAAGCCCCACATCACATTGGTGAAAAGCGGATCGTCGAGATCGATATAATCCGCCGTGCCCAAGCCGGCCACAGGAGCAAAAGGCGAGCGGAATTGCGGTCGGCCATTCGCCGAACGCGCAAAGGTCCAACCCTGGTCAAAGCCCTTGCGATAAGTGCCTTGCGCACGCACGTCGATAGACGGCGAAAATCCCAACGACGGCGCAAAAATCGCGCCCGTGCCAAAAGCGTCTGGCGTCGAACGCAGGTCCAGATATAGATTGAGGCTCGACGGCGTCGAAAAGGCACGGTTAAACGTCAACCGCAGCGTTTGCGTCTCCTTGGGTTTGAAGACCAGGGCGGCACGCGGAGAGATTTCGGCGTCGACAGTGCGATTGTGCTCGTCGTAGCGCAGCGCCACCACCAAGTCGAGCATATCCGTCAGCGCCGTCTCACTCTGCAAATAGGCGCCGAACTCGTTGATCTCGTCGTCGTCCTCGTTGCCACCATTGACCGAGCCTTCGGTATCGGGCCGGGTAAACAACACATCGGCTCCGTAGGTAAAGTGCTGCCGCACACCCAACGAAACCGCGTGCTGGATCTGAAAAGCCGTCAACTTGGAGTTGTCGATAATCGGATTGCCGTCGCGCAACAGAAAGGTGTCGCCGGCATCGCTCCAATTTTGGTAGACCTGAGCAAACCAGTCCTTCCACAATAAGCGGGCCTGGTAATAGCCACTGAGCCAACCGCGGGCCATACCCGCGCCGAGACCCGTCAATTCGATATTGTCGGCATCGTTGTAACCGGCGGCAAAAACCGCGGTCAGATCTTCTGTGGCTTTATAATCCAACCTCAACTCGGCCGATTTGCGCTCCAGGTCGAAGTCGCGCGCCTTGAGCGCCGGATTCGCCGCCCTAGCCGTCTGCTCGACCGGATCGATATATTCCCAGTCGTTGCCCGCATAATACTGGGCCGAAATTTTATAGCCCAGCTTCGCACCGGCTTGCCCAGCATGGCGCACACCGACCTTGCGCACACTGCGTTCGCCGACACCAAAGTTGACCTTGGTCCCCGCCGAATTAAATGGCGATTGCGTAATGATATGCATTACACCGCTCGAACTATTGGGGCCGTAGAGCGCCGATCCAGGACCGAGCACTACCTCGATACGTTCGATATCGTCGTTGGTCACCGGGATGAAATTATAGGAATTGAGCCGCAACGAAGGCACCCGCGCAATGCGATTGTCGGTCAGCGTCAATAGCGCACCTGAGAAAATATTATTGAAGCCACGCACTACCACATTCGCCTGGGCCAAACCCGTCTGCGAAAAATCCACCGCCGGCAGATCGCGAATATGCTCGGCGATACTCAACGCCGGCCGATCCCGGATATCCTTCGCTTCGACGACAGACACTGAAGCCGGTGCATCAAGTATTTTTTCTTGACGCTTAGAAGCCGAAACGACGTTCTGGTCGAGAAAGATGACTTCGGCTTCCAGAGCCAACGCCAATTCCAATTCACCGCCGGCGACAATGCCGAGCCCATCGAGAACAAGTGGCCGAAAGCCAATATGCGTGATCCGCAACTGATAGATGCCAGCGGGCAGGCCTTCCAAACGGAAAGCGCCCTCGTCATCACTTATCGTGCCGGTGTTGCCGCCGACTATCGCATCGCCTGCAAGCACGACATTGGCGCCGGACACGACCTCACCGTCAGGGCCCATCACCTTCCCGGACAAGATCCCGTCCTGGGCAAAGGCCATGCTCGCGCAAAACACTAGCACACTTAGCATTAACTTATATCGCATAAGTATTTTCTCCCTTTTGCACTTAATTTACGTAATAATTGCAGATATCCACCAGAGTAAAAATTCGCCATTGATTGACTACCACCTCATTGCCTATTTTCTTGCTCATCAATCACTCGCCCTACCGGAGACATTATCTCATGTCCGACAAAGTCAAACTCGCCTTTGTAGGCTGCGGCGCCATCGCCCGTTTCCACCTCGACGGTATAAAGAGCCACGCCCCCAATATAGAGGTCACCACGCTCGTCGATTTAGATCTGGCCAAGGCGCAAGCCTACGCTGATGAAACCGGCGGCCAGGCCTTCACCGCACTCGATGAGGCCCTTGAAAAAGGCGACTTCGACGCCGTCGACATCATGCTGCCGCACGATTTGCACGAAAAAATCGCCCTGCAATGCTTCGCAGCCGGCAAACACGTGCTCTTAGAAAAACCCATCGCCCCAGCCCTCGACGCCTGCGATCGCATTCTATCCGCCGCCAAAGAAGCCCCCGGTGTCTTTATGGTCGCCGAAAACAGCCAATACTGGCCCGAAATCGTCGAAGCCAAACAACAGATCGAAGCCGGAGCCATCGGCGAGATTATCACCGCCCGCGCCGCCTTCGTCTACGCCTTTGACGAATATTGGTTCAAAGAAGAAAAACCCTGGCGCTACGAAAAGGGCCGTACTGGCGGCGGCATCACTATCGACGGCGGATCGCATTGGATTCGGCCCATGCGCATGTGGATGGATGAATTGCAAGAGGTCGTCGGCGTGGTCGGCCACCCGCTCGCACAGATGGAGGGTGAATCATTAACCCGCGCCCTTTTCCGCTTTGAGTCGGGTAAAATCGCCGTTTTCGACGCAATGATGAGTGACACCGTCTTCGCGCCCGAACCCTGGTGGCGCATCACCGGCAGCAAGGGCGAATTGACGATCAACGCCGGGCTCGACGGCGCTGAACTCTGGCTCTGGGACCCGGACAACCCGCAAGGTAAAATGCTCTTTTCCAGCCCGGGTTATACCGAGTCATTCGGACCTGAATTAGCAGATTTCGCCGCTGCCGTGCTCGATGGCAAAACACTTGCCGCCGGCCCAGAACAAGCCCTGGGAGAGCTGCGCGCGGCCCTGGCGATCTACCGCTCCGCCGAGACTGGCCAATGGGAACCCGTCTGGGCCTAAGCTCTTGCACGGGCCTAGTATTTGCTATATATTACCTCGCCTTATGAGGCTGAGTTTTCGCTAGCCCCTCTATGGGCCTATTTACTTGTCTACCAGACCTTTCCGACCATCACAACCACCTAAGCGAAAGTATATTAAGGACCATGGCCAACAAATACGTATACCTATTTGGTACCCGGAAATCCGAAGGCGACAAAGAGATGCGCAACCTGCTCGGCGGCAAGGGCGCCAATCTCGCCGAAATGGCCCGACTCGGCCTGCCGGTCCCCGCGGGCTTTACCCTCACTACCGAAGTCTGCACCCACTATTACGATAACAAAAAAACCTACCCCCGCGAACTAAGCGCCCAGGTAGACAAGGCCATCGGCGAGGTCGAAAAGAAGATGGGCGCCAAATTCGGCGACCCGAAAAACCCGCTGCTGCTCTCTGTGCGCTCCGGCGCCCGGGTCTCGATGCCCGGCATGATGGAAACCGTGCTCAACCTCGGCCTCAACGACGAGATCGTCGCCGGCCTGATCAAAAAATCCGGTGACGAACGCTTTTGTTACGACGTCTACCGCCGCTTCGTCCAGATGTATGGCGATGTAGTCATGGGCCTGCGCCCCAAAGACAAGGAAATCGACCCCTTCGAACATCTGCTAGAAAAGAAGAAGGAAAAACACGGCGTCGAAATCGACAGCGATCTACCGGCCACAGCGCTAAAAGAGCTGGTCGCCGAGTTTAAGACCGTGATCAAAAAGCGCCTCAAGCGCAGTTTCCCCGAAGACCCGAAAGAACAGCTCTACGGCTCCATCGGCGCCGTGTTCTCGTCGTGGCAAGGCGACCGCGCGATCCGCTACCGCGAAATCGAGAGCATCCCCCACAACTGGGGCACCGCTGTCAACGTGCAGTCGATGGTCTACGGCAATATGGGCGAAAACTGCGCCACCGGCGTAGCATTCACCCGCGATCCCTCCACTGGCCAAAACAAGCTCTACGGCGAGTTTCTGGTCAACGCACAAGGTGAGGACGTGGTCGCCGGTATCCGCACTCCGGAGCCGATCATCAAGATGAAGCGCATCCTGCCCAAGGCCTACGCCGATTTCGTCAAGGTCTGCGGACAGCTCGAAAAGCACTACAAAGACATGCAGGATATGGAATTCACCATCCAGCAGTCTCGCCTGTGGATGTTGCAGACCCGTTCGGGCAAGCGCACCGCCGCCGCCGCCGTCAAAATCGCCGTCGATATGGCCTCCGAACGTTTGATTACCCGCAAAGAAGCAATCCAACGCGTCAATCCGTCCGATCTCGACCAACTACTGCATCCGACCTTCGACGCGCCCGCCTCACCCGGCGCAGCCTCGGGCAAGGTCGTCTTCTCGGCCGAAGAAGCCGAAGCGCAGGCGGCCAAAGGCGAACCAGTCATTTTAGTACGCATCGAAACCTCGCCCGAAGATATCGGCGGTATGCACGCCGCCCAGGGCATTCTCACCGCCCGCGGCGGTATGACCAGCCACGCGGCGGTCGTCGCCCGCGGCATGGGCAAATGCTGCGTCGCCGGTTGCGGCGATGTGGTCATTGATTACGACAAGAATATGTTTAAGGCCGGCAGTAAAACGGTTAAAAAAGGTGACTGGATCTCGATCGATGGCTCGTCGGGCGAAGTCATGCTCGGCCAGACCCCGACCAAAGAAGCCAAGTTCTCGAAGGAGTTCGGTACGCTAATGAAATGGGCCGACCAGACCCGCAAGCTCAAGGTACGCACCAACGCCGACACGCCGCACGATTCTGATGTCGCCCGTCGCTTCGGTGCCGAAGGCATCGGTCTCTGCCGCACCGAGCACATGTTTTTCGAGGGCGACCGCATCCTCGCCGTGCGCGAGATGATCCTCGCAGATGACGAGAAGGGCCGCAAAAAGGCGTTGGCCAAACTCAAGCCGATCCAGCGCAAGGATTTCGAGGGCATCTTCAAGGCCATGGACGGATTACCCGTGACGATCCGCCTACTCGATCCGCCCCTGCACGAGTTCGTGCCGCACGAGGCCGCCCAGCAGAAAGAGATGGCTAAGCAGCTCAAATTGCCCGTCGCGGTGATCAAGGCCAAGGTCAACGCGCTGCACGAGTTCAACCCCATGCTCGGGCACCGCGGCTGCCGTCTCGGTATCACCTATCCCGAGATCTATCAGATGCAGGTCGAAGCCATTTTCGAGGCATCAATCAATGCCCGTAAAAAGAAGATCAAGGCCCTACCTGAGATCATGATTCCCTTGGTGGGAACCACCCGCGAGTTGGAAGATCTAAAAGCTATGATCGATCGCGTCGCCAAGGAGATCTCGGCTAAAAAGAAGACCAAGCTCAGCTATCAGGTCGGCACCATGATCGAAATCCCGCGTGCCGCGCTGATCGCCGACCAGATCGCCGAGTCGGCACAATTCTTTTCTTTCGGCACCAACGACCTGACGCAACTAACCTTCGGTTATAGCCGCGATGATTCGGGCACCTTTCTCCCCGAATACGTCGACAAGGGCATCCTGGCCGAAGATCCCTTCCAGAGCCTCGACCAGGAAGGCGTCGGCCAGCTCGTACGCCTAGGCACTGAACGCGGCCGTTCGACCCGCAAGAATCTCAAGGTCGGCATCTGCGGCGAACACGGTGGCGACCCAGCCTCGGTGCACTTCTGCCATCAGGTCGGTCTCAACTACGTATCCTGTTCCCCCTACCGCGTGCCGATCGCACGCTTGGCCGCAGCCCAGGCTGCGCTCGTCAAATGAGCGATAGCGTGGGCCAGATTATCGCCATATCCAACCAGAAAGGCGGCGTCGGTAAAACGACGACCGCCGTCAATCTGGCGGCCAGTCTAGCCGTAGCCGAACAGAAGACCTTGCTGATCGACATGGACCCGCAGGCCAATGCCACACAGGGCTGCGGATTCCAAAACGGCGACGAGGTCGAAGGCGGCAACGTCTACCACGCCCTGATCGGCCAAAAGGAGCCCGAGGAGGTCACCCTGCAGACCAAGATCTCCTTTCTCTCTTTGATCCCCTCCCATATCAACTTGACGGGGGCCGAGGTCGAGATGGTCAATATGATCGCCCGCGAGCAAAAGCTCGACGGGCTGCTCAACCAGGTCAAAAAGGATTATTCCTATATTATCCTGGACTGTCCGCCCTCTTTGGGGCTTTTGACCATCAATGCCTTGACGGCGGCCGATTCAGTGCTGATCCCGATTCAATGCGAGTATTACGCAATTGCTGAATACCGTACGACAGATCCAGCGTCACCTAAACCCCAAACTGCAAATCGCCGGCGTCTTACTCACGATGTTCGACGGGCGTCTGAATCTTTCGCGCCAAGTCGCCTCAGAGGTCAAATCTTATTTCGGCAACAAGGTCTACAAGACCTCCATTAGCCGCAATGTCCGCCTGGCCGAAGCCCCAAGCCACGGTCAGCCCATCGTGCTCTACGACATCTTGTCGCAGGGATCGCAGGACTACATGAGTCTCGCAGGAGAAGTCATCAACAATGGGTAAGAAGCCGGTGCTCGGCAAGGGTATCAACGCCCTCATCCCCGAATTCCCAGACTCTGGCAGTCAAGGTGACAGCACCCGCCAGATCGTCTATCTGCACGTCGATGAAATCGAGCGTAACCCCTTACAGACCCGCACGGAGTTCGATGAGGAGCGTATCGAGGAGTTGATGCACTCAATTCAGGAGAAGGGCGTAATCCAGCCCATCACCGTCAACCGCGTAGGCCAGGGCTATCAGCTCATTGCCGGCGAACGACGCTGGCGGGCGACGCAAAAGGCGGGCATCCAGGAAATTCCGGCGATTATCCACGAAATCGAGTCGCAACAGGACTTGATGGAATTGTCGCTGATCGAGAATATCCAACGCGAGAATCTGACCCCGATCGAAGAGGCCGAGGGGTATCGCGCGCTGATGGATAAATGTTTCCTGACCCAGGAGGAGATCGCCCGCAAAGTCGGCAAAAATCGCTCGACGGTGGCCAACCTCCTCCGCCTACTCAACCTGCCGCACGAAATCCAAGATTTTTTGCGACGCGACACGCTGCAAATGGGGCATGCCCGTGCCCTGCTCGGTCTCGACGACGACGACGACAAGCTCAATATGGGCCGCCGCGCCGTGGAGGAAAATCTAAGCGTCCGTGAAATCGAAAAGGCCGTCACCGGTCAGCGCACCGGTCGCGATAAAAAGAAAAAAAATAGCGCCACAGCGGACCTGGATCCGCACGTCCGCGATTTCGAAGAACGGCTACAACACCGCTTCGGCACCGCCGTGCATATCCGCCGCGCCGCCAATAAAGGCCGGATTGAGGTCGAGTTTTACGACGATTCCGACCTCGAACGGATCCTCGAACTACTGCTCACCGACGGCGAATGATCCGCAGTCTACCCCCCCTAGCTTTATTAGTCTTTCTCAGCGCCTGCAGCCTGCTCCACGATGAGTTGCCCAACGAGTCACCGACACTGCAAATATCTCAATCTATCTGCCAATCGCCGGCGATGACCCATCCCGACACCATCGTCAACGGTTCGGATGCATTCTGTCAGGTCCGTCGCGGCGGAGAAATTCGCTTCCTCGTCCGCGCGGCAGATGAGGACGACGACCCATTGATCTACCGCTGGAACGCTTTCGGCGCGGGCAGTTTCCGCGACTCGTTGGCGAGCGGCGAAAACTCCTGGTTTGCCCCCGAAAGCATAACCGGTTCCAGCGAGGAATTCATTATCCAGGTGGTGATTTCCGACCGCGACTGCAATACGATCTCCGGTCCGAACGACCGCCAAGCCTGTATCGATGTTGCCGAAGAAATCATGGAAACCTTCCGCGTCGAAGTCATACAGCGCCTACCGACGTATTCAGTTATCACCGACACCACCGTATTCTTTCGCGAGCCGTTTATTCGCATTGACGGGTTCGGTAACGACCCCGATGGTGACCCGCTCGAATACCGCTGGCAGCTCACAGAAGGGCAAGCCGGCCTGAGCAACATCACCCAAGAAGCCCTTCGCGACGACGAAACTTTGGAACAAATTGGTTCGCGTGCCATCGCAATAGCCTTATACCCCAGCAATTACCTCTTGCGCAGAGTCAACGGGGAAGAGACCCTCTTCCCCGCCAGTTATCGGATAAATACCTCGGCTACGGATGGCGAAGGACTAATTGAACGGGAAATCACCGTCCAGGTACCGGTCGAGTCTCTCCTGCCCGCAGGCGGGATGGTGCAGCTAACCGAACCAACCACCGGTCTCGACTTCGAAATCGACGTCTACGAATACCCCAACAACAAGGGCGAATTCCCATTAGAAGCCACGCTCTTTGAAGCTATAAACTTCTGCGGCGTACAAGGGAAACGTCTGTGCAGCCCAAGCGAATCGCAGGCGGCCTGCCAAGGGGATCAACCCCTAACTTATTCATCGACGGACGACCCGCTGGCCTATGCTGGCCTTGAGCACTTTGGCGTTCGTTTCTGCAATTCGCCGAAATCGGCCTTTGCATTTTTGGGCGGGGGCGACTTCACAGCTTCGCTCGCCCCATCGGGTTCATTCCCCAACTGCGGTGGCACAACGGGTGTATTCGATCTGACGGGAAATATAGGTGAATGGACCGTCCTCTCGAACGATTCCACCGGCGATTTAGAGATATACTTCATGGCAAGCGACGTCACCATTGACGGAGGTTGTACATTCATCGGATCAGCTGGAACGCTGCCTTTAGCCGGTGGGGATATTTACGACCCGGCGGTCCTGCAGCAACAGAGGGAGAGCCTGAATGAGATTATATTGCAAACCCTCGAACAGGGGTCAATAGGTTTCCGCTGCTGTCGTTAAACGGATGAGGAAAGGATCTTAAGCCAACGGCTGGGATACCGCTCTTCGTCGGACTGTTGGTGCGGTCCGATGTTGTATAGCTGCAATCTTATCGGCGAGCATCTCGCGGCGCACATTGGCCTGGCGACCTTGTGAGCTAACCTGATGCACGGCGCGGCGCATCACCAATTTTTGACTATCCAGAGCTTTGGCCTCGGCGGCCAAAAGCTCGACATTCCTTTCCCGCGCCCTCAAATCGTCCAAGAGGTGACGGGTTTGAAAAGCTATCCAGTATTTTATCCCGAGCGGCACGGACAGGAATAGGGCCGATAACAGGATGAAATTCACTTCGTTCATTGGCGAATGCGCTCCGTAAACATTAAAGGGGTCAGCTATCTTAAGCAACCACTATGCCACGGCATTACAGATGATGTAATTACATGTATAACATATACTTAGAAAATACCAGAGCAATTCAATTCACTCGATTGCACAGCAATTTATTCCCCATCATGCGCAAAGCTTCCCGCCCATGAACCCAGAACAGATCCGCCAACTGCTCGAACAAGTAGCCTCCGGCGACCTCGAGCCGGACAAAGCCCTGGAGCAATTGCACGACTTGCCCTTCGAAAATCTGGGTTTTGCCCACATCGACCACCACCGCGCTTTGCGCACGGGTTTCCCCGAAGTCATTTTTGGCCAAGGCAAGACCCGCGAGCAAGTATTAAGCATTGCCGAGCGCATCACCGAGCATGGCTCGCAAATGCTGGCTACTCGTCTCGCAGAAGACGCGGCCCAAGCCCTTGTCAAACGTTTCCCGCAAGCCGAATACGACACACTCGCCCGCACAGTGTTAGTCCCGGCCCCGCAAACCCCACCGCAAACTGGGCTGGTGGCCGTGGTTTCAGCCGGTACTTCTGACCTCCCTGTAGCCCGCGAGGCCGTCGTCACCGCCCAGGCGATGGGTGCGCACGTCGAAGAAATTTACGATATCGGCGTCGCTGGCCTGCACAGACTCTTGGCATATCGCGAGCAATTGCAAAAAGCACGGGTAATCGTCGTGGTCGCCGGCATGGAAGGGGCACTGGCCAGTGTAGTCGGCGGGTTAGTCGACATTCCGGTCGTCGCCGTGCCGACTAGCGTCGGTTACGGGGCCAGTTTTCAGGGCGTAGCCGCGCTGCTGGCCATGCTCAACTCCTGCGCCTCCGGTGTCGTCGTCGTCAATATCGACAATGGCTTCGGCGCCGGATACGCCGCCGCGCTGATTAACCGCGGTGCGGGTGATGGAACCTGAACCTGTTCATATCGCAATACTGGCCGGCGGCCAAAGCAAGCGCATGGGACACAACAAAGCGTTGATGCGATTGGGCGGTAAGACGCTTATCGA
>LWDU01040286.1_pt1 | contig 10721 bp, 10 predicted proteins | sample 727161 | NCBI WGS metagenome assembly LWDU01 (sample SAMN04566230, study PRJNA314399) | hydrothermal vent metagenome | isolation source: deep sea hydrothermal plume seawater | place: Mexico: Gulf of California, Guaymas Basin | collected 2004-07-11 | reverse complement strand
GAGCTGGGTTTTCAACGTGGTCTTTAATTTTCATGATACCCAGTACACCGATCAGGATACCGAACAGGTAAGCAAGACCTGTCAACAGACCTGGAACGTCCTGGATAGACAATACGATGTTTTCTGCAATGTTACCAAAGTTGTTGGCTTTTGCTTCTGTTGCACCGAGCATCATGCCCGCTGTCATCGCTGCACCCATAAAGAGTGACTGTTTTTTGAAAGTTCTTAGCATGGTTATATTCCTCCTATTACCAAACAGCTACAATTCCATTAGACCATGAAATCGCAATGGGTATGTCAAAACATCGTCAGAAGTTTGTAAAAAATTTGTATGCAAATGCTAATGTATTGTTTTTAAAACATAAAAGTTCGAAAATAGTGTAATAATCGGGCTGTTTTTGCACTGTTCAGGCTGAAAAATGGTGCCGCTTTTTAATATGACTTAGCGGGGTTTTCGACATGGTCCTTGATTCTAAGGATGCTGAGCACACTGATGAGAATGCCGGATAGGTAAGTAAAGCCCTGTAAGGGCGTGGTCAGATAACCGTAAACTATCTACATCGTAGAGCGCATACGAGATAGGAACTTTTGCATAGTTGTGCCGTTGGAATAGCGCATCAATTCACGCAAACGGAGTAAGCGATGGCACGCCGTAAAAAAAAGACACGGGGCAATAATGGTAAGACCCTGACCACCATCATGGAGGGGCTTACAAAAGATATAGAAGGTAATGAAACAACGGTCGGTCACATTGTTGAGCAGTTCCGCTACCGTAGCTTTGGTCCGCTTCTGTTAGTGCCGGCGTTGATTGTCATTCTGCCAACGGGCGCAATTCCCCTTATACCGGCGATATGCGGGCTTATCATGGCTTTCATATGCGCGCAGGTTGTGATTGGTAGGGAGCAGCCATGGATTCCCGCGCGCTTGGAGGAGTTCTCCATTCCCAAAGATCAGCTTGAGGCAGGCATTGAGCGGCTGAAACCTTATACGCGCAAAATTGACCGTTTGGTACACGCCAGATGGCGTATTCTGATTAACCCCGTCAGTAAGCGCCTGATCGCCGCATTTTGCTTTATTTTGTGCTTAGGGATGGTCGCTATCGGCTTTATTCCTATGCTGCCGGCGGCATTAGCGCTACCCATATTTTTCTTTGGTCTGGCTTTTATAGCTAAGGATGGTGTTCTTGTGACACTGGGTGTGGTGACAATATTGGGTACATTGGCTGGCTTATACGCTTTGGCGCAGTCGGGATATATATAAGGAAACGATTGGGCGCTGAAGCGTCTTCTTGATTGAAAAACAAACTGCCTTATGTATCATCGGCAAAGTCATTTTATATTAATCAGGAGTACCCCATGAAAACACGTGCCGCCGTTGCTTATAAAGCAGGAGCCCCTCTCACTATTGAAGAAGTCGACCTGCAAGGCCCGCAAGCGGGCGAGGTGCTGGTTGAGGTGATGGCTACAGGTGTATGTCATACAGACGCGTTTACGCTCTCTGGTGACGATCCTGAAGGCGCGTTTCCTGCCCGGCGCAGGTGTAACATCAGTAAAGGTCGGCGATCACGTCATTCCACTCTACACACCTGAATGCCGCGAATGTGATTACTGTCTGCACCCGAAAACAAATCTGTGCCAGTCCATTCGTTCAACCCAAGGCCAAGGTCTGATGCCTGACGGTACGTCAAGATTTTCAGTCAATGGTGAGCCTGTTCTTCACTATATGGGTACATCGACATTCTCAAACTTTACGGTGCTACCCGAAATCGCGGTGGCCAAAGTGCGTAAAGACGCGCCATTTGAAAAGATTTGCTACATAGGCTGTGGCGTGACCACAGGTATCGGTGCTGTTGTCTTTGATGCCAAGGTTGAGCCAGGCTCTAACGTTGCAGTATTTGGTTTAGGCGGTATCGGTCTGAACGTTATTCAGGGCGCTAAAATGGTGGGCGCGAACAAGATCATTGGTATTGATCTGAACCCGGCCAAAGTCGAGCTAGCCAAAAAATTCGGTATGACAGATTTCATCAACCCGAAAGAAGTCGACAATGTCGTGGAAGCCATTTGTGACCTGACCAATGGCGGTGTTGATTACAGCTTTGAATGTATCGGCAATGTCAATGTGATGCGTCAGGCTCTGGAGTGCTGTCATAAAGGCTGGGGCGAGAGCGTGATCATCGGTGTGGCAGGCGCAGGGCAGGAAATTGCCACCCGTCCGTTTCAGCTGGTAACTGGGCGCGTATGGCGTGGCTCTGCCTTTGGTGGCGCGCGTGGCCGCACGGATGTGCCGAAAATTGTGGATTGGTACATGGATGGCAAGGTCAATATCGATGATCTGATTACGCACGTAATGCCCTTGGAGGATATCAATAAGGCGTTTGATTTGATGCATAAGGGTGAAAGCATCCGCAGCGTCATTAAATTTTAGAAAGGGACAGCTGATGCATTTGATAGAGTCACATAAATGTTGCGGCGGGTTCCTGCAGGTGTGGGAACATAAAAGCGACAGCTTGGGCTGTAACATGAAGTTCTCGATTTTTCTGCCGAAGGAAAAATATGACGAGTATACGCCGGTGCTGACCTATCTGTCAGGACTGACCTGCACTCATGATAATTTCACAACCAAAGCGGGCGCCTATCAAAAGGCGGCTGAGTTGGGAATTGCCATTGTGGCGCCAGACACATCACCTCGTGGTGATAATATTCCCGATGATCAGGATTCCTATGATTTTGGAAAGGGCGCAGGTTTTTATATCAATGCCACGCAAGCGCCGTGGGATAAGCATTACCAAATGGAAACCTACATTACGCAGGAGTTGTTTGATCTTATTCCCGCACATTTCAAATTAAGCGATGCCAAGCAAGGTATCTTAGGGCACTCGATGGGCGCCCATGGTGCGCTAACACTGTTTTTCAAGCATCAGAAACAGTATAAATCCGTTTCTGCCTTCTCGCCGATAGTCGCGCCGACGCAGGTGCCTTGGGGGCATAAGGCTTTTTCACGTTATCTGGGGGATAATCAGCAGCGCTGGAAAGAGCATGACGCGTGTGAACTGGTCATGGGCTCTGAGCAAAAAGACACCGAAATCCTGATCGATCAGGGGCTGTCTGATAATTTTTTGGAAGAGCAGCTCAAGCCAGAGCTATTTCAGGCGGCCTGTGAAAAAGCAGGGCAGGCGGTAAAGCTGCGCATGCATGAAGGCTATGATCATAGCTATTATTTTATTCAGTCATTCATAGATGACCACTTGCAGCACCACGCGTCTTATTTGCGTTAAATAAGGCTCATCAGGTATTTGATCAGATAACCTATGGCTGAAACGGTCAGTAGACCCCCCAGCCATAGCCCGATAAACCAGAGCCATTGATGGCGCTTTTCTGTCTTATCAGTAGTGGTGCTCATCACTAACCTTTCCGCGGAAAATGTAGTAGCAGTAGGCTGTGTAAGCCAGAATGATCGGCAGCATTATCACAACGCCTACAAGCATTAGCGACAGCGACTCAGGCGCTGAGGCGGAATCCCAGATTGTTACTTCATAAGGCACTGTGTATGGCCATAGGCTTACGGCCAGACCTAGAAAACCCATGAAAAAGATCAGAAGGCTGCAAACAAACGGCATGACTTCTTTTTCTTTTTTCAGGCTGTAGATCAGTCCGCCAAACAAAAGTGCTGTAATAACCGGAATGGGCAACAGGAAATAAAAGTAATCACCAAACCAGCGCAGGTTAATATCATTGTCAAGATAAGGCACCCAAAGGCTGACGAGACCCATAAAGATGACGACGAAAAGTGAGATATATTTAGCAACGCGGCGCGCCCAAATCTGTGTATCGCCGTCTGTTTTCATGATTAGCCATGTAGCGCCCAACAGCACATAACCGCAGACAACGCCAAGCCCTGTCATAAAGGAAAACGCCGTTAGCCAGTCAAAGGCGCCGCCAGAAAAGCTGCGTCCATCAACGGTTACGCCTTGTACAATGCCGCCTAAAATCATGCCTTGCATCATGGCAGCGCCAAGAGAACCAAAGTGAAAAGCGTAATCCCACAAGATGCGTGATTTGTCGGATTTAAAGCGGAATTCAAATGCAACTCCGCGGAAAATAAGACATAGCAGCATTAGAATGACAGGAATATACATTGCAGGCATAACAATCGCATAAGCCAGCGGGAAGGCTGCAAACAGGCCGCCGCCCCCTAGAACCAGCCATGTTTCATTACCATCCCAGAAAGGCGCGATAGAGTTCATCATCTTATCCCGGCATTTATCCGAAGGCGCAAAGGGAAACAATGCGCCCAGCCCCAAATCAAAGCCGTCCAGTAAGACATACAGCAGCACGGCTGTGGCGATAATGGCGCCCCAAATTAAAGGCAGATCAATCAGGTTTTCAAAACTAAACATATTATGCCTCTTGCTCTTTAGGGTTTTTAAAGGGAGTTGCGACTTTGCTGTGTTCCTCAAAGCCTTCTTTATCAGTCTCGATACCGCGTCCGATCAGCTTGAGAATGTAATAAGTTGCGGCACCAAATAGCACGGTGTAAACGACGATAAATGCCAGTAGGGATAGCGCCACGTGTTCGCCCAGCACAGGAGATACGGACTCAGATGTTCTTAAAACCCCGTAAGCGGTATAGGGCTGTCGGCCTACTTCAGTAACAAACCACCCTGCCAGCAAGGCAATGAAGCCTGCCGGGGTAAGGGCAGCACACCACATATGGAAGAGGCGCGAATCAAACAGTTTCTTACGTAAGTGGAGTATCACCGCGAGAATGCCTGTCAGGATCATAGCCATGCCAAGGCCGACCATAATGCGGAAAGACCAGAATACAATAGCAACAGGCGGACGATCTTCTTTGGCCCATTCTTTTAGACCTTTAATCTCACCATCGGCGTGGTGGGTCAAAATCAAACTCGCGGCATTGGGAATAACCACTTCATAATGGTTCATCTCGGCGTCTTCATCGGGAATTAAATCAGCACCGCGCTCCGTTTCCCAGATGCCTTCCATCGCTGCGACTTTGGCAGGCTGGTGCTCTAAAGTGTTAAGGCCGTGCAAATCGCCAACAACCAGCTGCGTCGGTGCCACAAATACAGCCATAATCATGGCCATGCCTAACATGATGCGCGCATGCGGGATGTGACGCTTTTTAAGGAGATACCAAGCACCAACACCGCCAACGGTAAAGGCTGTCGTCAGGTAGGCTGCTAGTACCATATGCACGAAGCGGTAAGGGAAAGAAGGCGTGAAAATAACTTCCATCCAGCTTGTCGGGTGGAAAATACCATCAGCATTAATTTCGAAGCCTTGTGGCGTTTGCATCCAGCTATTCGCAGCCAAAATCCAGAAAGCGGAGAATAAAGTGCCAATGGCGACCATTAGCGTAGAGATAAAATGCATTTTATTGCTAACGCGGCTCCAGCCAAATAGCATCACACCGAGAAAAGAAGCTTCAAGGAAAAAGGCCGTAAGAACTTCATAGCCAAGCAAGGGGCCAATGACAGGGCCGACCTTGTCAGAAAATACAGACCAGTTTGTGCCGAATTGGTAAGACAGAACCACACCGGAAACGACCCCCATACCGAAACATACTGCGAAAATTTTAACCCAAAACTTGTATACTTGTTTGTAGGTGTCATTACCTGTTTTAAGCCACAGTCCTTCGACAACGGCAAGCCAGCTCGCGAGGCCGATGGTAAAGGCAGGAAAAACGATATGGAACGACACGGTAAAGGCAAATTGTATGCGCGCTAAGAGGACAGGGTCGAGTTCGGTTAACATATAGATGTACCTTTCTAGGCTTTACGGGTCTTTATGCAACCTACAAGATACTGTACAGTCTGCGAATTGACCATGGTCAATTAAGAGCTAAATAATTTTAAAGAAACGATTTTATTATAGTTATGAGTGATTTACAGATCAGAGATATTGCTATTCTGCACGGTGCGAGCGAGGAGTTTTTTACAAAGCTTGAGTCCGTAGGTAATGAGCGCAAACTCGATAAAGGCAAAATTGTTTTTATCCATGAAGAACAAGCTGAAAATTTTTATATCCTGATGGCGGGGTGGGTAAAACTCTTCCGTGAAACAGCGGACGGCGCGCAATCTATTATAGATATTTTGCCGGCGGGGCATACATTTGGCGAAACGCCAATCTTCGAAGATGGTTTGTACCCTTATTCAGCAGAAATCGTTGAACCCTCTGTTGTTATCTCCGCGCCTCTTTCTTTGTTAAAAGAAGAGCTGCAGTCCAATAACGAGCTTAGCATGAATATGCTTAAACATTTGATACGTTACAAGCGTGGTCAGGACAGAGAATTAGAGCATATGACAGTGCAAAACGCGCCGCAGCGTATAGGATGCTTTTTAATGCGCTTGGCAGATTCTGATTCTAAGGGGCCAGTTACAATTCATTTGCCATACGATAAAACCCTATTGGCGGCGCGCTTGGGAATGCAGCCGGAAACGTTCTCGCGCGCATTGGCAAAATTAAAAGAACAAACGGGAATTCGCGTAAAGGGTGCGGTTGTTGAGCTGGATAATCTGGAGCAGCTTATTAATTATTCATGTCAGGTGTGCTCTTCTGAGTTTCCCTGCAAGGATGTTGTCAGCCTAAAGTGAAAAAATCAGATGATGTCTAACTAGTTACAGAGGAAATATGCGTAGCTTAAAAACTTATATTATTCTGTGTCTGGTCTGTCTGCTTCTGAGCGGCGCAGCGTATGCTGAGGATTCTAAGGTGCCGTTATCATTCAAGCAGACAGTAATTGCAGAGGGCCTTGAGCATCCATGGTCTCTAGCATTTCTGCCACGCGGCAGTTACCTGGTTACGGAACGCCAAGGGCGCCTGTGGCGCATTTATGAAGATGGCCGCAAGGTTGAAGTTAAGGGTGTGCCGCCAGTTTACAATCGCGGCCAAGGCGGCTTGCTGGATATCGTTACCGAGCCTGGTTTTAAAGATAATGGTTATGTTTATTTTTCTTACGCGGCAACCGATCCCGATAATAGCGATATAGCCAACACGGAAGTCGCACGCGCACGATTGAGTCTCACGCAAAATAGGCTAAATGATCTACAGGTCATATTCAAAGCGGAGCCAAAGGTCGAAGGATCAAATCACTGGGGTAGCCGTCTGCTATTCGCGCCTGACGGAACATTATTTGTCACGCTGGGCGAGCGCTTTGACTATAAGAACGAAGCACAAAGCCCGAAAAACCATTTGGGTACAATCGTACGTATCAATCCTGATGGATCTATTCCTGAAGATAACCCGTTCGCCGACGGTAAAAAAGGCCGCCCTGAAGTCTTTAGCTATGGTCACCGAAATCCTCAGGGGCTGGCGCTTCATCCCCAAAGTGGCGAGATATGGGAGCACGAGCATGGACCGCAAGGTGGTGACGAGATTAATATCTTAAAAAGCGGCGCGAATTACGGATGGCCTGCTGCAACATTCGGCATTTCCTATTGGGGCTTTAAAATTAGTGACGAAACCAGCATTGACGGTATGGAAGACTCTATCTTGCACTGGACGCCGTCAATCGCGCCAAGCGGTATGGCATTTTATACGGGTGATAAATTTCCTGAGTGGAAAGGTGATCTATTTGTCGGTGCGCTAGCGGGGCAGCATTTGCGCCGCGTAGATCTGGACGGATCGCAGATTATAGGCCAGCAGGAGCTGCTCACCGAAAACCGTGAGCGTATCCGCGATGTTCGCAATGGTCCTGACGGGTATCTATATATACTTACGGATCAGGATGAGGGTCGTCTGATCCGCTTAGAGCCTTAAGTATGAATAAAAACAGCACTTATATTTTACATAACTTTGTAATATTGGTTCTTTTCGTAATTCTTAAAGCGTTGATTCTTATAAGTTTTGGTTTTTTGTCTCGGATAAAATGCAAAAACCGAAACGATTTTAGTTGCAATATAAATATAAATTAAGTATTAGTTAACTATAGAAAAACGCACGAGACAGCCTCTCGAGTTAGCCGTTTTTGTAAATGCGAAAACACCAGGGACTTGCAAACGCTTATATCCCGTATGTTTTAGGATTTGTGAAAACAATTTTAGGGAGGCGAGAATGACCCACATACTCTGCTTGCGCTTAGCAGTATCGCGCACAAAAACAATCTCATAACAGATAGTTACATTACGTAGTCACGGCTTTGTCGTGTCCTCACCGCTATTCCTATGCGTCGCATGGGGAGCGGGACAGCGCACCCTTATGCCTTTTGACCACCGACAGCTTTAAAGAGCTTAACCAGCATATCTTGCATATAGCTGATACCTCTTAACGTACTTAGCCCTGAAATAATGGCTTTTGCGAACGGATTTTTATTACCTGATTTCAAGTAATAAATAAAATTTATACAAACAATACTTATAAAGGAACAATAAAGATGAGTACATCAGCAAAAAGAAAAACAGCAAAAGACCTCGCCGCGGAAGCTGCCGAGAAGTACACCAGCAAAAAGCAGTCCAGCACTGCGGCTAAAGTAGAAGACGAAGGCTCGTCCTCCACCAAGTTTAAAAACATTGAATCAAACGCCTTCTTTCAGGCCGTGATGGATCCGAGCCTCAGCACAACGGAAAAGAAAGAAGCCGTTGCCAAAATGCTGGCCTTTGATGTTGAGGCATCCAAGGAAGTGAACGCCGAGAAAATCGAAGCGTTTGGTGAGTTTAAAGAGTGGCTCATGGAGCAGCGCAAGGATATGTCCAAAGAGATTATCCGCCTGTCCGACACAGAAGCCTTCGCGGAACTGAAATCCGTGTTTGATGAAATGAACGGCGCCTTGCTGGACTTCGAAACACAGATCAAGCCGCTGGTAGAGATCATCGATGCGGTGAACGAGCTGAATATGGCAAGTGACGGCATGATGTATGATGTATTCCGCGAAATTCAGGAAGACAAAGCAGAAGAAGCACGTCTGGCCGCATTGCGTGATGAGCAGCAATCCAAGCTGGAAGGCTTCAAAGCCGAAATCGATAGCCTGAAAGGTGACAACGCCGCGCTGGCTGAAGATAAAGGCTTCTTTGGGTTCGGTGGCACCAAGAAAACAGCGTTGCAGGATATTGCCCGCAATGAATCCCGTATCTCTAGTATTCAGGACAGCATCAAGGATCTTGTTTCCGAAATTGAAACAACGACAAGCCCTGCTGCCCGTGAGAGCGAGTTCGCACAATATGCCGAGCAGAAAGCAAAGCTACGCGAGCTGCTGGACATTACTTCGGACGAGCATAAAGAGCGTCAGGAAGCGCTTGTGAAAGCGGCTCTGAACTTTGTCGATACGACAGAGGAAAGAACAGGCGAAGTGCTTGGACATATGCTGGGCATTAAAGATCAGATCGGCAATGTAGGCGACGTAAACGGTAATATGCGCAAAATTTACGCGGTGATTACCGAAGCGACAAAAGATGCAGAATCCACCAACAAAACCCTGACAGAGCAGTTTGCTTCTGCCGCGGAAGGTGAGACAGAGCTGGGACGTTTCGAACGTGAAGACAAGCACACAGCCATTGTTGAACACGTAGACATCCTGACGGCGTCTAAAGTTGATACGTTAAGCACGCTGGGCGAACTGCAACAGGAATCACTGAACATCAAATCGATGGGTGATACCAACCGCAAACAGATTGAGCAAACCAAAGCGATGAACAGCCGCGGTACAGCAGGCGTAGCCAGCAGACTGAGCGTTGTTCTGACAGCCGTATCATCGGCCGCCTTGAACGAAGCCAAGACGATGGCAGGCAATACGCTGAAAGGCATGAACAGCCTGACGCACGAGATTGCCCAGACCGAAGCGATCAAGAACGCGATGAGCATTCACACGCAGAATGACGAGCTGTCAGAAGCTGTGAAGATGCTGGAAACCTACCGCGAGGTAGCGGACAACGCGACAGCGATCACACGCGAAGGCACGGCCAAGCTGAAAGAAACGCTGAACGAGATGGAGCAAACAGCAAAAGAGCTGGGCGAGTCTGTCAAGAACGCGAAGAGCGCGCCTGCTGATGCGATGCACTCTAATGATAACACCCACACAGGATTTAACCGTCCTGCCAGAGGTGAGAGCGCACCCGAAGCCGACACACGCGAAGCGTCCACAGGTACAGGTCCTAACCTGAAAGACTTCAAAATTTAAACCCTGGCGTTATGGGGGCGTATTGCCCAGCTCTATGCCCCCATAGCCGTATCAAGATAACCGCGGAGTTTTGGTTTGTGATGAGCTCCGAACAGGTGACCTGCACCTAAAAACAGGACGATGAAAACCCACAGAATAAGAATTTAGAAGGTCAAAACTATGACAAACGTAAATGCAAACACGAATGACTACCTGGTGCGCGGCAGCGATTATTTGAAAACACAGCCGAATTTCGAGCTAATTGGCCGCGACGAAGAACTGCACGAGGTAACCCGCGCCCTGATGCGCAAGAAGGCAAACAGTGTCCTTCTGGTTGGTAACGGCGGCGTAGGCTGTAGTGCGATCGCGATGGGCTTGCAGGCCAGCAAAAGCGACCCGGATGCACCGTTCGATATCGTCCGTAAGCGTAATTTCTGGCTGGATACAGATGTCCTATTTTCCTCCGGTGATCCGACTATGATTAACGAGAGCTTTGCCAAAACGCTGAAAACACTCTCACAGGCATCTGACTCTGTTCTGCACATCGACGACTTTAATGATTTTATCGATGGTGCCCGCAGTAATGGCTGTACCAACCTGATTAATGGTCT
>LWDU01040574.1_pt1 | contig 10724 bp, 7 predicted proteins | sample 727161 | NCBI WGS metagenome assembly LWDU01 (sample SAMN04566230, study PRJNA314399) | hydrothermal vent metagenome | isolation source: deep sea hydrothermal plume seawater | place: Mexico: Gulf of California, Guaymas Basin | collected 2004-07-11 | reverse complement strand
TGCAACAGAACTCGGTCCTGCCTTCCACGATAGCCATGCCAAGCGGTCCATGTTGCGCCGTCGTCTGTCGTCACAATCGACGGATGCGAATCGTACGTCGATCCCTCCGTATTGATGGCAACACTCTTGATCATCGACTCGAAAACGCTGCCGTGTTCGTCTTCGCCGAGCAGAGGCGCTGCGAAGATTACCAATAAGGCGAACAGATGCGACGCAGAAACGGCGTGTTGGCACCTCTTCATCAAACTCTCCCTTTGTGACGCCCCACGAAGGCTCTCTGCAAAGGTCTTCGCCTAATCATGGTGGCGTGAATCTTCGTGACTTTGTGTTTTTGTGTGAGGACAAATCATGTTCTCACACTCAGGCACTACGGCGCGGTATCTATACGTGGTTCGGTGTTCGGAGCAGGAGCAGGTGAAAACCATATCCACCCTCGACGGATAACCTCAGACATCTTCGTGTGAGACTATCGTAAGTGATCACACAAAGCCACAAAGCCACCAAGGGTGACTTCTTGTTTTTGTTGCAGATGGACTTGCCGAAGCAGTAACATAAGCCGTTCAAGAGAATTGCCCAGCCCGAATCTCAGGAGAAGATCGCATGATCGATTCAAGTGTCTCTCGACGTGACTTCATAAAATCGACGGCGACCAGTTCGGCTGTTGGCGCGGCAGGGGGTCTGCTATCTGCATCTGCATCCGCTCATGTCGCCGGAGCAAACGAGCGACTTCGGATTGGCATCATCGGTCCTGGACGCCGTGGTTTTGGCACACACGTCAAAACGCTGGCAAAGCTACGGAACCTGGGGACCAAGATCGATATGGTAGCGGTGAACGATGTCTACACAGTCCATCGAGATCAAGCGGTCGATTTCATCAAGAAGGAAACGGGCATCACCCCCAAGACGTATCGCGACTATCGCGAGTTGTTGGCGGACGATTCGATCGACGCGGTCTGCATCGCCACGCCAGATCATTGGCATGCTAAACAGACCATCGATGCCCTGGCGGCTGGCAAACATGTCTATTGCGAAAAGCCGATGACACACACGATTGAAGAATCGCAAACAGTCGTCAGCGCATGGAGGGCGAGTGATCTAGTGTTGCAAGTCGGTGTGCAATCCACCAGCTCACCCGTATGGAACGTGGCTAACGAGATGATCACGACGGGGCAACTAGGCAAGATCGTGCAGTTCCAGACCGAGTGTTTCCGCAACGGCCGCGCAGGCATGTCCCGGCACAATGTAATTACCGAAGAGATGACGCCCACGAACATCGATTGGAGACGCTGGCTTGGTGTCGAGGAAGGACTAGCGCCAGACATGGTCTTCGACCGAGCTACGTACGGGCAGTGGCGATGTTACTGGCCGTTCAGCATGGGGATGTTCGGCGATCTGTTTGTACATCGCATCACCGGCATGCTCAAAGCAACCGGGCTGCGAAATCCCGGTCGGGTCGTAGGCGGTGGCGGGATCTTTCTAGAATACGACAATCGCGATGTACCAGATGTCGGCTCGCTGATCGCTGATTTCCACGAGGGCGTACAATGTGTTGTCAGCAGCACGATGGTTGCCGAAGAGTTGAAGCTGGAACACATTATCCGCGGCCACCACGGGGCACTGCTATTCCACAAACCGTGCTATCTGAACGGCTCGAAGGCCTCGTTTGAATTTGTGCCGGAACGGCCACAGGTAACACTCAACAACGAACCAAAACGCACGACGTACGAGGCAACGGTCGACCATGACATCAACAGTATGCATTTCCTTAACTTCATTTCGGCAATTCAAGAGGGCAAGCCGAACTCGGTAAATAACGATCCGGTGCTCGGCGGTGCCGCAGTGATGATGGTAAACCTGGCGATACGCAGTTATCGCGAGGGAAAGGTGTTTCACATCGATCGCAACGGTCGGGTCAGCGACGGCAACACCGGATGGGCTGCGAACTGGGAATCCATGTCACGAGCGCAAGCCAAACCACGACACGTCGCTGGTTGGAACGCCGGCGATAAGGGCAGCGTGATGACTCCGTTCAAGTATCAGAACCTAGCGGGTCCATGGAAAAACGGCGAACCACCAAACGGCAGCTGACCAGGCGGAGCCTGGCACCGGCCGCCAAAACGACCTAGAATTCTGGACGACGGTGATGGGTAAGTGGCATCGAATTGCATCATTCGACAGAGTAGATACCAAGGGAGTAGTGAGAAACGCCATGAATAGTCTCTGCTTTTCGCGAAGCCACGTGTATTTGTCGGTTGTATTATGCCTCGTTTCGACAGGCCAGTTGTGCGGCCAGCAATTTGATCCGGCCAAAGCAGCCGGTTTACATGGTGGACTCATTGTTCAACTTGGCGGCAGCGATACGACAGCAGCGGCGGCATTGAGTTTGACCGGACGATACCTGATTCCCGTCTTTGACACCGATGCGAAGCCGGTTCAATCGGCCCGAACGGGATTGACCAAAGACGGCTACTACGGCTTGGCCTGGGCGGAGCTTCAACGTGAACCCGAACGGCTCCCCTACGCCGAAAACATGATCAACCTGGTCGTAATACGCGACTACATCGTACCTCTCGATGAGCTCATGCGGGTGATCACTCCCGGCGGTGCGGTCGTCGTTACAAATGCCGATTTGTTGGACCGGACAGAACTTGAAGCGAGTGGATTCGAACCGACCTCGGATGCCAGCGCGTTTCTTGTCGGTCGCAAACCCTGGCCGAAGGCGATGGACATCTGGTCCCATCCTCGGCATGCGGCCGACGGGAACGCAGTTTCCCACGACACAATTGTTGGGCCGCCGGACCGAGTTCGCTGGATCGCCGCCGCCACGTCCGAAGTGGAGGGAATGGTGACTGCGGGCGGGCGAAATTTCTACGGCGGGATCCTGGCGCGGGACAGTTTCAACGGACTAAGGTTGTGGCATCGCAGTCTTCGACGCGAAGACGAAAACAACCCGCCGGCTTTCGACCTACCAAAACTGGCAAGTAGTGGTCCACGCCCCATCGCCTCGGATCGACTATTGTTTGCCGTGTTGCAGAATCGGCCGGTCGCATTGAACGCCAAGACGGGCGAAGTCGTCGTCAGGTTTGGCGACATGGTGACACCCAAGGCAGTTCTGTTCGATGGCGTACGCGTTTCGCGCGTTTAGCATTGAGACTGGAAATGAAATCTGGAAAGTCCTGGCAGTTGATCCGCAAAATGTCGTAGGTGATGGACAAGTTGTATCGTTCATGCAGGGCCGCGTCCGTCGAGGCGAAAAGGCCGAAGCGATTGTCCTGGACGCCAGAACGGGCGAAACAAGATGGCGTCGGCAGGACTACCCTTGGCTGCCTAGTGTGGCCAGAACAGTACTCTCTCAAGGACTACTTGTCTTCGAAGTCTCGTCGCTCAACGATCACGACGCGGGCAATGGCATCCACGTGGTTTCGGCCAGTACAGGAGAACATCGATGGTCAAAGGAATTCGCGCCCGGCATGAACCATCGACGGCAGGCCCGAGCGATGTTCTTGGAGAACGATCTTTGGATTCTCCACGGTGNNNCAAACGGGCAAGACACGCGTCACGTATCCTGCAGGGTTGACTCACTGTTTCCCGCCAGTGGCCACACCAAACTTCATGTTTGCCGGCGAATTGGATCTGACAAGTTTGACGACTGGATCGACCATCGCGAATCGCATCACCAAGGCGAATTGTTCTCGCGAAAATGGTTGGGTTCCCGCGAATGGACTCGTGTACACGACGCCAAAACACTGTACCTGCTGGCCGATGCTCCGCGGATTCGTGGCAATGGCACCGGCCATCAGTGACGAGTCATCGAAGCGTCTGCCCGTTGAACAGATTGAATTTGTTTTGGAAAAAGGTCCTGCACAACACGATCCCACAGCGCCTGATCCTCAGCCACACGATTGGCCCCTCTATCGCAATGATCGCTGGCGAAGCGGCAGCGCGACGGCGGCAGGCCCAAAGAACATCGAACAACGTTGGATTGTTTCACTTGATTCGCACAGCGTTGCTCGCGCCAAGCAAAGTGGCGCTATCCTAAACGACTGGGAAGACAATCCAGTGGTGAAAGGACCGGTTAGCGCCCCCACCATCGCCAATGGCATCGCGTATGTTACGCGCCCGAATTCTCACGAGTTGATCGCCATCGAGACGTCGGGCGGCAATGAAGTCTGGCGTTTCACCGCCAACGGCCGTCTCGATACACCGCCCGCCATTCACCGCGGTCTCTGCCTTTTCGGCTCGGCAGACGGCTGGGTCTACGCGTTGCGTAGCGACTCGGGGGAAGTTGTCTGGCGGCTCCGCGCCGCCTTATCAGACGAGCGGATTGTTGCCTATGGACAAGTTGAGTCGCCCTGGCCGGTGCCGGGAGCAGTGCTCGTCATGGATGGGGTAGCTTATTTCGCTGCCGGTCGGCAACCACTGGCGGACGGTGGAATCCTGGTGTTTGCGGTCGACCCTTTGACCGGTGAACGCCATTGGGTCAAGAGGATCAGCACGGTACCTCAGAGAGGCTTCTATGAAAACTCAGGGCTAGAATTCGATCCATTTGATATTCTGCACGCCGAAGGAGATGGCCTGGCAATGTCGCGGTGGGTGTTGTCGCTCGACGGCAAGGACATTGCAGTTGATAAATGGAACGCATTCGCCAAACTCAATACGGGCGGTGGCGACGTTTGGGTGCCCCGCGGGTCCTGGACCTATGGGGCCCGACATCAGCACCGGTTTCGCGGCGAGGCGCCGAGGCGGCCGCTCGTTGTGTTTCGCGATGACAAGGTCTACAGTTCGTTGAATGGTAGTACGAACGTATTCTGTCGCGACTTCAACCTAGAAGACGGCGAAAAGTTCGACAGCAAGTGGATTACCGGATGGAAGGCGTCACAGACGGCTCGAGAGAACGGTAAACCGTACCGAACATACCGAATCGCCGAGGGCGCGAAGTGGTCCGTTGATCCATTTTCTGACGCGAGCCAACCGGTTGAGGAGACTCAACCAGGGACACAGTTGCACAATCGAATCCACGCGATGGCACTGGCAAACGATGGCAAACTGTTCGTCGTTCATCAAGACGGTCGCCTCAAAGTGATTTCAACGGTCGACGGCAAAGTGCTCAGCGAATCTCGATTGCCGGCACCTGCCTGGGATGGACTAGCGATCGCAGAGAACCGGTTGTTCCTCACCACTCAGGATGGTGAACTCTTGTGTTTGGGCGAGTAGAACACACGATTATTTTCTTGGCAGAAACCGGACGCTAACGCGTGCCGGCTGACGGGCGTGCGATGGATCAGCCGCCGGGCCCTAGCCCGGGTTCCGGGAACAGATTTGTCAATTGAACCAGCAACGACAGTCGTCGCAGAGGCAACTTGCTATACTGTCGGTTTTCCCTTCCTGCAGCGAAGCAACTCCGATCATGAGCAACCGTGCAATCACTCTAGCGGCGACATGCTTGTCGCTCGTTTTCATTGGCGTACGTGTTCCAGCGGCCGAATTACCGAACATCGTCCTTATTATGGCGGACGACTTGGGCTACGCCGAATTAGGAAGTTATGGCCAGACCAAAATCCGTACGCCGCACCTCGATCGACTTGCCAAGCAGGGAATGCGGTTTACTCGGAACTACGCCGGCAACGCAGTTTGCGCTCCGTCACGTTGCGTGTTGATGACGGGCAAACACCCGGGACACGCGTATATTCGCAGCAATCGCGAGGTGCAACCCGAAGGACAGGCACCAATCCCCAAGGCCGAGTTGACGATGGCGGAAGTACTCAAGCAAAGGGGTTACGTCACGGGAGCGTTTGGAAAATGGGGCCTTGGCTCGCCTGGTTCCGAGGGTGACCCTCTCCAGCAAGGATTCGACCGCTTCTTTGGTTACAATTGTCAACGGCATGCACACAGCTACTACCCGTCCTATTTGTGGAGTGACGATCAGCGAATAGACCTAGAGAATCGTCCGGCCATTCCTGGCCACGCGCCATTCCCGAAGGACGCCGATCCGGGTGATCCAAAAAGTTACGATCGCTTCAAAGGTCGGGATTACGCACCAGACCGGATCAACGCCCAGGCGTTGCGGTTCATACGAAATAACAAGAACCGCCCATTCTTCCTTTATTATCCGACCGTGATTCCGCACGTCGCGCTTCATGTTCCTGACGACGATCTCAAACCGTACCTGGTGCAAAAGTGGCACGATCCTCCATTTACCAAACCGGACGGGTACGGGTACACGCCGCACTTCACACCCCGCGCCGCCTATGCGGCCATGATCACTCGAATGGATCGGTACATCGGTCGTCTGTTAGACCTATTGGATGAATTGCAGTTGACGGACAATACTCTGGTCATCTTCACCTCGGACAACGGCACAACTCACTTGAAGGGCGAGGTTGACTACGAATTTTTTAGGAGCGTTGGCCCACTGCGTGGATTGAAGGGTTCGTTGTACGAAGGTGGCGTGCGTGTTCCGCTGATCGTCCGATGGCCGGGAAAGATTGAGGCGGATAGCCATTCTGACTACGTCACAGGGTTTGAAGATTGGCTGCCGACGTTGGCGGCAATCACGGAGCAGCACGACCTCGTTGAATCAACCGACGGCGTCAGTTTGATACCCGTGTTGACGGGAGAGGTGGCGACCAAGCGTCCATTCCTATATCGAGAATTTCCATCCTACGGTGGCCAGCAAGCAGTTTGGCTAGGTAAATGGAAGGGTATCCGCACGAACATGCTCCGTCGGTCAAACAAGGCCCCACTTTCGATCGAGTTGTTTGATCTGTCAAATGACACGGGCGAGAAACATGATGTGGCCAAGGATCATCCGCAAGTCATCAAGAGAATCGCCCAACTGATGGTCGACCAACATGTTCCGTCTGAGTATTTCCCCATTGCCCCAATCGACTAGTGTTCGATCGTAAACATCGTAGAGTCAAAGGAGCAGTGCTGGCAATGGACGTGCTGATGATTGGGACCGGAGAGTACACCACCGGATATGTCCACGGCAAGGCGGCCGATTCGGACAAGAGTGCAGGCGTTATCGCCCTGACGTGTTTTGATCTTCGACGCCGCGGCAAGGTAGACGTATTACGGATGGCCGGCACCAACGGCACGAAATTCCCCGGAATCCGTCGACATCTAGAGGCCGTAGTCGGCCAGGTCTATCGTGACATGGATATCCGTTTTAGCTCGTACCCATCCGATGATGTCTCCTGCGATCCAACCGCCTACTGTCAGGGCATCGACGAGATGCAACCGGGTGATGTGGCGATTGTTTTTACGCCCGACGATACGCACTTTGAGATTGCCATGCATGCGGTGCAGGCGGGTCTGCACGTGTTAATTGCGAAACCGCTTACCAAGACGTTAGAAGAACACCTAGACTTAGCGCGAGTTGCGGCATCTTCAAATGTACTGGTGGCAATGGAAGTTCATAAACGCTGGGATCCTCTTTACATCGACGCGCGAGACCGGATACGTGGTTTGGGGGATTTTAGTTTCTTTCAGTCCTACATGAGTCAGCCAAAATCACAGCTTGAGACTTTTCGTCGCTGGGCGGGAAAGGCGAGTGATATCAGCTACTACCTGAATGCTCACCACATTGACTTTCATGCTTGGGCAAATGCAGGACTCGCTCGTCCGCTTAGTGTTCAGGCCAGCGCAGCGACCGGTGTCGCCCATGGTTTGGACATTGACACCGAAGACACAATTTCCCTCATGGTCCAATGGGAAAACACCAGCGGCAACCTCGGTACAGCCATCTACACTTCGTCTTGGATCGCCTCGCGGTCCGACGTCCATTCCCAGCAACGGTTCTTTTACATGGGGCATGATGGCGAAGTCACCTTGGACCAAGCTCATCGAGGCTATTCGCTGTCGACTGATGAAAGCGGAATGCAGTCGCTGAACCCCCTGTTCATGAAATACACACCCGATTCCAAAGGGGATTTTGTGGGACAATCGGGGTACGGGTACCGGAGTATTGAGGATTTCGTATCGGCTGCGACAATGATCCGTTCTGGCGGATCCACGCCGAACGACTATTGCCATCGGCTGGCGACGATCGACGATACAATACCCGTCACGGCGGTCCTTGAAGCCGGTCGCCGCAGTTTGGATCGGCACGGAGCAACGATCGCGATTCCCTACGACGAAGAGGGGAAAGTCAGCGGATTCTGAGAGATAGTTCAACTTAGATTTGAGGAACGATGCATGTTACCAGGAATCAAACAATTCGACCTAACCGGCCGAGTGGCCATCGTCACTGGCGGGTCCAAAGGCCTCGGTGAAGCGATGGCCGCCGGATTGGCATCAGCCGGAGCGAATGTCGTTTTGACTAGCCGCAATTTGTCAGAAGTAGAAGAAGCGGCCCACCAGATCGCCAGTGATTTTGGCGTCGAAGCGATGGCATTGCAATCGGACGTTACCGACCCGGTGGCGGTGGACGAGGTAGTACAAAAAACACTTGGCAAGTTCGGCAAGATCGACATCTTATTGAACAACGCGGGCATCAACATTCGCGGTGCGATCGATGAGCTCAGTTACGAGGAGTTTCAGCAGGTTCAAGAGATCAACGTCTCGGGTGTATGGCGATTCTGTCGGGCCGTCGTACCGCACATGAAGGCTGCCAAATACGGGAAAATCATCAACCTGGGCAGCACGCTTGGATTGGTGGGATTAGCGAACAGAACACCCTATGCGACCAGCAAGGGTGCGGTGGTCCAAATGACTCGGGCGTTGGCACTAGAACTTGCACCACACGGAATTACCGTCAACGCCATCTGCCCTGGCCCATTCCTGACACCGATGAATGTACCCATTGCCGACACCGACGAAGGAAAGCAGTTCATCGTTGGAGCGACCGCATTACAGAGATGGGGGCGTCTAGAGGAAATCCAGGGCGCCGCTATATTCTTGGCTAGCGAAGCATCCAGCTACTTAGTTGGGAGCATGTTTGTCGTCGATGGTGGCTGGACGGCCCGTTAGCTCTCGACATGCCGTACAAAAACAAGGGTTCTAGAGTTGAGTCGTGTTGCCATTACCATGGGAGACCCCGCCGGCGTCGGGCCTGAGTTATGTCTTGCGGCGCTCCGCGCATTCACTGGAGACCCCCATATTACGCCGATCATCGTGGGTGATCTGGCAGTGCTACGTCAAGTTGCGTCGGTGTTGGGCACCGCTGTGCCCGAGGTTCACATTTGGACAGTCGACCAATTCGAAGAGCAATCCGCGGCTCATATGGGTCCGGGCATCATCGATGTGCGAGCCATTAAAACCGGTCAATTCACTCAAGGAAGAGTCGGTCCGGCAACCGGACATGCGGCCTACACTTATTTGACCAAAGCCATCGATTGGGCAATGCAGGGACATGTCGATTCGATCGTCACTGCCCCAATACACAAAGAGGCACTTTCATTGGCGGGGTTCGACTATCCGGGCCATACGGAAATACTCGCTGAACGGACTGGTACTGAAAAATACTGCATGATGTTGACCTCGTCACAGATCACATGCAGCCTGGTAACAACTCACGTCGGATTCCGCCAAATCGTCGACCTGCTGTCGGTGAGCAAGATTCTAGACGTACTGTCTCTAACACGGGATGCAATGGTAAGACTGCGTGGCCGAGACGTACGATTGGCAGTTTGCGGCCTAAACCCGCATGGTGGCGAAAATGGTCTGTTTGGAGATGAAGAAAAACAGATTATTGGACCCGCCGTCGAAGAAGCACGGCGCATGGGCCTCGACGTGATGGGACCGTTACCCGCAGATACTGCATTCGTGGCGGCCATCCGCAACCAAGTGGATGCCTACATTTGCATGTACCACGACCAGGGACTGATCCCGCTGAAAGCACTGGCGTTTGATGAAGCGGTCAACGTAACACTTGGATTGCCAATTATCCGTACGTCCGTTGACCACGGTACGGCGTTAGACATCGCCTGGAGGGGTGTTGTCCAGGATTCCAGCATGATGCATGCCATTCGTCTCGCGGCCGAAATGGACCGTGGAACCAACCCACTTGCCTCGTAATCGAAGAGTGCAAAACGGCCGCTCCGGCGGCAAGCAACTTCCCGCTAGAAAAAACAAAAACGATGATCCCAGGAAACCTGTAGAAAAGCTCGGCTGTTTCCCGTACTCATTGTCAGGACGTTACTGATTATGGTCGATTCAAGTTCAAACGTCTCCCTGGAAGATCGTCTCCGCAAGGGAGACCCCGATGCGTTGGCAGAGTTGTTGTCGATGCACCGCGAGCGATTGCATCGCATCGCGCGTTTCCGAATGGACGGGCGCCTTCAGGGCCGTATCGACCCGGACGACGTGCTACAGGAGGCTTACCTAGCCGCGGCACAACGATTGAAACATTTCGCTGGGCGCGACATGTCTGCATTCGTTTGGCTTCGGCTCATTGTCGGTCAAACATTGATTGATATCCACCGTCGCCATATCGGTGCCAAAGCGCGCGACGCGGGGCGAGAAATTCCGATTCACGGATTCGGTGGAGGCGAGCAGACGTCATCGGCATCACTAGCTCAAGCGTTAATGGGCAGCATCACGTCTCCCAGCCAGGCAATTGTGAAGGATGAACTGGCCGTTCAATTGGCGGAAGTAATCGACCAACTGGAACCGATCGATCGTGAAATCTTGGCACTGCGGCACTTCGAAGAACTCTCCAACCAAGAAGTTGCCGAAGTCTTGGAAATACAACAGAAAGCAGCCAGTATTCGCTACATACGAGC
>LWDU01036709.1_pt1 | contig 10724 bp, 10 predicted proteins | sample 727161 | NCBI WGS metagenome assembly LWDU01 (sample SAMN04566230, study PRJNA314399) | hydrothermal vent metagenome | isolation source: deep sea hydrothermal plume seawater | place: Mexico: Gulf of California, Guaymas Basin | collected 2004-07-11 | reverse complement strand
ATAAGCCGGTCTCTGGTCACATTCCCTGGTTTCCGGAGTTATTGCGCGACGCCGGCTATTACACGGCGCTGTCCGGAAAACATCACATGACTTCGACGGCTCCGAAGACCGGACCCGCAGCACGACCACTTGCCTTTGACCATGTCGACCCAGGCCGGTCCAAAGATAATTCCGGTGGGCACGCAAACTGGGTCAGCGTTGTGGAACAGCGACCGCAGGACAAACCCTTTTTCTTCTGGTTTGCGGCGTACGACGCGCATCGAGGCTGGGACGCGGACAGGCAGTGGGACGTCGACAGATACGGTGCCATGCACAAACCGGAGGACGTGATCGTGCCGCCGTTTCTATCGGACGATTCTGAGACGCGGCAGGATCTGGCATCGTACTACAACGAGGTGACCCGTTTTGACCATTACATCGGCGAAGTCGTGGCTGAGTTAAAGAAACAAAATGCCTTCGACAACACACTGCTGTTTGTGATGGCTGACAATGGTCGTCCGTTTCCTCGAGCGAAGACTCGCCTGCACGATTCCGGCATGAAGACGGCACTGGTGGCACACTGGCCACGCGGAATCAAACAGATTGGAACGAGTGACAGTCTGGTCAGTGTGATCGATCTGGCACCGACGGTTTTGAGTGTGGCAGGTTGCAAAGTGCCGCCCACGATGCAGGGTGTCTCCATAGTGCCGCTATTGCACGATCCATCGGCCGTTATTCGCAGCTATGCCTTCTCAGAACACAACTGGCATGATTACGAAGCGCACGGTCGCAGTGTGCGGCACGGTGACTACCTGCTGCTGCGAAACTTTCGCCCGTATCTTCCCTGGCAGGGGCCGGCAGATTCCGTCCGGTCACCGTCGCACCAGAAATTGCTGGCGCTCAGGGAGAGCGGTGGATTGAACGCAGCTCAGCAGGACGTCTTCCTGGCTCCTCGTCCCGCTGTTGAGCTTTACAATTTCAAGAATGATCCGCACCAGTTGGAAAACCTGGCGGGAAGATCGCAATTGGCTGCAACGCAGCAGCAACTGGCGGCAGTTCTTGACCGCTGGATGGACGAAACGGGCGACAGTGTTCCCGTCGCCATCAGCCCTGATACCTTCCACCGCGAAACCGGTGATCGATTGCCAAAGCCCGACGTCACGGCAGCGGTTGTCATTACTCCGGGCGAAGACAGGAACGCAGACCGTGTTAATTTGCCGGGGCCACGCTAGAATTCAGACTTGGTCTGAGGAAGCATTGCTCGGGAAAACCTGTTCCACTTCAGCCACGTTCGGTGACAAGTATAAACAATGAGTGACACAGAAATAGAAGACGCCTACTGCGCTCGCATTGATGCCTCTGAACAATGCCCCGGATTCTGACGAAGGCAACGAATCGGGTTTCGTTGCCTTTTTCTTCAACAAAGATCCCGCCGAATTCGGTCAGGAGTTCAAACGATGTCGTCTCAATCGGCGGTGGACAACGAGGCGGTGTGGTAAAGAATTAAGGGTTGATAAGAAAACGATCACCAATTGGGAAACCGGAGCTTTCCTGCCGATCAAGGGCCATCGGGAACGGGTGGTTCGGTTTCTGCGTGGTGGCGAAGACCTACCCCTTGAACCGATACTATGAATCAACGAATTCATGAACGCCATGCGGTTGAAAATTTTGTTGAGTATTACAACACTGGACGAGCCCATCAATCATTGGGAAACAAGATGATCAATCCAGGAATTCAAAACATGCCTTCGGAAGGAAAGATTCTATGCGACCCACGACTGGGAGAAATGCTCAAAAAGCAAATTCCTATTAGTTAAATCCATTTATGTGACTGGTGAGTTCCTTTTCCTTGTTACCTCGCCCGATTTGGGATTAATTGTCTGAGACATCATCCACTATGCTTAGATCTTTAAGGCTTAAACCGTCAAAGTGTGTCACTGAAATTGAACTCGCCCTGATCGGCTTGAGCCTGTGCGCGCTCACGGTCCTGTGCGCGGACCCTGAGAATACCGATTGGCGGGTGTATCTGGGCGACAATGAACGCAGCCTTTACTCGCCACTCCAACAGATCAATCGTGACAATGTTTCTCAGCTTGAGGTTGCCTGGATGTATGATACGGGTGACAAGGGCGAATACCAGGCGAACAATCTCATTGTGGAGGGTGTGCTTTACACCCCGTCGGCCTCGAGAATGGTCATTGCATTGGACGCGGCTACAGGCAGGGAACTTTGGAAATGGGATCCTTCCAACGAACGCTCCGGCAAAGGGCGTGCACGGCAGCGAGGATTGGTTTATTGGGAGAACGACACCGGCGAGGAACGACGATTGTTTACCGGAGTGGGTGGATTCCTGTTTGCATTGGACCCAAAAACCGGCGAGACAATCCGGAATTTCGGAGATAACGGATCTGTCAATCTTGGCTCCGGGTTGAACACACCCGGTATCATCTACAAGGATTTATTGATCCTTGGCGGCGTGGGAGGCAAGGGTGCGGTCCGCGCCCTGGATGTCAGAACCGGCGAGCAACGCTGGATCTTTCATTTGATTCCCCGACCGGGGGAGGTGGGACATGACACTTGGCCTGAAGACGCCTACAAGACTGCAACGGGTGTCATGCCCTGGTGCGGTCAGTCACTGGATGAGCAGCGCGGCATCGTTTTCGTGGCGACCAAGACGGCGGAACCTGATTTTTATGGTGGAAAACGCCAGGGGATGAACCTGTTTGCCAACTGTGTTTTAGCGCTGAATGCCGCGACCGGAGAACGGCTTTGGCATTACCAAATCGTTCATCACGATCTGCTGGACAAGGATTTGCCCTGTCCACCAGTCCTGTTGACCGTGAATCATGGCGGCAGAAAAATAGACGCCGTGGCCCAGGGGACGAAACACGGACGGCTTTTTGTATTCAACCGTGTAACGGGCGAACCGCTTTGGCCCATCGAGGAGAAGCCTGTCCAGCCATCCGATCTTCGAGGCGAAAAAGCATGGCCGACGCAACCGCTTCCAACTCGGCCGGCACCGCTGATGCGGCAGCGATACACGGAAGCGGACGCCTCGAACATTTCACCGGAGACTTATCAGATGACCTTGGATCGCATTCGAGCGTCTCCCAATTTTGGACCCTTCCCGGCACCGAGCTTGAATGAGACCGTCATGTTTCCGGGATTCGACGGCGGCATGGAATGGGGTGGCGGGGCCGCTGATCCCGATGGCATCTACTATGTCAATATCAACGAGATGCCCTGGCTCATGCAGATGGTGGAGACCCGGAGGGCCGACGGCTCTTCACTGATCCCGGGGGAGCGGGATTACATGCTCTATTGCGGAGCATGTCATGGCCTGGACAAAAAGGGTAATCCCGCGGGAGAATTTCCACCGCTTTTCGACGTGGGCAAACGCAAGACGAGAGCGGAAATTGAACAAATCACCCGTCAGGGCGGAGGTCGCATGCCCGGTTATGCGACCATGCCTGAGGCCAGGCGCACAGCCATCCTGAACTACGTGTTGAATGAAAGCCCGCCTTCAGCATCCCGGAAGGAACCGGGCAAGACAGATGCATTGAACAGCAGGGCCCCGGCTTACGCGTTTGGAGGATTTCGCCGCTGGCTCGACAAGGAAGGCTTTCCCGCCATCAAGCCGCCGTGGGGAACATTGAACGCGGTGGACCTGAACACCGGCGAAATAAAATGGAAAGTGACCCTGGGAGAATATCCTGAACTGACCGCTCGTGGAATTCCACCGACGGGCACGGAGAACTATGGCGGACCGGTGGTGACGGCGGGTGGACTTATCTTTATCGGAGCGACCGCGGACGAAACATTTCGAGTCTTCGACAAAAAAACCGGTGAGATTCTTTGGCAAACGAAACTGCCTTTCAGCGGCAACGCCACACCCAGTACGTATAGCGTATATGGCAGACAATACGTTGTCATCTCGGCTGGAGGAGGCAAGTCCGGTCGCCCGCGCGGTGGAAGCCTGGTCGCCTTTGCATTGCCGTACCCGTAGGATGCCAATCGGACCCCGTAGTGTAGAAATATTCGGTTCGTACCTAAATGTTTGGATTTGAAGGAGTTCAGAATCGATATTTTCTGGATTCATGATCGTGAACATGTCGATATTCGGCTATTATTGAACCATGGACTCGACTAAACTCATTTTCCATTGTCTTGCCGGTTGGATCTATCGGGAACAGTAGGCCAAGATTGAATATCCACCTGCTGAAAGAACAGGTCGGTACAAATCGTTTCCGTTTAACCTGAGGATCAGAGAGCTTGTTTTCCTGGGAAGACGCAGAAGCTGTGAGTCGAGTCAGGACCTTTCATGGCATCTTCAGAATCCCGGACACCTTCTTGTAAGTTGCTCTGCGAAGACTTTCGACAATCCGATTTGCCGTGCAACAGAATGCAACAGTGAAATTGCGTATTGGTGCATCATTACGACAATTACGATAAAATGGAGAATTGTGCTTATCATGCATGTTCACAACGTATTAGGGTCGCTTTCGTGCAGGGTCGAGCAAGGGCTTTAACGGTTTTGTAAACCGTCGGTCCTCGGTTCGATCCCGAGAGTTGGCTCCACTTTAACTTTTTTATTTCCAACAAGTTATATCCACAGTGTGGGTTGACCCGCTAAATCCCAGATGGCAAATAACGGCATTAAGTGGCAATTCTATGCATGAAATGTGATAGTTAAATGATAGGCGGCTTGTTGAGGTTCTGCCATTAAGCATTCGAAATCGAACACACAGGTAGTCTGCAATTCAGGAGAACGTCCTCCTGGTGGCAAGGTGAGTTGGATGGCTTTAGAGGGTGGGGATTTATTAGGTCTTCTTATGACGCCGTGGATCACCTTTACAACGAACCGATCCGGATCGCTACAGAGACTCCAGCACCGATCTTAGCGACATTGATCTTTTTAGGTGGCGGTGCCAGTTCTCGAACTGTAGTCACCCACAAAGGGTAGGGGAGCGGCTTCCATTCCTGACTGACCCTGGAAGATTTGCGTGAACAGCCAGAGAGCAGTGGATCCGCATCACGAGGGCATCATCCGATATGCCAAATCGGCGAGTCCCCTCCGCTGCCGCTGAACAAGAACACCGTGGTCGGCCGACGATGCATGCTTCTCCAATTCAGCACCAGTGTCTTCGCCCCCGTGCCGGAATGTCTTGTTCAATGGACGTCGGGTATTTCGACGGATCAATCCTGCAGGTCAAAATGTGGGGTCCGGGCGAAGAGCGATTCTGTAGAACGCGAGTCGGAAGACCTCTAAGAATGCCTCAAAATGACCGGAAGACGGCTGAACCGCATGATCGGGGTGCAGTTTATTGTAGTTTGGGACGGCAGGGACGGGTATTTTACTCCTACGCGTGTGTATTTCGGAATTAATGATTCAGTACAATAATGGATCTGTACATAGTGAGGGGAGGGAATTACCCGTCCCAAGCGTCCCAAACGTATACAGTCAGTCTTCTTATCTGAGGGAAAGCGACGACTGAACAAGACAGGTTGCTCAGCGAAGGGAATGCGGTAATGCTTCCGAGCATGAACAGCATCATCTCTTTAAAACTAAATTCCCTTTGGGCCCTCCTGCTGGCATTGACTGGGTGCCAGAGCGCGCACCAGAAGCCTACGGACTCGGTTGCTCATCAGCCTGAAGAATTGGTGCGAACGATGGGACGAACCGTCGCGGGGCATCAGTTGAAATATCTCCTCCAGACTCCCGCCGGGCGGCAGCCCGACGCTGGTTGGCCGCTGCTCTTATTCCTCCATGGGTACGGCGAATGCGGTGACGATATTCTCAAGGTCAAAAAGCATGGCCCTCCGAAACTTCTCTCACAGTTTAATGAGCTGCGGGAATGCGTCATTGTTTCGCCACAGTGCCCTCGAGACAGTTGGTGGCGAGTCGATGCGTTGCTGGCGTTGGTCGAGGAGGCCATTGCGGAGCGCGGCGACATCGATCGAGAACGGCTCTATGTGACGGGACTGAGCATGGGAGGGTATGGGATTTGGAGCTTTATTTCGCATCATCCAAACTACTTCGCGGCGGTTGTCCCGATTTGTGGCGGCGGCGATCCGTTTCGACTGCCGGCCAACCGACCTCCCGTGAAGACCGGCATTGCCAATGAGTTCGATTCGGCTGGGTTGACTGCGGCGACGAGGTTGCTCGTGTGGACTTTTCATGGGGCGGACGATGGCTCAGTGCCCATCCTCGAAACCGAGATGTTGGTGAAGCTTCTGAAGGATGGAGGCAATATGGACGTGCGCTTCACTACGTATGAGGGTGTGGGGCATTTCGGCGCGTGGGAGAGGGCTTACGCGGATTCAGAACTTTGGAGATGGCTGTTTTCTCAGTGAATGGGTGCTTCAAGCTGACGGCACCATGCTTGCCATATGATGTATTGCTGGAAAATCTCTCCAATTTCAAAGTGTCGTCGATGCGTATTCCGATGAGTTCGGACACCCAATCCGGTTTTCGTCGGACACCTTATCCGGTTTCAGCTCGGACACTTTTCGGAGCGTAGCGACGCTGGGGTTTCATGTTTAAGTTAAACGGTCGGTTTTAGTCAAGATTTCAGTCTGTCAGATTGGCTTTCCGAGCGAAGCGAGGGTCGAAATGGCACACTCGCTCCAGTGTTCTCAGCAGGTAGTTATCCAAAGACTGAGGCCGTCCGAGAATGGGACTTGTCCTTCTCGCGTCGGAGGACGACCTTCGGCTGTGGGTAAGAGCGTGAGTGCGTGGTATGTCAGAGAAGTGAAAAACTGGTTTGTCATTATGGGGGGAACCCACATCATTGGTGAAGCCTACAACGCCCGAACGAAATCTTATGAGAGAATCGGCTCAGGAGTTTTTGACACATACGTGATGCGAGGTCAAAAAAACAACTCAGGTATTTCCGCGACGACCAATGAAGTCTATCTCAGCGAGTGGTTTCTTCGGAATTACGAAGCAAAATATTTCCGGCTGTTGGATCTCACTTTCTACAACGGGTTGAAGAAGCACGTATCAAAGGCACTTCTACCTCTTCTGGAAAGTGGATGGTATGCCTCGTCAGGGAAACCCTATCGAAAATCTTACAAAGCACTGTGTGATGAATTCCTTCTTCAAAACCGAGAATTCGAATCTCGCATCAAGGAGCAACTCGATCCAGCGCACCGGGAACTTCAGAAAGCCGGATTCCTAAAATCGTGGGAATACATACGCTCACGAGATAATGATTTCACGATTACCTGGATTCCTGGAAAGAAGTGGTTTGAAGATCAGAAAAAACGGACGCAACGAAAAGTGATTCATAAACGACTGAACGATCAGGATCAGAAGATCATGGAAAACCGGAAGGATTTCCACAATAACCGGATCTCGGAAAACCTCGGAAGCATGAGAAGAGATCTAAACAAAAAAATGGCATGGTACAAAAACATCGAACAAAATTAAAATTTCAAAAAGAAATTCCAAATTACCCGGCAGATTCTGCTCTGAAATATGTGGTCGAGGAGGAGGTGAGTTTTTCGTTTTTCTGGATTTTACTCCACCGTAGGAAATGTGCTCTCACGGTTGGAATGGAAGTCATTAAATTTTGATGCTGAAATATACCTGAATTGACTGGAAACGTTCGGGATAGACTTTTTTGGAGCCGAACGTTGGCTTATTCATTGTTTTCCATATCGGTCGGCAGAACTCAGTTTTGCTCGTACAAGGTATCTTTTTATGGGTTAGAGATCCCTCGCATGAGAATTCCAGGGATTCTCTTGAGAACAAGGCCTTCACAAATCAACAAAAGTTTGCTATGTTTCCATTATGACGTCCAGCGCACAAAAAATTGAATCTGAATTTAAGGCACTCCCAGTCGAGGATTTGATCGCGTTGAATACGTGCCTTGTTCAGGCAATCTACCAGCGCGACGGAGAATTACCGACCGAGGATCGCCAAGAGCTGATCCGCCGTTTGAATACGGTGAAGGATGGCACTGCTCAACGCGTCAATGCATTTGACGCGCTTGCTCAAATGTAATGGGTGGGACTGTAAAACGAGTAAGTCTCATCATGGAAGCCCAAACTGAGTTGCAAGACTCAGTTTCTTTTTATCGCGATCAGGCCGGGGATCAGTTGGCAGAGGCCTTTAAGTCTGAAGTCAAAGTAGCCCTTCAGACGCTTTCCGAAGATCCCGAAAGAAGTCCGCATCTTCGAGATATCCCCGAACTGCAACGTCTTCTTCTATCCAGATTCCCATTTGGACTTATTTACACCAATCTCCCTGATGAAGTCGTTGTGATAGCCGTTGCGCACGGAAATCGTTTTTCCCGATACTGGGCCGACCGGCTGTAGTTTTCCGGGTGAGTCGGACAGTTGGGGATTTCAAAACGTGCCAAAACCTGAGTCTGAAACATGTCAGAACTGATCTGGAGAACATCCAATCCGGATGTTTTTTATTGGTTAAAAGATCACAGGCATCCCATAGGAAACTTCATGAAACCACCAAAAACAGGGTGTTTTTGTCATCGATAGCAAGGACTCATTTTTCGGTATGAGAAGCAACCGAAACCCTACATAAACAGGGGTTTTATCATCAAATCCTATGGGATGGCTCTGTTAAAAGATTCCTTTTCATAAAGGACATCATAAAACTGCCTATACATACCCGGTATGTATGGGCTGCCGAGCTACGTCGGAAGCAACCGGCGATTGTTTCGGCGAGAAGTAACTGGGCGTGACTGTCGGGAACATTCCAACTACGATGCAGAGATGAAACCAAAACTTCTAGGCCCGCTGATTTTCTTTTCCAGCCTTTTATGGGGGGGGACCCAACCCAGTTCACCTCCCGTGACGGACGGGCTTCAGGTTTGGCTCACGGCGATGGACGTCGGAGATGCTCTAGCGGATGGCGATCCGGTCTCCAGTTGGACGGATTTGAGCCATGGTCATGTTTTCCGGAATTCCAATGACGTTCTTCCGACGTTCGTTGCCGATTCTGGTGACGGCAAACCTGCTATAGATTTCTCACGAAGCAGCGGTTTCATCGGCGACTTCAGCTCGACTGCGGGATCCACGATTGGAGACGCCACGATTTTCGTCGTGGGGCGGTTCGCCGGATATTCCCATGGAGCTGGGAGTTCGTCCTACTGGTATTCGATCACCTCCTCGACAGACGGCAGCGAGCATACGCTCGGGAGGGATGAACGTGCGGGTACGGGGCCTAACGCTCTATACCATTGGCGAGGCCGACCCGATCAGAAGGCGTATTACGGTGATGACATTCAGGAACATCCGGGGGGGGCTTTCAACTATTACACGTCCGTGTTTCTCGGAAAGGAATCTGGAGGCGGCGTTCGGGCTTCGGTTAACGGAGTGGACGGCAATCTGCAAAACATTTCAGGGCATCCAGACACGGCTTACGAAGCCGATCCGTCACAAACGCGAATCGGGCTGTGGACGAGTAATGGAAGCGGGCTCGATGGCATGATTCGCGAGGTTCTGATCTATGATCGAGTTCTTTCTTTAGAGGATATTGCGCAGGTGGAATCGTATCTAGATGAGATAGCCTCGGTTGTCGTTGAAGAGACGCCGAACCAATTGAGTATCACCCGCCGCGACCCCAATGTTATTCTTTCATGGATTGGGGAAGGAACACTTCAGTTTGCAGGTGAATTGGACGGCGACTGGGTTGATAGGGTCGATGCGCCTAATCCAATGGAGGTCGAGGTTTCGAGCCGGGAGGGGTACTACCGTTTGGCAGTGTTCCGAACCCAAGTGAAGTCCGACACACATAGGATCGTTGAGTATCATATGGATACTGGGGATTTGTATTTTGTGGGTGAAATTGATCATGGGTTTGATTGGTACAGCACAAACGGAAATGATCTTTGGTGGTGCTTCCAAAACAAGGTGAACAGAGGATCGGGACTGCTGGAATTTCTGATGAGAAACAATCCACAGGCTCAAAGAATGAAGACCGAAGCTGTCGTTGGCGGATGGGCAACTTATACCACAAGGAACTACACATTTTTACTTCTAACACCTTTGGCGAGCCAGAGAACTGTTGCCAACAAGAACGCGCTTGATATTGCAACGGACACGGGCACGACNNTACCGATGATTATCGGGAAATCGATTCCTCGAACCTGTTGTTTCTGCTCTACCACAATACGGCCAATGGTGACATAAATATGGGCATTGGCGGCTTAGGTGTGCGAACTGCCAATGTGACCGGAGAGAATCCACCGGGTGACAAGTCTCCAAATCTAGACAACGGCGTGCGTGCCGATATCGCCTTCAAGGCGAATATCCAACTCACTGATGAGCTGAAACAGATTTTGGTGGACCAGTTTCCAAGTGTCACGCGCAGTTTAGACGATGGAGCGCGGGCGTATGCCTATGATCATCCGCCAGGGCTCTGAATGGCTCAAAAGACAACCGCCTATTCCAATTGAGCGGCCGAAGTTTTCTGAAGTTGATTCACGCCTGATCTCCTTTCCGGTCCTCAACGGACTTCATCACCAATACTTCCGAGTTGCCGCTTAAGTCATCTTGAAATATTCATCTTCCTCCTAACTGCAGGTGCGAAATGTAACTGTCTCACTCCCGTCCTGTCCCAAAATTAGATCGACCTGTAATTTGTTCCTTGGTAAGTGTTTATGAATGGAATCCGGTTTGTTGGTGATGTTCCGCTTTTGGGTGTTTACGGTGGCTGGTTGGGTGAATCAGCGGCAGAATCACGTGATTGATTACCTGTTGGAGGAGAATCGTATTCT
>LWDU01043274.1_pt1 | contig 10725 bp, 8 predicted proteins | sample 727161 | NCBI WGS metagenome assembly LWDU01 (sample SAMN04566230, study PRJNA314399) | hydrothermal vent metagenome | isolation source: deep sea hydrothermal plume seawater | place: Mexico: Gulf of California, Guaymas Basin | collected 2004-07-11 | reverse complement strand
ACCCGAATTTCAGGTTGTGAAATATTATTATCTAGTTCTGAAATTAACGGGATTGCAATATCGATCAGCTCTTTTCTTGTGACGGGATAAATTCCTTCGACATCTGCATCGTATTCGCCATCGACATGAACCAGTACGTCATGAATATTAACAATAGCGTTGATGAGATTACGGCGTGTGGTTTCGGCAATCCGGTGCCCTTCAGTGACCGTTATTTCAGGATCGACGAGGATGTGTACATCGATGAGAAACTCTCCCCCAATAACGCGGGTTCGCAAATCATGAAAATGCAGAACCTCGGGGATATTTTTTAAAACAGAATGTATTTTTTGAGTGTGTTCATCGCTCAGTGCGGTGTCCATCAAATCCCGTACACCTTTATGGGTTATGTCGAAGCCTACTTTCATAATCATACATCCAACCACGACACCTGCCAGAGGGTCCATGATATGAAAGCCCTGCGAGGCTCCGATGATTCCAACCAATGCAGCTATAGATGAAATAGCGTCGGTCCTATGGTGCCAAGCATTAGCGATTAATGAAGGGCTTTGTGTTGTTTCTCCCACCCGTCGCGTATAATGATACAGTCCTTCATTAATGAGGATAGAAAGCATAGCTGCACTTGCAGCAAGTATACCGGGGGTTTGCCGGGGGGCTCCCGCGACGGCTCCCCATGTTTCATGGATAACCCCAATACCGGTGGTGATGATTAAAAGACCAATGAGGGTGGTACCAATTGTTTCTGCTCGGCCATGTCCGTAGGGATGGTTTTTATCTTGAGGTATTTTCCCGATGCGATGGGTGAATAGAACAATGATGTCTGTGACCAGATCAGAAAGAGAGTGGATGGCATCTGCTACCAGTGCAACGCTATTTCCCAGTATCCCACCAGCAAATTTGAAGAGGGAAAGAAGAATATTGGCAACCATGCCAACGACAATGGCTCGGATTCCTGTGGTCATAATTTTGACAAGGGTCTGTTAAGTCGAGTAAACATTTTTGCCAATGAAAGTTGTTGCCAGTAGGCCCTTACGCCTAGTGATTTTTCATCAGGCTCTTAATGATTTTAACATTCGCCGCTGGAAAGGGATACGTGTCTAATTCTGCAATCTTTACCCATTCGAAGTCCTCACATTGAGTGGGCGATACTTTTCCCGATTGGATTTTGCACATGAAAACGTGCAGAGTGACGTGGAATCGAGTATAGCTGTGTTTCACGGTCATAAGTTTTTCATCTATTTTGATAGCTATGCCCAACTCTTCTTTGATTTCACGCTGTAGGCATTGTTCGGGAGATTCTTCTGATTCTAGTTTACCACCTGGAAACTCCCATAGTCCGCCCATCAATCCGCCTAGTTTTCTTTTCTGAATATAAACTTTATTGCGTAGGATGATGACTCCTGCGCTGACAATAATTTTTGTAGAAGGGGTCGATTGTTTGCGGGGTGGGTAAAGATTTTGTTGTCCGGACTTTTGTGCTTTACAATTATGCTTCAGTGGGCAGAGCAGACAAAGAGGGTTTTTGGGTAGACACACCGTTGCACCCAGTTCCATGAAAGCCTGGTTAAAATTGCCAGTTCCTATTTCGGGGAGAAGGTTTTCCATGGTCTGCCACAATATATTTTCTGATTGCTGGGTGCTTCCGTTCTCTTTGAGCAAAAATAACCGCGATAAAACTCTTTTGACGTTGCCATCTAACACGGGAACTTTTTGGCCAAAAGCGATACTCAAAACTGCTCCAGCGGTGTAACGACCGACCCCAGGTAATTTCATGATTTCATCCATTGATTGCGGGACCTTGCCAGAGTGGTTCTGTAAAATTAATTGTGCAGCTTTTCTCAAGTTGCGGGCCCGGGAATAATAGCCTAGTCCTTCCCAGTGTTTCAAAACTATTGACTCCCGGGCCTGTGCCAGTTTTCGTAAGGTGGGGAAAGATTTAATCCATCGCTCAAAATACGGGATGACCGTTTTGACCTGAGTTTGTTGCAACATAAACTCTGAAACCAGAATGCGATAGGGATCCAAATTGTTTCGCCAAGGCATTTCTCTCTTTTCTTCTTCATACCAGTTCAGCAACAGTTTTTGCAGGATTTTGGAAGAAATGCGTGTTTTCATGGGGAATTCTTGAAGAGGTGGGACTTGTTGACAGTTTTATTGGTCATACCGATTGATTCAGGTCAAGACCGTTACACACCGATAGTGTTTTTGCTCCAGATGACTTTGTGAAGTTGGGTTTGTAAACGTACCGGTAACTGATCTTCCAGAATCCATTTTGAGAGATCCTTAAGCTTGAGTTTGTCATAAACGGGGGAAAATAAAATTTGTGCTGAGGAGGGCAATTTTAATTTTTGCATCAGGTCACGGCTCCACTCATAGTCCGATCGATCAAGCAAGACGAACTTGATTTCATCATGTGGCGAAAGTAACTTCAGGTTTTCAAGATGATTCTTTAGTTCCTCGCCGCTACCGGGACACTTGATGTCGAGAATTTTGATAATCTTTTCTGGAACTCGATCGATTGATAACGAGCCTCCCGTTTCTAGCATAACCTGATACCCCTTTTCTAAAAGGGAGTTCATTAGCGGATAGACATCTTCCTGCATCAGAGGCTCACCTCCGGTAATTTCGACTAATGGCACCTTGAAAGTTTCTACCTTTTTCAGGATTTCTTCCAAAGTGAAGTTTTTACCTGCATAGAAAGCATGAGCCGTATCACACCAAGTGCAACGCAGGTTGCACCCTGTTAAACGAATAAAAATGCAGGGCAGTCCCGTGTGAGAAGATTCCCCTTGAATTTGAGCATATTAAAAAAACAAGAAAGATTAAACCAAGCTCTACAAAAGTTATTATAAAGCGGGATCAGGGAAAGAAAAAATATTTTAAACTTATATTTTTATAAATTTGTTTGTTGTTAAGGCAGTAATAATAGTAGCGCCTTTTCCAAGGCAGCTTTTTGTGGTGGTAGTGCCGTTATGCCACTCAATGACCCTTTTGAATATGGATCGCCTTATGTCGGAGCTTTCATATTCACTTCTATCAACTAATTGTTCCAAAGGTTAAAATTTTTTTATGGGATTGATTGTAATGTTCCCTTAGAATTGGGGTCTTATTTTACTACAGAAAATATGAAAGGATGGTTCAGAGTGAAGCCTATCGTTACTGTGACCAACATGTTTCCCGAGAAAGCTCTGAAAAAATTGAGCCCCTATTGCGACTTGCGGACCAATCAGACGGAAAATCCTCCAAACGCTGATGACCTCAAAAAGTATGTGGCTGAAAGTACGGCGATCATCACATACTTATCTGACAAGATCGACGCAGACATTATTGATTGTGGAGATAATTTAAAGCTCATTGCCAATTATGGGGCCGGATTCAACAATATTGATGTGCAACATGCCGTGAAAAGGGACATTTGGGTTACGAATACCCCTGGAGTCCTGCATGAAACCACTGCAGATTTAACTTGGGCGATGATTTTGGGAGCCGCTCGTAAAATAGTTCCCGGGGACCGTTTTACCCGGGAAAATCGATTCAAAGGTTGGCAGGCAAAGATGTTTCTGGGAGGAGATGTTTATGGAAAAACACTGGGTATTATTGGTTGCGGTGAAATCGGTTCGGCGGTCGCCCGTAGAGCTTCGGGGTTCAATATGCGTATTCTTTATAACAACAGAAATCGAATGCCAATTGAAAAAGAACAGGATTTGGACGCGATCTACACCTCGCTGGAAGATTTACTGAGGCAATCCGACTTCATTACAGTTCATGCCCCCTTAACAGACCAGACCCAATATTTGATCGGCAAGAAACAGTTTTTGCTGATGAAGCCCACTGCCTATTTTATCCATACTGCTCGGGGTAAGGTGGTGGATGATAACGCTCTGGTGGAAGCGTTGCAAAAAGAAAAAATCGCAGGCGCGGCGTTGGATGTGTATGAAAATGAACCTGCACTCACCGAAGGCATGACAGAGCTAGAAAACCTGTTGCTGCTCCCTCATATTGGTAGCGCAAGTTTTGAGACCAGAGATGAAATGGCTGAACTTGTTGCGGATAACGTGTTGGATTCCCTGGAAGGAACCTCCCCACGTAGCCTAGTGCCATCATGGAAAAAATAGTTATATATTGAAACGAAAGTGCATGATGTCTCCATCTTGGACAATGTAATCTTTTCCTTCGATGCGCAATTTTCCGGCGTCTTTAATTGCTGCTTCGGATTTATGTTCAATCAAGTCTTCCAAGTTATAGACTTCTGCGCGAATAAAACCTTTCTCGAAATCGGTATGAATCACTCCTGCAGCGACCGGCGCTTTTGCATTTTTTGGGATGGTCCAGGCCCGGGTTTCTTTTATTCCGGCGGTGAAATACGTGGCGAGATCGAGCAGCCCATATCCCGCCGAGATCATGCGATCGAGTCCGGTTTCGGTTAATTCCAGTTCTTCCATAAAAGCTTTTTGTTCTTCCGGATCTTCAATTTCCATAATCTCGCCTTCCAGTTTTCCAGCCAGCGCCACAACGGATGAGCCGTCCTGTTTGGAGATCTCTTTGACCTTTTGCACAAGTTCGTTTCCCATATCGCTGGGATCCATGACATTACAGATATAAAGAACTGGTTTGGCACTTAGCAGGGTCAAGCTTTTTACGTACAGATTTTGTTCGTCATCGAAACCTCCAACGGTTCGAGCCGGTTGAAATTGATCGAGGGCCTCGGATAATTTTATGATCACTTCCATCTGCATACGTGCTTCTTTATCTCCGGACTTAGCTAACTTCTGAGTCTTGATTTTGCGGCGTTCTAGAGATTCCATGTCAGCGATCATCAATTCAGTGTTGATGGTATCGATATCGGAGGACGGATCGATGACATCACTGATATGAGGAACATTGCTATCTTCGAAACAGCGAATCACGTGAGCGATGGCATCCACCTCACGAATATGTCCAAGAAATTTATTGCCCAGACCTTCTCCCTTAGATGCGCCTTTGATAAGTCCGGCGATGTCGACAAACTCCATAGTCGTAGGAACAATTTTGTTAGTCTTAACGTAGTGGGTGATTATATCCAAACGTTTATCAGGAACCAGGACAATACCGCTATTGGGTTCGATAGTGGTGAATGCATAATTACCCGCTTGGGCTTTAGTTCTTGTTAAAGCACCAAATAGAGTTGATTTTCCAGCGTTGGGGAGACCGACAAGACCACAGCTAAATCCCATAGAACTTTAATTCCTTTTATTATGAGGTTGAACTTTTGCTAACGTTATTAAGCGGTTTTAAAAAAAACAGGAGCAAGAATACCAGAAAAGCGTAGCCAGCAATAATTTTAAAAAATATTTCCGGGGTTACGAAACTGAACAGGGTGAGAAAAACAACCGCTCCGACGCTTCCGTAGGCCCCTGCTAGGCCTGCCAGTTTTCCAGTAAGGGATTTGGATATCAATGGAATCATTGCAAAGCAGGCACCGTTGCCTGCTTTTAAGAAGATGGAGCCGACTATTGTGAGGGCTATGACACTGGTTAACTGCCAATCGGAATCCACCTCTCCTATAAACCAGTGGCTCACCATCCCTCCAAAGACCATGATGATAAGAGTTCTTCTGCGGCCAAACCGATCAGAAATCCAGCCTCCTCCAGGTCGAGCAATCAGGTTCATTAAAGCATAGCTGGATCCAAGTATCCCTGCTAATCCTACAGAAAGGGAGAAAGTCGTTTGCAGAAACTGCGGGAACATTGAAATGATTGCTAACTCGGAACCGAATGTAAGAGAATAGACCAGGCTCAAAATAGCGATCTGGCTGAACGGATATTTATCTTTCTCTGGCAAAGGGTGTTGCAATCTTGTCACGTTGAATTTCCAACATTGAAATGCGTTCAAGATGTAAATCAATGATATAGCAAGAATCAAGACTACGGCAAGTGAATTAGAGATCAGAGAAAAAGGATGTCCTGAAAGCTTCCAAATGAACAGGATCAAGGCACCGTAAAGGGGCAAGAGAAAAATGATTTGCAGAATCAGATCCCGGTATGAAGTTATCTTAATCACGCCATGTATATCTACTAGGAAATCTTTGCCTTTCCCCGGGGCATCGGGACAAAACTTGTAATAAACCCCTGCCCAAACTAAGCAAGAGAGTCCTGAAAGACCTGTAGCGACTCGCCAACCGATATCTTCAGGGAAGAGAAGAGCAGTTAGTGGAAGGCTAAACACTGCAAATGCAGAACCAAAATTCCCCCAACCTGCGTAGAGACCTTGGGCGGTTCCCATTTTTTCCGGCGGAAACCACTCGGCGATCATTTTTATCCCCACGACGAATCCGCCGCCGACAATTCCCATTAGCAAGCGGGTGACCAGAAGAGCCTTAAAACCTTGCGACAAGGCGAACCCGAAACATACCAAAGCGGAAAAAATTAATAGGCTACTGAATACTTTTTGCGGTCCGTGTTTGTCAACCCAAAAACCAATAATGATGCGTGCTGGGATGGTAAGAGCCACATTACAAATCATCAGAATATTAATCTCGGCTAAAGACAGGTCGAGGGAATGCATGATAGTGGTATTGAACGGTGCCATGTTGAACCATGCCACAAAGGTCAGAAAAAATGCGACCCAGGTCAAATGCAGGGTAGCCCATTGGGATTTGCTAAAACCTAACATTGTGTGACCTTATCCGGGAGCTGTTTGCTGAAGCGCGTGGAGCTTATAACGATCATGGGCTAGTTTATTAAGCGAAGAATCTCTGCAACTATATTGCTATAGATTTCATTTTGAGCCCACACCACATCGGGTGGACTCAAACATGGGAGAATAAAAAATTATGCAGGAGTAATAAGGTGTCGGGAGAATGTTTACAACCGATGATTCCATAATTTGATTATTGCCTGCCAATAGATTCAGCTTGATTGGTCATCATTTGATGAGATTTCACAATACCGCGCTGGTCAAAAACGATGACCATATCCTTCATGATATTGTTACCTAGAGAATTGTAATAATTATACTCATAGGTCCACACAGAAAACCCGTTCTGAACCCCCTTTTTAAAAGGGGTTCCAAACATGGAGTGAATTTCCTTTTGGGACGTTGTTCCTGTAGCAATATTTTCATAAAGAGACTCGTCAAAATTTTTTCCAGCAGTGCCGCAACTGGTAGCAAAAAACAAAACCAAAAGAAGAACAACCTTTAAATTACGAACGGGAAATTTTTTCATTTTGTAATCCCTCATTTTTATAATGTGACAATTTTATATTTTTCCCGATGCAATTTTGAGTTCACTTTAAAGGTGATTTTAATATTGTGATGCTTTTCCATTTCTTCGAGGAGACTGCCCTCTTGTTCGAATAGCATGTCATAAACTGTTGGATGTATCTCAATGCAAATATTCTTTTTTGTGATATTGTCGGTTCCTTGACGTTGGATTTCCCGAATGATTTCGTAGCTGACCGTTGTCGTGCCCTTGATGTACCCCTTTCCATCGCAATAGTCACAAGGCTCACAAAGGGTTTGAGTCAGGCTTGCGCGCACGCGTTTACGGGTCATTTCAACTAGGCCCAGTTCGGAAATTTTTAAGATGCGGGTGCGGGAGCGATCCGTCTTGAGTGCCTGTATGAGTGCGTTTGATACCCTTTCCTTACTTTCTTCTTTTGCCATGTCGATGAAATCAACAATGATGATACCGCCGATATTCCTGAGGCGAAGCTGATATACAGATTCTTTGACAGCCTCAAGATTGGTTTTTAGAATGGTATCTTCTGGGTCATTGTTCCCAACGAATTTTCCGGTATTGACATCAATGGCTACCAGGGCTTCGGTCTGGTCAATAGTGATATAGCCGCCGGACTTGAGCCAAATGGTTCGATCTAAAGCACGGTTGATATCCATCTCTATTCCATAGTGGTCGAAGATGGGCTCAGGGTCTTTATGCTGTTCAATTTTTTTCGATAAGTGGGGCAAGTAATTGGAACAGAAATCGATGCATTTGACAAAATCTACTTTCGAGTCGATCACCAGTCGCTCGGTATCATTGGCAAAAAGGTCTCGTATAGATCGAAATATCAGGTTCAGGTCTTCATAAACAAGATATGGGGTGCTAAGATTTTCAGGTTGCTGTTTGAGGTTTTTCCATATGCGGTGGAGAAATGTTAAATCTGCATTAAAATCAGCAGGTGTGGCATCTTGACCAGCCGTTCTGACAATATAACCTTCACCGGGGTTGCCTATTTCACTGAGTAAATTTTTTAACCGTTCTTTTTCATCTTCATCTTCAATCCGCCGGGAAACACTGATATGGTTGATCGTAGGCATATAGACCAGATAACGTCCAGGAAGAGAAATATAGTTGGTGATACGCGCTCCCTTGGTTCCCAAGGGATTTTTGGCAACCTGTACCAGAATATTCTGGCCTTGCTGTAAAATATCCTGAATGAGGATTTCATGATAGGGTCTGCTGGCAAAGGGGTCTTCTTTTTCATTAAACGCGGGGGGTCTGATGGCATCTTCGTGGCCGAGGATATCGGTGACATCGATATCTCCGACATACAAGAAACCAGATTTTTCCAGTCCGATATCGACAAAGGCTACCTGCATTCCAGGAAGGACTTTCGTGACCTTGCCATGATAGATATTTCCAACAATTCCTTTATTGGCTTTGTGTTCAATGAACAATTCTGCCACTTGTTGATTTTCTATTAGCGCAACGCGTATTTCACGTTGGTTGGAATTTATCAAGATTTCAGAAGACATGAATACCTTGTTTATATTGGCTGAACTCAAAATTATAGCATGGCACAGTTACGAAACCTTGAGAAAAACTGAACAAGAGACTTTTATACTAATGAAGTAATCTTCGCATTTCGACGTTAAGTAAAAGACCTATTGCAAAAAAGTTTGTGATGAGAGAAGAGCCCCCATAACTCAAGAAGGGGAGAGGAATGCCAGTGATTGGAAACAGGCCGACGGTCATACCGATATTAAAAATAATGTAAAACGTGATGGAGCTAATTAGTCCGAGAGAGAGAAAGAAACCAAACCGATCCCCAGCCCGAAAAGCGATATTTAATCCCTTCATAATGATAAAAAGAAAAAAGGATAAAAGAATAGCTACGCCGACAAAACCGGTTTCTTCAGCGAAGACTGAAAAAATAAAGTCCGTATGTTTTTCCGGTAGGAAGTTGAGTCGACTTTGAGTTCCGGCGAAAAGACCTTTCCCCCAGAACCCGCCTGACCCGATTGCGATTTTAGACTGGATAGAATGGTAGCCTGCCCCAAGCGGATCTAATTCCGGATTGAGCAAAGTAAAGAGCCGGGTTTTTTGATAGTCCATCAGGAAGAACCAGATTGTGGGGGCCAATAGGAGACCACTGCTAAACAGCTTTATCAAGGTAATTTTTTCCAACTCAATGGCAACTATGAAAACCATAAAAATGAAAAAAATCATCATGGTCGTTCCAAGGTCAGGCTGGACAACGACGAGACCTCCCAGAGTTAAAGTCATCAAAGCAGGGATGATAAGATCCTTTAATTTATATTGTCCTGATATTTTTCCCGATTCAAAGTATTTTGCCAAGGCAAGAATCAACGATATCTTGGCAAACTCTGAAACCTGAATACTGACAGAACCAATATAAATCCAGCGCCGTGAACCCGATACGATCACACCATTGAACAGCACATAAACGAGGCTTAGAAGAGTAAGTACAAATATGAGATAGGCATAGCGGCTGAACCAGCGGTAATCGAGCAACAATGCGAAGAGCATGGCAACCAACCCGTAGCCGACCCAGTAAATTTGTTTGATGTAAAGTACGCGGAAAAAAACTTCTGGCCGACCATGATTGGCACTGTATATCATCACCACCCCGAGAATAGAAATTCCCAAGCATGTCAGAAAAAGTAACCAATTGAAATTTGCAGCTAAGCGTTGACTAATCACGCAACTATTTTACCATAATACATTGAAAGTCATGGGTATTGCTGTTTGTATTCTGAGGTTGCGAGGTTGGTTGAATATAATAAATAGGGTTACTAACACAGTCATCCCTGAAAAACCTTGTTTTTCAGGGGATCATGTGAAAAGTGAAGGGCTTCTTTATGCGTTGACGTATTGAGAGAACAGGTTTTGAACAGCNNNGCTTTAACTATTTCCTCAAAGCGGGTGTTGCTTCTTTTTCTTCCCTCGATTGCCTACATGGGTTTTGGCAACCACTTCCTCATCGCTCAAATCTTTTGCGTGTTTTAAATAATGCAAACCCACAAACAACCGTGTTGGTTTCGCAGGACGACCCTGATCTTCAGGGTGCAGGGGCGCTTCATCGAATTGAAACAACCCTTGCTGAGGATCTCGGGGTTTTGCTTGAATAGAATCACCAGACCTTGATGGTTATTCCCATTACTATGGCGATTTACAGCACTTAAATAACCCCCTCATCCTTCATTGCGCAGACTATAACAACTTTTTTAGGGAAGACTAACATAGTGAAGAGGGCTACCCATCTAAGTGGAGTCGGTGGGTTGTTGTTGCCCGGTTAAATGTGCGGGAATGAATTTCAAAATGGATGATATGCTTAAATATACGAAGATGAAATTTTTGGAGTTTGGACTTTGATTGCGTATGCTAAGACGTAATGTGAATGACGGAGTGATTTGGAGAACAATAATGAATAACCCAAATAAAGGAAAAGATCATAAAAAAGAGGAGTCTGTCGGAAAGGGAGAAGAAAAAGAGAATACTCC
>LWDU01034567.1_pt1 | contig 10725 bp, 10 predicted proteins | sample 727161 | NCBI WGS metagenome assembly LWDU01 (sample SAMN04566230, study PRJNA314399) | hydrothermal vent metagenome | isolation source: deep sea hydrothermal plume seawater | place: Mexico: Gulf of California, Guaymas Basin | collected 2004-07-11 | reverse complement strand
CTTTTAAAAAAAGAAATTTTGGCAAACTATATTTTAAAGAATTAAGAGAAAGTGTAAACATTGATGTGTGGGTAAACGCCCCTGTTCTTGACATTATTAAAGATAATGCTAAAAATCAGATTGATTCAGTTAAAGTTAAAAGTTTAGGTCAAAATTTTCTTTATGTAAGGCCATCTATACTAGTTATTGGTGCTGGAGCGATAGAATCAACTCGATTGTTATTACGATTTGATAAAGATAATGCCCATAGTATTACAAAACTTGGGGCGCCATTGGGAAATTTTTTTTCTGACCATTTGTCAGTGACATGTGGAGAATTCAAATGTTATGATTTAAATAGTTTTAATCTATTGACTAGTCCTATTTTTAAAAAGGGTATTATGCATTCAGCCCGATTAGAATTAAGTCAAGAGGCACAAACACAGCTAAATACAGGTAGTGCATTCTCACACATTACCTATAAGACACATAAAAACTCAGAGTTTGATCTGATAAGAAGATTATTAAAGCGCCGACAAAATAACGATGAAAAGATTCCAAAAATTTCAATAAAACTTTTTGCAAAATCTTTTTTTAGCATTGTAAATATGGTGTTTTGGAGATTTTTTTACAAACGACTTAAACTGTCAGAATCTACAACTTTATTACTGCAATTAGATATAGAGCAATTTCCTGACAAAGGTAACAAATTATATCTTTCAGAAAGGTTAGATTCTCTTGGCAGGGAAATGGTTAATATAGAGTGGGAAATAAAAGAAATCGACAGAACTAATATAAATAAGATTAAACAACTTATGGTTTTAGAATGGCAAAAAATAATACCAAGTAGTATTGCTACTGTTGAGATGAATCAATTACCAAAGTCAGATGATATAAATAATATTTATGACGTCTTTCATCCAACAGGAACAATTTGTATGGGTGATAATAATAAGAACTCGGTCCTAAATAAAGATTTATGTTTATGGGCATTGGATAATTGTTATGTAACTACAACAGCTATCTTTCCATCCGCTGGAAGCGCAAATCCTGGGCTTACACACCTAGCTTTAACTGCACGTCTGGCAGATCATATTGTTAAAATTTTTGATAGAAAATGAATAGAAGAATTTTTATAAAAAGTATTTTTGCATTATCTGCAACTGTATATGTAGCGAAGCACTATAAAGATAATTTTGGCGATGTAAGCCCACCTAAGTATACAGTCAAACATCAAGTTGGATATTCTATGAAGTGCGCTATATCTGATTCTGGTGGTGCTATATTAAAACAACTTAATATGGAAAATAGCTCATTAGAAGAAGTATTATTTGACATGTCTTTGGTTGATAGATATTTTATTGAAAATAAAGAATTACTATTATTTTCTAGCGCAGAATAATGAAAGAAATATGATATTAAAACAAGGAGACTGGCTCTATAAAAAAGAACATTATGCAGATGTTGTAGTTGTTGGATCTGGTGCTGCCGGTACAGCGTTAGCAACCAAATGTGCAGCCTTTGGCCTGTCTGTTATAGTGTTAGAGGGAGGTGAGAGAGATTATAGTGAAACTAGTCAGGATTGTTATTCTGGAGAGAGTGAAGGTATATCGTTGCCCTATGGACTTAAGAATTCAAGACTGAGATTTTATGGCGGGTCAACAAACTGTTGGGCCGGTGGTTGTGGCGTATTGAATAAAGAAGATTTTATTAAAAGGAAATGGATTCAATATAGTGGATGGCCGATTAAAGAGAGTGATTTATCATCTTTTTATGAAAGTTCTGCTAATTTTTTAGATATTAATCTTGAAGATGTTCTTCACCCAGAAATGTAAAAAATATTGATGGCTTTGCAACTAGTGGTTTGGTGTACACAAAAAAAGTAAGGTTTAAAACTGTTTTTAATAATAAGTATAAAAATAGTTCAAAAATATCATTATATTTAGGCGCCAATTTATTTAAGTTAAATAGAAAAGATTTTGGTGGTTCTTTGAAAAGCGTTACTGTTAAAACATTTGATGGTCGTTTAGTAGAGATTAATGGCAAGGCATATGTACTAGCATGTGGCGGTGTTGAAAATGCTAGAACATTATTAAATTCAAAGACTGATACATTGTCTTCAATTGGAAATCTGCATGATAATGTAGGAAGGTATTTTATGGATCATCCAATTGCTCCATGTGCAACAGTAATTAATGAAGATGGAAAGTTGAAAGATTTTTCTTACAGCATTTCTACGAAAAATAAAAGTATAAATAAAAAAAATTCTGTTATCCCTTATTATAGGTTGCCATTTTCAATTCAGTCTGAATATTCAACATTAAACACAGCATTTCAATTTAGGTCTTCAGAAAAAGAATTGACTGCAGCGGATGTTTCGGCTTGGAAGATTAAAAATATATTAATTGATGGTAGTGATAGAAATATTAGTTTTAACGATATTTCTAATATAGTAAAAAACCCCCTAAGAGTGATAAATTCATATAAAGATAAAAAGCTTGATAGGGGTAGAGTGGCTATGCGTTTTCAGATTGAACAAGCACCGAATAAGAATAATAGGATAGAGCTTATTCAAGAGACAGATGCAGTTGGTGTTAATCGAGTAAAATTAACATGGGGTTTTTCAGAAATTGAAAGACATTCGATTGACGTGGCTACGGCTTATGCGGCAAGTATATTGCATAAGCATGAAGTGGGTTCACTTAGATTAGATACGCAGCTTTATGAGGATAAAAAAAACCTACCACTTGACTTACGTGGTGGGCAGCATCATTCAGGAACGACAAGAATGTCAAACACAAAAAAAAATGGTGTAGTTGATAAGAACCTCCTTGTTCACGATTCAAAGAATCTTTTTGTACTTGGAAGCTCTGTTTTTCCTACAAATGGCTGGGTAAATCCAACGTTTACAATTATCTCTTTAGCAATGAGACTTGCAAAGCACCTTGATTTATTTTGCAATGAAAAAAAATCTATAAAATTTAGCAAGGTTCAGGAGTTATGAGTTTAGTTGCAATAGTGCTGGCTTATAACGAGGAAAAACATATCGTTAGATGTATCAACAGTATTAAAAAAATTACTAATAATATTGTGGTGGTAGACTGCTTTTCTACAGATGAAACGGTGACATTGGCGAAAAACAATGGCGCCGCTGTTCTTCAAAATGAATGGGTCAACCATTCTGTACAGTTCAACTGGGCATTAAAAAAAATAAACCAAAAATATGATTGGATTATACGTGTCGATGCTGATGAATATTTAACATGCGATTTATGCGCTGAAATCAATACCAAGTTGCCAAATATTTCCAAGAGTGTTAGTGGGATTTATTTGCGTAGAAATATAATTTTTCAGAATTCGTTATTACGTTATGGAGGGGTTTCTAATCTTCCTGTATTAAGATTATTTCGTAACGGAGAAGGTATTTGTGAAGACAGGTGGATGGATGAGCATATAAATATTAAAGGAAGAAAAATCTATTTTTCTAACGACTTAATTGATCATAATTTAAACTCATTAGAGTGGTGGATTGATAAACACAATCAATATTCTAATAAAGAAGCGTTAGAGATATTAGATCTAAAATACGATATTTTGCTAAGAAATCGTCAAAATAGAAAGCATAACTCAAGACCAAAGTCATGGATTAAAGAGAGAGTATTCATAAAACTACCGCACGGATATAGGTCTTTATTGTATTTCATTTATCGATATATTATATTATTTGGTTTTCTAGATGGAAGGTCTGGGTTTGCAGTCCATTTCTTGCAGGGTTTTTGGTATAGATATTTAGTAGATGCAAAGGTTGATGAAGTTAACCGTTATCTGAATCAACATAAAAATTTTAGCGCCAACCAGGCTGTTAAAAAATTTTTAAATATCGAATTATAATTACGGCATGCGCAACAATAACCCCCTCGTAACAATTATTACTGTTGTGCTTAATAACGCAAAATATATTGAAGGTGCTATTCAATCAATTCTTTCACAAAAGTATAAAAATATAGAGCATATTATTATAGATGGCGGCTCTAATGACGGGACGGTTGAGATTATTAATAAATATTCAGGAAAAATATCTCAGTTTATATCTGAGCCTGATAATGGATTCTACGATGCATTAAATAAGGGAATAAATCTTTCAAATGGTGATGTGGTCGGAATCTTAAATTCTGATGATGAATTTTATGATGAATATTCAATTTTAGATGTAGTAAATGCAATGGTAAAATCAAACGCTGAATTTTGTTATTCAGATGTTGTATTAATGGATAAAGACTTGAAAAAAATATTAAGGCATTATCGAGCCCGTATTTTTAATAAATGGCTATTTAGAATTGGCTGGATGCCACCACACCCAGCATGTTTCTTCAGAAAATCAGTATTTATCGAATTTGGTGGATATTCAACTCAATTCACTATCGCTAGTGATTTTGATTTTTTAGTTAGGATGTTTTATAGGAGAGAAATTGACACTATCTTTTTAAACCAAGTTTTAGTTAAAATGCGCAATGGGGGGCTGAGCAATTCAGGAGTTAAAAGTAAAGTAATTATCATGAGGGAGATTAACCAATCTTTGCATAATCATAATATATTTTCAACGCCTTTTTTTCAATTGGGCAGGTATTTTATTAGACTTATGGAGAAAATATTTTAAGATGCATGTATTGTTGACCGGTAGCTCTGGGTTTATAGGAAGTAAGTTATTAATTAAGCTTTTGAGTGAAAATATTAGTGTTGAATTGCTTAGTAGACATAATCATAAGAATTTAAAGACTACAATTATTGATTTTGACAATCTTAATAATTTTAATGATTTATATATAGATAAATCTATAGATGTAGTATTCCATCTTGCAGGGTATGCACATGATGTCAAAGGAAAGAATTCAAAATATTATAATTTAAATACATTATCAACAATCTCTCTTGCAAAAAAATGCTTAGAAAGTCGTGTTAAAAAATTTATTTTTGTTAGCAGTATCAAGGCAGCTAATTATAACAATTCTAATCAAAATCAAATTAATTCAAGAGATTTGTATGCGAAAGGGAAAAGAGAAGCGGAATTAGGTCTTTTAGAGGTTGCTAAAAACTCAAGTATGCAGGTTGTTATTCTTAGGCCTGCCTTGATATATGGGCCAAATGTGAAAGGAAATTTAGAATTAATGTTATCAGGAATTAAAAACGGGTGGTTTCCACCTTTGCCTAACATGAATGATTGCCATTCTATGGTGCACATAGACGACGTAGTCTTGACTTTATTAAAATTGACAAATCAAACTGAAAATATTGATGGCAAAATTTTTTGCATTACAGATGGTGTTAAATACTCTGCCCGTGATATTTACAATATATTGCGTTCGGTATGTAATAAACCAAAGATACGGTGGACCATGCCAAAGTTTATGTTTAATCTTGCGTCATTTCTTCATCCAGCAATTAAACGTAAAATAAATAAGTTGTTTCAGAATGAGTGCTATGATTACTCTGAAATGGACGCTATTGAATTTTTCCCCACAAAACAATTGAAAGATATAAATGAAACGAATATTTGACATTGTTATAGCATTCGGTCTATTGATTTTATTGTCAATTCCAATGATAGCTATTGCGTTAGTGGTCCGTACCACATCAAAAGGATCTTCTATACATTTGTCTAAAAGAATTGGAAAAGAAGGCGTTATATTTCAAATGCCCAAATTTCGCTCAATGTATGTTATAACCCCAGAGGTTTCAACACACGAATTGAAAAATTCTGATCAATGCATAACACCAGTTGGACGCACAATACGAAAATTCAGTTTAGACGAGTTGCCACAGTTATATTCAATCTTAAAGGGAGATATGAGTTTGGTTGGCCCTAGGCCAGCCCTCTCTAATCAGTACGAATTGAATATTCTTCGTACAAATAATGGCGTGGATAAAATATTGCCTGGTGTTACTGGCTGGGCACAAGTGAATGGTCGTGATGAATTGTCTATAGTTGAAAAAGTTGAGTTGGATACAGAGTACTTAAATCGTCAATCATTTCAGTTTGATATGAAAATTATATTTATGACTATTTTGCAAATTTTCAAATTCCGAGGTATTCTACATTGATTAAGAGGCTTTTACTATTATCTAAGCTTAATAAGCAAATTGTTATGGCGTTATTTGATTCAATTATAGTCATAACAACATTATTTCTATCTTTCTCAGTTCGATTAGGGCTGTGGTATTATCCAGAGGGTAATTTATTCTGGGCATTTATTCTTTCACCAGTTGTTGCTATTCCTATATTTTTTAAGTTAGGACTATATCGCACCGTTATTCGTTATTTTGGATTTAATGCATTATGGGAGATATTCAAAGCGGTTTCTTTATACACACTCATATGGAGTTTAGCGGGATTTATGGTCGCTATAGAAGGAATTCCAAGGTCGGTAATTTTAATAAATTGGGTTTTATTATTGCTATTTATTGGTGGCATCAGGTTGTTAGCTTTTTGGTATTTTTCTAATGTATCTAAAAGATCAAATCTCAATAGTAAAAAAGTGATTATTTATGGCGCTGGATCTGCTGGAAGACAATTGTCAGTTGCATTGAACCATTCTAATGAGTATCAATCAGTAGCGTTTATCGATGATAATAACAGCTTACATAATAGAAAAATTGGTGGTATTAAAATTTATTCACCAGACGATATCAATATAGTTCTTGAGGGGTTTGATGTATCGGAAGTCCTGTTGGCAATTCCTTCTGCCCCAAGAAGGCGTCAAAACGAAATTATTTCATCATTAGAACCTTATCCAGTTATGGTTAGGATACTGCCTGGGGTTTCATCATTGGTATCAGGGGAAGTAAAAGTACAGAACTTACGAAAAGTTAACATAGAAGATTTATTAGGTCGTGATAAGGTTAGTCCAGATAGAAGCCTTTTACATGCGAATATTGAGAATAAAGTTGTCATGGTGACGGGTGCAGGTGGGTCTATTGGTTCAGAGCTTTGTAGAATGATTGTTAACCTTGGTGCCAAGAAGTTGATACTATTTGAGCAGAGTGAGTTTTTTTTATATTCAATTAATAAAGAATTATCTAAAATTACTAACCATTCAATAGTTGTACCTATACTAGGTTCAGTTATAAATAAAAATAGGTTAAAGAAAACCTGTCTTCATTTTGGTGTTCAGACTATATATCATGCTGCTGCATATAAACATGTGCCTATGGTGGAAGTCAATAATACAGAAGGTGTGATGAATAATATATTCGGCACTTTGTCAACTGCCCAAGTTGCTATAGAATGTAGTGTTGAGACATTTGTATTAATTTCTACAGATAAAGCTGTTAGACCTACCAACACAATGGGTGCAACCAAGAGAATAGCTGAGTTAGTGTTACAGTCATTGTCAGATAAACAAAGTAAAACTAAATTTACCATGGTACGTTTTGGCAATGTACTTGGTTCTAGTGGTTCAGTAATACCATTGTTTAATCAACAGATTAAAGAAGGCGGGCCGATTACAGTTACTGATAAAGATATTATTCGTTATTTTATGACTATATCTGAGGCGGTTGAATTAGTAATTCAAGCAGGTGCTATGGGCAAAGGTGGTGATGTATTTGTACTCGATATGGGTGATCCAGTGCGTATTGAAGATTTAGCCAAGAAAATGATTCGACTTAGTGGGTTAGAGGTAAAGAACGATTCGCATCCAGATGGTGATATTGAAATAGAATATACTGGACTTCGTTCTGGTGAGAAGCTTTATGAAGAATTACTGATTGGTGATAACGTAAGTAAAACAGATAATCCACTTATTATGCGAGCTGAAGAAGATATGCTTACGTGGGATGAACTAAAGTCAATTCTTGACAAACTGAATCAGGCTGTTAAAGATTGTGATCCAGAGAAAATTAGGGTGTTATTAATTAAAGCTGTGCCCAGCTTTTTGCCACAGTGTGAGATAATTGATTTTCTTTATAGAAAATAGTATGCGTTTATTATGAAAACAATATTAATAACAGGCGGGGCAGGCTATATAGGCTCTCATACGTGTATTGAGTTAATTAAAGTTGGCTATAAAGTTATTGTAGTTGACAACTTATGCAATTCGTCATTGGAAGTACTAAAACGTGTAGAGAGCTTATCTAAAAAAAACATCACTTTTTATAAGGTAGATGTTCGTGATAAGCAAGCACTAACATGTGTATTTGAACAGCATCCGATTGATGCTGTTATTCATTTTGCTGGTTTAAAGGCAGTAGGTGATTCGGTAGAAAATCCGATTGAGTATTACGATACCAATGTAGGCGGAACATTAGTATTAGTTGAAGTGATGCGTGAGTTTAATTGTAAAGCCTTTGTCTTTAGTTCGTCCGCTACTGTGTACGGCAATCCACATACTGTACCAATTAAGGAGAATTTTCCATTATCAGCCACTAATCCATACGGACGATCAAAATTAATAATTGAAGAGTTCTTGCGAGATGTATTTGTTGCAGACAATACTTGGCATATCGCATTACTTAGATACTTCAATCCTGTCGGTGCACATAAAAGTGGACTTATAGGGGAGGATCCAAATGATTTGCCTAATAATTTAATGCCTTATATTGCACAAGTTGCAGTGGGTAAGCTAGAGAAACTGAGTATTTTCGGTGGAGATTATGATACTCGCGATGGTACTGGTGTACGTGATTACATACATGTGGTGGATTTATCCAAAGGTCATGTGAAAGCATTGCAGATTTTGGAGAGTAAATCACAAGTATTTACAGTTAATCTAGGCACAGGTCAGGGTTATTCTGTACTTGAAATGGTTAAAGCATTTGAAAAAGTTTCAGGTAAAGATGTACCTTATCAAATCGTAGAAAGGCGTCCTGGTGATATTGCAACTTGTTATGCAGATCCATCCTATGCTCAAAAAAAATTAGGCTGGAAAGCAGAGTATGAATTAATAAAAATGTGTGACGATACTTGGCGTTGGCAGTCAATGAATCCTTACGGATATACAAAAAACTAATATAATTAATAATTGAATCTTAAAAATATTTTTTAAATCGTATGGAATACTCCAAAAACTTCTACCAAATCAAATCAAATAGTGAGATTTTTGATAAGATTAAAACTGAGCGCGAGAGTGTTGGTTATTACAATCTGCCGTATCAAGACACCACCGAGATTAAAAATTACGTAGTCACAATTAATAAGAAGCATATTATTGTTTTAGGTATTGGTGGCTCCAGTCTTGGTGCTCGAGCGATTTATGAATTTTTATTACCCTCTAATAATTATGAGAAAGAACTACTTTTTCTAGAAACAGTTGATCCACTTAAGATCAATCATTGCTTAATTATTTCTAAATCCGGTAATACCATTGAAACTATTAGCTTATTTAAGTATCTGAATTCCTTAGTAGAAATCGACAGTTCAAATTGCACCATCATCTCTGAAGCTCAATGTGCACTAACTAAGTTTGCTGATGATAATGGTATTAAAACTTTTGATCTAGCTGAGAATATTGGCGGACGTTTCTCAGTATTTAGTGTGGTGGGTTTAGTGCCACTGGCAATGGTAGGTGTGGATATCGACAATTTACTCAATGGCTGTAGGCGCGTAGCAGATAGCTTCTTTAATCAAGAAGACTATTATAAGCCCATCATAAGAAAGGCTAGATTTTTAGTTGAAAATAAAAGTCGATTCAACATTAATGTTGTCTTTTCCTATTCATCCTTATTAGAAAGTTTTAATAAATGGTATGTGCAACTTTGGGCAGAGAGTTTGGGAAAGGTCAATGTGAATGGTACGCGCCAAGCGCTCACACCTATCGGTTTAGTCGGCCCGGTTGATCAACACAGTTTCTTACAAATGATTATGGATGGTGTGAGAGACAAAACCGTGACTTTTATCAAAATTCACGACCTTAAAGACAGTAGTTTCATTCCAAAAAAAACATCTAATAAGTTTGATGATTTGGCATGGAGCTGTGCAGAAGGCTACAGTTTTAATGATTTATTAAATATGCAAGCTGATGCTACGATTCAATCAGTCCAAGAACAAGGTGATATCCCTTGTGATGTTGTTTCTATACGTACTGTTGACGAATACAATATTGCCAAAATCATGTTTAGTTACCAACTATTAGTATCTTGCATTGGTCAATTTTTACAAATTAACACTTATAATCAACCAGGGGTTGAATATGGGAAAATTAACCTAGCAGAGAAATTCTCACAAAAATCATGAGCACGATTAATAAATGCCTATTCCCTGTAGCAGGTTACGGGACCCGATTTTTGCCAGCAACTAAAGCCATTCCTAAAGAAATGTTGCCGATACTTACTAAACCACTCATACAATATGGCGTAGAAGAGGCTATGAGTGCTGGTATGGCCACCATGGCTATGGTCACTAGTAAGTACAAGCAAGCCATTGAAAATCACTTCAAACCGCATACAGATATTGAAGCCAGTATCAAGGGTACAGCTAAAGAATCTTTGCTCAATGAAGTCAATCATGCCTCAAAGCAGTGTGACTTTACTTATATTGAGCAACAACAAATGCTGGGCCTAGGGCATGCTATCTATACTGGCAAGCCACTCATTGGTAATGAATCATTTGCGGTTATCTTGCCAGACGATCTGTGTACAAATGATGGCGATTCAGTGCTCACGCAAATGACTAGGCTTTATGAGCAACATCCTGATTGCTGTATTGTCGCTATTGAAGAAGTGCCCATGACTGATGTTGATAAGTACGGCGTG
>LWDU01035091.1_pt1 | contig 10734 bp, 8 predicted proteins | sample 727161 | NCBI WGS metagenome assembly LWDU01 (sample SAMN04566230, study PRJNA314399) | hydrothermal vent metagenome | isolation source: deep sea hydrothermal plume seawater | place: Mexico: Gulf of California, Guaymas Basin | collected 2004-07-11 | reverse complement strand
CAGGCGCGAACTCGTGAATTCCTTTCATTGATGGCGCATGAAGAATTTTGATTTGGTTTGGGTATCCCATTATTGTTGTGGCCACAAAAAGCGGCTGCGTGTCGAGCGGTGTAACCAACGGGCAAATGCCCACTATGACGAGGAGGAGTGAAGTTATGATTAGTAGAAAAAAGCGTGTTTACCGGCTTGTGCCAACTTTGTTTGCTGCTATGGCGGTTGTGTCATTACTAGTGACCCCTGCCGAGGCAAGAGATATGGCGGACATAACGAAGTCAAAGAAGTTCAATATTGGAGTTGTACCGTTCCCGCCCGATGTCATCAGAGACCCTAAGACTGGCGAGTACAAGGGTATTTTTGTGGATGCTGCTCGATCGATCTGCGAGACCATCGAGGTCGAATGTGTTTTTAAGGAATTTGCATGGGCGACTTTTATTGCAGGAATACAATCAAGACAGATTGATCTTTCTGTTGCGTCAACCTACTCGAAGATGAAAAGAGCCCTCGTCGTCAATTTTAGTCAACCTATTTATTTTCTCGGCTATAGAGCGGTTGCAAAAAAAGGTGACAATCGATTTAACAGTCCTGAGGATTTAAACAATGCTGATATCACCATTGGAGTTACCCAAGGGACGGGTGAGCATGACTGGGCGCAGAAGGTGGCACCTAAGGCGAAGCTGAGCGTGGTCAAAACTGAAGAGTTAAATATGCTTCAGATTGTCACGGGAAAAGTTGACGTTGCCATTGGCGACTCAGTCGCGGCCCATCATGCGCTTGTCAAGCAGTCAGGTATCCAGGCAGTGCTTGGGGGCCGAATCTACAGCAGAAACATGGTCGCCTGGGCAATGCACAAAGAGGACACTGATATTCTGCGCTTCGTTAATACCGCGCTTAATCAGTTAATTGCTAGTGGTAAGTTGGAAGACCTTGCAAAGAAATACGAGGCCCCATGGATTAACGATCTAGCTTTTTGATAGGAGTTCAGTGTGCGAGGATTTCGGATAATAGCTTACGCTTACGAAATCCTCGCATGCATTCGGTTAAGTCCTACAAATACACGCTGAGGCGCCAAAGTCTGTTGCGCCCCTGAGGGGTTGGCGCCAAACACAGGGTAAGGTAAATAGGCTAACCGTTGATGGCGCGAACAAATCCATAGTGCACTGAATGCTGGTGGAAGTGAATGGTTTCGCCAACGATGATGGAGGGTATGGTTACGATACTCGGGTTGATTATTTGACCGAGGTGACTTGGGCGCGCGTAATGAGCACAACCGAGGTGGCAATAATAATCATGCCAGCAATGGCCTGCAGGCCGAGTTTTTCGTCAAAAAGTAACCACATCATGATCATTGCCAAAGGCGGTACCAGAAAGAACAGACTGGCAACATTGACAGCAGCATTTTGTTTGACCATGACCCATAAAAGGGTCATGGCCCCCAGCGAAACAATCAACACAAGCCAGGTCAGCGCAAATAGAAACTCGCCACTCCACTCTACGTGTCCGCTTTCCAGTAATAAGGAGAGCAGCAGCATCAGGATACCGGCAGCGAGAAACTGCAGGAAGGCACCACTCCCAAGATCCATTTCACTGCAATAGCGCTTTTGATAAACCGTCGCAATACTGATGGCGGCGACAGACATCAAGCAAAGTCCTAACTGTTCCGTGACAACCAACGCGACCCCGAGCGCTCCCCCGATAAAGCCAAGCCACTGGCGCTGGCTAACTTTTTCACCGACGAAAGGTTGAACCAATACGGCTGTGATCAGCGGTTGTGTGCCCAGTATGAGTGCGCAAACACCGACGGGCACGCCGCGATAGACCGCTTCAAATACGCCACCGAGATAGATGCCATGAATCAAGACGCCGCAGAATATGATGTGCGCATAGTCGCTGAGGCGCGAAGGCCACCGGCTGCGTAATCGCCACGCGACCAGAAGTAAAATACCCGCTGCCAGTAAGAATCGCCAGGCGAGGAAGGTAAACGGCTCAGCGTAAGGCAGTCCAAAGCGAATGCCGACAAAGGCGGAACTCCAAAGAAAAACAAAAACCACCGGCGTTGCGGGAATAAATCGGTGCCACAGGGTGATTGCGTGAGTCACTTAGCGATGATCCCGACGATGGCATAAAAGGGTATTGTCCCATGCGCTCAACCCCGCTTTCATGGCTCAGAGTAGAGTGCGCCTGATAACCCAACGCATCGGTCAAAGCGTTGTGCGGGAGACTAATCTACCAACGCGGCCTCAAGGGTCTTAATTTATTTTGTGTGCTTGAGTCGACGGGTCCTGCGTCGATGGAGGGGGTCAGGGTTGGTCTGTATATTCGTAAGTGATTGACTATAAATAGATTTTGTTAGAAAATCGGTACGGTTAATACAGCCCGTCTGCATCGCCAATGAGGTGCCCACCATTTGTCTTCAAACGGTGGGCAGTGGTTGAAAACCACGATTACAGCGTTATATAGAATCAGAAGCGGCAAGATGCAGCATCGCGAAAGTGGCGGAACTGGTAGACGCGCTGGTTTTAGGTATCAGTGGGGTAACCCATGGGAGTTCGAGTCTCCCCTTTCGCACCAGTATCACGATCAGCATTGCTGAGCGGCATAGCAGAGGATGAACAGTGGAAGTTTCGATCGAATCACCCGGTGAAATTGTTCGCCGCATGACTATTAAAGTCCCCGCCACAGAGTTGGAAAAGGGAGTCGATGCACGCATTGTTCGATTTTCTCGGACAGCCAAAATACCTGGATTTCGGCCGGGTAAGGTGCCACGTAAAGTGGCCGAAGCCCAATTTGGTATTCAGGCGCTACATGAAGCCGCTCAGGAACTGATTGACATAAGTTACCGTGACGCCTTGCAGGAACAGGCAATTGTCCCGGTAGGTATGCCATCGATTGAGCCGAAAAACCTCACGCGAGGTGAAACCCTTGAATACACGGCCACGATTGAAGTTTTTCCAGATATTCCAAGACATGATATCAAGGGCAAGCGTGTTGAACGACCGGTCTGCACGGTGGAGGACAGTGACATCGACCAGACGGTTGAAACACTTCGGAAGCGCCAGACAACTTGGGAATCCACCGCCGATGTCGCGAATGAAGGTGACCGTGTCTCGGTCGATTTCAAGGGCACTGTCGATGGTGAGCCGTTTGAGGGTGGTCAAGCAGAGAACTATCCGGCTGTCATCGGCAGTGGTGGTTTGTTGCCTGAGTTCGAGAGTGCTTTGGCAGGGACCAAGGCTGATGAGCAAGTGACGGTGGCTCTTACCTTTCCTGAAGATTACCCCAGTGCGGAACTTGCCGGGAAAGCAGCTGAATTTGCGATCACAGTACGCGATGTCGGTCGACCGGTATTGCCGGAAGTGGATGAAGACTTTATAAAAGCCCTCGGTATTAGTGAGGGGACTTCAGAAGCGTTTCGGGCTGAAGTGAGATCGAATCTGGAACGTGAACGCGACGAGCGAGTGCGCAGTTTGCTGCGGCAAGCTGTTTTCGATGCGTTACTCGACGGCAATGATTTTCCCGTCCCAGAAACGTTGATCGAGGAAGAGATTGAGCGTGCGATTAAGGCGACTCGAGCCCAACTCCAGCAGCAGGGGTTGCCAGGTGATGGTGATATTGATCGAACGCGTTACCGTGACGAGGCCAAGCGTCGCTTCGCGTTGGGTTTAGTGATCTCCAGCCGAGGGATGACGAAGTAAAGGCTCATCTGGAAAAGCTTGCGTCGAGTTACGATGACCCTCAGCAGGTGATCAGTTGGCACTATGCCGAGCGCTCGCGGTTGGGCCAGATCGAAGCGTTGGTTGTGGAGGAAAAGGCGATTCAGTGTCTGCTCGAGGAAGCCGAAGTAGTGGATAATGAAATACGGTTCAGCGAATTCATGAACCCCGCGGCTACGGGTGATACTGATGCGGTTTCAGCGACAGAATAACAAATAGTGGGACTAGGTTAACTGAGTTAGCAGGGGGTAATGTGAAAGACCAATCGCAACGCGCATTAGGAAGTGATCCGCAGAATATTGGGCTTATCCCGATGGTGATCGAAACCACCNNNTTCGATATCTATTCGCGCCTGTTGAAAGAACGGGTGATATTTCTGGTCGGTCAGGTGGATGACCACATAGCCAATCTGGTTGTGGCGCAGCTTCTTTTCCTCGAATCAGAAAATCCGGACAAGGACATCCATCTTTACATCAACAGTCCTGGTGGGAGCGTTACCGCTGGCCTGGCTATTTATGACACCATGCAGTTTGTTCGGCCAGACGTCAGTACGGTCTGCATCGGGCAGGCAGCGAGCATGGGTGCGTTGATATTAGCGGGTGGGGCATCCGATAAGCGATTTTCTCTTCCTCACGCCCGAATCATGATCCACCAACCGTGGGGGGGATTTCAGGGGCAAGCGACGGATATCGACATTCATGCCCGGGAAATCCTTCAACTGCGCGAACGACTCAACGTGATTTTAGCGCACCACGTTGGGCGTGATCTGGATGAGATTCAGCGTGATACGGAACGAGACAATTTCATGGGCGGCGAGGATGCTGTTACATACGGTATCATTGACAAGGTAATTAGCCAGCGTGAGGCGTGAGGAACAATACCGGTGTGACGGACTGATCTGGCACTCGGTTTCCACGCATTTTTGGTTTAAACTGATGTTTGTTTAAGGAATCCGGTTCAGTCTCTCAATTGAAATAACATGACTGACAAAGAGAACAGTAACGAGAGAAAGCAGGACAAGCTGCTCTACTGCTCGTTTTGTGGAAAAAGTCAACATGATGTCCGCAAGTTGATTGCCGGGCCATCGGTGTTCGTTTGTGATGAATGTGTTGAACTTTGCAACGAGATCATTCGGGAAGAGGTCGAAGACAAGGATGCCCAGGCGGCTACTGGACCCCAGTATCCAACCCCGCAGGAAATCTGCCAGCGACTAGATGAGTACGTGATTGGCCAGGACGAGGCCAAGAAGGTGTTGTCAGTCGCGGTCTACAACCACTACAAGCGACTCGCGAACGAAGATGCTGTCGGCGACGTCGACATTTCAAAGAGCAACATACTGATGATTGGCCCGACCGGCTCGGGAAAAACACTGCTTGCCGAGACGCTCGCCCGAGAGTTGAATGTACCATTCACTATTGCGGATGCGACAACACTGACTGAGGCGGGGTATGTCGGTGAGGATGTAGAAAACATTATCCAGAAGCTACTGCAGAAGTGTGATTATGACGTTGAAAAGGCGCAGGCTGGCATCGTATACATCGATGAGATCGATAAAATCTCGCGCAAATCGGATAACCCTTCGATCACGCGTGATGTGTCAGGAGAAGGCGTTCAGCAGGCGTTACTGAAGCTGATTGAGGGGACGGTTGCGTCGGTGCCACCACAAGGGGGTCGCAAACACCCACAGCAAGAATTTCTGCAGGTCGATACTCGTAATGTGCTGTTTATTTGTGGTGGTGCATTTTCGGGTCTTGAAAAAGTGATACAGGAACGCTCAGAAAAATCGGGAATTGGTTTTGGCGCGGATATAAAGAGCAAAACTGAACAAGACTCAATGAGTCTGTTTCTCAAGAACCTGGAGCCCGAGGATCTCGTCAAATACGGTCTGATTCCCGAGTTTGTTGGGCGCTTGCCAGTGGTCGCCACCCTTGAAGAACTTGATGAGGATGCACTTGTCACCATTCTGACGCAGCCAAAGAATGCGCTCAACAAACAGTACGGAAAATTGTTTGAACTCGAAGGCGTAGAACTCGAGATTCGTGAAGACGCGTTGGTGGCGGTGGCACGGAAGGCGATGGATCGAAAAACGGGCGCACGTGGATTGCGCTCAATTCTTGAAAAGGCGCTACTGGAGACCATGTTTGAATTGCCGTCGCTTGACAATGTCAAGAAGGTCACGGTAGATCAAAGTGTTATTGAAGACGGCGCTAGGCCTCTTTATGTGTATGTGGACGATACCCGCAATGCCGCGCAAAATTCCTGAGGATTCAGGCGCCACAATGCGCCCGAATGTCTCGGTAGCGGATTGTTTACCATTATCGACGAAAAAAGATTTTCCGCAGCCTTGAATTTGGCTCGGCGAGTCCCCATTACGAACGGTAGCGTTCGCGGCTTTTACTCTAACTTCACTAGGACCATTGCACGTTAAACCGAATGACTGATACTCAAGAGCCTGAAGTCGTTGTGCCACATACTCGTTATGCGTTGTTGCCACTGCGCGATGTGGTGGTGTTTCCGTATATGGTGATTCCACTGTTTGTCGGTCGTGAAAAATCCATTAGAGCGCTCGAAAGTGCCATGGAAGCGGGCAAACAGATTTTTCTGGCGGCCCAGCATGATGCTGCTGCTGATGACCCTCAGCCAGAGGATATTTATGCCGTTGGAACCATGGCCAATATTCTTCAGTTGCTGAAATTGCCCGATGGGACGGTCAAAGTGTTGGTGGAAGGAGTTTCGCGAGCCTCTATCGTCGAGTATGTTGAGGTCGACGAGATGTATGTGGTCGATACTGCGGCCATGGAAGAGGGCGAGCTGGATGACCAGGAAGCCGAAGTTCTTGTGAGAACGGTGTCGAGTGTGTTCGAGCAATACGTCAAGGCAAATTCCAAGATCCCCGCAGAAGTGCTGACCTCACTGAGTGGTATTGAAACACCCGCTCGTTTGGCCGATACGGTGGCAGCACACCTGACCTTGCGTAACGACGAGAAACAGAAACTCCTTGAAATTAGTGGTGCGCGTGAACGTCTGGAACACATCCTCGGCACCATGGAGTCGGAAATAGATCTGTTACAGGTTGAGAAACGAATCCGCGGCCGTGTCAAGAAGCAGATGGAGAAGAGCCAACGTGAGTACTATCTGAATGAGCAGATGAAGGCTATTCAGAAGGAACTCGGTGATATGGAAGACGGTTCCAACGAGTTGGATGAGTTGCAGCAAAAGATCGAAGAGGTGGGTATGTCGAAAGAGGCCCGAGAAAAGGCCGATGCTGAACTCAAGAAATTACGCATGATGTCACCTATGTCTGCTGAAGCGACAGTGGTTCGCAACTACATTGATTGGTTGGTGCAGGTGCCCTGGAAAAAGCGTAGCCGTGTATCGAAAGACCTGCGTAAAGCAGAAAAAATACTGGAAGCAGATCACTATGGTCTCGAGAAAGTTAAAGAACGAATTCTTGAGTATCTCGCTGTTCAGCAACGAGTGAACCGATTGAAGGGACCGATTCTCTGCCTGGTTGGGCCGCCTGGGGTGGGTAAGACCTCATTGGGAGAATCGATTGCTCGTGCTACCAACCGAAAATTTATTCGAATGTCGCTCGGTGGAGTGCGCGATGAGGCTGAAATCCGCGGCCATCGAAGGACCTACATCGGATCAATGCCGGGCAAGATTCTTCAGAATATGTCTAAGGCTAAGGCGCGCAACCCGTTGTTTATGCTTGATGAAGTGGACAAGATGTCGATGGACTTTCGTGGTGATCCTTCATCAGCATTATTGGAAGTGCTTGATCCGGAGCAGAACCACAAATTTGGCGATCATTATCTGGAAGTTGATTATGACCTATCCGAGGTGATGTTCATTGCCACTGCGAATACGCTGAATATTCCCGCGCCGCTGTTAGATCGTATGGAGGTCATTCGTATTTCGGGCTACACCGAAGATGAGAAGATCAACATCGCAACCCGCTACTTGGTGCCCAAGCAAATCAAGAACAGCGGCCTCAAAGACAGTGAGATTACGCTGGCGAATAGTAGTCTCCTCGATATTGTCCGCTATTACACACGTGAAGCCGGTGTGCGCGGATTAGAACGAGAGATTGCCAAGATTTGTCGCAAGACGGTCAAGCAGTTGCTGTTCAACAAGTCAAAGCGTCGAATTTCCGTCACGGCGCGGAATCTGGGCAAGTTTTGTGGTGTGCAGCAATTCCGATATGGAAAGGCTGAAGAAGCCAATCGGGTTGGCCAGGTGACTGGCCTCGCTTGGACGGAGGTGGGTGGCGAACTGCTCACCATTGAGGTGGCCCATATGCCCGGCAAAGGTAAGCAGATTTACACCGGTAAATTGGGTGATGTGATGCAGGAGTCAATACAGGCCGCTATGAGTGTATTGCGAACCCGTGGCCAGCACTACGGTATAGACAACGACTTTTATCAGAAACACGACATCCATATTCACGTTCCGGAAGGGGCGACGCCTAAAGATGGTCCAAGTGCAGGGATCGGTATGTGTACCGCGATACTTTCGGCTATTGCCGGTGTTCCGGTACGTTCTGACGTGGCCATGACGGGTGAGATTACGTTGCGCGGTGAGGTCCTGCCCATCGGCGGTCTAAAGGAAAAGTTACTGGCAGCCTTGCGTGGTGGTATCGCCATGGTGCTGATTCCGCAGGAAAACGAGAAAGATTTGGCTGAGATACCCAAGAATATTAAGAGTGAACTGGATATTCGGCCGGTTCGATGGATCGACGAGGTCTTTACTTTGGCATTAGAGTCTTTCCCCTCGGCGGATGAAGCCACAGAGGGCTTTGAGGACACGGTCGCTGAACCTGCGAGTGCGACGGATGATCAACCGCGAGCTCACTGACTGATTCGCGCGGCGTATAGAGTTAAGTCGCAAGACACTGCGCGACGTTTTTTGACAATATATTTTTGTTTATTTTCTTGGTCTTGTGATCTCAACAAAGGCATAATATCAATGTGTTAAGTGGTGTTTCCAGAGACAATCACAGATCGAGCGGTTGTGTGGTCCTTGACAGGTAAAATTTCGAATTGGTATAAGAAATGTGTTGGAAGTCCTGGGTTTGTACTGAGGCTGACCCAGCTCAACACCTAACCGATGTGCGGGAAAGTTCCCGCGATGACTCTCGTTCAAATCACCCATTTTTAGAGGGACTTAATGTGAATAAAGCCGAACTAATCGATGCCGTAGCTGCCAATACAGGTCAATCCAAGAGCGATGCTGGCGCTGCCGTTGAAGCCGTATTCGAAAATATCCGTAACGCGATGAAAAACGGTGACACTGTTTCGTTGGTTGGATTTGGGTCGTTTTCAGTCAGCGATCGTGCAGCCCGTACTGGACGCAATCCGAGAACTGGGGAAGAAATCCAAATTGCGGCTTCGCGGGCACCGAAATTCAAAGCCGGTAAGCAACTTAAGGATGCTGTTAACTGATCGGTCGATTTGATAAAGCATCTACCCTATTCAAGGGTGCTTAGCTCAGTTGGGAGAGCGTCGCCCTTACAAGGCGAAGGTCGCAGGTTCGAGCCCCGCAGCACCCACCAGCCATTGGGGTGCCCTGTATAACATCCCGGGCGTTTTGCTTTCCGGAGCGGTAGTTCAGTTGGTTAGAATACCGGCCTGTCACGCCGGGGGTCGCGGGTTCGAGTCCCGTCCGCTCCGCCATTTGGTGCGAAAAGCCAGGTAGTTTGAGTTGACTGCCTGGCTTTTTGTGATTGAGTTAGAGGAGAGTTCGATGCGTTGCTGCTTGCAGCCGTACACATCGACAGTCAATGCCGGCCACGAAGGAGCCAGAAACCGATGCTGAGTGCGATTCGGGAAAAAGCCACTGGGTGGATTGCCTGGATGATCGTGATTCTGATATCTATCCCTTTCGCGCTGTGGGGGGTGAACTCCTATTTCGAAGGGGCAACACAGATCGTGATTGCCGTGGCCAACGACGTTGAGATTAACCAGTCGGATTACCAACGAGCGCTGGCACAGAAACAGCGCCAACTGGTGCAACTCGCTGGACGTGATCTGGGTACAGAGTATCTGGACAGTCCTGTTTTTAAGCGACAGGTGGTGGAGTCAATGATTGATGAGGCACTTGAGCGCGAATTCTCACGTGACCGAGGATTTCGCATTAGTGATGATCAGCTGAAACGTTTCATCCAAACGACTGAAACGTTTCACACTAACGGTCAGTTCGATACCGAGCGCTATGAGCGACTGGTCGGCAACGCGGGTTTGTCGTTGGAAGGTTTCCAAGCCCAACAGCGTCAGCAGAGGACTAGTCTGGCTGAGACGGCATTCGTTAGCCAGAGAGAACTGGATTACGTTCTGAAACTCCTCAACCAGGAGCGTACTGCGGTGTATGCAGTCTTGGCGCTTGAGGACTTCCTCAAGGGCGTTAAGATCACTGATGAGGACATCAGTAACGAGTTCGATGCCAAGCGGGCTGTTTATGTTGAGCCACCCCAGGTGCGGGTAGCCTATGTGGAACTGTCGGTTTCACGCCTGGCGGCAGCCATCCGGATTGATGACAGTGAGGTGAAAAAACACTACGACGATGCGCCGCGTCGTTATTCAAAACCCGGTAGTCGCAGTGCGAGTCACATATTACTGCCGCTGGTAGCAGCTGCGGCGGCCCGCTTAGTGTCTGAGGCACGCGGAGGCGCTGACTTTGCCGAATTGGCACGGACGCATTCAAAAGACTCCGGTTCGGCCACTCGTGGCGGGGATCTCGGCGTGATTCAGAAAGGGGCAATGGTGCCTCCGTTTGAGAAGGCGGTATTTGCGCTTAGTGCAGGCGAGATCAGTGAGCCAGTGAAGACCGAGTTTGGTTATCATGTAATCAAAGTCACCCGCGTCTCGAAAACCGAGGCGATGCCGTTTGAGGACGTGCGGGAGGACATTGCGACAGCGCTTCGCCGGCGTGCGGGTGAAGCCGAGTTTGTGCAGTTAGCCGAACAGTTGGGCAATATTTCTTTTGAGCAGCCAGATAGTCTCGAACCCTTGACCGATCAATTGGG
>LWDU01038531.1_pt2 | contig 10737 bp, 8 predicted proteins | sample 727161 | NCBI WGS metagenome assembly LWDU01 (sample SAMN04566230, study PRJNA314399) | hydrothermal vent metagenome | isolation source: deep sea hydrothermal plume seawater | place: Mexico: Gulf of California, Guaymas Basin | collected 2004-07-11 | reverse complement strand
TCGCCTCATCGTACTCGCACATTGTTTTGATGGTAGGTCGATTTCGAATAAACGCAATGGGGAAAATGTAAATTTTTTACACATACGCGTGAAGGTCACGCGCCCTAAAGGGGCTGCTCGTTACTATCCACAATCTTAAACGGGAAATTGGGTGCGATATTCTAAAATCAGTCACACTTGCAACTAGAGCAATTGCCGTGCCATTTATGGCGTAGTACGCCGCCTTTTTTTAATCGGCATCCTGCAGAAAATCGAAATCCAGCGTGTCCACCGATTATGCTACTCACGCGCGGGAGGATCGCGCCAGCACGCTATTACACAAAGGGTGCTTCCAAGGTTGCTGATGTAGGCGGTGAATACGCACCTTGGTGAGGCGAAGGAAAAGTGTCAAGTTCACCCAGCGCTAAATCCTCAAGCAGTCCGCATCCAAAATGTTCACCGAATCCAACAATCTCTAGCAATTGGAGTTGCGTTTGCTAGAAAGGATCGAGGTTGAGAAAGTCACGGATGGACGATTCCCGTTTCTGCCGGTAGGCTCTTCCCCACATGGGATTATTTGACAAGTTGTTTGGGCGGAAAACTGGAGCCACAACAGAGACGACCGGTGATGAGTTGGAGGCGGAGATTTCGCCGGAGCAGTTGCACATGGCGTGCGCGGCGTTGTTGTTGGAGGTGGCGGAGGCGGATTACAAGGATGACCCGAAGGAGACGCAGGCGATTTTGCGCGCATTGGAAAGTGAGCTTGGGCTGAAGCGCGCGGCGGTGACGGCACTGCTGGATCAGGCCAAGGCGGAGACGGAAGGGGCCACGGATTTGTTTCCGTACACACACCTCATTAACCAGCGCTGCACGCGCGAGCAAAAGTGCGCAATGCTCACAGCCATGTGGCGCGTGGCTTTTGCCGATGGCGATCTGGATAAATACGAGGAGCATCTCATCCGCCGCACGACGGAGTTGCTGCGGCTGGAGCATTCCGATTTCATCCGCGCCAAACAAGCAGGCCGGCCGAAGCAGGGTTAGCCAACTGCGATCTCCCGCGCGTACGCCTCGAACTTCACGCGAATCTCATCGCGCACGCGGCGGAAGGTGGCGCGAATTTCTTCCTCGTTGCCTTCGGCCTTTGCGGGGTCGTCGAAGGGCCAATGGTGTTTGGCGGCTTGGCCGGGGAAAACGGGGCAGGCGGCATCGGCATGGCCGCACACGGTGATGACGGTGTGCACTTTTTTTTCTAAAAACTCATTCAAATGCTTGGAGGTGTGGGTGCGAATATCAATGCCGATCTCAGCCATCACCTCGATGGCCATTGGGTGAACTGTGCCGGTGGGGTTGGAACCGGCGCTGGCCACGATGGCGGCATCGCCGAGCGCGGCGCGCAGGATGCCTTCGGCAAGATGACTGCGGCAGCTGTTGCCGGTGCAGAGGATTAGGATGAGTTTGGTTGAGGGAGTCATGCGCGAGCGAACGATATTCTCTCAACCCTCAACCCTCAACCCTCAACCCTCAACCCTCATCACTCAACCCTCAACCCTCAACCCGCGCAAAGCGCGCGGACGCACCGATGCCGTGCAGGGGTATGGGGGTGGGTGTAGGTGTGGACAGGACCGGTTGAGTTTTTCGGCATCGGGCGGTCCCGCAGCCTCCCTGCGAAAACTGGCTGGGTCCGCCCTGGTCGTCCCGTGTCGTGCGCACTCAGCCGCTTTCGTGATTAAGGTTTTACGCGCATCGAGCGGCGGATGCACGCGTGAGTTATTTTAACCTGCTGGACGGTTATGCGCTGGATGGAAGGGGTGCGGTGAATAGCGGGGGTTTTGGGGGTAACCTTTTTGGGTTGGTAGGGACGCGCTGCCGCGCGTCCCTACCAAAAACTGATTACCAAAGGAACGACGCTTGCTCGGCGACTTGCTCGCCGTCTTGCCAGAGGGTGACACGCCAGGACTCGGGTTGGCCAAATTTTTTGTAGGTATCGATGTCGATGAGGATGGGGGTCCAAGTGCTGCCGCCTTCGGGTGTGGCGGTTTGTTCGAGGGTGAGCGGGGCGACGTCGGCCTTGGTGCTGCGCAGTTCGAGGCGCACGGTCATTTCTGCGTTGCCGCGCCAGTTGACGTTGTAACGCACGCCATGCACGGCGACGGGATCTTTGCGGAGTTCCAGTTGATACATGTCGCGCTCGATAAGGGTGACGCCGGTGGTGTGGCGGCCGTGCTTATCGAGGTAATGCGGCAGCACTTTGATGAGCCCGGGCTCGCGGCTGAGCGAGCCGCATCCGAGCCAAGTGAGGGCGATGAAGAATAATGCAAATCCGCGCATGGCAAAACTCTAGCGGCGGCCCGCCGAAACTCAATGCCGCGTTATTGGCCGGGCAAAAAACTTATGCCCAGCAGCTAAGGTTTGGGCCGGGGCGATCATCTATTGGCATGACGCGGCGCACCTGACGATCGGCCCGGTTTTTTGCGAAAAAACAGGCAGTTTGCCGTTGCGTGTTCGCCGTTTCGTGTTATGCTGTATAGAGAAGCTGTTTTAGAGAACCTAACAACCCGGAAACCCATCGCCCATGAACGAAGAATACGCACTATATAACCGCGCCGATCACACGGCCCGCACCGAGGATTTGTTTTTGAACCGCCGCCAGTGGCTCACCCAAGCGGGCGGCGGCTTTGGCGCAATAGCGCTCTCGTGCATGTTGGCCGAACAGGGATTTGGCCAGGACGGCAAGGGCGCGTTGGCCCCCAAACAACCGCCGAACAAGGCCAAGGCCAAGCGGGTATTGCACATCTTTTTGCAGGGCGCAGCGCCGCACATGGATTTGTGGGATCCTCGGCCGGAGCTCAACAAGAGCGGCGGCAAACAGCGCGGCAATCGCAAGCTGTTGGCTTCGCCCTTTAAGTTTCCGAAGTTCGGCAAGAGCGGTTTGCAGATGAGCGAAATCTGGCCGAACATCGGCCGGCACGCGGATGACATCGCGATCATTCGTTCGCTTTACACCGATGCCCCCGCGCACGGGCCGGCCACTTATATGATGAACACCGGCGAGATGCAGGAAATCCGCCCGGCGGTCGGCAGTTGGGCGCTGTACGGTCTCGGCACGGAAAACCAAAACCTGCCCGGCTTCATCACCATGCGCCCCGGCAACTCGCCCGACGCGCGCAACTACACGAACGCCTTTTTGCCCGGCGCGTTCCAAGGCACTTTCGTGGATTCCAATAACACGAAAATCGAGGACATCATCAAGAACATCAAGAGCGATTTCGCCAGCCGAAAAGATCAGCGCAAGCAATTGGATTTACTGCTAAAGCTCAACGAGATTCACAAACAAAAACGCCAAGCCGAAGGCGCGTTGGAAGCGCGCATCAATACGTTCGAGCTGGCATACCGTATGCAAACTGACGCCCGCGAAGCGTTTGACATCAACGGCGAAAAACCCGAGACCCGCGCCAAGTACGGCAACAACGGCCAAGGCCGGCAGTTGCTGATCGCGCGGCGTTTGCTCGAGCGCGGCGTGCGCTTCGTCCAAGTGTCGCAAGGCGGATGGGATCTCCACGGCGGAATCGCCGACCGCGCCGCGCGCAATGCACAGCAGCTGGACCCAGCCGTGGGCGCGCTGATGGATGACCTCAAGGAACGCGGCCTGTTCGAGGACACGTTGATTTATATCTCCAGCGAATTCGGCCGAAGCCCCACCGAGGACGGCGGCGGCGGACGCAGTCACAACGCGCGCGGCATGAGCACCGTACTTGCCGGCGGCGGCATCAAGGGCGGCATCGGCTACGGCTCCACCGATGAACTGGGCGGATCAGCCGTGGAAAACAAAGTCCACGTAAAAGATTTGCACGCCACGATTATCAACCAGCTTGGGTTCGACCACGAACAACTTACCTTCCGCAACGGCGGTCGTGATTTCCGGCTGACCCAACCCACCCGCACACTGCCGCAAGGTGGCCAAGTGGTGCAAGGCGTGGTCGCGTAGCCAACAGTTTACACATTAAATTACCACACGCTCTCCCACACGGGATCCGTGAAAATATCGAATGCAAACTTGTGCCATGAAAAATAACCTCACCCGCACACTCAACAAACTCCAACCGACCGCACTGATCGCGGTCGTTTTGGTTTGGCTCATCCCAGCCGCGAACGCTCAGCAAATTTCGCCGGCGGATCAGGAATATTTTGAAGCCAAGATTCGGCCCATCCTCGTGGACACCTGCTACAGTTGCCATGGCGACGGCGCCACCAAAGGCGGGCTGGACCTCAGCAGCAAAGGCGGCGCACTCAATGGGGGCAACACCGGCCCCGCCGTGGTGCCAAATGATCCGGGCAAAAGCATCCTAATCAAACGCATCAAAAACCTTGCCGACCCCATGCCGCCTTCCAGCAAGGATCCGCTCACCGACCCGCAGATTTCCGAACTGGAAAGCTGGATCCGCCGAGGCGCACCTGATCCTCGCACAGGCAAAGCCGCCGGTGTTATCAAGAACCAGTCTGACAAAGAAAAAGCCAAGGCTCACTGGGGTTTTCAAAAAGTAAAAACCCCCGCACCGCCTCTACCAGAATATGTGTTCAACGGTAAACTCAAGGGCTGGATTCAAAACCCCATCGACGCGTACATCCTCAAAACCCTCGAGGAACAAAACATGGTGCCCTCACTCCCGGCGGAAAAATGGGCGCTCCTTCGGCGCGTGTATTTTGATCTGATCGGGCTGCCGCCGAGTTATGAGGATATTCAGCGCTTTACCAATGGACAGGAAACCTACGAGCAGGTCGTCGACCGCCTTCTGACCAGCCCACAATACGGCGAACGGTGGGGCCGTTATTGGCTGGATGTCGCCCGCTATGCCGACACCACCGGCTCGGACAACCGCCGTAACAACGTATCGCGCTACCTCTATGCCTACACCTACCGCGATTGGGTGATCAATTCACTCAATGAAGACAAACCGTATGACAAGTTTCTCATCGAGCAAATCGCCGCCGACCAACAGAAGTCCAGCCACGGCGACCTTGCAGCCATGGGTTTCCTCACCCTCGGCCGCAAAAATAACCCCCAAGACAATAGCGATGATGTGATTGATGATCGCATCGATGTGCTTACCCGCGGCACCCTCGGCCTCGCCGTCTACTGCGCCCGCTGCCACGACCACAAGTTCGATCCAGTGCCCTCTGTTGACTACTACTCACTCTACGGCGTGTTCAAGAGCTCCAGAGAACCCAACGATGATGACAAGCTCAAGGATTGGAAATACGTGCTGAGCCCTTCGGGTGCCAAGGGAAGCAGCAAAGACACTTACGCGGCCAGTTCCGATTTTGCAGATTATCAATCTAAACTGAAAGAGCTGGAAAAAAAACACGAGGATTTCCGTTTAGGAAAGGAATATGAGAACAACAATAATTCCCGCCAAAACGCCGCCACCTACATGTATTGGACCCACATGTATACCAAGAACGACGTGCGCGTGCGCGATAAACGCCGCGAATTTGAGCGCACGCTCGATGAGTTGATTAAAAAAGCAACCAAAGGCAAGAAGAAGAAAAGTGACGTTAAGCTCATCGGCGATGTGGGCGATACTTGGCAGAACTACATGCGCCGCAAGAAAGAGGACGACCGAGTATTCGGCCCGTGGGTCACCTACGGAAACGTATCCACCAACGCCGCCGGCCGCTTCATTCCCGCCGAGCTGGCCAAGGCGCAAGCCAAGCTCAAGCCTCTGCTTGCCAAGCCCGATCCAAAAAATAAACGCGCCAAACGCATCAACCCCATCGTGGCCAAATATTTCCCCGCCAGTTCACCCCCCACCTCAATGGGTGATGTGATGAAACGCTACGACGCCCTGTTCAAAATTTCCGACCAACAATGGCGCTTTGCAATTCAGCAATACACCGCCAAGCGCGCCACGGCCAAGCCCGGCGAAACGCTGACCCCGCCCAAAAATATGGAGGACGCCCAAAAGCGGTTCGGCGTGGAATTCGACAAACAGTTTGGCAAGGACTACGCGAAAAACATGGAAGAAGTTCGGCGCGTTATCTTCGAGCGCGGACATCCCTGCAAATCCAACTTCGATGCACTCAAACGCCGCAACGGCGGCCTTGAACGCGAGGAGCGTGAACGTTTTATCAGTAAGATTGAAAGCCTCAAGATCAATCACGCTGGCTCACCGCCGCTAGCCATGGTGATGATAGACAGTAACCCTCACAACGAGAAAATCATGATCAAGGGTAACCGCAACCAACGCGGCAAGGAAGCCCCACGCCAATTCCTGGAGATCCTCGCCGGTGAAGATCGCCAGCCCTTCCCCAAGAACTCCAGTGGTCGCCTCGAGCTGGCAAAGGCCATTGCCAGCAAGGATAATCCCCTCACCGCCCGCGTGATGGTGAACCGAATTTGGATGCTCCATTTTGGCAAGGGCATCGTCAGCTCCGTCAATGAGTTCGGCGTGCGCGCCATGGATCCATCCCACCCCGAATTGCTCGATTACCTCGCGTGGTATTTCACCTCCAACAATTGGTCCATGAAAACGCTGCACAAGCACATCCTCATGTCCAACACCTACCAACAAACCAGCGACGACAACCCGCGCTACAGCGTCAAAGATCCCAACAATATCTATTACTACAAAATGGATCGCCGCCGGCTGGACTTCGAAGCCTTTCGCGACGGCATGCTCTCCATTTCCGGCAAGGCCGACCTCGCCATGGGCGGCAAACCCCTGCGCCTCACCGGCGGCGCCCCCAACTATCGCCGCACCGTCTACGCCCTCATCGACCGCCGCAACCTCGATGACGTTTTCAAAACCTTCGATTTTGCCAACCCCGACAAAACCGCCGGCCAGCGCTTCACCTCCACCGTCGCCCAACAGGCGCTCTTCATGATGAACAGCCCCATGATAGCCGACCTCGCGCATCAACTCGTCAACCGCAAGGAATTCACCGACATCCGCGACGACCGCGCCCGCATCAGCGCCCTCTACAACATGATCTACCAGCGCGCCCCCGAGCCCATCGAGCTAAAACTCGGCGTGCGCTATCTCCAGCAGCAAACCGGCGGTGTCACCACCGGAGCCATGAAGCACGCTCCCACGTGGTATAATGGTTACGGTCAGGCAGATCGTTACGACGAGAAGAACAAACTTTACAAAATTAAGTTTTTCCAATTCCCCTTCACCGACGGCAAGGTCTGGAAAGGCAACAGTCCACAGTTTGGCCCGCTGAAGCTCACCGCCACCGGCGGCCATCCCAGCTCGCATCCCAGCGTCGCGGTCATCCGCCGCTGGGTGGCGCCCGCCGATACCATCGTGGACGTGCGCGCCCGCCTCGAGCACAAGCTCGACGACACCGCCGAAGCCGCCCACAAAGACAAAATGGGCGACACCTTGCGCAAGTTTTATGATGAACAGGTGTGGGACGGCGTCACCGGCGTCATCGTCCACAGCCGCACATCCAGCGGCAACGCACGCCTCGGCAAAGAACTCTGGCGCAGCAACGTGCGCCGCACCCGGCGCGACAGCAACCTCTCCAACATCACCGTGAAACGCGGCGACACCATCGACTTCATCGTGTACAGCGGCAAGGCCATCGACCCCAAGGCCCTCGCCAGCACCCAACGCAATTACAAACTCGATAACCCCCAGCAGGATCAATTCACCTGGAACCCCACCGTGAGCATCAAAAAAGAAATCGCCGATGCCATGATCAAAAAAAATGGCTCTCTGGAGATCACCTCATGGCAAGCCTCCACCGAATTCCTCGGCGCCACCTACAAACCCAAGCCCCTCAACGCCTGGGAAAAATACGTCCAAGTGCTCCTGCTCTCCAACGAAATCGCCTTCGTGGATTAAGCTGAAACCGGCGGCAACGATTTCTTTTTCTGCGCGCGCAGATTTTTCTGCTCTTCCAACACGCGCATCAATTCCGCCTCCGGCAAATTGGGCTGGGCGGTCAGCCGCGTCAGCTCGGCGAGTTGCCGATCGAAATGACGCGCCCGCAATCGTCCCACCAAATCCGCCAGTTGATGTGCCGGGTTTGGGATCGGTTCATCCGCCGCCAAGGTGCCGGTGAGCAAACGCGAGTTGGCCTCGTCCAACTCGGACACCAGCGCGCCGGCGTCCATACCCAGCTCGGGCGCGCGTTCCAAAATATGCCGCACGCCGGAGTGCTCCACCCATTCGGGGTTCAATTGCGCCGCCACCCAATCGCCAAACGCGGCATCGTGAAACGCCAGCCGCAACAGCCATTCCTCCTTACGCGAAGGCGGCTCAGTGGAAATCAACGGCGGGGGGACATCGTCCTCGCGCGGGCGATACACGCGCTCTTTGGGCAACCGCGCAAACTCCGCGTGCACCGCCTCGGCGGACGCGCCCACGGCCAGCGCGGTTTGTTGCGCCACGCGATCGAGCAATACGGCGTCGTGCGTTTTGCGCACGGCCTCGCCCATCGCGCGGATCACCGCCTGCCGACCCCGATCGCTGCCAGTGTCGTTTTCGGCCACCAGATGTTGCAGAAAAAATTCAAAGAATCCCGGCGCGGCTTCCATCATTTCGCGAAACGCTTCCGCGCCCTCTTCGCGAATGAAGCTATCCGGATCGTGCGGCGCGGGCACGGTCATCACCCGAGCAAACCATCGAGCGACCGCACGGCGGCGGCTTGGCCAGCGGTGTCGGAATCAAAACACAAAATCACTTCATTGGCATAACGCTTGAGCACGCGCGCGTGGTCGGCGGTGAGCGCGGTGCCCTGCGGCGCCACCACATTTTCGATGCCGGCCATGTGGCACGCGATGGTGTCGAGCTGCCCTTCGCAAATGAGCACACTCTCGGCGGCAATGATCGGACGGCGCGCTTTGTCCAATCCATAAATTACTTTGCTTTTGTGGAAGAGCGGTGTCTCCGGTGAGTTCACGTATTTGGCCCCTTTCACATCCGCCTCCAGCACGCGCCCGCTAAAACCAATCACGCGGCTTTGTTCATCGTGGATGGGAAACATCAGCCGCGCGCGAAAGCGGCCGTATTGCCGGCCGTCTTTGCTGGCCACCAAACCGGCTTGCTCCATCACGCGCGGGTCGTGCTTTTGCGCTTTGGCCCAGTTCACGGTGTCCTCCCAATCGCCCGGCGCGAAGCCCAGCCGAAAGGTTTCCACCGCTTCGGCACTCACGCCACGCGCCTGCAAATAATCGCGCGCCGGTTGCCCGGCGGCTTCATTGAGCAACACATTGTGCCAGCGCTTGGCGAGTTGTTCGTGCACCTTTAAGAGCGCATCCTTTTCACGCCGCCTCTCGCCCGCGCGCGGGTCGTCCTCCAATTCCAGCGGAATGCCCGCACGCTCGGCCAGCCGTTTCACGGCGTCCACAAATCCGATGTGCTCGTATTCCTGAATGAACTTAAACACATCGCCGCCCGCGTGGCAGCCGAAGCAATGATAAATTTGCCGCTGCGGATTGACGTTGAAGCTGGGGCTCTTCTCTTTGTGAAACGGGCAGAGCGCCACGTGATTTCCGCCCGCACGTTTGAGGGGAAAATAGCCGCCAATAATTTCGACGATGTCGCTGGCGGCGCGCACCTGTTCGAGGGTGTTCTCAGGAATCAACCGGGCCATAGCACCATTGAGGGCATTAGGGATTGGCCGCCAACCACTCGCGAATCACCAGCGCCTGCGCATGGGTCGGTTTCAGGGCCAGTACCCGCTGATAATGCGGCCGGGCGAGGTCGGCCCGCTGGAGTTTTTGCGAATAGAGATTGGCCAGCTCGAGGTGTCCGGGCGTGTAGGTCGGATACATTTTCAGAAGATTTTGATATTCGCTTGCGGAGTCCAAGGGAAACTTCGCGCGATCCAGTGCCCGGGCAAATCCATAGCGGGCATTCATCGAAAGCGGGTTGAGCGTAAGCGCGGTTTCATAAACCGGCAGCGCGGCCTTCACATCGCCGCTGCTCAGAATGGCCAGCGCGAGGTTTTGGTGCGCCTGCTGATAGCCGGGATCCAGCTTCAGCGCCGCGCGATAAGCGGCCCGGGCTTTCTCCAGCTCGTTGAGCCGATGGGCCTGATAAGCTTCGTTGAATTTCTCGCGCGCCTTTTCGCGGTCGCCCACCGAGGGCCGTTTGGGTTTTGCGTAATTATAACGCTCAATGCCCGGGACATTGGGCAGCACCACTTCGGCCACCGTGGGTTTTGGGGTAACAGGCGGGGTGGGCGGCCGCGGCTTGGGCGGATCCACCTTGGCGATTTGAACGGGCTTCACCGGCTTGGGCGGTTCCGGAATAACGGGCACGGGCTGGGGTTTGGGCACCTTCACGGTCACCGGCGAGGGCGGAGCCACGCGGCGCGGCGGCACCGAATTGGTGGTGACCACGTGGCCGAACTTGCCGCCCGCGGGGAACACCGCTTGCACGATGAAAGTCGCTTCATTCGTATTCACCTGCAGCGGCGGCTCATAAGCAACCGCGGTGTTGGTGGGCGTGTTGACCGGCGTCACGGCCACTGGATTCAATTCGCGATCCAAATCCGCCACGAGGTGCTGCACGGCTTGCGCGGCTTTCGGATTCATTTCCAAATATTTGCGGTACGCCGCCAGCGCCTGCACGCGCGGTTGCGAAACATTCGGCGGCGAATGCCGATGCAAAACAATGGCGAGGTTCAACTGCGCGGCGAAATAGTCCGGTTGTTTTTTCAACGCACCGCGAAAGCTGTCCAAAGCTTTCATCGGCTGCTTGCGCTCAAGCTGCACCACGCCCAGGCGATTGAGGGTGCGGGCGGAAT
>LWDU01038510.1_pt1 | contig 10738 bp, 10 predicted proteins | sample 727161 | NCBI WGS metagenome assembly LWDU01 (sample SAMN04566230, study PRJNA314399) | hydrothermal vent metagenome | isolation source: deep sea hydrothermal plume seawater | place: Mexico: Gulf of California, Guaymas Basin | collected 2004-07-11 | reverse complement strand
CTTTTTGGCGAAGTCGAAGGGGCGTGCGATGCGTTGCACGCACAATCGCCGCGCCGCCAACGCGATTGGCAGGAGCTGCGCATTCGGCAGGCGGATTTGGTGGAAGACACCGTGTCGCAGCCGCTGCAACGTCTGCGCGAATCGCTGGGGCACCTCATCGAGGACAGTGAGGATGAGGAATCCTCCGCCGAGTTGATCGAATGCAACCGGCGTATCGCGGAGATTCGCGACGCGGTGGCCACCTTCATCGGGCAAGCCGCCGAGCAACACGTCTATTGGGTGGAACGCACCGGCCGCAATCGGCAAAATCTTTCGCTGAACGCCGCGCCAATCGATGCCGCGGACTTCCTGCGGCGCCGCTTGTTTGGCAGCGGATCGCCCGTCATCTGCACCAGCGCCACGCTGGCCGTGGAGGATTCGGATCGCTGCCAACTGCCTCCCGAACAAAAGGCAATGTGCCCGGGCTTGGAGTATTTCATCAACCAAGTCGGCGCGGAAACTTCGCGGCGCGCGCAGCTCGGTTCTCCTTTTGATTATCAACAAAACGTGAAACTTTATGTGGCTGGGAAAATGCCCGACCCGCGAGCAGACGAATACGGCGAAGCGCTCGTGCAATGGATCGGCCATTTCATCCGCATGACGCACGGCAAGGCGTTTGTGCTTTTCACTAACGGCAAATTGATGCGCGAGGTGGCGGAGGAAATGGAGCCGCTCTTTGACGAGCTGGGCATCCGCGCGTTCGTGCAGGGCACCGGCACGCCGCGCGCCACGATGCTGGAACAGTTTAAGCAAGACACTAACTCGGTGTTGTTCGGATTGGACAGCTTTTGGCAGGGCGTCGATGTGCCGGGCGAATCGCTCTGCAACGTGATCCTCACACGACTGCCCTTCGCCGTGCCAGATCACCCGCTCATCGAGGCGCGCGTGGAGGCGATTGAGGCGCGCGGCGGTAATGCGTTTATGGAATTTAATTTGCCCGAGGCGATTTTGAAATTCCGCCAGGGCGTCGGCCGACTCATCCGCACGCAGGACGACAGCGGCATCATCGCCGTGCTCGACAACCGCGTGCTCACTAAGCGATACGGCCAAAAATTCATCGATGCCCTCCCGCAAATGGAGTTGGAAATTGTGTGACGCGCGCGGGCTTGATTCCCGCCAGCAGCCTGTTAAACTCTCCGCATGTCCGACATTGCCGAATTTGTTCATTCCAACGCAGCCAAAGTGTCACCCAAGATTCTGCACGGGATCCACCTCAAGCTCCCCCAATTGAAGCTGGAATTTGCCGAAATCCACGCGCCGAAATATCCGCACCTTGTCGATCAACTCGAGCTGTTGGCCGATGTAATCGAAGACTACGCCGAGGGCGCGGATCAGGAAATCCCGTTTTTTGTGGTCGCCGAATCCTGCTTCGCCCTCGCCTACGCGCACAAGCAGACCCATCTCATCCCCGATCACGTGCCCGATGTGGGCTATGCCGACGAATCCGCCGTGGTGCGCACCGTGTTCATCGAAAACGAAAAAGCCCTCAGCGAATACTGCAAACGCCACGGCCTCGACTTCGCGGAAGTGACCACCGCAGCATAGCCACTAGCTACGTTTCCGGTTTACATCTGACCAGCGGGCGTTAGCCTTGGGGCCTCCATGAAACGCATTACCGCACTTTTACTCACCTTCACTTTCGCCGCTGTTGCGATGGCTGAAGACCTCCGCATTGGCCTCATCGGGCTGGACACTTCCCACGTCATTGCCTTTACCAAAATCATCAACGACCCCAAAGCCACCGGCCCGCTCGCGAATGCAAAAGTGGTTGCGGCCTTCAGGGGCGGCAGTCGCGACATCCCTTCCAGCGCCGATCGCATTGATAAATATACCGAGACGCTCACCAAACAGTACGGCCTCAAGCTCTACCCCACCATCGCCGAGCTGTGCAAAAATGTGGACGCCATCATGCTCGAAAGCGTGGACGGCCGGCCCAAAGTGCGCCAAGCCATTCCGGTGATTGACGCGGGCTTGCCGCTCTTTATCGACAAACCAATGTCCGGCTCGCTGGCGGATGTGATTTTCATTTTTGATTATGCCAAGAAAAAGGGCGTGCCGATTTTCAGCTCGTCCTCTTTGCGTTACGGAAAAACGAACCAAGCCATTCGCCACGGCTCCATCGGCATCGTCACCCGCGCCGAGGTGCACAGCCCGTGCTCGCTGGAAGTGCATCACCCGGATTTGTTTTGGTACGGCGTGCACGGCTGCGAATCGTTGTTCACCATCATGGGCACCGGCTGCCAAAGCGTCGTGCGGCGCTCCACCGCCGATGGCAAAATTGAAGTGGAAGGCAAGTGGGAAGGCGATCGCACCGGAATATTCCGCGAAGGCAAAGGCTACGGCGGCAAAGCCAAAGGCACCCAAGGCGAAAGCGAAGCGGGCGGTTACGACGGCTACGCGCCGCTCGTGGTCGAGGCGGTAAAAATGTTTCAAACCGGCAAAGTGCCCGTGCCCGCGCAAGAGACCATCGAGATGTTCGCCTTCATGGCCGCCGCCGATGAAAGCAAACGCCGAGGCGGCAAGCCGGTGACGATCAAGGAAATGATCGAGCAGGCGCGGCAGTAATAAATCAGCCCAACTTCAGAAAATTCCGCAGCAACGTCCGGCCATCCTCGGTGAGGATGCTCTCGGGATGAAACTGCACGCCCCAAATGGGATATTCTTTGTGGCGCAAACCCATCACTTCGCCGGCCTCCGTCTCGGCGGTGATTTCGAGGCAGTCCGGCACGGTGTCGCGCTTGACGACGAGTGAGTGGTAACGCGTGGCCACGAATGGATTAGGCATTCCCGCAAACAGAAATTTTTCGTCATGCGAAATGGGCGAGGTTTTGCCGTGCATGATTTGGTCGTTCACCACCACCTCCGCGCCGAACGAATGCCCGATGCACTGATGCCCGAGGCAAACGCCCAAAAGCGGCGTGCGCGGGCCGAAGGTTTTTATGATGTCGTTGGAGAGCCCCGCCTCGCGCGGCGTGCACGGCCCAGGCGAAATTAGAATGCGCTCCGGCTTCAACGCCTCGATTTGTTCCAGCGAGATTTCATCATTCCGATGCACCTCCATCGCCACCTTTTCCTCGCCCAGATACTGCACGAGGTTGTAAGTAAACGAATCGTAGTTGTCGATGACGAGCAGCATTGGTTTACTTTTTACCCTTCCGCTTGGGCTTGGGCATTTTGAATAACTCCAATTGCGGGGCGGCGAAGAGGTCGTAGTTTTTTAGGATGCGGATGATTTGGAGGAGGTCGCTTTTTTGGTAGTTGCGGTTGACCTCGATGTGGTCGATGAGGTCGGAGAGCATGGTGCGGAAGGCGATGACGGCGTCGATGCCTTTGGCGCGGAGGACGTCGATGCTCTGCTGGCGGGCCTCGCCGGCAGTTGGGAGGGCGGGGACGACGAGAATTTTTGTGAGTGGGCCGGGGCCGCCGAAGGCGTGGGTGGCGCGGGCGAAAGTTTCGGGGCCGGCGAAGCGGAACATCTCCGGCGCGTGGGCGAGCACGGCTTGGGTGAAGACTTCGGTGTGCCACGCTTTCACGACGACCACGGCGCGGGTGAGGTGCTTGAGGTCGGCGGCGGATTCGAGCACGAAGGGGACTTCGCTTTCATCGCCGGGGCCGCCGGGATTATGCACATAAAAATCAACTTCATCGTCCTCGCGCTTGGGCGCGATGTGTTTGCGCTGCTGCCGCACGAAGAAGCCGTGCAGCTCGAAGAATTCGCGGACGATGGTTTCGCTAACGGCCATTGGGTTAGTTGAGGGTTGAGGGTTGAGGGTTGAGGGATTGGCGGATGGCGGCGGGGGAAACTTTTTGGTGGGTGATAACTTGGCCGATTTTGTTTGCGAGGACGAAATTGATTTGGCCGGCGGTTACTTTTTTGTCGAGCTGCATGGCGGTGAAGAGGCGTTTGGTTTGGGCGGGAGTGAGCTTGACTTGAGTGGGGAGACCGGCGTTTTGAAAAAGAGCGGTGATGCGAGCGGTGTCTTTTTCGGGGAGGCCGGTTTGGGCTTGGGAAATTTTGGCGGCGGCGACTTGGCCGATGGTGATGGCTTCGCCGTGGAGGTATTTGCCGTACTTGGAAATGGCCTCGAGTCCGTGCCCGAGGGTGTGACCGAAGTTCAGTATAGCGCGTAGGCCGGTTTCTTTTTCGTCTTGGCCGACGACGTCCGCCTTGATTTGGCAGCAGCGCGCGATGACGGTCGCGAGGGTGGCGGGGTGTTGTTGCAGCAGCTTGGGCAAATCGCGCTCGAGGCGGGCGAAGAGTTTGGCGTCGTAAATGATGCCGTATTTGATGACCTCCGCAAGGCCGGCGCGGAACTCGCGCGCGGGCAAAGTGCGCAGCGTGTCGAGGTCGCACAGGACGAGTTTGGGTTGGTAAAATGCGCCAACCAAATTTTTCCCGGCCGGGAGGTTCACGCCCACTTTGCCACCGACGGAGCTATCCACCTGCGCGAGGAGTGTGGTGGGCACTTGCACGAAATCAATGCCGCGCAAATAGGTGGCGGCCACAAATCCAGCCATGTCTCCGACCACGCCGCCGCCCAACGCGACTACAAACGAGCCGCGCTCGATGCGGTGTTTGGCCAGTTGATCGTAACACGCCTGCACATTTTTCAGTGTCTTGGCCTGTTCGCCGGCGGGTTGGGAAATGAAAATCGTCTCGAAGCCAGCGGCTTTCAGCGAAGCCAGCGCGGGCTTGCGATACCGGCGAGCGACGGTGGCATCGGAAATGACTGCACAGCGTTGGCCGAGTTTTTGACGGGCGCAATGTTTTCCCAAGTCCGCGAGCAATCCCGCCCCGATGTGAATCGGGTACGATCGATTTGCCAGCGGTACCTTGACCGTGCGCATGGCGGGGTTAGGCGGTCGCCTGTTCGGCGACGTAAGGGGCGATGCCCTCCACGCGCAAGCGACGGGTTTCGCCGCCGAGTTCAAATTCGATTTCCTCACCGGCGGCGCTGCCGAGGATGGCCTGTCCCATCGGGGTGAGGTAGCTGATGAGGTTGTTATCCGGATCGCCATCCCACGCGCCAAGCAGCGCAAACTCTTCGCGGACTCCGCTGCCGAGATGGGTGACAGTAACGCGCGTGCCCACGTTCGCGGCGGCCGTGTCGGCCTCGGAGTAATTCATCCCGCGGGCGCGATCGAGGTCGCGCTCCCATTCGGCTTGCAGAGCGGTCAGCACTTTTTGCTGTTCCTTGGCGGCTTTGAATTCGTGGTTCTCGCGGAGGTCGCCGTGCTCGCGGGCGATTTCGATTTCCTTGGAGTTGGCCGGAATGCGCTTTTGCTTTAATTCTTCCAACTCCGCCGCGCGCCGTTCGAGGCTGGCCCATGACACCATCAACGTGCCTTCGCCTTCGGCTTTCTTCTCCGGCTTGTCCTTCTCGCTGCCGGTGATGAATTCCTGAATCTCCGGACGCGTCTTCACAATTTTTCCCAGCACCGAGCGTTTATCCATCCCCTCAAAACACGTGGAGAGTTGAATGGCGCGGGTGATGTCCTGCACCACTTCGAGTTCCGCCGATTCAGTGAGCGTCTCGATGAGGCCGGTGTCGGCCAGAATATAATCGCGCAGTTTGCATGCGCGCTTTTCGTCGCTGGTTTCGCGCTCGATGGCCGAGAGCATCGCGCCGAAGGCTTCCGTCGTCAGCAAATCTGCAAATTCCTCGGGCTGTTCCTTGGCCAACCACAGCAACAGCTCGGCCGCAGCGGCGTGGTGGTTGATGAGATGTTCCAGCTCTTCCTTGAAGGCGCCGGTTTGATCGTGCGCGGCGAGGATCCCCGCACACTCGCCCACCAATCGCGCGGGCACTTGATTGGCCATCACCAGCAGTGAGGTCGCCCATTCTTCGTTGTGCGCCTGGAATGAATCCAGCACGCGCCGTTGCCGCGCCGCCGGCACGGCGGTCACCACTTCTTTGACGGAAGGATTCGTCTCCCAAACCGTGGCCTCGGTGGGCGCGCCTTCGCCGATCTCCGCGCCCAGTGCCTTGGCAAGGTCATCACGCGCCATCACCGCTTCCAGCGCGAGCGGCGCTTGCGTTCTGGCGTGGCTTTTAATTTCTTCGTTCAACTTGCCGAGCGTGCCTTCCGCCATCGCGGCGGCATCGTCGAGGTCGCCGGCATTCTTGGAAATCTCCGCCGCCACCACCACCCGCGCTTTCAACCCGCGGGCGCTGGAAAAATCCTGTTGCAAGCGTTCCTGCAACGGAATTTCCTGAGATTGATATTCGATGGCCTCGGTCTTTTTGGTGGGCAGCTTGAAGTGGCCGTCCTTTTTCATTTCGCGCCGCGCGGTCTCCCACCATTTTTTGTAATCATCTTTATCAATCACCTCGGGCACGAGCGACTCCTGCACTTTATCAGAGGTGGCAAAAATCCCGTAGCTGTCGATGATGACCTTAATCACTTCTTGATGTTGCAGCGCGGCCATTTGTTTCAGGCCGGTCATATCCGTGGCTTTGCGCGCCTCGATGTGTTCCTTGGAAATGGGCGTGAGAATTTTGGGCGCGAAGGCGAGGTCGATGCTGTGGCCGGGGCGGTTGTTAAAATCCACCGCCATTTTGCCGAGCACAACGTCCACCGTTTTGATGCGACCGAAGCCCCAGCTCTTGTGCATACAAAAACCTTCGGTCGCCATTTGCACGAGGGTTTCCACATCGCCGGGGAGAATTTTGCCAGAGGCCGCCAGTTTTTCGAATTCTTCTTTCATAGGTTAGACAACGCGCCGCCCCACGATGTAGCGAAAGGACTCGCGTGACAGAGTGCGTGTGCGGATACTAGCGGCGTGCCAAGGCAAAATCCAAGAGAAATCGCCGCGCGCCTCCTGCGCGAGTGGGAGCGAGGCTCGGACACCGCCGACACCCTCCTAGCCGGCGCCCTGCCGCACTTGCCCCCGCGCGACCGCGGCTTGTGCCAGGAACTGGTGCTGGGTGTCCTCCGCCATCGCGCTGCGCTGGATTGGCTGATCGACCAAAAAACCAATGGCCGCCGCCAGCAAGCGCTCGCGCAAATCCTGTTGCGGCTCGGTTTATACCAGATTTTCTGGCTCGACCGCATCCCCGGCCACGCCGCCGTGAACGAAACGGTCAACCTCGCCCGCAAGCACGACCTCGGCCCGCAAGCGGGATTTCTCAACGCCGTGCTCCGAAATTGCCTCCGCGAAATGGACGACTGGCGCGCCCGCCTGGACGATCTCCGCCGCGAGCGCCCCGCCATCGGCCACTCCCATCCGCAGTGGCTCGTGCAACGCTGGCAGAATCGCTGGCCGGATTATGACAAACTGCTTGAGTGGAACAACACCCCCGCGCCCGTGTACGCCCGCCGCAATCCGCTGCGCGCCACCGCCGATGAGCTGGAGGCGCAATGGGAAAATGAGGGCGCGACCTTCGCGCCCGTGAAGCGCGATTGGCTCGGCTCGCACGAAATATATCACTTGCAAAGCGACGGCTCGCCCGCCGCGCTGGAAAGTTTTGCCGCAGGGAAATTTTATGTGCAAGACCCGAGCACGCTTGCATCCGTTTACGAACTCAACCCGCAATCGGGCGAAAACATTCTCGACCTCTGCGCCGCGCCCGGCGGCAAGTCCACCGCCATCGCCGAACGAATGAACAACGAAGGCAGCGTGCTCGCCATCGATTTGGACGAAGCCCGCCTCGGGCGCTTGCGCGAAAACATCGCGCGCCTCGGCCACACTTGCATTGAGCCCAAACCGTTGCACGCCATCGACCTCAAAAACGCCGGGCCCTTCGATCGCATTCTCGTCGATGCCCCCTGCTCCAACACCGGCGTGATGCGCCGCCGCGTGGACGTCCGCTGGCGGCTGCACGCGCGCGAGCTGGCCGTGCTCGCCCGCACGCAACTGGATTTACTCCAACGCGCCGCGCGGCTGTTGCCCGTAGACGGCACGCTCGTTTACAGCACCTGCAGTTTGGAGCACGAGGAAAACGAAGCGGTGGTGGAAAAGTTTCTGCAAAAGCGCAAAGATTTCGAACAGGAAATTGCCCGCACCATTACGCCGATGGCCGATGGCGTGGATGGGGCATTCGTCGCGTGCCTGCGCCGCGTGGAGTTGGGGGCTACTTCGCCGGAACCAGAAGCTTGCTAATCGGCGCGTGGTCATCCGTGAGCACCGGCGACTTCGCCGCGCTGAGTGGTGCCTTGGCCTGAATGCGCGCCAGCCGCGGCCCGAAATGCGCCGGCAACTTCGGCTGCGCACGCCGCAGCAAATCCAGCCGCGCGCGCAACGTCGCGCTCGTCAGCCCGCCGGTTTTCGACTTCACCCCCACCAACACAATGTTGCGCGAATCGGCGGCGGGAAAATGATACACGTGCGGAAACACCGTTTTCATCGTGCGATACATCGACCCCACAATGTCCGCGCGCCATTCGTTGTACGTGCCAATCACGTTGTACGCCAGCACCCCGTTGGCGGTGAGGTCCTCCGCCGCGAGTTGGAAAAATTCTTTCGTTGCCAAGTGATACGGAATGAACGAGCCGTAGGTATTCGACGAATACGCATCCATCATAATGGCCTCATATTTCCGGTTTTTATTGCGCCGCAAAAAACCCCGGCCATCGCTGATATGAATCGTGTGCGTTTTGGTTTCCTTCACGCCAAACCAATCCTTGGCCACCTTGGCCACGGCGGGGTCCAGCTCCACGGTGTCCACGTGCACGGTTGGAAAATAATGTTGAAACGCGCGCTGCGTGCTGCCGCCGCCCAGCCCCATCACCAGCACGCGCTTGGCTTTGGGATTCCAGAGGAGCGGCATTTGAAAATAATCGGTGTACTCAAAGTGCCCGAGCAACGGATTGGCAATCAGCAACCGCGTTTCCATCGAGCCATTGAAGCGCAGCATTCGATAGCCGCCTTTATCCTCCACCACGATTTGGTTGTGCGCCGATTGGCTGCGATGCCGCACCGCGCCTTCAGCCGATGCCGCATAAAGCAGCACCATTGCGAGCATCAATTTTCCTGTAAATCTTCCGGCCATAACCAATCGATGAGACAACATAACCCACCCAGCCCCAAAGTCAACCCACCCGTCAGCTGAAAAATCTGCGTGGTGGTAAACACATCAATCAACACGTACGCCGAAATAAACACGCCCGCGATGCTGCCCACCGTGCTGGCCGCGTACACCAACCCGCTGACTGTCCCCACGTGCTCCACTTGCCGCGCGGCCAGCCGCACCATAAAAGGCGAAATCATCGCGAGCACAAAACACGGAAACAAAAAAACCACCGCGCTGCCGATGGCCGGATCGAGCTTGCGCCACACCGCCGGAATTTCCAAAGGCGCCGCAGCATCGTTAGGCGGCGCCGGCAAATTATTGGCGGCGTTATTTGTGTTGCCCTCCAAAAAATCCGTTGATATTTCGGACAACAAATTTGTTTCTGTTATGAACAATTCCGTGCGGACCGCTTCGGGTTCAACGGATTTCTCGTGCCGATCCACAATGGCGTCCAACACGCTCGGCGCCATTTGCGGAATCAGCAAAATAAAAACCCCCGCCGGCGCCAGTAGCAGTGACAGGAAGCGCGCCTTTTTGAAACGGTCCGCCAAGTGCCCGCCCACGCCGTAGCCCAGCGCCAGCGCCAGCATCACCATTCCGATTTGGCTGGTCCACACGTAAAACGCCCCGCCAAACCACGGCTGCAAATAACGCGCGCCGACAATTTCCAGCACCATTACCGCGAAGCCCCCGAGCAGCACCAACGCGCCCAAGGCGAGAATGCGGCCGCGCGGAGTTGGGGCGTCGTCGTTCATTTTTATGGGAAAATCGCCACGGTTAGCCCCGTACATTCGCGCACGGTTGCCGCCATCGATTCCAGTTCCGCCGGTTCCAGCTTGGTGGCAAAGGCTTCCGGCGTGGGGCGTGCCACGGTGTACAAATGCACCTCGCGGACTTGGCCACCGCCCGCGGTGAGCTCGTTCAGCCGATCGCAGTACGCGTGCAATTCCGCCGCGCTCATGGGTTCGCCGTGGACTTTTAGAAAAAGACTCTGAATAATAATCGCGCGCGACTTCGCCGTCGCCAGCAAATTATCGAGGATGCGTTGGAACTTCACGTTAGTGCGATTGACGGCTTTGAAAAATTCCTCCGTGCCCGCATCGAGTTTGCCCCACACTTCGCCTTCGTGGGCGTCCATCAATTCCAAGCCGCGTTTTACATCGGCCTTGTCCAATCCGGCCGCGTCGGTGATGAGGACAATTTGCGTGGCGCCGAGCTCTTCGGCTTGTTTCACATCCACCACCGTTTGCACGCAATCGGCGAAGTTGTGAATCATCGTCGGCTCGCCGTCGCCGCTGAAGGCGATGTCTTTCACCTCGCGCGTGAGCCACGGCACTTCGTCAAACTTGGGCTCCTTCGCCAAGCCGCCGTCTTTGGCAAAACCAATCATCGCGGTCAGTTCATCCTTCATTTGGCGAAGATCCACTTCCGTGACCGCGCCGGGGATGCGGCGGTCCACCTCGCAATAGATACAATCGAAATTGCAGACCTTGTCAGGGTTCAAATTCACACCGATGGAAAGCCCCTTACTCCGGCGCGAGATAACGGGGTAGACAAAAGTAAAATCCGAAAAATGCCGCGTGTGATCCTGCACCGCCGCCCAGCTTGATTTGATTTCCATGGCACCCTCGCCCATGCGCGATACTGTACGCCGACTGCTGCCCCGTGCCAACGCCCAAGCGCGT
>LWDU01000411.1_pt1 | contig 10739 bp, 7 predicted proteins | sample 727161 | NCBI WGS metagenome assembly LWDU01 (sample SAMN04566230, study PRJNA314399) | hydrothermal vent metagenome | isolation source: deep sea hydrothermal plume seawater | place: Mexico: Gulf of California, Guaymas Basin | collected 2004-07-11 | reverse complement strand
AAGGTGGCGATAAAGAATACTGTTCCGGCGCCAAACCCGCCATGGGCCACGGCGTAGTAGAACTCACGGCCGAGAATCGCCGGTGGATATATCGCCGCCACCAGAACCGAACCGCTTAGGGCTGACAACGCCAGAGCGATTCCCAGTGCAACATATTTGAGTCGCCGATCGAAACGCCTCTGGCCAATCCTAAATCCTAGCCGGTTCAGCCAGATCCCCAAATTGGTGTTCAACTCGTAAACGAGGGTTGCCGGGCATAGCCAGCCACAGAAAAAACGTCCCAGCACGATCGTGACAAGCACCGGAACCAGTGCAGTGAGCAGAAACGGGCTGTAAACGGTCAGTCCGGCAGCCCCCTGGCCGGCTACTGCCAGGGGATCAGTAAGCCTGACCCCGAACAGCGTCCCGGACCAGGTGGTGCCCTTTATGGCATCAAGGTCCTCGGCAGGATCATCGACAAACGGTGCTGTGAGAGTCTCCATGACGTCATAAAGCCGACGCTCACCTGGAGCGAGCAAATCATAGGCGTGCGCGGCGACGTAGGACTGGTAGACATGAGCGATCGGCAACAACACGAGCAACGCCAATACCAAGCTGAGAACCAACCAACGCAGCTTGTTCAGATGCCGCTGGATAAAAGCAAAATTATTGCGGAGCTCAGCCATAGGGCCTCATTTGACTCATCCACGATCGGGGACGACACGGATCGCCTGGGGCATCTGTATGCAGGAGCGTTCACACAGGCCGCAGCCGACACAAGCGTCCAGAACTTCCGGCTGCTCCAGCATCCCTACGCGGAGAGCCAGGTCGGGCAACGGGCAGGCGCGGTAACACACGCCGCAGGTCTTGCCCTGGTAGGACAGGCAGAGGCGTTTGTCGACCTGGGCACGCCCCATCCGCACGTGTTCAGTGATCGCCTTGGCCGTGCGTGGGATTGATGTGATCGCACCACTAGGACAGACATCTCCACATTTCATGCACAAAATACAGGCCTTTTCCCTCGGCACTATGTAGGGCGTATCCAGTGATGACAGACCGTTTTCAAGCCCGAAGTACTTGATACAACGGTTGGGGCAGGCCTCTCCACACTGGCCACAGTGAATACAACGACTGAGAAACTCCGGCTCTGGCAAAGCGCCTGGGGGACGAAGATATCGCAGGCCCACCTGCTGGGCTGTGGCCGCCCGAGCCGAACTCGTGCGCAATGCACTCACAACGCCCAAGATCAGACCCCGGATAAAGGCTCTTCGTCGCATTGCCGGTAAATTCCCCATCTGGTCACGCTTGCGGCACACTCACGACTAGCCGCGCTCGCGAGCACCATCGGATTAATCGGTTAGGTTCCTTAAATCTTTTCTATTCGGGCTGCAGATTTCTTGAAGTCTACCTGTCCCGACACCGGGTCCCAGACGCGACTGGTGACCCGATTCGCCAGCCACTTGTTTTTCTTCGGATCAGCACTGTCAGCCACCGACAGGTTCCAGGGCCCAAACATGTAACCGCGCGGCACATTGTTTCGCGCCGGTTTGACGAGACTGTTTGTGCCGACTTGTGCCCGCGCTTCGAGCGACCCTCGCAGTGTAATCACCCGCACCTTGTCGCCATCCTTGATACCGAGATCCTTAGCATCGTCCGGGTGCATCTCAACATACATCTCCGGCACCAAGCGGCGCGTGGTCGGACTGCGAACTGTTTTCGCCGTATGGAAATGCTCATACACAACGCCCAACCCGAACCAGTAGGGATACTTGTCCTGGGGCACATCCTTCCAGTGCCTGCCGCGGAATTGCTCGTCTGGGAAGTCCGGCGTCAGACCCCTGTCACGTGCCAGCTTGAGCAGATCGAGGTGATCGATTGTGTACAAATCCTTCTTGACACCAAATTCCATCAACTTGCGGGTCCACTTCTCCCGATCCGTATAGTCCTGCTGGCAAAGTTTCATATGCACCTTCCCATCATTGGTGCGGAAGTAACCGTAGGGCCTGGTTTTCCACTGGCCTTCCTGGAGCATGTAGCGCCGCTTGGTGCCACCGTTCTTGGCGATCTCGTAAGTCGGTGCGGGCCACTGGATGCCGCGCAATTGCCGCAACTGCTCGTAAGGTGAGATCCCATCGACCTTTTCGCGCTCCAGGATGCCAGTCAAGTCGGTATCCGTTCCCGCCGAGGCACGAATCACGTCGCGGAAGACCTCTTCGGTATCGATGAAACCATTCTTGTCTTTCTTCCAGGGAAAAATTGCATCACCGTCCATCCCCAACAAGTGGGCAATTTCCTTTCCCTTATCAATCACCATGTCCAGGTCCGGCAAACATCCAGCGGGCGGTAAGGCGGCCTGATCACAGATATTAATTCGTCGCTCGGAACTGATGTAGGTGCCCATCACCTCACCCCAGGTCGCTGCCGGAAAGATCACATCGGCGTAGAGATTGTTCGGCGCGTGGCGGTAGATCTCCTGCACCACGTTAAAGGTCTTGTTCAAAGCCGGGCGGACAAGATTCTCCTGATCTGGCAAATCGATATGGGTGGCGTAGACCAAGAACATAGCCTTTACCTCGCCCTTCAACGCCCGCTCCATCATGCCCACAGCGTAACCTGGATTCTTGGAGTTCATGGCGTTGATCAGGTTGCGCTCCGGCACGCGCCAGTGTTTGGCCATATGGATACGGTGGATGTCATTTTTCAACGGCATGTTGAATGGCAACCGCCCGGTCAGGCCACCGGCGAAGCGCTCACCCATGGCATTGGGCTGGCCGGTCATGGAGAAAGGCCCACAACCAGGCTTAGCTAGATTACCGGTCAAAGTCAACAGGTTGATGATGGAGATAACATTGTGCTGACCGTGGATATGCTGGTTGTAGCCAATTCCCCACATGATGATAACGCCGCCGTAACCACCTTCGACACCAGCACCCGAACTAGCTTGTTCGCCCTTGCTGCGTGCCAAACGCTTACGAGTCGCATCGGCGAACATACCGGCTACCTTACGAATCAGTTGCGGTGAAACATCGTGGTTCGGCCCACCCATGCGGTCCTGTACCTGCTCTGGGCTGTAATTGGCCAACACACCCTCGGTGTACTCCTCCCAACCCGAGGTGTGTTGCTTAAGAAAATTCCAGTCGATAACGTCAGAATGCTCCTTTAACAACACGTGGGCGAGTGAATTCAAAAAGCTGATATCCCCATTGAGAATCGGTACGTGTACGGAGTTCTCGGGTTGAATATCCTCATATCCCATCTGCGTACCTGTCCTGCGCGGATCGGCAACCACTGTCGGAATTCCAGTTTTTTTCTTGTGATCAGCTACGCGCCAGAAAATGATGGGATGTGACTCACGGGCATTGTGGCCAAAGTGCATGAGCATGTCGCACAATTCAATATCGTCGTACGCCAATGGCGGCGTATCAGAGCCAAGCGTAGCAAAATAGCCGGTCACGGCCGAGGTCATGCACATGCGGGCATTCGCCTCGATGGTATTCGAGCCCAGCACACCCTTCATAAAAAGGTTTTCCAGGTACTGACCTTCCATAGTGAGCTGACCGGAGCCGTACAGTGCAATCGAATTGCCGCCGTATTTCTTGGCGAAGTGTACGATCTTGTACGCCACCATTTCTGAAGCCTGGTGGTAAGGAACGCGCACAAAGTGTTCTTCATCAAAGGAACCCTTGCTCTTCGTGATAAATCCTAGATCTCCATGCCCGGGCTTGCGCCACTCGGCCCACACATCCTTGCGTACGTAGGAATCCCCTTCCATACGATCGACATATATGGGCTCGGCTGCCGTCAAACCCTTGATGCACTGCAACCCATAGTTGGTCGGGTGGTCCTTATCAGGACGCATCGAGACGATCTTGCCATTCTCCGTCTGAATAATAGTGCCGCAACCGACACCGCAGTACGGACACTGCGACAACGCCGTTCCGCGCACGACACCAGTCGATGCTTCGGCCGCCTCGAGTTCCGGGTTATGACCCACAAAGAGGCTTGCTCCAGCAGCAGATCCTGTGATGAAAGCACTGGACTTGAGAAAGTCCCGTCGCGACAGCTTGTTCTTGATGCGCTTCATGTCTGCTTCTCCTTCATCGCGCCGCCAGGGTGCGTATATAAACAACAATGTCGTCGATCTCACGATCGGTCAGATTGGCCAGTCCGTCTGCGCCCTGGAAACCGCGCATACGAGTATTGCTTCTGCCCTCCTTGATGGTGGTACGGATAAACCCGTCCGACACCTTCTCCAGAAACCCACGCTGACCAATCGCTGTGCCGGTGCCCCCGGCTAGATAGCCATCCCCCTTGACTCCGTGACAGGTGGCACAAATCTGCTCGAACCAGAATTGACCCAGTCGGGGGTCGCCATACGCGTTGGGTTGGCTGTCTACCTCGTTAGATCGATTGGGCAGAATTTCAAACGAGCGAAGGTAGGCCACGATCTCTTTTAGCTGTTTACGCCCAAGATGGGCAAATGGCGGCATACCTGTTCCAAAACGCCCATCGCGTATCGTGCCCATAAAGAACTTGTCCGTGGCAAGACTGAGTAATTCCGGGTTGGTCAGCGAGGGTGCAAAACCGGCTTTGCCAATAGCATCGGCCTGGTGACAGAAAATGCAGTTTGCCTGATATAACGCCTGACCCTGTTGCACCACTGCCGAATATGTCGACTTGTCTGAATCTGCGGAACTGACGGTGTTGGTGATCAACGCGATCAGCAGCAGCACAATACCTGTACAGCGCTGACTTTTCCTGTTCATTATCAGACTCCTTTCTCTTTGTGCGCCGTCTATCAAATAACGCTATTTGGGCCCATAGGCCCTGACGTCAGACACCAACAATCAGTGTGCTGTACCAAATACACATACTGATTCTTGGCATTCATTTGATCATTGCCACATAACCCGTGTGTATGAGTAAACTCAATGCATCGTAGTTGAACTATTGAGGCACGTTGTTGACCTGAATCGGGTTGATTGATCATCGCAAACAGAAAGGGCAACCCAAATCGGCGTTGCCCTTATGCTGGGCGGAGGGAAACGTTTGTTGCCCAGCCAACACTATTTCTACACTACTAGCTCGATACTCGTCTTGACTTATATCAAGCAATCCCCGAATTACTTTGTTGGGTGCGAGAACGGTCCAACAATAGGGCCGGTGCCGGCGACTGTGGTACGGCGCAGCACGCGGCGATGTTTTTCCATATCGTAGGCCATTGCTCGGTGCAGTAGGCAGCGGTTGTCCCACATCACAAGATCGCCCACCCGCCAGCGGTGACGGTGACAGAACTCGACTTTGGCGACGTGCTCGACCAGTTCGCGATGCAACGCCTGGCCCTCCTCCAATGTCATGCCGCCGATCTCATTACCTGCATTGGCAGTGATAAAGAGTGACCGACGATTGTCTCTATCGGGGTGCACCCGTACCACTGGGTGTGTCACGGGCGGCACCATAGACCGCTCCTTGACCGGCACCGGTGGCAACTCAGGATACAACCTTCTGCCGAACTCGTAATAATGCACCATGTACAGCGGTTTAAGGCGTGCCTTCATGGACGTGGGCAAGGCATCGTAGGCCTTGAACATGTTAGAGAACTCTGTCTCGCCACCTCCCGTCCCATCCGGCAACACCTCAATGCCGTACATGATCGAGGCAAGCGAAGGAATCGATCGGTATGAGCTATCGGTATGAAATCTCGCGTTGACCTTCTGATAGATTGCCCGATGATCGTTAATGTCGAAGTGTTTTCCCTCCGGGGATACGTTGGCAACGTTGTAGATCTCAATTGCACTCTTCGTCTTGTCTGCTTCCGGAAACGCCTCCAACGCTCCGAACTGTCTGGAAAACGCTACTTGCTCTTCGTCCGATAGATTCTGGTCGCGGAAGACCAACAGGTGATGATCGAAAAATGCTTGTTGAATCACCTCTAGGGTTCCCGCATCGAATGGCTGGGAAACATCCAACCCAATGACTTCTGCGCCAAGGGCTGTGCGAAGCGCCTTCACCATGAAACTCAGCTCGAATTCCTCACGTCTGACAATGTCGGCAGGGGACATTAGGAATCAGTTCCGTGGAGGCGTCCGTTGTTTATCATGCCACTTGCTGTCAAGCCCTGAAATGCTCCGCATCGGTTCCGTCCATCAGGGCACCAAGCAGTCGATCAGTCGCTTGTCGATGGTTGAAGCGGGCGACATCATCGAGATCGGTTTGGGGCGGAGGATCGGCCGCGAAGTGGCCATAGTCATCTACCCCTCGAACCAAAACAGCACCGTCTATCTTAACTTTGGTCTGACGCACGTGCGGCGCGATGTAGCGAATGACAAACCCAATCCGGCGATCGTCGGTCTGGTTCGGGTCGGATGCATGCGCCAAGCGCCCATGATGGAGTGACATCTCACCTGGCTGCAGCGGTGTGTCGATAGTTGGTTGAATTTGAGGAAATGACACAAGCTCCTGGCCACGTGAAAGCAGGTTGTGTTCATGAAAGGTATCGTAGTGGGGCAGTTGTTCCCATAAATGACTGCCTGGCAACATTCTCATCGCACCACTATCCATCGAGGTATCCGAAAGGGCAACCCATGCGCTGACGATATCAGTTGGCTCCAATCCCCAATAAGTCGAATCCTGGTGCCATGAGACAAAGCTAGGCTCTCTTGGCTCTTTGATAAAGAAATTTGTGGTCCAGCACAATAAATTTGGACCCAAGACATCCTCAACCGCATCGAGAATCTTCTTACGCCGGATCAACTCGTTGGCCCAGGTAAATAGCAGATGCACGTTGTGGCGTAGATCACTTCCTATCAGTTCACCCGTTGAAGTTTCAAATATTTCGAGGCAGTTGCGATAACGCTGTGCCTCTTCTGGGCTGATTACTTGAATTGGCGACAAGAAACCATCTCGTTCAAAACTTGCGATCTGGTCCTCAGTCAAGAGGTGAGGCATCGAATTTCCTTTCCGTCTGAACTGTTATGTGCAAGAGATATTCTTACTATGCGGTCACTTTATTGTTCATTCCTTGATCTAAATCAGGATTTTCGAGACTTCAATACTCGCGCCCTACCCTTATTTCACTCGTGATAGAGTCAGATGGAGGAGGATTGACATCAACCAATGAGAACGCCGCCAAAATTTAGCCTCTCCTGCCGAGATTGTTCTCTTGCAGAACTTTGCCTGCCGCGTGCTCTCGATACAGAAGAACTTGAACAACTCGAATCGAAGGTCAAGCAACACCCCGTGTTGGCTCGCGGTGCATTGCTCTACAACTTACGTGAGCCATTCCATTCTCTATACGTGGTCAAGTCAGGCACGCTGAAGACAGTGATTAACACCGCGAGCGGCGAAGAACAGATTACAGGATTTTTCATGCCCGGAGAAATCGTTGGTTTCGACGGTCTCGACACGGGACACACCTGCTCCGCTGTCGCCATTGAGCGCACGACGGTATGTGGTTTGCCCCTCGCAGCGATGGACGATCTGACGGGTGCTATCCCGAGTTTACGTCGGGAAATTTTTCGTTTGATGTCTCGCGAGATCACGACCGATCAATCGATGCTTCTGACACTGGCACGCCGTACTTCCGAGGAGCGTATCGCCACATTTCTAATGAATTTATCAGAGCGGTTTCGGAAACGCGGTTTTTCTGCTGTCCAGTTCCCATTGGCGATGGCGCGTCAAGACATCGGAAACTATCTTGGAATGGCGGCAGAGACGGTCAGTCGTGTACTGACAAACCTGAGTGATGCCAATCTCATCAGTGTGCACGGGCGAGTCCTTACTGTGCTTAACCCGACCTCACTCGCGCTTCGAGTGGGACAGTAGAATCAAAGCGTAGCCGATACATTAGGTCAAACGGGAGTGAGAAACAGCGGTAGCTTCGTTCCTGTATCGATCGAACACCATGCAGATTGCCCTTACTAGGAACCGTCCAAGGGGCGTGACCTCGATAATGAAATCAGGCGACAAGGTTAAGAGCCCGTCATTGGCGAATGGAATGAGTTTACTCAACTCGTGAGGGAAGTAATCCACCGGTTCTGTAACAGCCCTATATGATTCGAGCACTAAACCCAGGTCAACTCGTCCGAAACACATCAGTTGCTCAATCACTCGGCGGCGAATAAGGTCGTCATCAGACAGGGAGATACCACGAGTGATCGGTAATCGTTGGTGGGTGATTTCCCCTAAGTACTTGGTTAGGTCGTGTGAGTTCTGGCTGTAGCAGCGAGCCAATTTGCTGATAGCGCTGGTACCGAAACCGATCAAATCACAGTCGGGACGGGTCGCGTACCCTTGAAAATTCCGACATAAGGAACCATTTCTCTGCGCCCGCGCCAGCGGATCTTCTGGCAACACAAAGTGGTCAAGGCCAACATGAACATAGCCCGCCTCCGCCAAGATTCGAAGGGCCAGTTCGAATATCTTCAGCCGTTCCTTAGCACTCGGCAAATCGGTGGCCAAGATTCGTTGCTGTGGCGTAAACCGGTGAGGTAGGTGTGCGTAAGGGAAAATCGCGAACCGATTTGGGCGCAGAAAAAGCAACCGACTCAATGTTCGGGCAAAACTATGTGAAGTTTGGAACGGTAACCCAATGATAAGATCGACACAGACCGATTGAAAACCAACGTCACGGGCGTGGTTGATTACTTCAATCGTTTCGGGTGGAGACTGAGTTCGGTGAATTGCCTGCTGTACTTTAGTATCAAGGTCCTGCACGCCAACACTGATCCGGTCGAAACCAACATCATGTAGCTGCTTGAGACTGTCTCGCGAAACGGTCCGCGGATCGATTTCTATCGACCACTCACGGTCGTCATCAAGCGGAAGTCGTGTGTGCCGTTGGATGTGATCGACTAACTGACGGATTTGTTCTGGTTGAAAAAACGTTGGTGTCCCTCCACCCAGATGGAGTTGAATCACCCTCCGGTCCGTGTCGAGTTTGGCACATAATATTTCGATCTCACGCTTCAACCAATCGAGGTAGCCCAGGGCTTTTGTTTCATCCCGCGTAACAATCTTATTGCAGGCACAGAAGAAACAGAGATGCCGGCAAAACGGGAGATGGATATAGAACGAGAGGGGTCGAGGAATCAATGATTCATTGCTGTTGTGTAGATGTTTCTCAAACGCATCCGGATCAAAGTGCTCACTAAACTCTGTTGCCGTGGGATAGGAGGTGTATCTAGGGCCGGCGCCATCATATCGGCGAAACAATTTCTCCTTAGAAACTAGATCGATCATAGAAAGTGTTCCGGGCCGAGTCCGCCGGGACGTGACCTGTGTTACCTCACCATTCGGTGGCTGGACTGCATTGGTCTAAGGTTGGCGAGACTGACCTGATCAAGAAACTTATCGATCTGGAGACATAGTCCTCCCCAAAGTTGATTCGACACTGCCGCGTGAGTGTTGTTGAGCGGGGTTTGCGTTACACCCACCGAGGAAGGGTCGGGATTTTCTACTGCTCTAATTACGTCAGCCACAGAAATTTGCTCTAAGTGAGTGGTTAGGTAATACCCTCCTCTTGGCCCCCGGAGGCCTTTGATCCAGCATTGGTTTCGCAAGTATCGGAGTATCGGTTCGACAGTGTGCGACGCGATACCCAGCCGCGCCGCGATATCGACGATATTCATTGGGCGTTTGGCTGAGGCTGATTCGAGGACCAGCAAAGCAGCGATCGCGTTCTTGCTTCGGTTACTAATTACCATAGCTGTCAACCAGTCTTGATCCGCAGTTGCTTTCGCTGAGTTACAGCATAGCGAAAGCCGGACGATGCCAGTCCACTTGCATATAACTGTACGGCTAATCCAAAACCTCGACCTTGATTTAGATCAAGAGTGCTTTTGGCCCCGCACAGCAGCGTTCATGATTTTCAGAAAGCTCTCCGTATCACAGGGCCGATACGTCTGCAGCGTCAAGCGTCATTGCTGTTGACATGTCGCTCATCAGGAGCGCTTTTCTATCTAGGGTAATGTCCCAGCCGGTAGTTCGTAACTCTTGCATCCTTTTATATTCTGAATGTAAACAGTAGATGTCTTCCACCAAGTCAAGAAATTCACTGTGTTGGTGGGGTGTTTGTTGGAAGCAATTTGCCTACACACTGCTGCATCTGATGATGCGTAGTAGGCCCATGATTTGTCGACCTCTGGCTGATGAACTACGAACCATTTTTCGTTTCCCATAGGATTCGATTTCGTGCTTCCACCGGACCAGATGGGCTCGGAATGTCCCGTTACTTGATCTGAATCAAGTTTGTATCTTGGAAAAAACGTTACTTAACGGCTTCGCATCCAGCGGAGTTAGACATGGGAGAGAGCACAGCCAGGCATGACCGGGTCCAGCGCTTTGTTATCCAGCCGATTGGGTCAGTTCGGTCCGGCTCTAGGCTGTACGGGGGAGGTCTTCCTCTTGTTGTAGGTGGGTGCTGTGCTGCGGTGCTCAGTTACCTGGGTCTTTGGCCCATCGGGGTCTGGATGCTGGGGGCCATGGCGGTACTTGGAGTGGGGTTATGGGTGGTTCAAGTTCGCAATGGCTGGCGCCAGGTCATCTCGATCTGCAGCGACCAGGTGATTGTCGAGACCGGCCAGCGTCCCCAACACCAGCGCGAGGTGTTCAGGCGAGGTTGGGTGCGGCTCGAGTGGCGGCATCCCGATAGTCGGAATTACGTCAGCAGGCTGTTTTTGCGTTCGCACGGCCGGGCAATCGAGATCGGTTCGTGTCTCACCGTAACGGAACGTGATTTGCTGGCTCTACAGCTGTTGTTG
>LWDU01000410.1_pt1 | contig 10740 bp, 3 predicted proteins | sample 727161 | NCBI WGS metagenome assembly LWDU01 (sample SAMN04566230, study PRJNA314399) | hydrothermal vent metagenome | isolation source: deep sea hydrothermal plume seawater | place: Mexico: Gulf of California, Guaymas Basin | collected 2004-07-11 | reverse complement strand
AGCCAACGACGAGGTGACAGAAGAACTGCTAGTGAAACTTCGTGAAGCCGAGGTCACATCATTCGAGACCATCTATACCAATGATCTTGATCGTGGACCGTATATCTCAGACACCCTTCGGTCTGATCCGACTAACACCGTGCTGGAAGCCCAGGTCGAGATTTATCGCATGATGCGCCCCGGTGAGCCGCCGACCAAAGATGCAGCTGAACAACTGTTCCGCAACCTATTCTTCAACATCGATCGCTACGACCTGTCCGCAGTAGGTCGAATGAAACTAAACCGACGATTGGGCCGCCCAACTGATGAAGGCCCTGGGATTCTCAGCCAGCAAGATATTGTTGATGTGATGCGTACCCTGGTCGAACTGAAGAACGGGAACGGCGAGACAGATGATATTGATAACCTGGGTAATCGACGGGTTCGATCAGTGGGTGAACTGGTCGAGAATCAGTTCCGAATTGGTCTGGTGCGAGTTGAGAGGGCAGTCAAGGAACGCCTTTCTATGGCCGAATCCGAGAACCTGACACCACAGGATCTAATCAACGCCAAGCCGGTATCAGCGGTAATCAAGGAGTTTTTTGGGTCGAGTCAGTTGTCACAATTTATGGACCAGACCAATCCGCTTTCAGAAGTCACACACAAACGACGTGTTTCAGCGCTTGGACCGGGCGGATTAACCCGCGAGCGTGCCGGGTTTGAGGTGCGAGATGTGCATCCGACCCACTATGGCCGAGTTTGCCCGATCGAGACACCAGAAGGGCCCAATATCGGGCTGATTAACTCTTTGGCTATTTTTGCGCGTACCAACGAGTACGGTTTTCTTGAGACTCCGTATCGTAAAGTGGTTGATCGGAAATTGACTGATGAAGTGATGTACCTGTCGGCGATTGAAGAAGGTAAATATGTGATTGCCCAGGCAAATGCGCGGCTCAACAACAAGAGAGAACTTGCTGACGATTTGATTTCATGTCGGCATGAGAATGAATTTACGCTTTCGAGCTCTGAGAGCGTCCAGTTCATAGATATTGCTCCCTCGCAGATTGTTTCTGTCGCGGCAGCTCTCATCCCATTTCTGGAACATGATGATGCGAACCGGGCATTGATGGGCTCTAACATGCAGCGCCAGGCTGTGCCGACGATACAAAGCGAAAAACCCCTGGTAGGCACAGGTATCGAGCGCAAAGTCGCTTCTGATTCCGGCGTTGTGGTCATTGCCAAACGGGGTGGGGTCGTGAATGTGGTCGATGCCTCGCGCATTGTTGTAAAGGTTAACGATAAAGAAGTCGACTCAGGCGATGCCGGTGTAGATATCTACAACCTTGTAAAGTACACCCGCTCCAACCAGAACACGACGATCAATCAGCGCCCGCTGGCGTTGGTCGGCGACAAGATTCAAAAAGGTGATGTGCTCGCGGACGGGCCATCGACGGACTTGGGCGAACTGGCCTTGGGGCGTAATATTCTTGTCGCTTTTATGCCTTGGAACGGCTACAACTTTGAGGATTCGATCCTCATTTCTGAGCGATTGGTCCAGGATGATGTGTATACCTCTATACATATAGAGGAACTCAACTGTATTGCCCGTGATACCAAACTTGGATCGGATGACGTGTCCCGGGATATTCCGAATGTGAGTGAATCGGCCTTGTCCCGTCTTGATGAGTCCGGCATTGTCTACATTGGTGCTGAGGTCAACCCGGGGGATATCCTCGTAGGAAAGGTTACCCCGAAAGGTGAAACCCAACTTACGCCAGAGGAAAAGCTGCTGCGAGCGATTTTTGGCGAGAAAGCGTCCGACGTAAAGGACACATCTTTGCGCATGCCTTCGGGAACGTCTGGAACGGTCATCGATGTTCAGGTCTTTACCCGGGATGGCGTTGAGAAAGACCCCCGCGCCTTATCAATAGAAGCCGATGAACTTGATGGTATCAAGAAGGATCTGAAGGATCAGTTCAGCATCGTCGAAGACGACACCTTCGATCGGATAGAGCGCTTACTGTCCGGCAAGGTCGCCGAAGGCGGACCTGGCGAGCTGGAAGCGGGCGAGAAAGTAACCCGCGGTTACCTTCAGACTATGCCTCGTGACAAGTGGTTTGAAGTTCGCTTGCGTGACGAAGAAACTAATACCACGCTGGAGCAGATTCGTCGCCAGTTAGCGGTTCAGTCAAAGAGATTCGATGACCTGTATGACGAAAAGCGCGGAAAACTTGAGGCAGGTGATGATTTGCCGCCAGGCGTGCTGAAGATGGTCAAGGTATTTGTTGCGGTCAAACGGCGTTTGCAGCCAGGCGACAAGATGGCTGGCCGTCACGGCAACAAGGGAGTGATCTCTAAGATTGTTCCTATCGAGGATATGCCTTATATGGAAGACGGCACTACCGTCGATATTGTTCTTAACCCTCTTGGTGTGCCATCGCGAATGAACGTTGGCCAGGTGCTGGAGTGCCACCTGGGTTGGGCAGCCAGTCATCTGGGACGCCAGATCGGCCAGATGCTTGATGCCAAGGCAAGTTCCGACAAGCTACGCCAGAAACTGGGCAAGATATACGGCACGGGCCATACCCACGAGGATCTCAGCGATCTTTCCGATCCAGAGATTATGGAACTGGCTGGCAACTTGCGAGGCGGAGTCCCGATTGCTACCCCAGTGTTTGATGGCGCTAGTGAAAAGGACATCAAAAAATGGCTGGAAATTGCCGGGTTGCCCGCAAGCGGTCAAGCGACCCTGGTGGATGGCCGTACCGGCGAAGTCTTTGATCGGGAGGTGACTGTAGGCTACATGTATATGCTTAAGCTTAATCACCTGGTCGATGACAAGATGCATGCGCGCTCGACTGGTCCGTATAGCCTGATCACTCAGCAGCCACTCGGTGGTAAAGCGCAGTTTGGAGGCCAGCGTTTTGGCGAGATGGAAGTCTGGGCGCTCGAGGCTTACGGCGCAGCCCACACGCTGCAGGAAATGTTAACGGTTAAATCGGATGATGTCGGGGGTAGAACCAAGATGTACGAGAATCTTGTGAGAGGTGATCACAGGATGGAACCTTCGGTACCCGAATCATTTAACGTTTTGGAAAAGGAAATCAGGGCCCTGGGTCTCAACATAGAACGACGACAAGATAAGTAGTCGAACCTATAGCGACCCCGTTCAAAGTAATCGATCCAGACACCCCGAGGAAAGTAATGAAAGATCTTTTCAGCCAGTTCACAAGACACGACTCCACAGACGAGGAGTTCGACAATATCCGGATTGGTCTGGCATCGCCAGATAAGATCCGCTCGTGGTCATGGGGCGAAGTGAAGAAGCCCGAAACCATTAATTACCGGACTTTCAAGCCGGAGCGCGACGGCCTGTTCTGCGCTAAGTTGTTTGGGCCGATGAGCGATTACGAATGTTTGTGCGGTAAATACAAGCGCCTCAAGCACCGAGGCGTTGTCTGCGAAAAATGTGGTGTAGAGGTGACCCTTTCCACGGTTCGTCGCGAGCGTATGGGCCATATCGAACTGGCCAGCCCAGTAGCACACATCTGGTTTTTGAAGTCTCTGCCATCACGGCTGGGTGTGCTTTTAGATATGACGGTACGGGAAATCGAGCGGATTCTCTACTTCGAGGCTTATGTCATTACCGACAGTGGACTCACTGATCTTGAAGAAGGCTCGCTGCTGACAGAAGAACAATACTACGAGGCCATCGAGATGTACGGCGCCGATTTCGACGCCGGGATGGGTGCAGAAGCAGTCAAAGAGCTGCTTAAATCCATGGAGCTAAAGTCTCTGTCGCCACAGTTGCGCGAAGAACTCGCCGAATCTTCATCTGAGACTAAGACCAAAAAATTGACCAAGCGATTGAGAGTCGTCGAGGCGTTCCTGCACTCCGGGAACAAGCCGGAATGGATGATCATGGAGGCTTTGCCCGTACTACCGCCGGATTTACGTCCGTTGGTGCCTTTGGACGGCGGGCGTTTTGCAACGTCAGATCTCAATGACTTGTATCGCAGAGTAATCAATCGTAACAATCGCTTGCGACGACTACTCGATCTTAATGCGCCAGACATTATCGTGCGCAATGAAAAACGCATGTTGCAAGAATCGGTCGATGCCCTGCTGGATAACGGTCGCCGCGGTAAGGCGGTCACCGGCCCTAATCGACGCCAGTTGAAGTCTTTAGCCGATATGATTAAAGGTAAGCAGGGGCGCTTTCGTCAAAACCTGTTGGGTAAGCGAGTTGATTACTCTGGCCGCTCGGTGATCGTAGTTGGACCCACGCTTAAATTACACCAGTGTGGTTTACCGAAGAAGATGGCGCTGGAGTTGTTTCGGCCGTTCATCTACAGCAAGCTCGAACTGCATGGCTTGGCAACCACTATCAAGCAGGCAAAGAAGTTGGTGGAATCCGAGGAGCCGGAGGTCTGGGACATTCTTGAAGATGTGATTCGCGAACATCCTGTGCTGCTTAATCGGGCGCCGACGTTGCACCGCCTGGGTATCCAGGCTTTTGAGCCGGTGTTGGTCGAGGGCAAGGCCATCCAGCTACATCCGCTGGTGTGCACTCCATATAACGCCGACTTTGACGGTGATCAGATGGCGGTACATGTTCCGCTTTCTATTGAGGCGCAGATCGAGGCTCGGACCTTGATGATGTCTTCTAACAATGTCCTTTCGCCTTCGAACGGCGAGCCAATTATTGTCCCGTCCCAGGATATAGTGCTGGGCCTGTATTACATGACCCGCGAGATGGTGAACGCGCGTGGTGAGGGCAAGATATTTGCAGATATTGCTGAGGTTCGCAGGGCTCTGGACAGCGGGGTGCTGTCACTGCATGCCAAGATCAAGACGCGTGTCCGGCAAGTGCTTGCCGATGACGAAGGTCAGATGAGCGAAACCTTGACTTTAATAGAGACCACCACGGGTCGAGCTTTACTATCGGAGATCCTCCCGGATGGATTACCGTTTGAGCTGGTCAACCAGTCAATGAAAAAGCGTGCGATATCCAATGTTATCAACGAGTGTTATCGTCGGGTAGGGCTCAAGGATACCGTGATCTTCTGTGACCGTTTGATGTATACCGGATTTTCCATGGCCGCCAAGTCTGGCGTCTCAATTGGTATCGACGACATGGTGGTTCCCGACAGTAAGACAGAAACCCTCGCCGTCGCTGAAAGCGAAGTGAAGGCGATTCAGGATCAGCACCGCCAGGGCCTACTGACAGATGGTGAACGCTATAACAAGGTAGTCGATATATGGACCCATGCCAGTGACAAGGTGGCGGGCGAGATGATGGCTGAACTCAGTATCGAAACGGTTGTCAACGCCCAGGGTGAAAGCGTAGAGCAAGAATCATTCAACTCGATCTATATGATGGCTGACTCCGGCGCTCGCGGCAGTCACGCACAGATTCGCCAGCTGGCTGGCATGCGGGGCCTGATGGCCAAGCCTGATGGCTCGATCATCGAGACACCAATTACCGCTAACTTCCGCGAGGGACTCAATGTTCTGCAGTACTTTATTTCAACCCATGGCGCTCGTAAGGGTCTTGCAGATACAGCGTTGAAAACCGCCAACTCCGGCTATCTCACCCGAAGACTGGTGGATGTCTGTCAGGACCTTGTTGTTATCGAGGCCGATTGCGGCACCACCGACGGCATCCTGCGTGAAGCGAGGGTTGAGGGTGGTGAGGTGGTTATTCCGCTCAGAGATCGGATTCTGGGTCGATCTGTTGCCGTAGACGTGGTCAGTCCGGTAGGCAAAAAGGTTTTGGTCGGCGCGGGCGAGATGATTAATGAGGCGGTAGTTCTGTCGCTGGAAGAGCACAATATTAACCATGTCAAAGTTCGCTCTGCAGTGACCTGCGAGACCCGCTACGGCATTTGCTCGACCTGTTACGGTCGGGATCTGGCCCGGGGTCAGCTGGTCAACCGTGGCGAAGCAGTAGGCGTTATGGCGGCACAGAGCATCGGTGAGCCCGGGACCCAGTTAACCATGCGCACCTTCCATATTGGTGGTGCTGCTTCAAGGACAGCAGCGGTTAGTGGTGTTGAAGTCAGGAACGACGGGACAGTTACATTTACGCGCGTCAGGCGGGTTAAGCGCGGCGACGGCCGTAATATCGTAGTTTCCCGTTCCGCCGAGTTGATCATTCACGATCAGCATGGCGTCGATCGCGAACGTTATCGCATCCCCTATGGCGCGGAACTGACAGTCAACGACGGCGATGTCGTCACCGGGGGAAGTATTATCGCCTCCTGGGACCCGCACACCCATCCGATTATCAACGAAGTGGGCGGCAAGATTCGCTTCGAGAGCATGGTTGAGGGCGTATCGGTAGCAGAGCAGGTCGATGAGCTCACTGGGTCGAGTACTCACCTCGTCATAGACCCCAAGAATCGACGTGGCACCAGTGCTGATATCAAACCGACCATTGAATTGGTCGATGGGAAAGGCAAGCCAAAGGTTTTGCCAGGAAGCGAGTCACCGGCAAGATACCAGATGCCGCCTGGCGCCTCTATCGTAGTTGTAGATGGGACGCAGGTAGGTGTTGGTGAGGTGTTAGCCCGAATTCCTCAGGAAAGCTCCAAGACGCGCGACATTACCGGAGGCTTGCCCCGTGTGGCCGAGCTATTCGAAGCGCGTAAGGCCAAGGATCCGGCTATCCTGGCAACACACAGCGGGGTGATCTCGTTTGGTAAGGAAGTCAAAACCAAGGTGCGTCTGGTGATCACTGATGAGTTGGGTGAACCACATGAGATGGCTATTTCTAAAGGCCGATCCATTAGTGTTTTCGATGGTGAACATATCGAGAAGGGTGACATCATTGTTGAGGGCGGGTTGACTGCCAGCGATATCCTGGAACTCAGGGGCCGAGAAGAGCTTACCGACTATATTGTCAACGAGGTTCAGGAGGTATATCGGCTGCAGGGCGTCAAGATCAACGATAAGCATATTGAAGTGATTATTCGCCAGATGTTACGACGTGTCCGGATAGTCGATCCAGGCGACAGCCGTCACCTTTCAGGTGACCAGGCTGAACGTTCTGCACTGCTGGAGGCGAACGATGCGTTGGTAGCTGAGGGCAAAACGCCGGCAACCTTTGCCCTCATACTTCTGGGAATAACTAAGGCTTCCCTGAGTACCGATTCATTTATTTCAGCGGCTTCGTTCCAGGAGACAACTCGGGTACTGACCGAGGCCTCCATGCAGGGTAAGGTCGACAGATTGCGTGGGCTCAAGGAGAACGTGATCGTCGGCCGTCTGATTCCTGCAGGTACTGGTCTGGCATATCATGAGGAGCGCCGCCGCCGTCGCGAGGAGCGGGTCAGTGGAAAAGCAGAAGTCGCTGAGTTGAGATCGCCTTTTGCCAGTAGCACCGAGGCGCAAGACAAAGCCGAGCCGGCTGAAGCGGTGCTGGGCCGAGGCTCCGCTTAAGGCCGGAGCCCAGCAATTTTCCTGGAAATGTTGACAAAAAACCGAGTTCTGCCTAGAATCGCCGCCCTTTGTTGGGTTTGGTGATTATGGGCTGAAAGCGGGTCCTAAGAGCGAGAAAAAGAATATGCCAACGACTAATCAACTGGTTAGAAAGCCTCGGGTACGACAGACTAAAAAGTCGAACGTGCCGGCGCTGGCAGCTTGCCCGCAAAAGCGCGGCGTATGCACCCGGGTATATACCACCACACCCAAAAAGCCGAACTCAGCTTTGCGCAAAGTGGCCCGGGTACGTTTAACCAATGGCTTTGAAGTAACCAGTTATATCGGTGGTGAAGGGCACAATCTCCAGGAGCACTCGGTTGTGCTTATCCGGGGCGGCAGGGTAAAGGATCTGCCGGGTGTGCGCTATCACACAGTACGGGGGACGCTAGATACATCAGGCGTAGGGGATCGGCGACAGGGCCGCTCGAAATACGGCGCGAAACGACCGAAGTCGTAACGTAAACAAATACACGGGTTTTGGACTGGTTGCCCCAGGGCGACTGGCATTAAATAAACCGTAAATAGGCCGGCATAGCTGACTGGCCACGGTGATAAAGGCGACCTTGCCAGAATAAATAAAGGCCGCCACAGAAGTCGCGAAGGCAGCATCACGCTGTTAGCGACAAAAAGCTGTCTCACCGTATGATTGCGCCCCGGTGGCAAAAGCCACTGCTGCGAACTGTCTGTGGCGCCTGTTCGACGGGCGATCAAGACAGTTGCTACAAAGATTGGTAAAAAGTCGGTACGCCGGCCCAGAAACTGAACTGTCTGCCCCACTGTGGCAACGGTTCTCTGATAGTGGAACTGAAAATAGATGCCCAGACGTCGTGAAGTCCCAAAACGGATAATCCTGCCGGATCCGAAATTCGGCGATCAGACCATTGCCAAATTCATTAACGTAATGATGAAGGACGGCAAGAAGTCTATTGCTGAACGCGTCCTGTACGGTGCTTTAGACACGATTCATGGTCGGGGTTCATCTGAACCGCTCGACGTGTTCTATCAAGCGCTTGAGAATATTCGACCCGTTGTTGAGGTAAAAAGCCGTCGCGTGGGTGGTGCAACCTACCAGGTGCCCGTCGAGGTTCGCCCTAGTCGCCGCAATGCGCTGGCCATGCGCTGGTTGGTTGAAGCCGCCCGCAAACGGAATGAGAAATCGATGACCGACCGGTTGGCGGGCGAATTGATGGATGCCGCAGACAAACGTGGTGGCGCTGCAAAGAAAAAAGATGAAGTACACCGAATGGCCGAAGCCAATAAAGCGTTCTCTCATTTCCGTTTCTGACTTGAAGATCAACTCCCTGAAACTCTGAATCCGGATTCCTGACAGTGGCACGAAGAACCCCCCTTGAACGTTATCGAAACATCGGCATCATGGCCCATATCGATGCGGGAAAGACGACAACTACGGAGCGAATCCTTTTCTATACCGGTATCTCTCATAAGATCGGTGAAGTTCACGAAGGTAACGCCGTCATGGACTGGATGGAGCAGGAGCAAGAGCGCGGCATCACCATTACCTCGGCGGCAACGACCTGTTTCTGGAGCGGTATGGACCAGAACTATGACGAACACCGCATCAACATCATCGATACCCCCGGCCATGTCGATTTCACTATCGAAGTAGAGCGTTCATTAAGAGTGCTCGACGGTGCAGTCGGAGTTTTCTGTGCAGTCGGTGGCGTTGAGCCACAGTCCGAAACAGTATGGCGCCAGGCGGATAGATACAGCGTGCCCCGTCTGGCATTTGTCAACAAGATGGATCGAACTGGCGCCGATTTTATTCGTGTGATTGACCAGATTCGGGATCGTCTCGGCTCGAATGTTATCCCGATCCAGGTGCCTATCGGAGCCGAGGACACATTCCAGGGTGTTGTTGATCTGATCAAAATGAAGGCGATTTACTGGGACGAGGAAACTCGAGGCGCCGAGTTTGAAGAACGTGATATCCCCGATGACCTGCTAGATCAGTGCACTGCGTTGCGTGAGCAAATGCTTGAAGCGGTTGCTGAAGTCAACGAGGAACTGATGGAAAAGTACCTTGAGGAAGGCGATCTTTCCGCGGCAGAAATCAAGGCTGGCCTACGACAGCGGACCATTGCTAACGAGATAGTTCTGGCAACTTGTGGCTCGGCGTTCAAGAACAAGGGTGTTCAGGCCATGCTCGATGCTGTTATCGATTTCATGCCCAACCCAACTGAGGTCCCTGCCATTCGGGGGATTCTTGAAGATGAAGAGACCGAGGAAGAGCGACAGGCATCCGATGAGGCGCCCTTTGCAGCTCTGGGTTTCAAGATCATGACTGATCCATTTGTCGGCCAGTTGGTTTTTTTCCGTGTGTACTCTGGAGTCGTTAAGTCAGGCGACAGCATTTACAACCCAGTGAAAGCAAAGAAGGAACGTATTGGTCGTCTTTTGCAGATGCACGCCAACTCTCGCGAAGAAATAAAGGAAGTTCGGGCTGGCGACATCGCCGCCGCCGTTGGCCTTAAAACCATCACGACCGGAGACACGCTGTGCGACCCTAGCAGGATTATTACGTTGGAGCGCATGGAATTTCCTGAGCCGGTGATCTCACAGGCTGTGGAACCTAAGACCAAGAGCGATCAGGAAAAACTCGGCGTTGCGTTGGGCAAACTTGCCCAGGAAGACCCTTCCTTCCGGGTGCGAACTGACGAAGAGTCCGGGCAGACGATTATCTCAGGCATGGGTGAGTTGCACCTGGAGATTATTATTGACCGACTGCGTCGCGAGTTCAGTGTTGATGCCAATATCGGTAAGCCACAAGTAGCCTATCGTGAAACCCTGAACGCGTCTGTCGAGCAGGAACATAAGTATGCCAAGCAAACCGGCGGTCGCGGCCAGTACGGCCATGTTTATCTCAGGGTAGAGCCGCAGGAGCGCGGCGGCGGTTTCGAATTTGTCGATAAGATCAAAGGCGGTGTGGTGCCTCGTGAATATATCCCGGCGGTTCAAAAGGGTGTGGTCGAGGCTATGGTGTCCGGGATAGTTGCCGGATATCCGGTAATCGACGTTAAGGTCACGCTGTACGATGGCTCCTACCACGAGGTGGATTCATCGGAGCACGCCTTCAAGGCAGCCGCTATCCAGGCCTTTCGTGAGGCCAGCCGAAAGGCAAAGCCCACATTACTCGAGCCGATTATGCGGGTCGAGGTCGTCACTCCCGAGGAATATATGGGAGGTGTGACGGGCGATCTGAGTTCGCGCCGCGGCATGATTTCCGATATGGAAGATGTTCCTGCCGGCAAGATAGTC
>LWDU01037371.1_pt1 | contig 10741 bp, 4 predicted proteins | sample 727161 | NCBI WGS metagenome assembly LWDU01 (sample SAMN04566230, study PRJNA314399) | hydrothermal vent metagenome | isolation source: deep sea hydrothermal plume seawater | place: Mexico: Gulf of California, Guaymas Basin | collected 2004-07-11 | reverse complement strand
ACCGGCAGAAGGTCAAGCGCACCGATTGGGCGGCGATGCAGTTCTTGAACCGCAACGTGCGCGTGCGCTCCCGGCAGCTCCGACTGAAGGACATCATTCTGCTCTGCCTGCGCTGCCTGGCGATCCTGCTGTTGGTGGCGGCTCTCGCGAAGCCGTTCATGGAAGACGCGGGAGAGGTGCCCTCGGGCATCGGTGAGAGCCGGGCGGGCGTCGTCATCGGACTCGACGCTTCTTACAGCATGGCGCACAGCGACGGCACGTCCACGCGCTTCGATCGGGCGATCGAAAAGATCGGGATGATCACGGAGAATATCCATCCGGGGGATCCTGTCAGTCTGGTCCTCCTCGGCGCCGAGCAACGGGTGCTGGCGCGCAACGTGGCGTTCGATGCTGGGCACTTCGACGAGCTGCTTTCGTCCGAGCGGGTAAGTCCGGAATCGCTCGACCTCGATAGCGTTCCAAAGACGCTGAAGGCGTTGGCTGAATCGATGGAGGCGCCGCAGAAGCAAATTTTCCTCGTGACCGATATGCAGGCCAGCGACTGGGAGAAGCAGCCCGCGTGGCTGGGCGCGGCTTTTGGGAACTTGGCCGAGAGCGCCTCGACGACCATCGTTCCCGTGCTCGGCGGCAGCGACAACCTGGCGATGACTGGCCTCGAACTTGTCTCCGGCGTGCTCCGTGAGGGCACGATGGCTCGGTATCGTGCGACGGTGCGCAACTGCGGTACAAACCCTGTCACGAATGTTCAGGTCAAGGGTCTGGCCGACGGCATCACAGTCGATACCAAAACGATTCCCGTGATTGCGTCGGGAGCTTTCGAGACCGTTTCGCTGTTCGTTCATTTTCGCAATGCTGGGCCGGTGAGCATCAGCGCCGAGCTCGAGCAGGACGCGCTGCTCGAGGACAACACTCGCCGCACAGTAGCGATTATCCGCGATAAGGTTTCCGTGCTGAGCGTGGAAGGCGAGTCTGGCGGTTCCGGCAACTTCATCGCGGCGGCGCTGCGCGCGCGCGGTGGCGGTTCGAGTCAGGAGAACCTCTCGGTGCAATCGGTGCCATGGATCGACCTGCCGAGCCAAGATCTGGAGAACTTCGATGTCGTGATTCTTCAAAATGTCCCCGACATCACACCAGAGCAGGCGCTTGCATTCGAAAGTTACGTCCGTGCTGGCAACGGCCTGATCTGGTTCGCGGGCGATCACGTCGATGCCGTCGCCTGGAACAAACGTTCGGCGCTCGACGGGGTGTCTCTGCTCCCGGCGGTGATTGAACAAACGGTCAGCACCAGCGATGCGCTCGGGGTAGGCAGACCGCTCAACCCGACCGTCTCCGACCATCCGGTATGCCGTCCGCTGCTCTCGCTTCCGGAGGATCTTCCAGGTCAAACCCGCCGCCAGCAGTTCGACGGTTCTTTCCCTCGCCGGCACGGCGGCGCCCGTGCTCTTGGAACACTCGGTCGGCCGCGGACAGGTGTTCATGTTCACCACCTCTGCAGATTCCGCTTGGAACAACATGGCAGTCACGCCGGTTTTCCCCATGCTCCTTCAACAGATGGTGACCTACCTCACCGCACGTGAGTTCGAGACGCCGCGCCTCGTGGGCGATTCCCTGTCGCTGTCCTACGTCGACCAACCCGATGCCAGCGAGGCCGTGTTTGACACACCTTCTGGGGACACGATTGCCGTCCCCGTCCTCGAGCATCGCAATCAATATGTGGCTCTGTTAGACAACGCTCGCGAATCTGGCTTCTATCTCGCACGCGTCAGCCTCCAGGCACCCGGCATGCCGGTCGCGGTTAATGCCGACACCGCGGAATCGGATGTCGGCAGTCAGTCCGCGGCTGAGGTGACACGCCAATTCGAGGGGACGGATATCGTGGTGGCTCAATCCGAAGCAGACTTGCTCGACGCCGTGGGGCAATCGCGCACCGGGCGGTCGTTCTGGTTCCTGCTCTTGCTGTCTGTGCTCGGGCTGCTGGTCATCGAGAGTCTGCTTGCGGGCCGCAAACCGAAGCGGTCGGCGGCGAAATTAAACTCAACTCCGCCCGTCGCGGCGAACACGGAGAACGCTTAGATGCTGGCCTTTATTTTCACCGACGGACAGATCGAACGGCTCTTCTGGGCGCGGCCGGTCTCGACGGCTGTTGTGATCTCGGCCTTTGTCTCCGCTTTTGTCTTGACCGTCTTCCTCTATCGCCGGCGACAGAGATTGCCGTTTGGGTTTCGCATGGTGCTCGCCTTTTTCAGGCTGCTAGCATTGTGCTTGATCGTGGCCGTCCTGTTTGAACCGAGCGCGACCGTCAAGCAGACCCACACCGAGAAACGTCGCCTGCCGGTTCTGGTCGACGTTTCACAGAGCATGTCCGTCAAAGACCAACGCAAGCGATCCGAAGATATCGGCGAGGCAGCGGTGGCGCTTGGGATCCTGCCGCTTTCTTCGACGCCGGAGGACGTGAAACGCAGCGCCGTGTCGCTCGGCACCAAGCAGCGTGAGGCGATCGATTCGGCCTCGCGTCTCGATCTGGCAACTAGCCTCCTCTCGAAGTTGGCGGGGGAGATGCTCGGATCAATCACCGAAGATCTTGATGTCAGTTACCACGCCTTCGGCGAAACCTTGCAACGACTGGGCGAGGGCGATAGCGGGATCAAAGAGTCACTGGCGGCGCTGCAGTCCGACAGCCCGGAAACTTCCATCGGCGGGGCTCTCGAGACGCTGGCGAAGACAGAACGCGGTGCGCCCCTCGCCGGCGTGGTGTTGGTTTCGGATGGGCTGGACACCTCGTCGCGTCACGCCGAGTCGGTGGTCCGTGATTTTGGCACTCGTGGCATCCCAATTTACACTGTCCCAGTTGGCATCGCCGACCCCGATGATGTCTCGATCCGCAACGTCATCATGCAGGACGTCGCTTTCACCGGTGACAAGGTCCCCGTCCGTGTCCAGCTACAGTCCAAAGGTTACGAGAAACGCACCGCCGACCTGAGCGTGAGCCTCAACGGGCGAGGAGTCGCCCGGCAGAGCGTGTCGTTCGAGGGCGGCCTGCAGTTCGAAGAGATTTTCTTTAATGTCGACGTCGCCGAGAGAGGCGCGGCTCGGATCAGGATCGAGATCGAAGCGTTTTCCGATGAATCCACGGCGGCAAACAACCTCGTGGAGCGTAGCGTAAGGGTGGTGAACGAGAAGATTAATGTGCTCTGCATCGAAGGCAGCGCCCGCTGGGAGTTTCGTTACCTGCGTGCCATGCTGAAGCGCGATCCGCGCATCAACGCGACCTTCATCGCCACTCGCTCCCAACCGGATCTGGCGCAGAACTCGTCCGAATACATCGCGGAATTTCCAGAGGATAGTGAGGAGGCTTTCTCCTATGACCTCGTGATCCTCGGCGACGTCGATTCGTCGTTCTTCTCTGCGAAAGCGTTCCAGCGCTTGGAGGAATTGGTCCGAGAGCGCGGCGGATCATTGCTCATGCTCTGTGGTTCGCGCTTTGCTCCTGCCAGTTACGCCGGAACGCCGGTCGAACGCATGCTACCGGTCGAGTTCGATCCGGATGCAACATGGAAAGATGTCGATGAGAGCGTCTACCCGGTGCTGACTCCCGAGGGTCGCAGTAGTCTCGTGATGACCTTGGAAAACGACCAGGATGAGAACGATCTCGTCTGGAGCCGGGTCGCGCCGCTCGACCGAATTCCTCCGCTGCTCGCCCCGCGCCCCGGCGCGACCGTCTTGGTCGAACTTTCCGACACTCAATCTCGCACCGACCGTTACCCGCTGGTGGCATGGCAGCGTTACGGCACCGGGAAGTGCATGATGATAGCGACGGATCGACTCTGGATGCTGCGCTTCAAAACCGGCGACAAATATCACTGGCGAGTCTGGTCCCAGTGCGTGCAGTTCCTCACCCTGTCGCGGCTCATGGGCGAGCATAAACAAATCCGTCTCGAGACGGATCGCGCCACCTATCCGGTCGATGGCCGTGTCATGCTCTACGCGAACCTGCTCGACGACGACTACGAACCGCTCATCCAGCCAGGATTTGAAATCGAGGTCAGCGCGCTAAATATCGACGGGGATGCGGGCGATCCACAGCGCGTCACGCTGCGCCCAGACAAGTCGAACCCCGGACTCTATGAGGGCTACTTTTCACCGTCGCGTGAGGGCGGCTATCGAGTGGAGGCAAACCCGGCTGATCGTCCTCTTTCCAACTCCACCGAGTTTCAAGTCGCAGACATCAGGCCGGAACTGGCCAACACCGATATGCAAATCGGTCACCTGCGCCGGATTGCCGAACTGTCCGGCGGGAAAGTCCTGAGCGCCCTAGAGCTCCAGAAACTTCCCGCTTTACTCAACCGCGAACCGCACACCATCACGGTGCGCACTGATCGCCCCTTGTGGGACAATAGCCTGGTCGCCCTCATTCTGGTCGGCTTGCTCGGAATTGAATGGATTCTACGGAGGAGATACGACCTGCGCTGATGAAGATGATCAAACCAGTCAAGCTCGTGTCGCGCCTCCGCAGGGTGCATCGCAGGGAACAGGGACTGAACCTGACGATGGGGTTGCTAGCGCTGTGCAACTGGATCGCAATTCTGTTCCTAGTGGGATTTGCGATCGACTGGTTCATCCGCCTGCCAGCCTTCGTCCGCATGATCGTCCTTGTGCCACTGTTGGTGTTTCCGATCGTTGTGGCGTGGCGGAGCGGCTGGCGCATGTTCAAACCCTGGTTCAGTTCTCCGCGAACCGCGCTCAAGGTGGAGGGGCACTACCAGAATCTCGAAAGCCTGCTGGTGTCGGGTGTTCAACTGTCTGCCTCCGCGGCTGTCTCTGGAACTTCCGCAGCGATGGCCGCGCGTACCGTAGAACAGGCGAATGAAGTGGCAGATAAAGTCGACGCCGAAAAGGTGATTCCTCTCAATCGCATCGGTGTGCCGGGACTTCTCGGCTGCCTGTTGTTGGCCTCCCTCTGTGCGTTTGCGGCACTAGATTTCCCAGTGTTCAAGACTGCCGCGACGCGTCTGTTCGCGCCTTGGATAGCCATCGAATACCCGACGCGCACGCAGATCGAGGTGGAAGATGGCGAGCGGATCGTGAAGGAGGGTGAGGGGTTAAGACTCGTTGCCAACATCTCGGGTGAGATTCCGGACAGCGCCGAAATCATTTTACGTACCGGTAAAGGCAAGCCGAGGGAACGTAAACTGGCGGTCACTGATGGAGTTTGCGAATACGAGGCACGGACCGTGTTTCGTAGCTTCGATTTCCGCATCTTTGCCGGTGATGCCCGCAGCCAGTGGCAAACCGTGCGCGTGATCTCGGCGCCGCGGATTGAGCGTGCCGAAGTGTCTCTCGAATTTCCTGAATACACCCAGCGTCCGGTCGAGACCGTCGATGCGTTGACGATCACCGTGCCCGAAGGGACCACCGTTAACTGGAAACTCACACTTGACCGTCCGGTCAGCAAGGCGGAGTTCCGCCCTGCTGATGGGAAGGCGCTCCCATTGCAGATCGGGGCTGATGGTCGCTCGGTGACAATGCAACAGATCGGTGCTCAATCGCGGGCTTACAGCTTCGGGTGGGTCGATAAGGAGCACGGGTTCACTTTTTCTAGCCCACGCCACTACCTACAGGTGGCGCCTGACCGGGCGCCGAGCGTTAATTTCACTTCGCCCTCCGGAAATTTGTTCGCGACGCTCCAGCGCAATCTCGACTTCGCCTTTCGCAGCCGGGACGATCACGGCATCGGCGAGGCCGCCATCGCCTATCGGCTCAACAAGAGCGGGGAGGAGAAGGTAGCCATTCCCGCGCCGGAGCTGAGCGACGGGAACGAGCAGCAGATCGATTGGAACTTCCGTGAAGCTCTACCCGACCTCGCGGTCGGCGACACAGTTTCGTTTGCGATCGAGTTAGCGGATCGCTACCCGGGCGCGGATGGGCCGCACCGCGTACGTTCGGATGCCCGGCGCGTGCAGTTCCTGTCTAGGGAGGATTACCTCGCACAGATCGAAAAACAGAAGCGTCGCCTCCTCACTCAGATCCGCACAATCTACCGCGAGGAGCGTGGTGTGCATGACCAGATCAGCAATCTCGATCCATCCGCGGACGTCTTCGTGCAGACCTGCCAAGTGGAAGCAGTGCGACAGGACCTGATACGCGAACGTCTCAACGCGATCCGCTCTCGATTCGATACCTTGGTGGAAGATCTAATCGCGAACAAGGTTGCAGATGAGGCCGAAAGCGCTGCGCTGGTCAAACTCGGTTCCGAACTGACCCGGATCGGCGACGGGCATGTGGGGCGGGCAGCTTCCTTGCTGCGGGAGCTTGCCGCGGTGGACGATGGGAAAGGAAAGAGTCCGGCAGCCGCTATTGATATGATTAACAGCTCGGCACGCGAGCTTGGTCTTGTGGTCTTGCAGCTCGGATTCGCTGAAGCCTCGGATGTTATGGCCCGCGAACTGCATAGCACGGCTCAGACCCAAGCCGCCCTGCGCTTACGAATAATCATAGGTGACGATGCCGAACGGGGCAACTTAGAGAAAGCGCAAACTCGCCTTGCGAGAGAGACTACCCGCCTGCTAGCGGCCACGCCAAGCAACAAAGAGAGTTCTAGCGTGAATGCTCTGATCGCCTTTAATTTGTCCCGCCTTGTCGATGGGCTAGTTCGTTCGGGGGCCGATGCCAAGATGAGCGAAGCCGCCGCCCTCATTTCCAAAGGGGAATTCGAAAAGGCGGCGCGCCTCCAGGTCGCGGTGATCGCGGCGTTGCTCAAAGCCGAGTTCCGGCTGCGACGCGGTGCCGAATACGAGGCGCTGACGATCGCCCGCGACATCTTTTCCGCACAGGCGGCCGGACATGAGATTCTGCGAGAAGAGAGTACTGCGCTGACGGCAGAGGAATTTTCCAGGCAAAAATTGGCAATCGCCGGAGTCCAGTCCCGTCTGCAGCGGCAAGTCCAGTTGCTGCTTATGCCGGAGATCCCAGCATATCGTCCTACGCTCTTCGCGACCACCGCGCCGACCCCACCTCCGGTCGACAGCTTGCTGGCCTCCGCTGAAAGCGCGATGGTGGCGGCTTTGGCTAAAATTAAAGCCGGGGACCGCGAGGCTGCGGTCGGTCATCAACAAGGTGCCGAGACCGCATTTACGGAGCTGGCCGAAGTCACCCGAAAGCGTATGAAGGCCATGACTCAAGAGGAACAGATGAAGGCTTCGATCAACAGCTTCGGGAAACAGGCGGCGCAGTTATTCATGCTTGAGGAGCGTTTGCTGGTGCTGCTCGAGCAGGTAGAGGATGCCGCCGATGATGAGGTCAATACGGCTTTCCTTACCACCTTGAATCAGGCCTTGTCCAAAGATGCGGAGGGGTTTCGGAGAACCATTGCTCTTTGGAATGAATCTCAAGATTCGCTGAGTGAAGAATACCTGCCGCTGCTAGATAGCCTTACCCGGATTGCAGATGCTGTGCGTGCCGTCACGCCTTTGCTCAAAGATAATAATCCTGATGACGCGATCGAACTCCAGGAGCAAGCGCTCGACGCGATCGAGGAGGCCAATTCTCTGATTGAGGAACTGACGGCAACTCGATCTTCCTTTGCCGGTGTGCTTGGAATTACCGAAAGTGCCCTTGCCCCGAGCCCACTTTTGGCTGAGATCGAGGACGAGCAGGTTCGGCTGACCGAAGTCACCAAGAAGGCCAAACAGGAAGACTATCTGGGCCTCGTCATCCCGCAGAAGAACCTGATCCATGCGGTGGATGCGGTGCTGACTTCTCTCGATCCTATGGCACACAAGATCGAATCTGGTACGGTAATGCTCTTCGCCAAAGAAGACATGGATGCTGCCGCGATCGGTTTAGAAGACGATGACATCGAGGAGACGCTCGATGCGCAATCCTTTGTTGTGGAATCCCTTCAGGACTTGCGAGCGAAGATTGACAAGGTGACTCCGGAGTATCGCTACATCCTCGAGGTTACCGAATTTATGTATGAGGTCGTGCCGCAAAGCGCTGTGATTCGTACTAAAATACGGCAATGGCAAGACCAGGCCGAGGACGCTTCAGATGCAGAGGTATTGAAAAAGAAATCCGAGCAATTTGGCAGCGATCTGCAAAAGCTCACCGGCGAGGAGAGCTACGCTGATACTGCGAGCGGCTTGGTCGATGTGATTACTGTGGATGCTTCTAAATCCGAAGTCGAAGAGGCGCTGGATGCCCTCGTCGCTGATACGGAGGACATGCAGTTGTTGATGGAAAACCTCGCCTACCTCATCACGCCGCCACCTTTTGGTGTTATTATCGAAGAGCCCTCTGACGAGGTCAAAATGATTTACGCTGCGCTGTCGGTGGCAGCTCACCACAAGGATCTTTCCCGCAATACCCAGACCGCCAATCCGGAGCAACTGGCTGACCTCGCCGCGCAGCAGCGCAAACTGGCGAGAGAGTGTAAAGTACTTTTTCCAGCGTCGCTGCCGCCACCCGTTGAACCTGTTGAGCCTGCCGAAGTGGCTCCCGCAGAAGAGGTAGGAGAAGTGCCTGAGGAAGCTGCTCCCCTTGAGCCCGTCGAGCCGAAGATCGACACCGAACCTGAACCCGCCGTTGAAGAACCGGAACCTGCCCCGATTCAGCCGGCCCCTGAGCCGCACCCGAACATTGGGGCAGCTCACCGTCACTTGATCGAAGCGGCTGCAAAGTTGGAGTCTGGCGACCGCGACGCGGCGATCACCAGCCAGAAACAAGCGGCCGATGCCCTGCGCTACTTCATCCTCGAGTATGCACTGAAGTATGTCGCCGTGCCCCCACCGGCCCCGCCGGCAGATCCTGCACCATCTGACGATGCCGTGCCCGATGACAGCGAGTTACAACTTTTCCTCCCCGGCTCCCTCACCGGAAAGCGCCCCAAGGGCGGGCGCGTCGAATGGCAGGTGCTCGGACGTCGCGACCGCGCCGCATTGAATGAAAACTTCGCGCGCGAGTTGCCCCTCGAATACCGTGCGATCCTTAAGGACTATTACGAACGGTTGACGGAATAAATTGATGAACAAGAAATGGATAACTATGGACACTAATCTTTGGAAAGTAGATCGCCGGATCCGAAAAGGAAGCTACTTGAAATTAATTCGTGCAAATTCACGTAAATTCGTGGTTCTCCTCATCGTGGGCTATCTGACGTGCCTCCTGCCCAGACCTGCAACGGCTCAGCAGGACGGTGCCCCCGAGCTGAGTGCTGAGGCCTCGCGCGCTATTGACAAGGGGCTCATTCATCTTCTGTCGATCCAGAAAGAGGACGGTTCTTGGGACAGCAACGGAGAAGGCGGGCATGCCGTTGCAATCACCTCACTCTCTCTGATGGCATTTATGTCGAAAGCGCACTTTCCTGGGTTCGGCCAATACGGGGATCAGTTGGATCTCGGGATGAAATGGCTACTGAAGGAGTCGAAGGGGCGGCCCGATGGCTATCTCGGCACGGTAATGTATGAGCACGGGCTCGCCACCCTAGCGCTTTCGGAAATGTGGGGGATGGCGCGCGACCCCGAGGATGACGATGCGATCCAGAAGGCGCTCGAAAAGGCCGTCGACGTGATTTTACGCTCACAAAATCCTGGAGGCGGGTGGCGTTACCAACCACAGGCGGACGGCGGCGAAGACACTTCTTGTACCCAGACCGTGTTCCACGCCTTGGCCTCAGCCCGTCAGGCAGGGATCTACGTTCCTAACGCGACAATTGCAAAAGTGGCGAAGTATTTGGAAAGTGCGCATGACCCAAGCACCGGAGGCTTTACCTACACCCCGAACGGCAACCGTAACGTTACCCCGGCTTGCACCGCGGGCGGCGCCTACATTGCTCAGCTCGCGGGACTGCGGGACACCGAGATGACCAACTCTGCTTTGCGGCATCTCAAGAGTCTGGCTCCCGGCATCATCACCGGCGGCGGGAGTTACTACTACTACACCCACTACTACGCGATCCAGGCGATGGTGCAGGCAGGAGATGATGAATATGCAAAGTGGTATCCCCAGATTCGTGACGCGCTCATCTCCAGGCAAAACGAAAAGGGCGCCTGGGATAAAGGCAGTCGTCACGGTGGAGGTGGCTATTCGACTCCCATGGCGATCATTATTCTGGCCACCCCACATCGTTACATCCCGATTTATCAGAGGTGAGAAGCATGATTATGCCAAGAAACCTAATCAAATTCTGCATCCGCATCATGTGCTTGGCCGTGTTGCTGATGTCCGCCCACATCTGTTCGGCACAAGATGCTACGCCGGCCAACATCCCGAAGACCAAGATCACAGCGCTCGAGGCGGATCTTCAGAAAAACGACAAACGAACTTCTTCGGTAAGGAAACGCAGAGCGTGTAAGACTGTGGTTCGCGACGCGGAACATTTGCTCGAATCGTATACCAACGCCCCCAACCGCTATTGGGTGCTGGGAGTCATGCTTCAAGCTCAGAAGCTGCTCCTAAGTCTGGAATCATCCGACCGCAATCGCGACGCGCTATTCGAAATCTGTGAGCGACTGTTGAAAGCCCCCGATGACTATGCTGATCTTCGGCTGGAAGCGGACATGTTGCTCTCGGAGCGAGATTTATCGGCAAAGAATGCCGATGTGAAGGCGCGCACGCAGGCACTCGCTGAGTTGATCGCTCGCTACCGGCACACGCCTGGCGAGATGAAGAGTCTCATGATGGCCTCGCTGATCGCTCCCAAGCTGGAGGCTTTCGATTTGGAAAAAGAGATCTTCCGCGCCATGGA
>LWDU01000969.1_pt1 | contig 10741 bp, 24 predicted proteins | sample 727161 | NCBI WGS metagenome assembly LWDU01 (sample SAMN04566230, study PRJNA314399) | hydrothermal vent metagenome | isolation source: deep sea hydrothermal plume seawater | place: Mexico: Gulf of California, Guaymas Basin | collected 2004-07-11 | reverse complement strand
ACACATATAAAGTTGAGTTCAAAGATTTTGCAATATCTTTTAATACTAAATAATCTTCAGTAAGATTTAAATCACCATACCATACTTTACCATAATCTAACATCAATATATTTGCATTGAATACTATTAATTCATCTGGATGTTGACTACTATATCCCGATTTACTACCGCCTATCATTCTACCATTATGAAAACTATATGCTTCAAAATGTTGTTGTATTTCTTGTATTGATGTAGATGGTTTGAAATCACTTGGATACTCACCAGCTAATTTTATTGTTTTGTCAATCATGTTATCGGACCTCCTACATATACTACCCATTTACCACTATCTAAAAGTGGTTTGGCTTTTTTGTATTTAATTTCTTTGTAATCCTTACCATCTGTGATACCAACAAATTCATTTCTTCCGTATGTCTTTTTAGTTACTATTGGTTTTGGCTTATTCTCTCTATCCATAATAGTCATGCCGCTTAAATGATCTATTTCATGTTGAATACAAATGGCTTCTAGCAATCTTTGTTCCTGATCTTGCTTTGTATTTTCTTGTTCCCATGATCCCCTGCTTTCTTCACTACTTTCCTCTCCACTAAAATACCAACCGCTTTCTTCTTGTTCAGTTTGTATTATTACATTTTTATATCGTTTGGTATGTATACCTTTCTTTGGGAAAGATAGACAGCCCTCAAAATAAGGAATCTCATCCCATTGTTCTGTAACAACAGGATTGATTAAAATAAGCGGCTCCCGAATATTAACCACAGCAACAGCAGCATCGATCCCAACTTGATTAGCAGCAAGACCAATGCCATCTTTTCTCTTAGCAAGGATTTTGAATAAATCTTTTGCGATATGTAAGCCTTCATCTACAGACACCTTTCTTAGTTTCTTATTTATGACTGGATTATTTTCTTTGAAACAATCTATTATATCATGTTGATGATATGAAAATCTAGTCAAGTGTTTTCACTTCTTTCAAAGTGCCTAAGTGAGCACCTATTTTTTCAATATATTTTGTAGCATCTGCTAAATTTTCAGCGAGAAATGTGTAACCTTGATCGGTTGTCCATCTTTTGTAATGGTTGAATTGATCAACTTTCTTTTTTGCTTTAGACAATATGAATCTCCTTTTTAAGTTCTTCTGCATACCCTATTGTATTTTCAGTTCCACCCTTCCTATCAGGTGCCACGAATGCGTAAAGTACATCCACATTCTCTGCAATTTTTTTATTTCTCGCGTAATATGCCTTTGTAAACTCATATCGTGGACTACCACTTTTTGGAAGATCAGGAAAATATTCAACTATTTTTAAACCTTGCAATTTAGCATGATCTGTCGCCCACTTATCAGGACCTTTGCAGCCACCTGATATAACAACTGTATCTTTGGGAAATGATTCTACTAGTTCCCAAACTTTCCAGTAATCTTCTCTACGACGACTTCCTACTATCCCTATGGAGCTCATGTATGTAACCTTTTTCTTTAATCTCTTTTAAACTCTTCCATCCGTATATTTTATCATAACAGCTTAAACATAGCTGTCCAGCACCTTCAACATAGCCTATTCTAAAATCTATGTGATCTTCTTTATTATACAGTGATTCAGTTTCACAACTTACACATTTGTCTTTCATTTTCCAACCTTATGATCTAAAAAATCTTTTTGTTTTTTGATAGCCTTCTTTATTTCTTTCTTTTCAGCTGCAATATTTAATAGCTTTTTTTGTTCTGCTAAAGATTTCTTTTCTTTATTAGCTCTTTGTTTTGCTTTAATTGCATCAACGTCTGTAATTGGTTTACTGCCTTTCAATTCTAGCTGCTCCACACCTTTGTGGTAGACGTTTCCCGTCTTATCTACAAATTCCTTCATCCACCTCCACCCACGAGGTTTCGAAGATGATGTAGAAGTCTTACCTGATGTACTAAATAATTTTAGTTTTTCTTTCTCACTCAATAAATTAATAGACATTTTTGTAAGACAATGTGAACAAACTACACCCAAGCTATCAGAATCTACATGCTCACTATGGCCGCAACCAATTGTGCTACACATTGTCATTACCAATGTGGAATCATCTGCAGGATTAAAATCCCTTTTTGATTTAACTGATCTTTTTCTTCCCATAAACTATTAATTCTAAATTTTTAATTAGTATTGCTAAAGCTACTGTAACAATGCAATCTTCATAAGGTAGTGCTAACGGATAATAGAAGTTCCATAAAACAACTAATAAAAACCATACAATCCAAATTAAAAATTTCCTCATTTTTTATTTCCATATTAGAATCTAACACTAATTACCTATACATGTAAAGGTTTTTTTTTATTTATTTTAACATTTTCAATCTACGCTAACTCCACCCTTTTCTAATTCACTTAATTTTTCACTTATTTCTGCATCTTTTTTAGGCTCCTTATCCTTATAAATCTCCCACCATTGCCTTCCTTCTATTTTATCTAAGTCAGCTACGTTTGCCTCTTTCCAGTCTCCCGATTTTTCTTCCTTTTTTCCTGTTCCAAGATCAAATGCCATATTTGCAGCAATAACTAATGAGACTGCTAATGGATCAAATACAAATATTAATATGAATATGAACCATTTCACAACTGTATCTATTTCAGTATTAAACATTCTGGCCAAATAAATAGCAGGACCAACATCAACACCAGTATCTACTAATTTTGTTTTCAATTCCCCCATCTCTTGCTTTATATCTAATATTTGTTTATTTAGTATTGTAATTTGAGGTTGATATTGTTCCCTTAATTTCTTTTTTGCAGTTCTAAAATTATCTGGTAACTCTGATATTGCAGCTTCTAATTCCGTCTTTAAAAATATTTTATCTTCCTTCAATTGTTCTAACTGATCTTCTTTAAATATTAATACAGTTGATTGCTTTTCAAACTCAGTTGTTGCACCTTGATATGCATTAGATAGATAACCAAATATACCAGCTGACGTAATTAATACAAGGACAACAGTACCGATGATTAAATAGTTCTTCAAAAATATAGGAACCCTGTCCCAGTATCTATAAAGAAAAGATGCTGATACTAGTTTTGCAAATTCAAGACTTCCGGCCATAATAACTACAGACATTTGTGCACCGGCGAAGAGTTTCGATAAGCCGAAAACTGAAAAGAAGGCAGCGCTAAAAGCAACTAATCCAGCACTTAATGCAACTATATAAGGAAAAAGTTTACTATTATTCATAACATTAAATATCTGTATATTCAGCAGTAATTATCTTATTACAAAAGTAAAAATCACCACTATTTTTCAATACATTGTCACAATTCCATTTTTGTTTCCAAAATTCAATACCCTTTTCTTCAACTGAAGAGACTTTCATCGTACCTTTTAAAATGTACTTATCACCGCCAACACTAATTATTTTCACTTAAATATTTTTTGAATAAAGTATCAATATCTTTTTTTGATGGATTTGTGCTTTGTTTTTTAAAAGCTTCCTTACGTGATGTATAAGTTAGCGGAACATCAGCTAATGATGGAGGTCTACCCCATTCATCACACATTATTGTTTGATTCAACCATTGTTTTTTTGTTAGTGGCATTTTGCCTCCTTGTATAAAATAAGGGCTCTTTCGTTTTTAAGTCGTTATATAGTGGAGACTAAAAATCGGTTGAGCATAAGCTCCGAACCCTTATTTTATTTATCTTGTAACCTTTATTATGCGATCTTTACGAAGGTTCTCTTCGGTTTCTCAGGTTCTAATTTTGGAATCTCAATTGACAAAATGCCATCTTTAAACTTGGCTTTAATGTTATCACCATCTAAAGATTCGCCTAATGTAAACCTACGTTCGAAAGCTGAATGCTTGAGTTCCTTACGGATCACAATTGCATTTTCTTCCATAGCTCTTCCTATAGCGCCATGTTTTGTACCTTTGATTGTCAATACACCGTCTTCTACATCAACTGTAAGATCTTCTTTTGAAATACCTGGAATTTCGGCAACGACACCAACTGATTCATCATGTTCGTATACGTTGACCTTTGGATATGCAGAACCTTCAAAAGGTTTAACACCAACTTCACTCATAAAATCCGGGAAGTTGTTTTCAAATAACGTATCAAACATACGATCGAATGGGGTTAAAAAGTTCTCTCTTGATATTGTTGGATAACCTTGTTTTCTGACTACTAAGCTCATTTTATTTCTCCTTTATTGTTATTCTATGAACTAACTTATGAGTACCCATCTAATATGGCGTACTCTAATACTATACTGAAAAAACCGTGCCAAAGCTCTTTTAATGACAAAGTGACATAGCTCTTTGACAATATGTCATACTATCTAAGCTCTATTTTAAAGTGATGTGCAATTGATTTAATGGACTTATCCCATTTATTATTATTTAATTTATCTAGAAGTGCTAATGCTTCTTGTCTTGTTATTGGTTTTTCTATATACTCAGCTTGCCATCGAATAGAAGGAGTATCACTTTTAGCACACTCCTCTAGTACTTTAACAACATCTTTGTATGCTAAATATGTAGTTAGATTTGCAGACACACCGCTAGCTTGTCCAGTTAACAAAATGAATTGTGTGTAACCTGATAAATGTTCATACTTCATTTATTGTTCCTTTACTTATAAGAGAGGTTTGAAAATTGTAACATAATAATTGCAGCAGCTAATACGAGTGATATACCTGTATGCCATCCTGGGAGTTCATCTAAAATACCCCACGTCATGATCCCAAATATCAATGTGCCAAAACCAAAACCTATCATCCTAACATTCCATACAGCACCAAAATGTTCAAATGATAAGTGTGCTGATTTCCATAATAGCCAGCCAATTGGAATTCCCAATATAATAACTACCCAATCTTTTGATAGCCATTCCTGCCACTGACCAGTCATAAACTGTCCTTGAATCTGAAACCATGCTATGATATTTGCCACAAGCAACATTAAAAACATTTGTGCTATTAAACTCATATACCTAATAATTCCTCTTCATCAATTTCTTCCATTTCTTTTTGAGTACGGCCATTACCGAACTCTGTATTATACGGATAATTTTGTTCATCATCTCTTACATCCAGTGCACCTTTAAGAATCATTGTTTGTTTTGTTCGTTCTTTGACATTATTCTCCCATTCAACAGCATGTCCTGTAAATCTATAGGTTAAGTAATTGGTCACTGCTTTTAATAAGTCTATTATGTAATGTATCAATCGCCTGGGTTTTTCAATTTTCATTATAAACTTATTTCAATTCCTATCTTACCCTTATAAAATTCTTTACCTTGAAGTTTAGTCACTTCACCAAGATTGTATAAACGAATCTTATCTGTTAGTTTCCAAGATATTTTAAATTTATCCTCATACTCAAATGTATCTTTAGTTGTTCTGCCTTCCTCATCTGGCGGTAAGTATCCGTCAAATGTAATTTCTACTTCAATCTTATCATCTTTGTATTTCTTCTTCTTGCTAAATCCAACTGATATGAAGGTTTCAAAATTCTTACTGAATACATTATCATCAGTATTACGACTAGTAAAACCATAAGTTAAATTCTTGTATGTGTTTCGCCAATCAACTTTAAGATATTTAATCTCTTGACTATTTTTATTCATGTATTCTGGTTTAAAATAAACGCTAGCTACATCGAGTTTTAACCAAATTAAATCATCAAGATACTTTTTACCAAGCTCTCTTTCCCACTGTCGATTTATATAATAGTTATCGTGGTTTATTCCTATGCTAATTTCATAATCATCTGGATTAGGTTGTACGTTTGGTGTTCTTATAGCAAAAGAACTAAATAACATTACACCTGCTAATAAACTATCTAATATCATTTACTTTCTCCGTACTGATTTTCTTTTTGCTTTAACTTTTTTTGGTACTTTTTTTATCTGTTCTCTACGTTCGCTACCTGATCTTTTTTGAACGCCTATAGCAGTACCAATAAAGTATGTTACATCTTTGATTGCCTTCATGAACTTATTTATACTCATCATACACCTCTTTTATATATATATATATATCCTATTAAAATGTCTTATTTCTAATTTTTATCATACCATTCTAATACCATCTTCCCATACTGCTTTACAAACAGGAAATCTAAGAGAGTATTTACCTGTCTTGTCCTGTGATTCCTCGATGAACGGTGATTTCCTTGCCAACAATTCTTTCTGGATAGTCAAAGTATCTAGCCCTTTGAGCCAATGAGAATCCTGAGCCAACTGACACAACATTACCCTTGTGTTTAATAATGACGTTTGTCATTGTTTCAATTGTAGTTTCTAGTCCTGTTTCAGAATCAATAATCCGGAATGGACCGAACTCTATATCTTCTACTACGTATTCCTCATCGTGCATCTTCTTAACTTTAAGCAGATCGTTGGATCTTTTCCCTTTATATCCTGTATCCTTACGAAGCATTATACCTTCCCAACCATTTTGATCTGCAAATTCTAGCATATCAACAACTTCTTGTTCACTGCTAATCTTCTCCATGCTACATAGTTCAATTGGAAAATCCTTATCCCACAGGGGAGTACCAAGACTCCACTGAAGATCAGCTAATCGCTCTGTTAGTATTCTTGTACTTTCCTGTGCATCAAATTCTGATACTGTTAAACAATCAAATATTTTTAATACCGGGTTTTCTATCGTGTGATTCTTACGTCGAACTTCTTTAATAACAGACTGGAAATCTTCATCCCCATTCTTATCAACAATACATAGCTCACCATCAAATACTATATCTTTTTTAGTAATAGCATAAGGTAGCAATGCATCCCTAATCTTATCTAATGTAAAAAATTCTTTACCTTGCCGTGAGAAGAACTTTATATCACCCTCTATAATTGTGCATATGACCCTTACTCCGTCTAGTTTTCTTGACCAGTACCAATCATCGTTATCCCAATCAATTTTATGTGCATGATCCTCATACTTTGAAGCTAGTGCAACATCAAATGTTGGAATCAACCCAGGCATTACCCTGTTAATTAGTTTAGTGTCAACACGTGCTTTAAGGCTACGTTCTAATATAAGTTCTACTAACCAATGATACTCTTTAGGAAGGCAAGATATGTAACCATTGACAGTCCCAATTGCGTCATGACCTGTTATACTTCTTCCTTTAAGCATATCCAATAATGTGAAAATATCTCCTGTGTAGTCACGTATTATGTCAGACCTTTTCTTAATATTTTTCCATGACACATAATACTGAAAGTAGGGATTGTACATATAATGTAATAGTGCCTTTAGTTCAGTATTGTTTTTGACAGGCTCTAAACATTCAATCTTGTCAAGAGTAGAATTTGATGTCTGGAGATTGATAACCAGCTCCATCATATCATCATAAAATGGGGCATCTGAATGTTGTGATTTCATACTAATCTAAGAACGTATCTTCTACTTCCATGTCATTATACTCTATGCTATCGTTGTCATTACTCAAACCAAATCCTATATCATGATTGTTAGTTAAGTAACCAACATAATCATCATCGCCTAATGCTGAATCAGAATTAGTAGTGGTCCAATTAGATTTTGGAGCTTTCTCCCCAATTGTAATTTCAACTGTACCACCATCATTTTGCATATCTAGCAATGCCTGCATAGCTGCAGTTTTTTTCTTACCCTTAGTCATTATTACACGCTCCTTAACATTGTTGAAGGAACGTTATAACGCATGGCACCGTCTAAAATATCGATTTCGATATATTTCTTTTTCACTTTAAAAACCACGCCCGGTTGGACTTTCCCTGTTCTAGAATCTGTAAATTCCACTTTATCACCTTTAGTAAAGTTCAATACTGCGTTAGTACGCAATGTTTCAATACGCTGATTGATCAATGTGGTTAACATGCCAATTTCTTCCATGTTCATTATGTTGATTTGTTTTAATATGTTATTCAATGTAACCTCTTTTGTTGTATTTGTTATTAGAATCTAAGCCTTTTTCGCGACAAAGTAAAGGACTATTTTCACTTATTTTCACTTATTTTTAATTCAATATGCTTCATATCAGTTGATTACCACATAATACTATTGCGGCTAATATCCAAATCACAATTGACCACCACTTAGGTAAGTAAGATTTGTAGCTCTTCATTTGTGACTTCAGCAATCCTTTCTTTTCTAGTGACATGCCATGAATCCAATTTTCTGGTTTAATATATCGCTTCATTACCAACTCCATCCCATCATTATAAAGTGAAAATATAAATATCCACCTAAAAGCCAAAATACTATTTTCCAATATTCACCCCGAACATCAGAGTGAGTTAGTCTTTTTTTAGTGTATAAATCTTCTTTCATTATTCTTTTGTCACCGTACCAATTTCTAGCCATCATATTCTGGTAGGAAAATTATATCAGCGGCAGCATTTGTAGTTTCATTTGTGGACACCGGATAAACCGGGTATGCGCCCGTAGAAAAGGTGCCCATAGGTGAAACCCACTTTAAATCACCGCTTGGTTGAGTAGTACCATCTAATGTGCCTGCGTCCATATAACCATATGAGCGATTTGAAGTCCAACTATAATACGATATTCTATAGTATTCATCTGCAGATACCGAAAGGGGTGTACCAAAAACAGAATACTGGAAATCCCAATCTGAATTTAAACTCATAGCACTAAAGCTCCAGCTCCTAATCGAATCACCATTCCCTGTATCTACTTCATTCCATAGCAAGCCAGCAAAATTCTTGGTATTATTTCCCATACCAGCACCGATAATTTGGCCGTCTACAAGTACTTGAAATCTAGTGCCGCGGCCATGATAATAGGCAGTGTCATTGTACTGACCATCTGGTCCTGAGCCAAGACCAGAAAATCCAGAACCCTTTACAGTAACAGTTGATCCTCCAATACTTACATCTTGATCGTTGGGATTAAATAAAAATCGATACTTAGTTCGATCAGTTGTGTATGGTCCGATATGAATAGCCATATCTATGCCTCGTACCTATGATTGTTTGTTTGTTCTATTGTTATTAACATGTATTCCCTTAAGGATGTATTATCGAAAAAGTACCAACCTCTCCATACAGTTCTCTATCACCACCCGTAGTCATAGTACATTCTGGTCCTCCACTACCTGCTAAATAATTAAAATTAGAAATGTCATTAAGCTCTGTACTTGTCGCTATCTCTTGAGCGCTTAAACCAGTAAAATCTCCACCATCATAATAGTAACCAGCGAATGTAGATGTGTAATCCCCTGAAGCATTACTTGGATCCGTTAATGGAGTTCCTTCATTATAAAGTGCAGTTATGGCGGCTTCTGTTAATATTCCGCCAGTCCAGTAATGAATACCAGCCGCACTACCAATCGTGCCTGCATGACTATAAGATCCAAAAGCCGAGGCACTATCATAACTACTCCAATATTGTCCTGAAGCATTTGTATAACCACCACCGCCAGGATTAGCAATTCCATCACCATCAGACATACCAGAAGTTAAATTTGTTATTGTTCCACCAGCACCTAAATACATTGAAGTATTAGATAAGATACTTGAATTAAAAGCAGAACATTGAGCAACAATCATATAGTTTTTACCTGTTTCAATAGTACCTGCGTCAGTTGTCCATGTTATAGCGCCGGAACCGTTTGGTACAACTTGGAATACTATAGAACCATTAGATTTAATTGTTACTTTATGCTCCCCTGTGCCGGAATAATTATTCCTCACAAGTATAACATCAGTAGCTAAACTATCTAGATGAAATGCACACATGAAAGATTTTAGAAGATCACCAAATACAGAATACTTTCGGACATTTGAGTTATGTTGATACATCCCTGTGGATAAATAGCAAGTATTTGCTATTGTTTCTCCAAGCCCTACCCATCTTGTTTCAGTCCATCTGTCGGTGCTATACGGACCGTAATGTACAGCCATTAATTGTACTCCGGTATTATCTCATAGTCACCATCTATGACTAGGAACTTTAGTATCCACTTCATGTCTTCACCCTCATCCCATTCTTCGTAGCCTGCTAGCTTGCATGTGTCTGTTGTAAGTCTTTCAACAACCCTATCCATTTGTTCTTCCTTCTCGCATATTACAAATATCTCATCTCCATTGGTTCGTACCATAACAGAGTTGTGAGGCTTGTTGTATACTACGTTCTCTTTCATGCTTCAACATCAGGCTTATCTATCGGCCATTCAGGATCAGGCCATTCTTCTTTCTTCCATCGTTGTGATATACCTTTACGAAGCACAAAGAACACATGCTCAAGTTCCTCTAGAGTAGGGTCACTAATACTTAGTTCCTCTACATCTCCTAGTGGCATTTTCCTTTTGTCTTCTAATTCTTGTTTAATATTATCTCTTTCCAAACTTAACTTAATCACTCGCCAGCGATTCGAAATTTTACCCAATATATATCCACCGAGCAGCAAAAGCCCAGGTTGAATTAACTCATTAACATCCATAACTATCTCCTTACCAATACATATCTGTTCACTTCCAATTGTCCCTAGTCTGTGTTAAGACGCTGACGTACTTAATAAGCCGGCCACACTCTTCACAACACTCTATCTTTATATGGTCTATTGCTGTATGCTGTTGAAGAGACGCTTCACAGTATCCCTCCATTAGCTCATAGTCATCCTTATTGTTCTTGTTCAGAATGTCTCTATCTACTAGTTGATTACAGCATATTGTGTACTGTGATTCTGGTTTCTTTCCTGTGTGCTTCTCTTTAAAGTATGACCTATCTAGTTTCA
>LWDU01044003.1_pt1 | contig 10743 bp, 9 predicted proteins | sample 727161 | NCBI WGS metagenome assembly LWDU01 (sample SAMN04566230, study PRJNA314399) | hydrothermal vent metagenome | isolation source: deep sea hydrothermal plume seawater | place: Mexico: Gulf of California, Guaymas Basin | collected 2004-07-11 | reverse complement strand
CTCATTGAATTGATTATGGTTACGATCATACTCGGTATCCTTGCTGCAGTGGCAATCCCTAGATATACAGCTACTGTTGCAAAAGCTGAAGAAGCTGCTGAGGATGCGGTCATCGCTAGTATTAGAGCTGGTTTAGAAACCCATGCAACAGAAGAGTTGATTACGCATGGACGTCGTGAATGGCCAGTTGATCCATTTACTGCTTTAGAAACACCCCCTACTGGACATGTAACTTCTGGTACATCTAATGCTGCTGCTGATGGACAATGGAAGTATAATACAACTGATGTTACTGTTAATAATGTCGTTTTCGAAGGAAGAATCACTCATATGCGTGGTGATAATACTGTAAAGACATGGAATTATGATGAGGGAGTTCATACATCTGGCTCAGAAGTAGTTGGAAGTTTGGGCGCACGAAACTAATTCACTAGTATAGATTATTAAAAAGGCTCCATTATTTTGGGGCCTTTTTTTTAGTTAAATTAATATAAGAATGAAACAAGAAAAAATACAAAAACACCCAAATGGTTTTACTTTTATTGAACTTATAATAGCGATAATTATTGTGGGCATACTTGGCTCCATGGCATTTACGCGAATATTAAATAATCTTAATCCTATAAAAGTTCGCGCAGCTATTGAACAAATAACATCTGATATTGAACAAACAAAAGCTCTTTCGATGGCACAACATGATTACATTACAATTGCTTTTAACATTGCAAACGACTCTTACTCTATTTATAAGGGTGCCACAGGAAATCAAACAATTATGACAGATTATCCGGGTAGCAATAATGGCGTTATATCGTTTGATCAAACAGAATACAGTGGTGTGGATATTTCGTCAGCAAGTTTTGGTAGTAATTCGACAAATCTCTCTTTTGATCCTTGGGGAAATACAATCCTTGGAGGCGCAATAACTTTAAATACCAATAATGTTATTACAGTTCAAACAGTAACGGGGCATTGGGCTATTACAACACAATGAAGATTAAATTTTCTAACTCTGGGTTTTCATTAGTTGAAGTTTTAATTGTACTTATTCTTCTATCGGGTGGCTTTATTATATTATTACAGGCATTAAATACGGGCAAATTTATGAACGCTAAGGCTGAAGTATTAACACAACAAGCTGTTTTGCTCAATAATAAAATTCAAGAAATTCGCAGTCGTCGATTTGATGAGAAGACATCTTCTCCCTGGTCATCCACATTAGGAACTGATTCGGATGCCTATTTATCTTTTGATGGTGCTAATGATTATGTCCTTGCAACCGGATATAAGGGAATTACTGGAACTGCTGCAAGATCAATTGGAGTTTGGATAAATACATCTGCATCTGGCATGATTGTCAATTGGGGTGCAAACTCGCCTGGGCAAAGATTTGGAATTCGAGTAAATATAAATCAGTATGGAAATAACGGAGCCCTTAAAGCAGAAGTCAACTCAGGATATACAACCGGTACAACTGATTTACGTGATGGGAATTGGCATTATATTGTTGTTACAGCCGCTTCTAATATTTCAGCGAATCAATTTAGTTTATATGTTGATGGAGCGCTTGAAACTGTTTCAAGCAGTATGTCTCGAACCATGAATACAGCAAACTCTCTGGATGTCAGCGTAGGGTCTTATACTGGGTCTAGTAATTTCTTTAATGGAAATATGGATAAATTTTCTATTTGGAATAAACAATTAACCGCATCTGAAATCACGGCTTTATATAATTCTGGAAATGGTATTTATGCTACTTCAAATTCAGGGAACTATACTTCGTCTTCAAATTTAGTCGTCTATTGGAAGATGAATGAAGGCTCTGGATCGACACTTACTGATTTAGGTGGAAATAATAATGGAACAATTAATGGAGCCACATGGGGCTCTAGTCAGCCCTCAACCGAAAGTACAATCTTGGAGTGGGATGATATAGACGACTTTAACTTATATTCTGTTTCGGAGATTCCGAATTACACCGCTTTTGGGTGTTCTGTTAAAGTTCGCTATGTTCAATCTTCCAGCGGATTTCACTCAGCAATAACAGGTCCTTCTGACTACAAACGTGTCATGGTTGAAATTAATCATAAAACGTTACCCGCATTACGCGATACATTTATTGTGAGTCCAGGGTTATAATGAAACAAGATAATTTAGTTAAAAGCCAAAAAGGTTTTTCCTTAATCGAAATAATTTTGGTTATCCTAGCAATTGGCATTATTGGCACCATGGCAGCTTCTATGTTAGCACAAGGTGCTGATATTTATAAAGAAACAATCTATCGACAAAGTTTTCTCAGTCAAGCTCGGAGTACATTCTGGAGAATGAGCCGCGAAAGCGGACTTCAAAGATCTGCGAGCAATTTTACACTTTCTGGCCCAAAATATCTTTATTCAAGAAATGCACATAATCAAAATGTCCAGTTTACATTATTAAATGTAAGCAACTTGAATTACACTGCAATTTCAGGAACAACTTATCCACTTTCAAGTCAACTAAAGACCCAACAATCACTATTCCGATATTATAATCAATCTTTTACGGAGATCCAGTTGAGTGGAAATCAAACACTCTCAAGTTCTCAAGCTGAAACAGTTCATTTATTACAATTGGATATGTCATTTAAACAAGATGATGATTCGATTCGTTTCTCTTCATTTATTTATCCCCAAAATTTCAGATTTGGAAAGAAAATGTCCTATCATGATTAGGCTCAAGACACTATCAAAAAAGCTCGGTTCAGAATCGGGTGCATTGCTAATGGCATCCACCATGGGGATATTCATTTTACTCAGTTTATTTGCTTTTTATTTATCCCGATTGGTGATCCAGGAGTCACGTAATGCTAGTTTTCATGCATTGGATATTAAAGCACGGAATCTTGCTATGACAGGTATTGAACATGGCATGCAGCTGACAAAAACATCTTATTCTTCCCTCGTACCTCCATCTGCAGTCTCAGGCAATTTCAACACAGGAGCATATACCGTCCAAGTTGACAAAAATAATGATGAAACTGGCTCTTCTCTGCCCTACAGCCACTATCATCTCCTGAAAAGCACAGGAACGATCGGTGATGTGAAACGTTATGTGCGAATTTTAATAAGCTCTTATCCGGATGCGTTTAACCCAGGTTCTTTTGATGGAAACAATAACACCACCAATGCTATTTTCCCCACATTCGATGACACATACTTTCAAAATCTTCTGGATCAGATACCGGAAAATGGAACCAGCGGACATGTGGTAATCAACGAAGTAAATACTGGCGGTGGAGATCATATTGAATTGTATAATTACGGTACCAGTATAAATTTGAACGGCTGGAAATGGTATTGGCATGATAACCGGGGTTATTCAAACACTTACATCCTGCCAAATATTACACTAAATGCGGGAAGCTTTCTTAAAATAAGGGAAAACAATGGAAGTAACACAAATACGGTAATATATATGGGTCATAACATGAAGTGGACTGCAAGTTCCAGTAATGGTATCGCTGGCGAACTTCGAAATAACAATAATAGTGTCATAGATTTTTTTAGGACGGCGGGAGATAATACAAATCCAACAGGAGGCACAGGTTGGGGTTCTCCAAATATACCCTATCCTGTAACGAATGATGTAGCCCGAAGAATATCAGATAATGATACAAATACCGGTTCAGACTGGGCCGTTGGTGGAAGTATAACGGATAATGCATTGAACCCAGGACAAAGCGGTGGTGGATCCAGCAATGATCTTATTAACGGATCCCGGAGTTTATCAAGCTATAATAATAACAAATACATATTCAGTGGGAATGTGATTTTTAACAATGCGACGGTCACCGGCCCCGGGAAAATAATGGTTGGGGGCAATCTTACATTCGAGAACACCACAACCTTGACGGGAAATATAGAAATTATTTGTGGTGGAACGATTACAGTTACCGGCGGTTCACGTCTGGGCACTAATGCAAGTCAGCTGGACCAATCGGTGATCATGTATAGTGAATCAGGTCTGGTAATAAATAATGGGACTATTTATGGATTAACAATCAACAAAGAATCAACCATATCTGTCACAAATACGTCCGCAGTTAACGGTGGCGTAATAAATTTTTCATCGGGCATTTCCATCAACCAATCCCAAGTCACGGGGTCGGTGGTAGCCTTAGCAGCATTAACAGTTTCAAACAGTACGTTATCGAAAGGGTCCTTGCCTCCTATTTATGGAAAAGATTACGGTTTTAACCCAATGGTCATCCCCGGTTCTTACCTTGAATACTGAGAGTACAAGTATAGTTAATTATTAATTGAAGGAGTTCATATGAGAAAATTAGTTTTTATTTTATTTTTTTTCTTCACGGTAATCATAGCTTTTCAGGAGGAAACTGCCGATATTATTATAGAAGGCGATGCTCTTTATACTTTTTCGGAGAACGAAACAATTGAAGATGCTAGGATTAATTGTGCCGGATTGGCTATCCGAAATGCAATTATAAACAATTACACACTGGAAAGCCAAAACAGTCTCTTAGTGGAATGCTTGGCTCCAGATGCCGAAATACTTAAGATTTTGCAAGAAGAGATATCAGGAAATACAATCTATCTGAGATTGAATGTGATTCTTTATAACGATTTTATCATGGATTGTAATGGATAAATACGGGTCAGGTGTAAAGATTAAATCAGGTTCATAAACTACTCAGTAGATTTTCAAGGCAATGATGCATCCATTACGAGAGGAAATATTCCATGGTAATTCCAGGATCTTATCTTGAGTATTAATGAAAGCTTTAATAAATATTTATTATAAATAAAACAATCTGAATTCAGGTAGAAAGTGCAACATTGCATGGTTTTACAAAAAAAACTTCATTAGGTGGTTTTTGACCCATATATTCTTAAATTAAAGTATTCTTTTTCAAATAATAAAGTGAACCAATTGGTCTACTTTATTTTTAATTTAAATAAATAACAAAGGCAGTTAAGATACATATGATGATTTTTATATTAATCGTAGCTATTATTGCAGCAATCTTTGGATTGCTGCTTATTATCTCCCCAAATACAATTTTGGAAATAGAACGAGAGGCAAATAGGGTTATTATTACCGATCCTTTTTTCATAAAATATCGATACCCATTAGGCGTAATACTCCTCATTGGGGCGTTTTATATGTTCTATGTCTATTTTTCTTTTTAACCCTTATAACCTTATAAATAAGGAATTTAAAGACCTATTATTTTAAACTTTTTTAAATCGATTGGACTTTCGGCTGATCCATTCACGACGTCGCCAAACACTCAGCTCTTTTATAATGCCACTCAACATCGCCAGTGCCTTGAGGGTCTTGAATTAGCGATTCGAATGCGCCGCGGTTTATCTGTTGTGCAGGGGGGAGTCGGCGTTGGCAAGACAACTGTGAGTCGGCGATTAATTCAAATATTTGAAGATGAATCTGATACTTATGATTTTTATCTAATCCTGGATCCTAAATTTGAAACAGAGCTTTTTCTTCTTCAGCATTTAATTGAATTATTTGGGATTAATAATAAAAAGGAAACAGTCCAAGATTGTCGAGATATCCTTGAAAGCCATTTACTGAAAGTTGGCGTTGACCAAGGAAAAGTCCTTGTCCTCATTGTGGATGAAGGTCAAAATTTAGATAGTAAATATTTAGATGTTTTTCGAACACTTCTCAATTTTGAAACAGACGATTATAAATTATTACAGTTAATCATTTTTGGCCAACCCGAAATGGAAACTACTATCCAAAAATACCCCAATTTTGAAGATCGAATCTCTTTCCATTTCAAAATAGGCCCATTAGACATTGACCAAATGCGCGGTTTTATTTATCATCGATTAAAAATGACAAATGCTCCGGAAAACAACTGGTTTCCGGATGATGTCATTCAGTTGATCTATAACCACACAAATGGGTATCCGAGAAAAATAACAAAATTATGTCACAACCTCCTATTATTCATGATTGGAGAAAAAAAAGAATTTGTTGATGCTGGAATATTTCAACATGTAATTGATGGAAAACCTCCAAAAGGTTTACTAAAAGCCTATAAAACATCAACCAGTTCAGCTTCTGCAAATAAATTATTAGATGTTTTACGCAAAAATAAAGTCACCCAAACAAAAAATGATCCTGTTGAAATTATTGAAGAGGGTGATGACGATTTTATTGGCGGTATTAATGTTGTTGAAGCGATTGAAAATGATACGACTGACGATGTTGTCCAGGTCGATTTAATTGAGCCCGAACCTGACATTGTATCGAATATTGATGATACACAAAATGATAAAATAATCGTTGAACCGATTCAACCCAGCCCTTCAGATACTCCAAAAGAATATCAAGCAGTTTCAGCCACACTAGATAATCCGGGGCAGTATCCAGAAAGTATTCTTCTCCCCATGATATTTAGAGATGACACTGTAATGGGTATAGCTGTTGATGGTAATAAAATAGGTATTGTTTCCTTGAGAGATCATCATAAAACAAAAAAATTAATCGATGCTTTATTGTATGAGCATCCTGAAAATATTGATTTTTCTCAAGAACCTGAAGAATCATTAAAAGCATTAAAAAAAGCCATGGAAATTTTCGGAAATTCTGTCGCGAGTAAAGATTTTTTAACAAAAAAAACTATTGAAACAATAGCAAATGGAACCGTCATAGGCTTATCTATTAATTCTAATTTAATGCAATTAAAAAAAATAGATATCCCAAAAAATGGCCAAAATGATCGGAAGAATATTATTGCTTGGAATGCAAAAAAGAAACTTTCCTTCGACCTTGCTGATTTATATTATAATTCTGTTAACCAAGGAAAGAATAAAGAATCAATATTGCTTGGAACAACCAATCGCCAGTCGCTAGACCAATCGAGCGAAGTATTAACTGGGCAAGATTGGGGTATTCGTTGGTGGCATCCCCTACCCATGGCAATTCATAATGCGTTTATTTGGAATTATTCTGTAGAATCAAAAGAAATTTGTTATGTGCTCCACATTGGTGAAACTGAAAGTTATATTTTAGGATACTCGAGTGGACTTCTTCAGGTGATTCGTCCCATTGCCATTGGCATTCAAAACTTAAAAGATGCTGTTTCAGACAAATCTATTTCCCTTGAAGATTTCCGCGTTCCGGCCACGCTTTTACCCGGAAAAGCGAAACCTGGCTCTAGCATGCCCATGGACGATCAATTTAGACCTATAATAGAAAGTTGGACTCGAGAATTAGATCGAACGCTTACGAGTTTAAAACGTGCTTTTCCCGTTGTAAAAGCGACACACTTATATTTGAGTGGAACTTCTATTTATATTAAATCACTCGATGAATATTTTGGTGGACATCTTAATCTGGAAACCACATATATAAACCCACTTAGAAACATTAATATTTTGCCCGATGAAAGCGAACGAGATCAAATAAATATCCCTATGCCTCTTTTAACTGCGGCAGTTGGATCAGCGCTAAATCTGTCGAACACGGTAAACTTGCTTCCATCATCATTCAAGCAAACTGAATTATTCAGATTTATGTTAAAAATCGGTATCCCTGTGGCAGCAGCTTTTCTCGTTGGTTTATTTTCATTTACAGGATGGATTTCTTTCCAGAATGATAATTTCAATGCCGGCCTTGATTCTCTCAAAAAAGAGACTGCTCGTCTAGAACCGACAAAAGATCTTTTTTACTCTATCAATAATAATAAAGTATCTATTAAAGCTCAGGTGGATGAATTGAGTTTTGATACTGAATATTTTGAACGAATATTAGCATCTCTCCGTTTTCTAAGCCACTATACACCCAATGAAATCACCTTTGATGAAATTCGGTTTCAAATGGGTTGGGAAGAATCTCAGCTCTATGCTTATGGGGCAACTCAAAAAGCGGAGCTTAAGGTCACTGATCCACATTTAAGAATTTTGAAACTATCAGGAACCGTCTCTGCAAATTCTGCCTATAAAGACCGGATTCTTCAAATTTATTTAAATGACTTAGAAGAGACATTACTCTTCAGCAAAATAGAAGTTGTTAGCAAGCACACCGAAATTGGACTTGACGTACAAGAAATGAGTTTCGTACTCAAATGCATATTATAATGAAAGAATTTTTAAAAAATCAAAGAAACGCCTTTTTTGTTTTCATTGCATCGATATTTGTCATTTTGATTTTATGGTATTTTCCCATCCATCAAAATATCCAGCTATCGTATGATACAAATAAAGCTCAACACAAAGAGATAAGCAATAATAAAGTCTTATACAAAAAGATGGGAAAACGCATCCCTGAAATTGAAGCAGAATGGAAAGTATTAACTAGCTCCTTTCAGAAAACACTAGATAAAATTCCACAAAAACAGAATTATGACAATGCTGTAAATGCTTTATATAATTTATTAATAACGCATAATTTTGAAATAAGCACCTTTTCACCGTCTAAAGTTCCTCTTGAAAAGAAATATATTAAGCTTCAAAATTCTCAAGACACAGTCTTAGTTGAAAAATATCCTATTGATATTCAAATGGTGGGTGAGTTTGTTCAATTGGGTGAATTTTTAGACGCTATGAAAAAATTACCCTATCGTATCACTGCAAATAATATTCATATTTATAATGAGAATTCTAAGGTGTCTCAAGAAATCAAATTAATTGCTTATATGTATTTACAATCTGGGCACGAAATTTTCATTCAATTAGAAGTTCCAAAAATAAAAAAGACTCCAATAAAGACACATCAACTTGGCATCGATAAAAATAATCCATTCACATACATTACATTGGGTGAGGCAAATTCCAAAGCGAAGAAACTGAGCATGAACTCTTTTTGGTGGACAAATAATGAAGGTGTCTATTTTTCCGGCGATTTTAGACGGACTAATGGGAAAGGCGATTTTGTAGATTTAAATGAAACAGGTAAAGTAGCAGCCTATTAATACAATACATATGAATTGGGGAAAATTAAAATTAAACTTGTATCTATTTGGAACATCATTCTCACTAATAATAATTAAAATTAAATATGACACCTAGACTAAAAATATTACTTATTTTATTTGGTTTATCCGTCCTTATTCTGGTTGGAGATCGGTTATTTACTGATACTAATTCAAATCCAGGACAGACAATTAGAGTACCTAATCAAGTAAAAAATACTTCAAAAATTAGCTCAAATTCTTCTTCGGGTTATGAAAGCCTTAACACAAGTCCATTTATTCCCATTTCAGCTCAGATTCTTTCTTTAACCGGATGGGGAAGAAATCCCTTCGAAAAAAAGATCACAAAGGCACCTAATCAATCTCCAGCTTTAACAGAATCTAAAAAAGGAGTATCGGTTAGATTGAACGAATTGAATAATCTTGTTATTGAGAGTGTTTATAAAATCGGGAATGATGCGATTGTGGTTATTGACGGAAAACCTTACCGAAAAGGTGAAATGCTTAATAATATGTTAATTGAAAAAATTGATGAAAAAAAAATCGTATTTAAATTTCGAGGAAAAAGCTACGATGTTCATATTGGCTCCTAAAATTAAATTCAGAACATTCATAGGTTGCATTCTTTGGATAGCAATTGGCATCTCCTTGCCTGTAAATGCGCAAAAACAACCAACAGATCCAATAAATTTCTCTGGCAGTAAATATGATTTAGATCAGACTATGTCAATTTATCTTAAAAAGTCTGATATTAAAGATGTGCTAATGATGATCGGTGAATTGACCGGCTTAAATATTGTTATTAGCCCGAATATTGCTGATACCATTACAGCAGATTTGGAAAATGTGAGTGTTCGTGCTGCTATGGATGCTATTTTAAAACCCAATGGATATAGTTATTTTGTTCAAGAGAATGTTATTATTGTTAAAACAACTGATATCAAAATGATAGGTGAATTAGAAACAGCTGTCATCAAATTAAAATATATTAATTCTACTGATTTATCAGGCCCTCTTTCATCTATTATGACTGGGCGAGGGTCATTGCAATCCTTTACACCCGTTGTCTCTAACCAAGGAAGTACTGGACCTCCCAATATTATTATTATATCTGATGTTCAGGAAAATATTCCAAGAATTAAAAAACTGATTCAAGATTTAGATCAACCCATCGCAAATATCAATATTGCAATTCGATTTATTGAATCTCAAGTAGATACATCTAAAGGTTTTGGTTTAGATTGGTCAAAGACACCAATTCAATTTGGAAGTTCTAGTGCAGATACAAATTTTTTAAATCTTAGCTTTAACAATCTAAATGTGGGCACTTTAAATCCAACTCAATTAGTGAATGCACTTCGCATTATGCAGGCACGAGGTAATTCTAAATTATTATCAAGCCCTCAGGTGACCACCATGGATAATCATCAAGCTGAAACAGAAGTTGTGACAACTGTTTATATTGAAGGCATGACAAACCAATCAAACCAATCAAACCAATTAACCGGAATTACACCCCAGTTAAACAATTTTAACTCCGGTTTTATAAACTTGAATACGGTTCAAGAAAAAGATATTGGCATAAAACTACAAGTAACGCCTCGCTTAAATGAAGGGGACAGAATAACCCTTGTTGTAAATGCAACGGTAGAAGCTTTACTCTCTGCAGCAGAAGTATCAACAGATAAACCTCGTTCAACCAAAAGAACAGTCCGAACTCAAGTAACTGTCGATAATGGTTCCACTGCAATTATTGGTGGTCTCATTGCAGAAAACGTCATTGAAAATATAAAATTTATTCC
>LWDU01007172.1_pt1 | contig 10743 bp, 10 predicted proteins | sample 727161 | NCBI WGS metagenome assembly LWDU01 (sample SAMN04566230, study PRJNA314399) | hydrothermal vent metagenome | isolation source: deep sea hydrothermal plume seawater | place: Mexico: Gulf of California, Guaymas Basin | collected 2004-07-11 | reverse complement strand
TTTGTCTGATGATAAATATACCACAACATAGATTTCATCAACAAAATCCTTATAGTGGTTTAACATATGTCTTAACATTGTAGTATTATGACCACAAACCGTAACTAAATTTATACTCACAGAATCTTCTTACACGAGTTATAAAAATCTTCCATTTCAGGAAAAGTTTCTAAAAAGTTTTTTCCTCGTCTTTTATCAAACTCATCAATAAATAAAACAAAATCTTTTCTCATTTTCATTAACCACTTTATATCATCTAACGGAGCATCTACCCAATCTAAAACTCGTCTTAATTTTTCTCTTTCAAAATCATAAAAACCACTATGTCCATGTCCGTAAATGTGAGTATATTTTTCTTCTGATAATGAATTCATTAACTTTACATCTTCTCTAATCTTATCAATCCAATATGTGGATAATAAACGAACTTGTAAAAATTCAGGATGCCTTAAATATGCCGTATCTAAAATAATTGCATAATGTCTATATCGTTTTCCATTATAATGTTTCTTTTTTAATTCAAATACTTTTTTAATCACTTCGTGATAAGTTGGAACACTTGTTAAATTATAAGTTGCCATAATAGTTGCTTCTGGTTTTTGACATTTGGTTAAAAACATATCTAAGTTATTCCAAAATCTATCAGTATCCATTCCGTCTCTCATATATTCTGCCTGTTTTCCCCAAGATTCTATACTTGTAAATAATGCAAAATTCCAAACTAAATCTTTCTCTGTAATATACTTAACCTTGTCAATAAATTCATCTACCAAATCTTGGGGTGCACATAAATTAGAATTTACAGACATTTCTAACATAGGATTTACTTTTGGATTTTCTATGAGATAATCTAAAACTTTAAATGTATCTTTATGTAAGAGTGGCTCTCCTCCAGTTATTCTAAAAGTATGTAGTTGTGGAAATAGCTCTGGCCACCATTTCCAAAATGCATCCTTATATGGATTTGGTTTTGTAAATGGAATAGGAACAATACCTTCTCGTTCCATCCATTCAGTATTGTTAAACATTCCACTTGTAGGATAAGGTCCTTTTGTTTTTATTTCTTGTTGCCAATTAGAACTACTCTTTACATCACAATAACCACAACTCATATTACATTGATTACTGAATGATACTTCTACATAAGATGGTAGTATATTTTCAGCGGGATCTGAATCCTTAATTTTATCAAAATATGGAAATGCCCATGCCTCACCACTTTTCATAATCCTATCACTAAATGCTCCTGGATTTGCATCTTCTACATTCCAACAATAATCACACTCTTTTGGACGACCACCCGCTAACATTGTCTTTCTTTGCATCTTTTTAAATAGAGTATTATGTAAGGCTGATGGATTATGTTCTAATTCTCGTAGTGGAACTCTGTAAAAGAATACTAACTTGATTCCATTTTGCTAAACAAAATCCTTTACCTACACTATTAAGTTCTGTTTTAAGAAGATCCATATTCTCAAGACCATGAACTGAAATCATATCCCAAAAAGTATCTTTATTTGCTATCTTTTCTTTGTCCTTTACATTATCCTCAAAAAATGCTAAATTCATTCTATGTTTTAATTCCTCATTGGGATCACGAATTAAATATTCATCTTTTAATCTTGATGTTTCCCTCGAAATATAATCAGTATTAAACTTTGCACATTCTTCGAGTGTTAATCTATACTCAAGTTCTTGTGTAGGTGATGCTATTTCTACACCACGACCTTTATAAAATTTTAGATTTTCTTCTATAAATTCTGTGATGTGTTCTTCACTTTGTTCTAAATCTTCTCTCCATTGTAATTGTTCATATAAATCTTCGTGATTTTCAGTTTTTAATGTAAGTGGTTGAAACTCTTTTATTCTTTTTTTAACATAACCATTAGTATGTTTTTCACACTCTTTCAGTATTTGTCGTTTATGTAATTCTGTTTCAGGATTAATTTTTCCCATATATGGTTTTATTCTTTTTAATATAAACTTACTGTTAAGTTTTTCACATTCTTCTAATTTTATTCGTTTTGCTATTTCATCATCTAAATCTTTAAATTCATAATCTCCTATTCTTTTTGCAACATATGGTGTTGTGTGCATTTCACAATCTGATAATTTTTGACGAACATCCATTTCCCAAGAAAAACTTTCACAATTCTCTAATTTTATTCTCTCCTCTATAAAATCACTTAAAAATCCTTGTTCATCTACTCCACCACCTTCCATTTCTTCTAATAAAATTCTTTGATGTGTTTCATCATTAAAATCGTTTATTGGATAATCTCCTATTCTACTCTCAATATATGGTGAAGAATGATATTGATGATCCCTAATTTTTTCTAACGTCCATATTTTTTCTGCATAACTTTTTGCAAATGTAAATGATTTTAGTTTTTTATTTATTTCTATAAGTCCACTAGCACCAAATTCATATGTTTTATCGGAAAGTGCATTTCTATATTCCCTTTCTATCCAAACTACATTTTCGGGTTTCATCCACTCACCATATCGTTCAAGCATATCTTGTTCTTCTTCTTTAGTAAACTTTGTTATTTTATACTTCATCTTTTTTCCGTAACAAAGTTAATCCAGAAGAAGGTAACACTTCATTTTTTTCTTTGTGGTCAAATAAATTAAATACTTCCCATTCATCACTTATTTCTTTTACAACTTCACTTGGGCCCATACACAAATCATGTTCCTCACCATCAATTGTTTGAAAATTATCCCAATATTTTCTATCTGTATCGTGTATTGATATAATCCCATTCTCATTCATTATAGTAGAATATAAATCAAAATCAAGTTTACAACCTTCATATGTGTGGTCTGCATCTATATGTAAATAATCTATCTTAATGTCTCTCTTAACGAAAAAGTTATAGAATGCATCTTCAGTAGTTGTGTTTAAAAACTTAGGATTAAATTGTGTTCTCAAAAAACTATCATCATCAGACCAATCTACTTCACCATTTACACTATTGGTTGCATCTACTACATAAACCTTACCATATTTATCTTCACCATACATCTGAGTTTCGTTTAATTCATGAACACAATCAACCATTAATCTTGGTACATATCCACCACCACTACCAAGACAAACACATACTTGTGCCTTTAAAAAATATGGAACGGTATAATAAAATATACCAGCACCTAAATAGGTATCATTGGCACCATGTGTCCACCTATATGATACTGAACCTGAATCTTGATTTCTTGTAATTGAATCGTATATCCAACCACGATTTAGTATTGACATATAAAACCTATAAGTATCCTATAATAAATAGTTAAAAAATTTTTCAAATCATATTATTTATGGTTCGGAACTTGCTCCTTTATTGTGAACTAATATACCACCTGCATAATAAATATCTAATGGTTCTACATCAAAATTAACAACTTCTACTTCTCCATCTACCCATTCTATCGAATCTATATTAACTATCTCTCCCAAAAAATTAAGTAACTTCATTCCATCTTGTAATTCACGGGCAGTGTTCCATCTCCATTTACCGTCATCATATGTAAAAAGATCATGTTCTCTCGTAACTTTTAAATATCCATTATTTATACTATAATATCCATCCATATAATCATAAAAAAGATTTTCAACTTTTGCAACATCCTTGTTTCTTCTAACCAATCCTTCTAAATCTTCCAAATCCATTGGTCTCATTGTAAATGATTTCCACTCCAAATATCCCAAATCTTCATCTGGAAGTCCAGGTAAATTTAATGATCTTACTTCATCACCAACATTTATTTCTTCTATTGGTTTTTCAGTTCCATCTGACATTAATATCAAAGTTCCTGGTAAGAAACAAGCGATTGAAAGTCCACCATATGTATCTTGAATTTCAACAGTTTTTGTAATGGCAGTATTATATCTTGTTGCATGGTCATTAAATCCATCACTTTGTCCTGCATCACTATACTTTCCACTAATCTCAACACTTGTATCACTAAAATGTGCACCTTCCCATCTCTCAAAAAATATAGTATCCAATAGTGGTTTTACATCTGATGAAGCAGATACCGCAGTAAAAGTAAGTTTTAAAGTTTGATTAACTCCTACTGAACCACTTGTGTAAAAATCATTTCTTGTTTGTGCCCATGAACCATTTCCTGTTATACCTGTAAAAGTTTGTTGAGTATATGCACCACTAATTTCCATGTCTATCTGACCTTCACTTGTATTAGAAGATGATGCTATGGCTCTAATCTGATAAACAGAATTTCCTTGAACTGTAAATGACTGACTTATATGACTATCTTGTGTATTAAACTTAACAGCATAACTATTAGAACCTGATGGTGATTGACTTGCAAGAGTTTGTTGTGATATTATTCCAGCACCACTTCCTGACCAACTTACTAAATTATTTGCATCTGCCCAATCATTAAAATCATGGTCTGTAACTAAATTACTTTCTGATACAACCCCCTCAATAGTTCCTGCATCAGTTATAGCACCGGCCGCAAAAACTGCAGTGTAATCTTGATTTGATTGTGGTGTAAATAAAGCACTTCCACTCCAATGAAATAAAGAATTTTCATTCGTAAAAGTCAATGTATATGTTTCATTAGTTTGTTCATCCACATATGGATAACCATCTAATGTGTTATCAATCGAACCTATATAAAAATCACTAAGACTTGTTTTACCAGTTCCACTATCTCTGCCAGCGTCATTAAGACTTGTTTTAGAAGTGTAATCGGAATTACCTACGGCAGTTGCCCTACCGAGTTTTCCTAATGATAGTTTAGTTCCATCTGTTGGTGTTGCCAAAAAGGTTCTCCTTAAAAAAACGTATGTCGTTATATACGCGTATCGTCGCTACGAGTTACCACTTATAAATATCAAGCGTTATATATTTCTAAATATCTCTCTACCCATTCTTCCTTATTATCATATTGTCTACAATGATCTCTCAATCCATCTAAATAATCTTGTCTTTCTTTCTCGCTTAATTTTGAAATATTCTCTATTTGTTCATCAAATTCTTTTTTATTAAAAGCTCTGAATGGATATTCATAGTTTAACAGCCAATCTTTTTGTAATATAGGTAGTTTTCCATAATCTAATGCTTGGAATATAGAATAACCAAATGGTTCATGTAGATGACAGCTATGAGATATTCCCCAATCCTCTCTATTAAAAAATCTATGTATATTCTTATATTGAAATTGATATAATCTTGTTTTATCGAATTTAAAACCGGCTCTATTTTTCCACCACTTCCAATCATCTAAATCGGTGAATGCATATGAATCAATACCTTCTAAGAAATGTGGTGATTTACGAGTTTCCATGCGTGCTGCATATCCCACTCTATTACTCATACAGATTTTTTTATTTTGTGTAAACTCATAATAGTTTGGTATATCAATCATATCTATTTGGTCATGTAATGGAATTTTATCTAACCCAATCCATATAACTTTATTAGCTATCTGAGCAATTCTTCGTTCCCATGCTCTATTTGCGGAAAAATGCATTAACTTTGGTAATCCCAATTCTATACCAGCATTTAAAGATAATTGAACTGAAACATGCATACATACCGATTCTATCTTATCTTGATTATTCTCAATTATCTTATGTGGTGTATAATATCCATGTAAGACATGAAACCTACGGGCCTTTCCTGCAATTCCTTCGAAATCTTTTGGATGATCACCTTGCCATATAACTTCTATTGGACTATCAAACTCCACTTTTTTATCTGGATTACGGCGATGAATTAGTAACTTAGATGGATGATTAAGTTTAGGGGCTACTTCTCGTAACCAATTATTAACCCAAACATCACTTCCACCATATACTAAAGAACCACCACCCGTAGCATAATAAACATCATAACTCATTAAGAACTCTTTGCATGTACATTGTGCATTAAATAACCTCCACCAAAATAAACATCTAAATCCTCAACATTCAAATTTACCGTTTCTAATGGTTCATTTACAAATTCAAGTGTTTCTATTATTTCAAATTCATTGTTTGTTTTAAATAACTTATCAAACTACCACCTCTTATTACAAAAAATGGATGTTCATATGTTGCTTTTAAAGTACCATTTATCAGATAATAATTATCATAATAATCAAAATATATATCTTTTACCGATGCACTTGCTGGTGAAACTCTATTAGTTTCTTGTATATCATAATATGCAGTTGCCCATACTGAAGTTGGTGGGTTTCCATGTGGAGTTCCACTCCAAACTTCCCATGTATCTTCATCATCAAAATCTAATGGCATACCAGGAACGGTTGCTGACCTTATCGTGTCTCCTACATTTATATCTTCTATATTTTTAGTAGAACCATCTGCCATTGTTATAGGTGTTCCGATACCAAGACAACCCAATCCACCATATTGAGAATAATTACTACCATAAAATTCATCTAAACGAATTGGATGTGATTGATAATTTCCTACTGAAGATGCTGATAGTGGACCACCTTGAAACCAATCAAAATTTGGTTTACCAAATACATCTGTATGAACATCTCCTGCAATTGATGAAAAATCTTGATATAAATCGTGAATATCTGAATTTGCTGTATTTACTGCAATTCCTCTTTCTCTATTTATATCAGAAAAGGACATGGATGCATCTTGTCCTATAGTTGGTAATATAATTGCACCCTTACCAGTTCCTTTTATTCCAACACTAATAAATTCACCCGGAGATGCTGTTCCACCAAATTGATATCCCCAAGAACCACTTGAATAATTTTTTCCAGCTGCTGATATTTCAGCACTATTAATTACTCCACTTCCATTTGAACCCCAAGTTCCTTCAAATCCACTACCTACACTAATAGAATGTGAACCCGGGGCCCTCATAGTTAATTTTCCAGAAGTTGAATTTCCCCATTCAGAACCACCATCCCAAACTTGTAAGTTTAATACTTTAAATCCGTCTTGAAGTGCCATTTTCTAATAACTCTATTCGTTTTGTTAAATTTTCTATTGTAACTTGTTGTTCTTTAATTGCTTCTACTAATAATGGAACAACCTTTTCATATGATATTGCTTTAATTCCATCTTCACGAATCTGAATAACTTCTGGTAAAACCTTTTCAACTTCTTGTGCTATTAATCCTACACATTCCAATCAAATGTAACACCTCTAATTTGTTGAACTTTAAAAATGGCACTCTCTATCGGTCTGATATTATCTTTCAAACTTATGTCTGAAGAATAATATGCAGTAATATTACCTGTAAATACTCCATCACCCGTAACGTGTAACTCTTGAGCAGGATCTGCGTCTGCACCAATCATAAGATTGGTTGTCATCCTAATATTAGTTTGATTAGGGTCTGTTGTATTTGTTGTTATATAATTAGCCATTTAATACCTTTATTGGTTATTTTCTAAAATTATTAATTGTTCTTTATGATCCCGTTACCGCCACAATTAAACCATACATGGTCATTGTTACGCTGGCCTCACTATCAGCTAATCCACCTCTCATCGCAACTGTTATTTCATATAAATTGCCTGCCGTCAAACCACTAATATCTTCGGTAACAGTTACTAAAGCATAGCTACTACCGTGATCATAGTCTAAAGCCGTTAACTCTGTAGTATCAAATGTTACACTCGTGGTTGGTGACATAAGTGTTACATTTGGACCAGTTGAGGTAATATCATCGAGTCCTAATACGAGTTGGCATAAAGTTATACTGGCATCCCGTGTATTTGCAGCTTGTTTACACCATGCTCTTAATACCATATTTTTGTTTGTTGCTAAATGTCGATATATAAATTTTACTTTAGCCGTAACTATAACTGTATCAGTTCCGAGTATAGCTGGTGCATTTCTTGAATAAAGCGAAAGATTGTTTGTCATGTCTGTAATACCCGTTCCCGATTGTGTATTATCTGAGTATATAACGTATTCTTCGATTGATTTTATTGCTCTATCTTTTACAGTAGTGGAACTTGTTCCAGCAACAGTACCGGTTAGATTTGCAGTTACGTTTCCACTTCCATCAATAGCAGCCTCACCCTTTGCAGCTCCTGACAATACGGTTGCATTTGCAGTTCCACCTACCGTGCCGGTTAGATTTGCAGTTACGTTTCCACTTCCATCAATAGCAGCCTCACCTTTTGCAGCTCCTGACAATACAGTTGCATTTGCAGTTCCACCAACTGTACCGGTTAGATTTGCAGTTACATTTCCACTTCCATCAATAGCAGCCTCACCTTTTGCAGCTCCTGATTTCACAGCAGCTACACTTGTACCTAAAATAGTACCTCCTGTTAAAGAAAGTGCGGAAGCCGTAACATCACCATTAGCCTTAATATTAAAATTAGAAGCACTGATAAACATATATGTTGGATCATCATTCCCGCCAGAAGTTGGACTACCACTTATAAAAAAGTCTGTTGATGATAGTGCATCATTTGTAATAGTAAATCCACCGATTTCACCAGTTGTTGCTGTAACTGATCCTTGCATTGTAACATCACCACTTGGTGCCAAGAAGAAATTAGAAGAACTTATTGAAAGATTTCCATTACTACCACTTATATATGCTCCTGTATAAGGTGCACTTCCAGATGTTCCCATTAGGAAATTGGATGAACTCATTACCAAAGTATCACTTCCATCATACACCATCTAAATACAAACCTTTACCAGAATTATAGGCCGTTGGTGGTGTTGCTCCAAGTGCTATTGAACCAGGACCATCACTCTTCATAACAAGAGTACTAGCGTCTAAATCAAAATTTTCTGCCTTTATATCTAATGAAGCATCAACATCAAATCGGAAATAATTATCCGTATCTCCATATATTAAGAAATCTCCACCACCATCCATATAGATACCAGGATTTGTTCCAGCAACACCTGAATTTGGTGAAGCCCCAAGTGCAATTTTACCATCATTTACTGCAGAATCAATAACTATTGTTGTTGCATCTAAACTAAATGTATTAGACTTCAAAACAATAGCTCCTGGTCCTTGAGCATATTGTATCTTATTACCAGCATGATTACCAGCTAAGAAATCTCCTGAACCACTTAGGAATATTCCAGAACCACTTATTGATTTTGGAATGGTTGCTCCCATTGCTATAGTTCCACCATAAGATGATGAAACTCTCAAATTAGATGTTTTTAAATCAAATGTATCTGCTGCTACACTAATGGCTCCACCACTACCACTTATGTAATTGGTTGCATCTCCTAAATAGAATTCTGAAGAACTTAACTGTAAAGCTTGAGTATCCCAAGAAATACCATAACCACATATAGATACCATCACCAGAATCAATATCAGTTGCTGCACCTAATTTTATTTGTCCGTTACTACTATTAGAATCTAATATTACAGTACTATTAGGTGATTTTATTTCATCAGAATCTATTGTCCATCCGGCTATGTTACCTTCACTCGAAGATATAACACCAGTCATACGAACATCACCAGTAGATTTTACAAAAAAGTTAGATGAACTTATTTCAAGATTACCCAATGAACCACTTATATATGCACTCCCAGTATTTCCCATCATAAATGCAGAAGAACTTAAATGAACATTAGAACCATCAAACTTTATAAAACCTCCTGTTGATTTACCTATAAATGCTTTTGGTGTTCCACTATTGTATTGTAATTGAATTCCAGTATTTCCAAAGGTGGAATCATTAATATATAAAGCTTTACCATTGGCATCTAATACAACTCCACCATCGGGAGAAGATAAATTGTTAGTATTTATAGTCCATTTTCCAATATTACCATAACTGGCACTTATAGAACCAGATATGGACACATTACCACTTGTATCCAATGTAAATGCATCCTGTCCTACATTTAAACTACCATCCGATTTTAAGAAAAAGTTCGAAGAACTTATTTCTAACTGACTATTAGAACCACTCACATAAGCACTTCCACTATCTCCTAATAAAAATGAACTATCAAATGATATTCCTACTCCTTTTTCTTTTCCAGCTCTAAAATCTCCGCCACCATCTGCATAGAAGCCTGTTCCGGCAGTCATACTTAAATTATCGGCAGTTGAACCGAGTGCTATTTTTGGAGTTCCTGTGATGTCACCAAGTACAAGTTTAGTTGCAGAATTACCTATTGATGAGTTTCCAGCCCACATATCAGTATTTGAAAAATAGAATCCAGCAATCTTAGCTTGTGTTTCACTTAATTCTAAAAGTGTATTACCAGAACCATCGTATCCTATCAAACCATAAATATTACTTGAAATCTGTCCTACTGCTAATCTTACTTTATCCCTACCAGTATGGAAGGAATCTTTACCATCTGCTCCATGAAATGTAAGTACTTTATTTGTAGCATCAAGTATAACTCCATCAGTATCATCACTAACCGAACTCGATATTATACCATTACCAATCTTCCAACCACCTACACTTAAAACACCACCAGTATATGTGAAATCTTCACCAATAGACATTCTATTACCAGGTCCGTCAATATAAGTTCTATTGGCTTGTGCGTAATTGTGTGTTCCACTTCCTAAAGATAGAACACCACTACCACTTAATATTGCTTGACCATTTGAAGATGAAATTATTCCATTACCAATCTTCCAACCACCAGCAGTTAAGACATCATCTACATAAGAGAATGTTGAACCAACATAAAATACAGGACTTGTTGAGGCACTTACAAAAAATAATCCATCGGTTGGAGTTCCTGTTGCCGTAGTTGCTCCAGTTCCTAACGCTA
>LWDU01038930.1_pt1 | contig 10744 bp, 10 predicted proteins | sample 727161 | NCBI WGS metagenome assembly LWDU01 (sample SAMN04566230, study PRJNA314399) | hydrothermal vent metagenome | isolation source: deep sea hydrothermal plume seawater | place: Mexico: Gulf of California, Guaymas Basin | collected 2004-07-11 | reverse complement strand
ACCGTGGTCATCGTGCTTACGGGCTACGGGAGCATCGCCACCGCGGTCAAGGCCACCAAGCTCGGGGCCACCGCTTACCTGACCAAACCCGTCGATGCCGACGAAATCGAGCGCGCATTAATGGGAGATGACACCGATGAAGACATTCCCATTCCCGACGAATTTCAGAGTCTGTATCGACACGAGCGGGAATACATCGAATTTGTCCTCGCGGAATGCGAAGGGAATATCAGCCAGGCGGCAAGACGCCTCGGGCTGCATCGACAGAGCCTTCAACGGAAGCTCCGCAAGTACACCCCGAACTAGAAGCTGACCGGGCAACGCGCCGGATTCATCCGCAGAATTTTCTGTCGGACACCGAGGAGATCAACATCATGCAACGCTTCGCCGACCGGGTCGCAATCGTAACCGGGGCCGCCGGTGGCATCGGCAAGGCTACTGCCCTGAGAATCGCTTCCGAGGGCGGAAAAGTCGTCTGTACCGATGTCCAGGCCGAAGCCGTCGAAGCGACCGCCAAGGAAATCTGTAGCGCCGGCGGCGAGGCGATTGGGCTCGTTTGCGATGTGAGTGATCCCGCGGCGATTGCGGGCGCCATGGACTCCACCCTGAGCGAATACGGAAAGCTCGATTCTCTCTGCAACATCGCCGGCATCTTGCATTTCGATAACACCCTCGACCTCGGCCTCGACAAATGGAACTTGATTCTCAAGGTCAACCTGACGGGAACCTTCCTGATGTGTCAGGCGGCGCTTCCCCATTTGCTCGACGGCGGCGGCAGCATCGTCAACATGGCTTCGACTGCCGCGCTTGCGGGCCATCCGTGGACCGCCGCCTACTCGGCCTCCAAAGGGGGCGTGCTGGCCCTCACCTCCACTCTGGCCGTCGAGTACGGGAAGCAGGGCGTGCGCGCCAATGCGGTCTGCCCCGGTTCGGTCAAAACCGCCATGCACGACCAATTTGTTTTGCCCGAGGGAGCGGACATCAAACTCCTCCAGCGCATCATGCCTCTGGACACTTTCCGGGGGCCAGAAACGGCCGCGGCGCTGGTCGCTTTCCTCGCCTCCGAGGACGCCGCTCATATCAACGGCGAAAAGGTTCGCGTCGATGGCGGCACCCTCGCCTGATTCCGGGCGCGCAGAATCCGCGCCTGCACAGGCCTAGAGCGTATACACGAACTGGTCCGCCTCGTCGCTATGGCGGTCGGCGCCCCCCATCAATCGGAGATGTTCGAGATGGGCGTAGGTCTCGCTTTCCGCCATCCCCCCCCAACTGCGCTCCTTGAACAACCGCTTCATGAAGGTCTCAACGGTGGAGGGGCCCAATTCCATCGCGATCTTTCGCACCTGATCCAGGCGTTCGTCGTGGTGATCCTTGATCGCTTCACAGCGCGCGGCCAGGTCGCTAAAAGGGTGCCCGTGGGCGGGGAGTACTTGACTCACGTGCTCAATCGACGCCGCGCGATCCAATGAATCGAAAAAGGCCTTCAGGGGATCGGCCTCCAGGCTCAGCCCCGAAATATGCGGCGTGATCGTGGGCAACACGTGGTCACCGGCGAGAAAAATCTCTTCGGCCGGATCGTGAAGGCAAATGTGGTCCTCGGTATGGCCCGGGGTATGGACAACGAAGAACTCTCGACCCGCCAAACGAAGAACGTCACCGCCCAGAGTCGGATGGGTGATGGTGGGAAAGCGCATGGCCTTGCCGAGTGCGCGCATCAGCCTCCAGCGCATTCGCATCTTGAACGGGGGCCGAGGCTTCTCGCCCCCCCAGGGCGTTCGCCCCGAGTAGTTGCCCGGTGCCGGAGTGAACGGAGCGCGGGCGCGGTCGCGTTCCGGTTCCGAGCCGGGAGAGCGGCCCGCTTCGGAGTCTTCGTGCGCGTGCAGGTCATTGACCGAAACTTCGGGTTTCGCGGGCGCCCCCATGCCAAGGCTAAACGAATTGTGGGCGATCAGCTTCCCGTTGGACTCCTCGAGGACCCGCGATGCGCCCCCAAAATGGTCGGGATGCGAGTGAGTCACCACCACCGTGTGGCAGTCCTTGACGCCCAGCCCCGCTTGGGCGAGGCGTTTCTTGAGCGCCGAAAACGAAGTCCCTGTGGGCAAGCCCGGGTCCACCAGTGCCGCACCTTCACTGTCAATCAGCGCATAGCAATTGACATGGCCGAGCCCGGGCATGGAGATCGGCAATTCCATCCGGAGCACGTCCTTGGCGACCTCGGTCACTTCCTCCCGGGCCGATTCCTGCTCCTGCCTTCGCGGCTTCTGGGCTTCCACTTTCTGGGCTTCCATTTAGGGAGGCTAACGAAATTTGCCCGCCCTGGCCCGCCGACCCCAAGGCGTTTGCAATTCGCAAAGCGCGGCACCCAAGCTCGCCCGGGACTCGGGCCTGTTGGTGCGGTCTCGAATTCGCGAGAATGCACCCTTGCACCTCGGCATCGCCGCTCAAAACCGAGTCAGCCCAGCGGAGCGACTTCATGGTAGGAATGGTTCACGGCAAAGTCGCCCTGGTGACGGGCGCGGGAAGTGGAATTGGCCGGAAGTCCGCCGAGCTCCTCGCTCAGGAGGGCGCCCGGGTTTTGGTCTGTGACTTGGACGAGCAATCCGGTCAACAGACGCTTCGGCGCATTCGCGATACCGGAGGAGAGGCAGACTTTTGGCGAGTCGATGTCGCCCAAGAATCCGAAGTCGAAACGATGGTCGCCCATTGCGTGGAGCACTTTGGGCGCCTCGACTGTGCGGTCAACAACGCCGGCATCAGCGGCCCCAGTGGTGGGCTCGAAACCATCGAGTTGCCCGATTGGAATCGGGTGCTGGCAGTCAATTTGACCGGGGTGTTCCTCTGCATGAAACATGAGATTCTAAGAATGCGCGAGCAAAAGGCCGGATCCATCGTCAACATGTCTTCGGGAGCCGGATTGATCGCTACGCCCGGGCTTGCACCCTACAGCGCCAGCAAACACGGCGTCCTCGGGATCACCCGCGCGGCCGCTGTGGAAAATGCCCGCCAGGGGATCCGAATCAACGCCGTCTGTCCCGGGAGCATCGATACCCCGATGCTGCGCGCCGCCATGGACACCGATTCCGCCGTAGAAAAAATGATCCGAGCCAGCATGCCTATCGGCCGACTCGGGGAAGCCGAAGAAGTTGCCGAAGCCGTGGTGTGGCTCTGCTCGGACCGGGCTTCTCTGGTCACCGGTCATTCCATGGGAGTCGATGGCGCTTCGGTGGCCCGTTAGGGCCCGTGCCGACTAAAGACCTCGACGCTGCCGTCCTTGTTCACCGCGAGCACCGAATAGGCTTCGGGGTTGGGTCCCTCCATGCCCGGAGAACCCATGGGCATATCGGGTACAGCCAGCCCGGCAACATCCGGGCGCTCGGTGAGGAGCCGTTTGACATCCTCGGCGGGGACATGGCCCTCGACGAAGTAGCCTCCGATGATCGCGGTATGGCAGGACGCCAGATTCATTGGCACTCCGTTCATGCGCTTCACCGGAGTCACATTCGAAACATTCTTGGACTCCACATCGAATCCGCTGGCTTCGAGGTGATCGATCCACTTGGAGCAACAACCGCAAGTGGCTGTTTTGTAGACCATCGCCTTCGGTTCCGGGGTCTCTCCCGCGCCCACGGAAAAGGGACCTGCCACGAGCGCAACTGCCGCCGAAACGGCGAGCACGGTCTGCCTCCGGTTCATCATAAAAAGAGTCCTTTCCGCTGATTTCGAAATCGCCGCAGAGGCCAGACGGTAGCGGGTTGTCCCCCGAGGTGGACGCAAGCTGGAGACGGGGAGGGCGCTATTGAGGACGCGGCTCTCGAAGGCTCCAATCCTTGATCTTCTTTTGCAGCATCTGTCGGCTGATTCCGAGTTCTTTGGCGGCCTTGGTCGCGTTTCCGCCGTTCAGTTCCAACACTGAACTGAGAAACTCGCGCTCAAAATTCTTGCGCGCTTCGCGCAGGCTTCCGCGCCGATGGCCCATGACAGACCCCTGTTTGGGCTGCCGATCGGAAAATTCGACCAGCCGGGGCGAGAGACAATCGCGCGATATCCAACCGCCCGCCGATGCCAGCGCAACCGCTCGCTCCAGTTCGTTTTCGAGTTCGCGAACATTCCCCGGCCACGAATAGCGATCGAATGTCTCGAGGACCTCGGCCTCGATGCCGCCGACTTTTTTTTTCGTCCTTTCGCAGATGCGCTTGAGAATCGCTCCGGCGATCAGAGATATATCCCCGGAACGGTCGCGCAGGGGAGGGACGACGATTGGAAAGACATTCAGGCGGTAGTAGAGGTCCTCCCTAAACCGTTTTTCTCGAACTTCTTCGGCGAGGTCGGCGTTGCTCGCGGAGATCAACCGGACGTCCACCTTGCGGACGCGAGTTTCACCCAGGCGCCGAAATTCACCTTCTTGAATCACCCGTAGAAGCTTTGCCTGCTGGTCCAGGGGCATGGCATTGATCTCGTCGAGGAACAGGGTGCCGTGGTCGGCGGCTTCGAAGAGTCCTTGTTTTTCGCGGTCCGCGCCGGTGAAGGCGCCGCGCGCGAAGCCAAAGAGTTCGCTCTCGAGCAGTGCAGCCGGCATGGCGCCGCAGTTCAGGGCAACCAGGGGCGCTTCTCGTCGATCGCCATGGGTGTGAATTGCCCGAGCGACCAGTTCCTTGCCGACGCCCGTTTCACCCTGAATCTGCACTGGGATCGCCGACTCCGCAGCGCTTTCCATCAGGGCGAAAACCTGCTCCATGGCAGGACTGCGACCAATGATCTCGGGAAACGAGTCGGCGTGGACCCGCTCTCGCCGCAACCCGGAGATCTCGCTTGCAAGACGTGCCGTTGTGTCCCGCAGGTCGCCCACGAGCCTTGCATTTTCGACAGCCAGGGCAACCGATGGAGCCAGGGCTTCAAGAAACTCAAGGTCGGTTTCCTCAAAGGCGCCTTCTATGCCGTTGATGACTTCGATCACCCCGAGTACACCGTCTCCCCGGCGAAGCGGCGCGCACATCAAGTTCCGGGTGCTCTCCCCCGTTCGCTGGTCGACCCCTGGGTTGAAGAACTCGTTTTGGGCCACATCGTCGACCCGGACGGCCTGGCGCGTTTGCACTACTCGCCCGGCGATTCCCTGTGAAACGGGAAAGCGCAGGGTCTGGAGACTACGGTCAACACCTGCCTGGGCGCTGCTGGTGACCGGAAAATAAAGTTCGTCGCGGGTCTCATCGACCAGCAGAAGCGAGCACCCTTCGCAGTTCAGCACCTCTTTGGTGTGGCGGATCACCAAGGGGAGAAGCTCGTCGAAGTCGCTCTGGGCGACAAAACCGCGCGACAGCTCCAGAAGAACCGCCAGGCGGTCGGTATCGCTTTGAACCGCTCCTCGAGCGCGATCGCTGCTCATCCCCGCCAACCCCAGCCGTGGCCATGCATTGTCTTCCTTTGGTGACAGTAAAATTTTTTGTACATCACAGGACGATATGTCTTTTTAACCACTTGCGTGCCGATTTACCGGTCGCATCCCCGAATAGACAACAAAACTTTCCACAGACATCCTCAGAATTGCGGAATATCTCAGGAAACCCCTTATAAATCAACCACTTGAATATTTGGCACGTCTTTTGCTTTGTGGTTAAGCAATAACGTTCAACACTTTTTTGGAGCACCACCAATCGACGAGGAGAAAACCCATGGTGAAATTCAAGACCGATATTCGCACCGTCACGCGAATGCAGAGCATGATGGACGACTGGATGAGCGCTCACGGGGAGAAAATCGAACTCGAATTGTCAACGAGCCGATCGATGAAGCGTCTGGGCGACTTCGTCCTGGCTTTTGACCTCGAATACCTCGACCGGGAATTGAACTCCAACGCCCTGGTGATCTGTGAACTGGGCGGGCGAGCCCCCACCAAGAAGGCTCTCATCTACCGCTTCGTCTGCTGCTTTGAGGGCAGCGAAGACGATCGGCCCATCATCATGGATGTCGAAGAAAAAATTTACGATGAAGCCTGCCGCACCGGACGTTGGGAAGTTCTTGCGACAAAGATTGGGCCCGCGGTCCGCATTCATGTGTGACTCGGTGACCCTCGCCTCTCGCCATCCCCGTTCAGGCTTGTCAGACGGGCATGGCTTTCATGGAGGCACGGGCGATTTCCAACGCTTCGTCAATCGAATCATCATCGTGGGCAGCGCAAAGAAACCAGTTCAGAGCTGGATGAAAAAGTGCCCCTCTTCGGGCGGCTTCGCGAGAAAAAGCGACGATTTGGCGATGATCGGAATCGTTCTCAAAAAGCAGGGTCGGCATGGTGGGCGGACCCGAGTAGTGAATCGCGCGGCCCGTCTCCCTCGCCACCTCGCGGAATCCATCTCTGAGGCGCTGGCCCGCGCGGAGCATCGCATCGAAAGCACCTTCTTTGTCGTACGCGTCCAGAGTCGCTATAGCGGCGCGCATGGGCGGCTGCTCAAAATGCAACGAGGACGTAAACATGATGCCCCGAGCGCCTTCGCGCAGGGCATCTCTGCCGAGTAGAGCGGAAACCGAGTGCCCATTGCCCAGGCCCTTCCCCAGGCATAGCAGGTCGGGCTCTAGCCCCAGTGCACGATGGCTTCCCTGGGGGTGCATCCGAAATCCTTGGCGCACATCGTCGAGGATCACGGCGACACCGCTTCGCGTCCGGATTTCCTCGATGGCCGCGATGAACTCGGGCGTTGCAAACTGTGTGACCTGAAATGAGTTTTGGTCTAGAGAATTCAGCAGAATGGCGGCGATCTCCCCGCCCCGCGCAAGGCCCAGCTCGCGAAGCGCGGCGACGTCGTTCCAGGGAATACGAGCCATGTCGTCAAGCCGCGTTGGAGGAACGCCCGGAGGCGGCCACGGGGAGAGCTCCGCGTCCGAACCGTGGTAGGCCTGGGTAAACGCCACCATTAAAGGGCGACCGGTTGCCTTGCGCGCCACTCGGCCCGCCAAGGTCAGTACCTCCGAACCCGTTTTGGCCAGAACCGCCCAATCTAAGCCCGGGTGACGATCCACGAGGGTCTCTGCGAGTTCCACCATGAGGGGCGAGTAAAAATTGGTGCTCGCCGGTTTCTGCGCCTGGGCGAGGTAGGCGTCTTGCACCCCTGAATGGCCGTAGCCCAGCAGGTTGGGCCCGTTGGCGCAGATGAAGTCGATGTATTCTTTGCCATCCGCATCGCTTACCCGACAGCCATGGGCCTCGGCGATAAATCCGGGCAACACGCCCTCACCCCCAAAGCGCGCGCTGCGCGACAAATAGATCCCGCCACCTGGAAGCACACGATCGGCACGAGACCAGAGCGCGCGCCCTTCGGGCCCGTTGGCCTCCATGGACTCCCCAGCGCTCTTTCCCGAGGCCTTCAGCACGAGCTCCGCTCCGGCATCTCCGGCATCAACGGTCCGCTTGAACCCAGAGTTCCTTGAGGCCGCGGAAGCCGGGCGAGGAAGCGTGTTCATGGCCGCGCGCGCCGAATTTCAGCGAGGGAAAACGAGCGAGCAGGGTCGCGAAGGTCTCTTGGGCTTCGAGACGCGCGAGGTGGGCGCCAAGACAAATATGGCGCCCACCGCCGAAGGACTGGTGATGGGTATCTTCGCGCTCAATATCGAAGCGATCGGGATCGGGGTAGACCGCGGGATCGCGGTTCGCAGCCGACAGCACGACGCTCAGGGTCTCCCCTTTCGCGATCTTCACACCTTCAAACTCCATATCCTCATGGGCAATCCGCCCCGATGCGGCAACCGGCGAGTCGTAGCGCAGGACTTCCTCCACAGCGTTTTTCATCAAGCCCGGCTGAGTTCGAAGCTTCTCGGCCTCGGCGGGCGAGTCGAGTAGCGCTTTGATTCCGTTTCCGATCAAATCGGTGGTGGTCAGATTTCCGGCCAGCAGCAGCAAATCGCAGGTCGCCACGATCTCAGCCTCGGTCAGGTGGTCCCCGTCCGATTTAGCCGCCACGAGATCGCTGATCAGATCGGATCCCCCCTGGCTTCGCCGACTTTCAATCTCACCGCGGAAAAAGGTATCCAGTGCCTCTCGCGCGGCTTCGGCCTTCACCAGGTCGGCTGGGTCCTTCACCGGGCTGAAGGCAACCGCAATGCTCGCATCCGACCACTGCTTGAATCGCTCATGCATGCCGGGATCGATTCCCAGCATCTCCGCGATGACCACGGTGGGAATCGGGCCCGCAATCGCTTCGATCACGTCAAATTCACCCGGCTCAATCTGGCCAATCACCCGCTCGGCCACTTCTCGCACCCGCGCACGCCACTTCGCTTGACCAGATCACGCAGTCTTCGGTGGTCCGGATCGTCCATGAGAAGCATGGACGGCTCTTCGTCCGCGCCTCCCAGAATCTCCCGCGCGAAAGTGCCGGGATTTCCTTTACGAGGGTCTGACAAGAGGTTGCGATTGCGCAAAATCGCTTGGATATCGTCGTGACGGGTAAAAACGAATTGGTTCATCACATCGTCACGGTGGATCGGGTCATGCTCGCGGAGCACCGCGAGAATGGGGTATGGATTCTCCCGAAAACTGGGATCGAGGGGTGTCAGTTGCAGACCGGTAGGAATCGAAGGGGCCAATGGATCCAGTCTCCAGCGAATGACGGAAAAGGTTTAATCCGGGCGGAAGCATAGCAAGCAGTCGCGAGCGAAATGAGAGAGGCCTCAAACCGAGACGACGAAGAAACCGAGACGATCCGAAGGCCAAAACGAGAAGGGGCCAATCCGCTTCTCACGGATTGGCCCCTTCTCAAATCTCAAATCCTGCTCAGACCGTTGCGGCCGGGATTTCGGATCAGTTTCGGCTCGGTCGGATTCTTGCCACCAGCACGAGCCCCAAACCAACAAGCAATGCGGTTCCAGGCTCGGGAACGGCGACCACGCTGTTCACCGTGATGTTGGCCAAGATAACCAGATCCGTCGTTTCGCCAAAAGCCGGACCAGCCAGAGAGTTCAGCGTAACGCTGTTCATGGTCAGGATCGGGCTGTCACTCAAAACCGCAGTGATCGTCGGAACTTGGTACGCGATCGGAATCCCACTCACAGGCGAGTTCGGAGGCGAATTCACGGTGTCGACGCCGCTCCAAGAGCCCACCACGTCGAGCGGACCCCCGCTCGTTGTAAAACTGGCAGGCTCCGACGACAGAAGCACCGAATTGTATCCAACGGCATCGCTCAGATTCGCCGACTCAATGATGACCTGATCGTACCCGCCATAAGACTGCGAAAGGTTGAGCGCGATGTTGGAGGGCAGAGTGATATCGATGGCATCGAGCGATTGGCCAGCCGTGTCGATGGTCAGTTGTCCAGTCAAGCCCGCCGCGATGGCCGAACCGATCTGGATACCCCCAGCATAGACCGATATGACCACGGTTCCGCCGGCCACGTTGTAGACAATCGGAACCGCTGAGGCGGCCGAGGGCAAGCCAAGGATCACGAGGGCGGCTAAGATTCCTCCTAGGCGCCTCACAGCCGTCGGCTGTAGTCGTCTACCGGCAGCGAGACCCAGACTCAGACCCAGCTTGCCTTGTACCAGCTTGCCTTGTACCAGCTTGCCTTGTAATAGCCCACCAAAACGAGAAGCTTTTAATAAGCTCTTCCCGCGAACGCAACCCCGCATCAGAATCCCCGACTTCCCAGAGTCAAGATGACCGGAACACACCAGCCACTCAACTTTTATAACATTTATAGACGCCCGCTTGGAAGAAAAAAGTGCTTTCACCATTACTTTTTACTTGCATTCGAAAAATAGAATAGTGTGGCTAATACCCATCCAAACCCGTCACGCGTTGTCGTGACGCCGTCGGGGCTAGGGTGTGGGGGGAAATAGATACGGATCTAGGGGGCACTCGCTGCCCAGGAACCCCCTGTACCGGCTTTTTTATCCCTGCTGGGCGCTCGCAGGATTTCTTCATCCTCTGGACTCAGCGTCCTCGCCGTGGGCTTCGGTTAGGCGCCCCGAACCCTCGGGCCCATCGTCCGTAACCACCTTCCAGCCCAAGGACTCGAGGGCCTCATGCGCGTCCCGCCTCTCGGGGATATGGATCGCAACGGTGGCCAGGTCCCCCGCCTGCGCGCTCAGTCCCATGGACATGGGGCGGGCGAACCCGTTTCGCTCTGCCGTGAGAATCACATATCGCTCGCCGCTGCCCTTGCCTCGAATATCGTCTTCGGTCCCGCTAGGCGGTTCCTCTCGAGGCTTTTCATAGCGGCAACGAACCACTTCGACGTCCCCGCTGCGCCATCGCGGATCCCAGCGATCGATGTCGTGATGCGCATCGAAAATAACGTCGGCTTCCCGGCGATCGACAAGTTCGCCGACGAGGCCTCCGTCGATTTCCGTTGCCGCGACAAGGCCTTTCGGAACTCCAAAAACTTCCTTGGCACGATTGACGAAAACGCCATTGAGCGTCTTGTTGCCCGTCAATGCCACTGCGGTCTCCACCGCCCCAAAGCCTGCGCGCTGGAGAATTTTCTCTTGAAGAGCGTTGCCGAAAACTACCGGGAACCCGAGTTCTTCCACCTCCCGGGACTTGTGAGGATTCGAATCCAGAAACGAAACCCCTCGGCCGGCCTCGCGCAACGCCTGCCCGAGCGCGATTCCCAGGGCACCCGCCCCCAAAATCGCAATCCTGTCGCGACCGGGCAAACGAACGCCTAGCAAATTGCCCACGAACCCCGCGCTGAGGCCCGCCACCACGACCGTGCACGCGATCGTCAAGAACACCAGGGCCCGCAATTCCACGCCCCCCGC
>LWDU01044712.1_pt1 | contig 10745 bp, 6 predicted proteins | sample 727161 | NCBI WGS metagenome assembly LWDU01 (sample SAMN04566230, study PRJNA314399) | hydrothermal vent metagenome | isolation source: deep sea hydrothermal plume seawater | place: Mexico: Gulf of California, Guaymas Basin | collected 2004-07-11 | reverse complement strand
AAAAGGTCTTGTTTATAATCCCCGCCAGGCCTGCCGGGTTCCAATACATATCAGACGGATCATCTCCCAAAGCAATATTTGCACCACCCATTCCAAGAGATCGCGCTCCAAAACCCATTTCATTTTCTAATAGACGAATTGCTTCAGAAGCGGATTGAGATGTTAGTATGGATAGCAGAAAAAATATCGAAAATAATAAACGGGATTTGCTTTTCATAAAAGCACCGTAAATACAGTACTAATTAATTACGACGCGTGGCACGACGACCACCACCAGAACTTCCAGAAGATGAGCTTGAACTGCTTGAAGAACTATTACTACCAGACGAATAACTCCCAGAAGAACCACTATTCCGACTGGATGAAGATCTGGAGCTTGCATTGGTATTGGATGTGCGAATCACCTGTAAGTTGGTGTTCGTGGTTCGATTTCTATCTTTAGTGAATTGTCGAATATCTTTCTCATCCGACACAGGAATAAACATGGAATACCCACCCAGATTATAACTATATCCATAGTTATTATACCCAAACCCATAGCCACCATATCCAGAATAGGGGTCATTATAAAAACGATAGGGGTTATAATAATTATTGTACCCATTAAAAGGACTAAATCGATTCTGCATTGTTGAATAGGCTAAGGGTAACCTAGATCCCGAATCCTGGGCATACATATCCACGCTAGGCCGGGCGCCTGCACGGGAATAGGTTTCCAGTTCTTCTTCCGGGTCAGGATAAAACGTGGCTAACTGGGTATAACACCCCTGGAATGCAAGGGAGGAAACCAATGTGAGTCCAATGAGGGTTGTTTTAAATCTCATAACGGTTGAAGTTTACACACACATTTGGAAATAACCAAATCGGGGAGAATTGAAAAGCCCTATTCTTTAATTCCGACCAAATCAAATAGGAAAGCATATTCTAAAGCAACTTCACGGTAACGGCGGAATCGTCCGGATTTACCCCCGTGACCTGCATCCATATTCATATGAAGATAAAGAACATTTTCCCCCTGCCAATTATCTCGCAATTTGGCCATCCATTTTAAAGGTTCCCAGTATTGCACCTGAGAATCAAAAAATCCGGATGTGACCAACATGTTTGGATGCACTTGATCTATAACTTGGTCATAAGGGGAATAGGAAAGTATATAATCATAGTATTTTTTTTCCTCAGGGTTGCCCCACTCATCCCATTCGTTTGATGTAAGGGGAATGGATGCATCCAGCATGGTGGTAACCACATCCACAAAGGGAACAGCCGCGATAGCGCCTTTCCATAATTTAGGAGCCATATTAACGACTGCACCAATTAAAAGCCCTCCTGCGCTCCCTCCTTCAGCAAAAAGATGCTCGTTATCAGTAATGCCTTCTTTAATTAAATATTTACCTGCAACAATAAAATCCGTAAAAGTATTCTTCTTATTTAACATTTTTCCATCATCATAGGATTGACGCCCATAGATCTGACTTCCACGAACATGTGCAATAGCATAGATAAACCCTCGATCTAATAAGCTTAATCGAGTAGAACTGAAATAAGGATCTCTTGTTGAACCATATGAACCATAAGCGTAAAGTAGCAAATTTTGCGGGTTATCTGGCATGCTTGAGTCACCATCTCTAAAAGTTGCATCTTTTTTCAAATTTTTTCTATAAACTAATGAAATTGGCACTTGTTTACCATCTTGCGCAATTGCATATCTTCGTTCTGCATGATAATTACCCTTATCATATCCCCCAACAATTTCGTCTTGTTTCATGAGGGTTAATTTTCCGTTATCCATATTATAGTCATAAATTGACCGCGGTGTTACCATTGAGGTATAACTATAGCGAAGTATATTTGTATTAAATTCTTCATTCACAGATATACGAGCAGTAAATGTCGCCTCTCCAAAATCAATATAGTCATCTTTTCCAGAACGTTGGTGAATTATGCGTAAGCCTCGCAAGCCATCCTTTCGTTCATTCAAAACCAGGTGATATTTAAAAATCTCCATTCCCAGTAAATGAATGTCGTTCCGATGGGAAAGCACTTCCTTCCAATTTTTCATTTCAGTTGCATTCTCAGATGTCTCCATCAGACGATTATTTTTCGCTTCCCAATTAGTAATGATAAAAAACTTATCCTGGTAATGATCAATTGTGTATTCGTGTTCTGTCCCTCTTGAAGTAAAGTTTTTAAAGTTTCCATCCGGATTATTGGCAGATAAAATTTGGTAATCGCTCACTAATGTACTATTATTATAAATAATGATGAATTCGCCTGACTTAGAACGATATACTCCATTATAAAATGTTTCATCTTTTTCATGATAAACGAGTTCATCATTTAATGAATTAGTGCCCACTTTGTGTCTCCATATTTTTTCTGATAATAATGATATTTCATTCTTTGATGTATAGAAAATCGTCTGATTATCATTACACCAAGCCACGTAACCAGTTGTATTAGGAATAGTTGTTTTTAACACCTTTCCTGTTTCTAAGTTTTTAAAATATATTTCATAAATACGGCGGCTTACCGTATCAACTCCAAATGCAATCCATTGGTTATCTGGGCTTATCGTCATTCCACCCAATCCATAATAATCATAACCTTCAGCCAATTCGTTTTCATCTAATAAAACTTCTTCAGGATTATTCAATGAATCTTTTTTTCTACAATAAATTGCATATTCCTTGTTTTTTTCATTACGTGAGTAGTAATAATAACCATTGTCAAAATAAGGAACCGATTCATCCTCTTTTTTTATTCGACCGACAATTTCATCAAATAAATCATTTTGAAATTTTGTCGTATGAGAAAGTTTATTTTCAGTGTATTTATTTTCAGCATCAATATAGTCTACAACTTCTTTGGTATGATCATCATATTGCTTAGTTGATTTTTGTTTATCAGTTAAACGCATCCAATAATAATTATCAACCCGAGTATCGCCATGAATCGTCATACTATGCGGTTTTTTTGAAGCATTTGGAATTTTTATTTTTTGCATACACGCACCCCAATTATTAACAAGACTGTTAAGCTTATGTGTTTAATAATTCTCTTTTAGTTTTATGATAAATTTTTATTAAAAAATCTTGGTTCATTTTATATAACTATTATTTAACCTTGAGCCAAAAGCAATCGCATTATAAAAATTAAAGTTCCAAATATATTTAAATACTGTTATTTAGCTTTTTGAATTAAAGGCAGGATCCAACAGCTACATAAGTAAATACCCTTATAAAGCCAACTGGGTCATTGATATTCTAAAGCAAACAATATAAATATCAGTACAATAAATTTAGAAAAAATGTTTTCAATATACATCACCAACCAATACCATAGTCCTCACCATGATTTGATGAACCTCCCCACATAGTGCCATGTTTCCTATCAAACCAGATCGCATTTATTGGACCGGAGGTTAAATGACGTGTAACCACATTATAACCCATTTTTTTTAAATCCTTCTTTACCCATGGAGGAGTATCTTCTTGTACCACAATTCTGCCAACCTCTTTACTGTGCGAACCAAAAGAACTATACATTTGGTAACTATTTATATTAGGTGCTTCCGCAGCTTCTTGAACATTCATATCAAATTCTACCATATTCAAAAAGAATTGAAGTAGATTTTGATCTTGAGTGTCTCCGCCCTGGACTGCAAATGAGATAAAGGGTTTCCCATCTTTAATTGCCATTGCTGGTGTCAGGGTTGCCCTGGGTCGTTTGCCAGGTTCAATAACATTATATGGATTTTCATCTTCATTCAATACAAAACTTTGAGCTCTTTGGCTTAAACCCACACCTGTATTACCTGCTATAACTGTGGGTATCCATCCCCCACTAGGTGTAATAGAAACAATCCAACCTTCTTTATCTGCAGCCTGTATTGTGGTAGTCCCTATATTAAATTCAGCTTCTAAGGCTGAAAAATCTTGGTTACCATCTTTTGGATTATGACGCTTTTTATCTTCTCCCCATGTTTTTAGATGATTTAAAAATGGATTATTCTCTCCTACTTGGAACTTATAAGGGTTACCAGGTTTTACTTTAGTATTATTTTTATCCCAGTTTATTTCTTTTATTCGAGCTCTAGCATATCGTTTGGAAAGCAACCCATTAATGGGTTCATTTGGAGGAAAATATGGATCCCCGTAATAAAAATCTCTATCAGCAAAGGCTAGGTTCATAACCTGATAAAGAGTATGAATATATCGAGATGAATTATAGCCCATAGATTTCAAATCAAACTCTTCTAACATGTTTAAGGATTGTAGCATGACAGGACCTTGAACCCAATGTGTAAGCTTATAAACATCTATACCTTTATAATTCACTTTTACTGGTTCTTCTAAATATACCTTCCAATTTGCTAGATCTTCTTTTGTAATTAGCCCTCCCTGTTCTTGAGTGGATCGGGCGATTTCCTCAGCAATATCTCCCTTATAAAACCTATCGTTAGCAGCATAGATTGCTGCTTCCCTAGAACCACCTTTTGATAATATTTTAGTTTCTGTATCTACTAACTTTTGGAGAGTGTTATATAAGTCTTCTTGAATAAATATTTCACCAGGATAGGGAGCTTCGCGTTCACCTTCATGAACCAAAAATATTTTCTTAGAATAAGGCCATTTGGCAATCATTTTCTTTTGGCGTTCGATTCCATTAGCGGTTTGAGCTTCAATGGGATATCCTTTTGCCATTTCCATTGCTGGAGCTAAGATCTCTTTTAAACTCATCGTACCATATTCAGCTAACATTGTCATTAATCCACCAGGTGTTCCAGGGGTAACGGCTGCCAATGGACCAAATTGTGGAGGGTATTTATATTCTTTTTCTTTATAGAAGTCAGCAGTTGCACCTGTAGGTGCTATACCTAAAGCATTAATACCAATCACTTTTTTCGTTTTCGGATTATAGACCAATGCCTGAGTCTCACCGCCCCAGCTCAAAACATCATACATAGTGCATGTGGCTGCTAACATAGCACAAGCAGCATCTACAGCATTGCCTCCACGGGAAAAAATGGTGGCCCCAGCAGTTGCGCCAAGTGGTTTACCTGTAATGGCAACCCAATGCTTCCCATGGATTACTGGCTTAGCCGTTCGTTGAGAAAAAATAAATGTGAACAATAAAATTAAACATAGCCAGTATTTTAGTCTTTGCATAATATTCTCCTTATACAATTTTATCCATTTCTTTATTTGAAATAATTTTATTGGCTTTTATTTTATTTTGCTTTTCCATTTTTTTAGAACCTCTTTTTCTTTAGTTATACTAAGTCCTGCTTTTGGCTTTTCTCTTCTTTCCTCAGATAAGGTTTCCCACCATCTCAATGTATCTCGAGCCGTAACGGCTAATGGCCTATATTTTAATCCAGCCTTAACTGCATTAGAATTCCCAAATGAGAAAAAGCCATCAAATTCACCGCCAGAAGGCATCCAAGCCGTCATTTCTGTCCAAGGTTTTATTTCATTTTTTTCAAGAAATTGTTGATCTACCCATGTAAATGAAACATCATTACTAATAACAGCTTTAATTCCATATAACATTTCAGCCATACTAAGTTTTCCTAAGGGGCCAACTGCAGTATAGGTCCCAAATAAATTGTTCTCAATAAGATGAATATCAAACTCTGATAAATCTCTAGCATCAATATATTGTGCTGGTTGAGATGGGTCTCCTGGAGCTAAGACTTCACCTCCTCGATTAATCCTAACTGGCCAATAGGTCCATCTGTCTGTTCGATCTCCTGGTCCAACAATTAAATGTGGTCTGACAATTATTGCTCTATTTTTAAATGCTTTTTGAGCTACTTTTTCAGATAATGCTTTTAGTGGGCCATAGCCACTCATATCTTCAATCGTTGGATCATCAATAGTTGCAACTGGATGATCTTCCGTTATGCCTTTAACTGAAAAATCTGCATGAACGGAGAGTGAGGAAGTAAAAAGATATGTTCCAACATTCTCTTTTAATATATCTGTTGTCTGTTTTACCCAACGTGGATAAGTAGCAGAATTATCAATGACAGCATCCCACTTCCTATTTTTAAGAACCTTTAAATTATTATTACGATCACCAATGAGGTGTTCAACTTTTTTAAAATATTCTTTATTTAAAGTAGGTTTTGTTTTGCCACGATTAAAGATAGAAACCTTATGACCTCGATCAATTGCATATTTTATTTGATGTGGACCAGTAAAGGCCGTACCTCCTAAAATAAGAATACTTAATGATTTTGATGCTTTTGCTGGCTTTTTTGAAAAAAGCTTAAGACTACCAGAAGAAGCAACACTGAAGGCCGCTAATGCTGCGGCCCCTTTTTTAATAAAATCTCTTCTAGAATTTCTCATTTATTTAATAATTATCGTTTAATATATTTATCAAGCCATTCTAAAATTCTAGGTGAAACATCCATAAGTAATTTCGGCTCCCGAGGTCCATGTGGCGTCCTTGGATATACAACCATTTCTGTTGGCACACCTTTTCTTTTTAGACCAACATAAAATTCTTGTCCTTGCGTAAAAGGGACTCTAAGATCGTTAGCTCCGTGAATTACTTGAGTAGGCGTTTGAATATTTTTGAACCCATAAATTGCAGAATGCTTTTCATATGTTTCATAATTATCCCAAAACTCACCTCCCATATGTGCCACTAGGTAGGCTGGGATATCAGTAGTAGTTGTCATGCTAATTAGGTTAGGTAATCCTGCACCCATGCTCGCAGCCTTAAAACGATTAGTCCTAGTTACAACAAAAGAGGTCATATAGCCACCATAACTCCAACCCATCACCGCCATTCTTTTTGAATCAGCAACCCCCATATCAATAACTTTATCAACACCGGACATTATATCTTCGTAATCTCCAAAACCCCAATCTTTAAAGTTTGCATAACGGAAATCTTTGCCATAACCAGTACTCCCTCTTGGGTTAGGTCGTAAAACTGCATATCCTTTGCTAGCTAAGTATTCAATCATATAAATCCCAGGATTACCAGTATATGATTGAGAGAAAACACCCGCTGGTCCACCATGGATGATCAAAGCCAATGGGTATTTTTTATTTTTTTTATAGTTAGACGGGTATGTTAATAACCCTTCAATAGCTAATCCATCTTTGGATTTCCAGTTTATTAATTTGGTTTTGGCTAGTACAGGTAATTTTAATTTAGAATTGAAATTGGAAATCTGCTTTGGAGATATGTTATTTAACTCACTTATATATACTTCACTTGGCTTATCTAATTGCTCTTTTACCAAAGCAATCTTGTTACCCTTATCATATAATGAAACTGAAGATACACGTCCTTTTTCTTGAAGAATTGGCTTAATATCATTCCCTTTTACACTAATTTTATAAATTTCTGAGTTTGTTTTATCTACATCATTAACATATACATGGCTACTATTCGAAGACCAACTAATAATATTTAATCTTCTATTTGGAGTCTCTCCTAATTTTTTTGGCTTACCTCCTTTACTTTTAATTACATATAAATCATCTAAACCAATAGGCTCTTGCTTATTCCCAGATGATTCAAAAGCAATTAACTTACCGTCTGGTGAGAAAAATGGATTAGTATCTACGCCATCCCAATCAACAACTTTTTTAACTTTTTTAGATGATATTTTAACAAGCGATAGGTCACCTGAATTATATCTAGAATTAAATGTTGGCTCATTTGAATGAGAAAAAACAATTTGGCTACCATCTGGAGCCCAATCAAAACCCGTAATATCATATTCTCCCTCAGTTATTCTTTCAGCCTTGGATGTATCAAGACTAGATTCAAACTGTTTCACATATAAATGAGAATATTTAAAATTTTGATCAACCATTATCACATCTTTTTTTTCTTTTTCATTTTTTTCTTCTTCTTCAGTCTTTGGATCTTTCATTAAGAAAGCAATCGCATCTCCTTTAGATGACCATTTAAAGGAGCCTACTCCTTCTTTTTCATGAGAAAACTGCCACGCTTCACCACCATTACTTCTCATCATCCATATCTGTGGCTTATCTGATCTTTTACTGACAAAAGCTAAGTATTGTCCATCTGGAGAAAATATTGGATGTGAACTGGATTTGTTATTGTAGGTAAACTGTGTTAAATCCTCACCATCATTATTAGAAACCCAAATTTGAGTTAGATACTCTGATTTTTCTCCTTCTATTAATGCTTCTCTTACGACCATCGCAATATGATTACCATCTGTTGAAAAATTTAAATCAGAGATTCGCTTTAATTGAATACTCACCTCTGGTGACCAATTAAGCGCCTGACCACTAAGTGAAATAATAAAAAATGATAAGCTTAGAAGTTTCTTAAAATAGTGCATATTAATATTCCTTATTTATTATTATACTTATTAATCCATCCCATTATGTGATTTATCTTTGAGATATGATGACTTGGCCTTACTGATATACCATGAGGTTCATCAGGTACTCTTACCAAAACAGATTCCACACCTAATAATTTCAGTGCAGCGTAATATTGTTCTGAATCAGGCATAGGTGTTCTATAATCAGCTTCCCCAGTAAGAACCATTGTAGGGGTCTTCACATTCTTTACTACTGATAGTAAGTTTTTACTCTCATAAATATCTACGTTATCCCAAGGCATTCCTGGAAACCAGTAATTCGCAGTCCAAGGAATATCACTATACAATACAAAACTATACCAATTCACAACTGGATAAACAGTTACTGCAGCTCTAAATCGATTTGTTTTTCCAATCATCCAACAAGTTAGAACACCTCCTCCACTACCTCCTGTAACATACAATCTATCTTTATCTATATAACCTTTATCAATAGCAGCATCTACTCCTGAGTTAAGGTCATAGAAGTCATTACCCGGATAATCATGATGAATTAATTGTGCAAACTTTTCGCCATAACTGGTACTACCTCTAGGATTTACATAAAGTACAACATAACCTTCAGCTACCATAAGTTGTTTCTCTAAATAGAATCGATTACCATAATTTGCAAATGGTCCACCATGAATTTTAATAATTAATGGATATTTTTTTGATTTATCAAAATCTGGTGGTTTCATTATCCAACCTTGAATATCTAGACCATCAAATGAAGATTTGTACCAAATTTCTTCAACTTTACCTAGTTCTTTATGTGCAAGAATGTCCGCATTAACAGATGTAATAATTTTAACATCTTTACCCGGAATTTTAATGGCTAAATCTGATGGTAAATCTGGTTTCGTTGTAATAAAAACAAAACTTCCATCTTTTGCTAAAGAATAACCTCGACCAACATTATTAACCAAAATATTATTTTTGCCTTTAAGATTTGTTTTTGAAATTTTTGTATTTCCTTTATCATCATAAAAGAAAAATATATTCTTACTATCTCTAGACCATCTAAGATTACTAATCGATCTATCAAGTTTTGTTTTAATCTCTCGAATTTTTCTTGTTTTAAGATTTATTAAATATAAATGTGAAATTTGTGTAGCCATTTTCTTGTCATCATAACCGGTATATGCGAGATATTTTCCATCTGGAGAAGGCGTTGGCTCTCCATCTGGGCCTAGACGATTAGTAAGCTGGTCCATTGACCCATCTTCCGCATTGATATGGTAAATGTCACTTTGCTTCCAAGGCCCTTGAGCCTCCCAATCATTTTCTAAATTAGTTGAAACATAAATATACTTACTGTCAGTTGACCAAACTGTTTGGCCACCACGATAAGGAGCAAAGTTAAATTTTCCTTCAGTTAATTGTCTTTCAGTCCCTCCTTCAGATAGAACAACAAAAAGGTGTTTATATCCTTTTAAATAACCAACGCCATCAAATCGATAAACTAAACGATCTATTACCTTTGCTGGTGATGCCCATTCTGCGCCTTTAGGTGGGGAAGGTAAATCTACTTTAAAATCAGCTCCATGAGGAACTGTGCCAAAAAATGCTATATACTTACTATCATTAGACCAACTAATTCCATGAGGACCAGTTTGTACATTCGTTAATCTGGTTGTCTCTCCTGTATCCATCCAACGCTTATGAATCTGACCTGAGCCAGATGAATTAGATACATAAATGATCTGACTACCATCTGGAGACCAACGAGGTTGACTATTACTATTTTGACCACTAGTTAAAGGGCGGTTGTTAGAGCCGTCCAAATTAATGATCCAGATATTAGAATAACGTTTATCATTCATGATATCACTACCAGATCTAACATAAAGAACTTTTGAACCATCTGGAGAAATCTGAGGATCTGAAACACTCTCTATATCAAAAATATTTATAGGTTTTAATACATTATCCTCACCAGATACAAGAAAGGAAAAATTGAATAAAAATAGAGTGAAAAATAATTTTTTCTTGATTAATGATAGCATTCATTACCTCCTTTTATCATATAAATTGTTTTCTATATTAAAAAAAACAATAAAAAACTAATTAAAAAATATTATTATGAATTGTTCACCAAATTAACTAAGCATATGTTTAATATTTTATTTAAGATAATTAGTATAGTTACATTAATACAACAAAATTCTTTGTCATTGAATCTATCCCTTTTATATAATGTTTCTTTTCAAGAATACAAAAATTAAGTACTATATATGAAAATTATTTCAATATGTGACCGAACCAAAGCCAGGCGGCCCCAAGGATAAGCCCCAGTCCTTCTCGCTGGTGTTCCCATAAATTCATCATACGATTATCAACTTGCCAAGGCATTAAACTATTTAAAATGCCAAACGTA
>LWDU01041046.1_pt1 | contig 10748 bp, 10 predicted proteins | sample 727161 | NCBI WGS metagenome assembly LWDU01 (sample SAMN04566230, study PRJNA314399) | hydrothermal vent metagenome | isolation source: deep sea hydrothermal plume seawater | place: Mexico: Gulf of California, Guaymas Basin | collected 2004-07-11 | reverse complement strand
ATAAAACAGGGGTTTGTCTATTTTTAAAAAAACAGGCGCACCATTCTACACGGATTTTTTGCACAATAAAACCACTGTGGCAGATCAGGTCTCTGTGCCGAGTATGGGTTTCATCTTATAGGATAAACACCACTGTCCATTGCTGAGTTTCTTGAGGGATATAGTCTTGATAGCTGTGTTGAATAGGGTCACGTTGTACGCCAAGCATGCCTTGAATTGCCTGGATAATGTGTTATCAGTTGCATGTATTGATGCCAGCAAGTTAGCGTTAACTTTGTAGGCTGGGTTAAATCTGTCGTGCACGGGGCACAACAGATGAGTATTTAATTGCAGTGACTGAGATTCGAAGTGCCATATTGTAAAATCAATCATAATCAAAACTTAATATTAAAAGGCAGTCATTGATCCACTGATGTTCGTCAAAGTTATCAACTAAACAGAAGTAATGTTGTATCTGGGGATGCCGTCGTTGACGTGACTTTTGTTGGGTGCAAGTCGCCGCTCGATTATGTAATGCATGTTTTCATTCAATTGGCGGAATGGCGTTGCGAGTTGCAAATGAATTTGGGCGACCAAAAGAGACAGACTTTGTTAAAATAACGGATCTCTTAATATATCTTGTAATTAAAGGCACGCAGGTCAAGTTAAAGGTGGTGCTTTTTCAGTTGGCAGGTATAGTGGTTTTGTTTTTTTATACTTAAAACTTTATTACAAAAATAGACGTATTGTGGTTGATATTTTGGTTGTCCTTAGCTTGTGTGTATTTGGAAATCAAACAGGAAAAAGAATATGACACAGCGTAAAGGACGGTAATAAAATTAGGAAATTTTATGTTTAGCAATAGTACAGTTTTAATCACGGGTGGAACGGGCTCTTTCGGTAATACATTTGTGCCCATGACGCTTGATAAATACAACCCCAAAAAAATAATTATTTATTCCCGTGACGAGATGAAACAGTGGGAGATGGCTAAGAAATTTGAGGGTGACTCTCGTGTTCGTTTCTTTATTGGCGATGTTCGAGATAAAGAGAGGCTGTATCGTGCGTTAGATGGCGTTGATTATGTGGTCCATGCTGCCGCAACAAAGATTGTTCCAACGGCTGAATATAATCCCTTTGAATGTGTAAAAACCAATATTAATGGCGCAATGAACTTGATTGATGCCTGTATTGATAAAGGCGTAAAAGGAGTGGTGGCACTTTCAACAGATAAAGCGAGCAGCCCTGTTAACCTTTATGGTGCTACAAAACTAGTTTCCGATAAATTATTTGTAGCGGGGAACTCATACTCAGGCAGTCATGTGACCCGTTTTTCTGTTGTCCGTTATGGAAATGTCATGGGTTCTCGCGGCTCGGTTATCCCCTTCTTTATGTCCATTAAAGATAAAGGCGTGCTGCCTATTACCGATGAGCGGATGACTCGCTTTATGATTTCACTAGAAGATGGTGTGGAGCTCGTCTGGCATGCGTTTAGAGATATGGAAGGCGGAGAGATCTACGTTAAAAAAATCCCCTCTATGAAAGTGATTGATTTAGCGAGAGTCGTCGCACCTGAGGCTGAACAAGAAATAATTGGTATTCGCCCAGGAGAAAAATTGCATGAAGAGATGATAAGCGCAGAAGATGCAACTTATACCTATGAGTATCCAGACCACTTCAAGATTCTACCGACCATTAATAGCTGGGGATCAGATCAAAAGCGCATCAAAGATGGGGTTAAGGTGAAAGAAGGTTTTATCTACGCAAGTGATAGCAACTCAGAGTGGATGAGTGATGGTGATTTGCAGGGCTGGATTGAGGTAAATAAAGAAAAAATTGGGAGCATTTGATTTATGATCCCTTATGGACGACAAGATATAAATCAGGCGGATATTGATGCAGTTATCGAGGTTTTGTGCTCAGATTTTCTCACGCAAGGCCCAAAAGTCCCGCTTTTTGAAAAGACTATTTTAGAATATTGCCATGCGAAGCATGCAGTGGCAGTGAGTAGCGCAACATCAGCATTACACTTGGCTTGTTTGGCTTTAGGTTTAGGCAAAGGTGACTGGCTATGGACAACACCCATTACTTTTGTAGCGTCTGCAAATTGTGGGCTCTACTGTGGAGCAGAAGTAGATTTTGTTGATATCGACCCTCGTACATACAACATAAGCCCGCAGGCCCTTGAAGCTAAACTAATAAAAGCAGAGAAAGTTAAAGCGTTGCCGAAAGTTGTTGTTGTTGTGCACCTGTGTGGGCAGCCTTGTGATATGGAGTCTATTTCCCAACTGTCAAGAAAGTATGGCTTTAGAATTATTGAGGATGCTTCGCATGCTATTGGGGGTAAATATAAAGGTGAACCAATTGGTAACTGCCACTATAGTGATATTACGGTCTTTAGTTTTCACCCCGTTAAAATAATTACGACCGCAGAAGGCGGGATGGCGCTGACTAATGACAGGGAGTTATCAGCGAAAATGGAGTTGCTTCGAAGTCATGGGATCACACGTGATGTAGAACTAATGACTCAAGCTCCTGATGGTCCTTGGTATTATCAGCAAATAGACCTTGGCTTTAACTACCGAATGACGGATCTCCAAGCAGCACTCGGAATTAGTCAGTTTACTCGGCTGGATAGATATGTTGAGCAACGTCATGAGTTGGCCCAGTGTTATAACGAAGAATTAAAAAGTCTTCCAATAACTCTACCATGGCAACACTTGGATAGTTATTCAGGGTTGCACCTCTATGTCGTTCGACTCCAGCGAGATGAATTGTCTAAAACACATAGAGAGATTTTTGAGGCGCTTAGAGCGGCGGGTGTGGGTGTCAATTTACATTATATTCCCGTGCATACTCAGCCCTATTATCGAGAAAAAGGCTTTCATGCTGGAGACTTTCCTGAGGCTGAAGCTTATTACAAGGAGGCAATTAGCCTTCCACTCTACCCAGGACTAAGTCATGAGCAACAAGAAAGTGTTATTTCTGTTTTAAAGGAAAACCTGAAGTGAAGGTGATTACAACGAAAAGGTTGTATATGCGCCCCTTATCAGAAGAGGACGCTACTCAGCGTTATGTAGACTGGCTTAATGATCCGGTGGTAAATCGATACCTTGAGACCAGACATAGTACACAGACTGTTGGTTCATGTAAGGCATTTATTGAACAATGTGACAGGGATGAGTACGCTCACCTTTATGGTATTTTTATGAGGGATACTGGTAAGCATATTGGTAACGCTAAGCTTGGTTTTATTCATGAGCAATACGCCCGCGGGGAATTGAGCTTATTTATCGGAGATAAAGATTTTTGGGGGAAAGGGCTAGCAGGCGAGGTTGTGCAAGGACTTACCCAGTATGGGTTTGAATGCCTTGAGCTAGAGAAAGTTGAAGCTGGATGTTATGAAGATAATTTGGCATCACTGCGAGTTTTTTTAAAAGCAGGGTATACGGTTGAAGGGTTTAAGCGTAGCCATGTTGAATCAAGCGGTTCTCGTTCAGGCTGTTTTATGCTGGGAATAATTAAAAGTGAGTTTGGCCAGAATGGTTAATAAGATTGCACTCGGAACAGCTCAGTTTGGGCTTGATTATGGTATTGCAAATAAAATAGGGCGGGTACAAAAAGCAGGTGCGGCTGAAATTCTTGAGTTAGCAAAGAGCCTTTGTATCGATACGCTGGATACGGCAACGGCATATGGGGAAAGTGAAAAAGCACTAGGTTCTGTAGGCGTGGAAGGGTGGCAAGTTATTAGCAAGCTGTCAGCACTACCCGTCGATATTGTAGATGTTGATGGTTGGATAGAGGGGCAGGTTTATGACTCTTGTCAGCGTTTAAAAGTAGATAATCTGTATGGTTTGTTGCTACATAGACCTGTTCAGTTGGTAGAGGCGCGTGGGGAGGAAATTCGAAATGCTCTGTACAAGTTAAAGCAGAATGGTTGGGTGAAAAAGATAGGCGTTTCTGTTTATGAACCAGCAGAACTAGATCCAATTTTTAGCATGATGAAAGTCGATCTTGTGCAGGCTCCTTTTAGTATAGTAGATCAAAGGTTAGCTGAATCAGGTTGGATTAAAAGGCTTCAGGATAAAGGATGTGAACTTCATGTGCGGTCTGTATTCCTGCAAGGTTTATTATTGATGAGTTCAGAACAGCGCCCCTCACAGTTTGGTCGTTGGGAAGCTCTATGGGATACATGGGATGCCTGGTTAAAAGAGACAGGGTTAACGGCATTAGAGGCATGCTTACGTTATGTGCTATCTATAGAAGGTATTTCAAAGGTAGTATTGGGCGTTGAAAGTGCTTCACAATTAAAAGAAATTTTCATCGCTTCATCAGGTAGTCTTCCAGCTATTCCTGGCAACCTTGCTCTTTGTGATAAAGAGCTGTTGAATCCAGCCCTTTGGGTAAATAAATGAAAATAGTTGCTATTGTCCAAGCACGGATGGGCTCTACTCGGCTTCCTAATAAAGTGATGAAGCTCATTGGTGAGACACCGATGATTGAACTGCTGCTGAACCGCCTTTCATATTCTGAACAGGTGGATGAAATTCTTGTTGCTACTTCTCAAACTGAAAACAATAATGCCTTAGTGAAGCATGTGTTGAATATAGGTTATGGTTGTTTTTGTGGAGATGAAGATGATGTTTTAGGTCGTTATTTTCAGGCAGCTAAAGAGGCTCAAGCAGATGTCATCGTTCGTGTGACAGGCGATTGCCCTCTTGTCGACCCTGCCTTAGTCGACAAGGCGATTATGGAGTTTAAAAAGGTAGGAGCAGATTACCTTAGCAACATTTCACCACCAACATACCCTGATGGGCTGGATATTGAGGTATTTACCTTTGCTGCGCTTCAGCGTTCAGCGCAAGAAGCTGAAGAGGCATTTGAGCGCGAACATGTAACGCCTTATATGCGAAAAGGAGAGGGCTTTAAACGAGCATCGATGTCGAATGATAAAGATCTTTCTAACCTACGCTGGACTGTTGATGAGCAGGTCGATCTAGATGTGGTGTCGACAGTGTTTTCTCACTTTGCACCTAATATTCACTTTACTTGGGAGCAGGTGAATGAGCTTCAAGCTAGTCAGCCAGAACTATTTTTATCAAATCAAAAATTAATTCGTAATGAAGGAGCGGTAATGGGGTCGGGTCAGAAATTGTGGAAGCGTGCTAAACAGGTCATTCCCGGCGGGAATATGCTACTTTCCAAGCGGCCTGAAATGTTTTTGCCAGACCAATGGCCTGCTTATTTTAGTAAAGCAAAAGGCTGTAAAGTCTGGGATATGGATGGCAAGGAATACCTGGATATGTCCATTATGGGCATTGGTACGAATATACTCGGTTATGGGCACTCTGAAGTAGATGATGTGGTGCGTGCGGCTATCAGTTCGGGTAATATGTCCACATTTAATTGTCCAGAGGAAGTGTACTTAGCAGAAAAACTGGTTGAACTTCATCCTTGGGCAGATATGGTTCGTTTTGCTCGTACAGGTGGTGAAGCCAATGCGGTTGCAATTCGGATTGCACGTGCAGCTTCAGGTAAAGATAAGGTTGCTGTATGTGGTTACCATGGTTGGCATGACTGGTATCTTTCTGCTAACTTGGGTGGTGACGATAGCTTAGCTGGTCACTTATTACCAGGGCTTGAACCTAAGGGAGTTCCTGAAAACCTTCGCGGTACTGTTTTACCATTTAATTACAATAATTATGCAGAGCTTCTGACGCTGATAGATACTCATGATATTGGTGTTATAAAGATGGAAGTATCTCGAAATAAGGGGCCTGAAGGTAATTTTCTACAAAAAGTCCGCGATCTGGCAACTGAGCGAGGGATCGTTCTGATTTTTGATGAGTGTACATCAGGGTTTCGTCAAACATTTGGAGGACTGCATAAATTATATGATGTTGAACCAGATATGGCTATATTTGGTAAAGCGTTGGGGAATGGTTATGCAATCACTGCGATGATAGGTCGTAGAGAAATCATGGAGGCGGCTCAATCTACGTTTATTAGTAGTACATTTTGGACAGAAAGGATTGGGTCAGTTGCAGGGCTTAAAACACTAGAAATAATGGAAAGGGAGAGGTCCTGGGAAACCATTACAGAAACGGGACTAAATATTAGCAAATTATGGGGTCGGCTGGCTGATAAGTACGAGCTTAAAATTGACCGCTGGGGTCTTCCTGCGCTTACGGGCTTTACCTTTCAAAGCGCGAATGCGTTAGCTTATAAGACGCTCATAACCCAAGAAATGTTGGGGAAAGGCTATTTGGCGGGGAACAGCGTCTATGTCTGTACGGAGCACACTCCAGAAATTGTGAGTGGGTTCTTTGAGGTTCTTGATCCTATTTTTGCACTTATAAAAGAATGTGAGGAAGGGCGAGATGTTAATGAATTGTTGAAAGGCCCTATTTGTGAAACTGGGTTTAAAAGATTGAATTAACATGAAGGTCGTCATTAGAGTTGATGCTTCATTACAAATAGGCACAGGCCATGTTATGCGTTGCTTGACCTTGGCGGAGGCTTTAAAGAAGGAAGGTGCTGATGTTGAATTCATTTGTCGGTCACATGAAGGGCATTTGATTGAGCGTATAAGACAGCAGGTGTTCGAAACGTATATATTGCCAGATTTGTGTGGCACTAAAATAAAGGTCAGTGACGAGGAAGAGACTCTATATGGTAGGTATTGGTTAGGCAGTTCTCAACAGCAAGATGCGGAGCTATGTCGCCCCCTATTAGAAAAAACAAAACCAGATTGGCTAATTGTTGATCACTATGGAATTGATAAGACGTGGCAAACCGAGTTAGCACCTTATTATGGAAAGCTAATGGTAATTGATGATCTTGCCAATAGAAGACACCAGTGTGATTTATTGCTGGATCAAACCTATGGTCGACAAGTAGAGGACTATACCGGTTTGGTGCCACAGCAAGCTCAACTATTATTAGGTTCAGAGTACGCATTACTCAGGCCTGAATTTGCTGAATGGCGAGGTTATAGTTTACAGCGCCGAAGAAGCCCCGAATTTAAAAAACTGCTTATTACTATGGGGGGTGTTGACCCCGATAATATAACGGGAGAGGTTTTAGCGGCTTTAGGTGATAGTGCTTTGCCTAAAGAGATAGACATTAATGTTGTGATGGGCGCGAGCGCACCACACCTTGACTACGTAAAGCGCCAAGCTGAATTGATGCCGTACAAAACGGATGTAAAAGTTAATGTCAGTAATATGGCGGAAATGATGGCGAATACTGATTTGGCCATTGGAGCGGCAGGTACCACCACTTGGGAGCGGTGTTGTTTGGGAGTGCCTTCATTGATGGTGGTGCTTGCAGCGAATCAAAGAGAAATTGCAGACTCATTAAGTGTGAGTATAGCTGCAATAGTCATTGATAGACAACAGATAAGAAAGGGAGTGACATTGATTGAGTCAATGTCAAAAAACAACCTATTGAGTCTATCTAAAAATGCAGCAAAAATTGTGGGTGGCAGAGGCGTTGATCATGTTATTCAAGCGATTCAGGGAGGTGGTTAAGTGAGTGAGTTCTTGAGGAAAATCGAGCTATCAGACCTACCTACGATTAGAGACTGGCGTAACCACCAGGCAATTAATCGTTATATGTTTACTCAGCATGAGGTGACTAAGAAAGAGCATTTGGCATGGTTTGAGGCAAGTAGAGAGAACAAGCTTTGTTCGTTATTTGTTTATGAAAGTGAGAGTGGTATACAAGGTTTTTTACAGCTAGAAAAGAAGTCAAAAGAGAGCTGTGTGTATGAGTGGGGGTTCTACATAAGCCCGGAAGCTGCACGTGGCTTAGGAACCAAAATGGCCAAACTTGCCTTTAATAAAGTATTTGTAGATTTGAGCGGTTCAAAGCTGTTTGGCGAGGTTCTCTCTTTCAATTTGCCATCTATAAGGTTTCACCAGAAACTAGGTTTTTATCAAGAAGGTCTGCTAAGGCAGCATCATCTTGTAAATGGGCAATACCACGATGTCTATTGTTTCGGTCTACTAGAATCTGAGTGGTTAGAAAAACTAAATAAGGTCTAATAGTGAAAAAGAATAAAATATTTTCAATAAATGGAAGACAGATAGGTGAAGACTTTTCACCTTATGTCATAGCCGAAATGTCTGCTAACCACAATGGAGATATCAACAATGCCTTTAAAATTATTGAAATGGCAAAGCGATCAGGCGCCGATGCAGTAAAGCTTCAAACCTACAAGCCAGATACCATCACGATAGATATGAACACGCCAGAATTTATGATAGAAGGTGGGCTGTGGGATGGCCAAAGTTTATATGAGCTGTATGAAAGTGCTTATATGCCATGGGACTGGCATAAACCTCTGTTTGATTACGCAAAAAAACTAGGGATTACTATTTTTAGTTCGCCATTTGATAATACGGCGGTGGATTTACTCGAGGAGTTGAATGCGCCAGCCTATAAAATAGCCTCTTTTGAAGCTGTTGACTTGCCACTTATTAAATATGTGGCTGGTACGGGTAAGCCAATGATTATCTCAACGGGTATGGCAGATGCTGAAGAGATTCAAGAGGCAATTGAAGCTGCACGAGAAGGTGGGTGTAAAGAATTGGCCATACTACATTGTGTCAGTGGATATCCTGCCCCGGCCGGAGATTATAATTTAAAAACGATGGTTGATATGCAAAAAAGGTTTGGATTGGTCACAGGCCTTTCTGATCATACGCTGGATAACACAACAGCCATTACTAGCGTAGCCCTTGGTGCATCGATTATTGAAAAGCACGTAACTCTAGATCGCAATGGCGGCGGTCCAGATGATTCTTTTTCTCTTGAATCGGAAGAACTAAAAGGGTTGTGTACAGGTGCTAAAACTGCATGGGAGGCAGTTGGTGAGGTTGATTATGGTCGAAAGTCAAGCGAGGAAGGTAATGTTAAGTTTCGCCGTTCACTCTATTTTATGCATGATATGAAAGCTGGTGACCTCGTCACGGATGCCGATATTCGCAGTGTTCGGCCCGGCTTTGGTTTGGCGCCAAAGTTTTATGATCAACTGTTGGGTCGGACTGTTAATCAACATGTCAGACGGGGAACGGCTGTTTCATGGGCTGTTTTTGAAGAAATAGTGTCATCGTGTTAGCGCGGGACACAAAGCAATGTAAAAGTTGACTGTATTGTTACAGGCTCTCCTTATCAATCGTTGTTAGCACTTTATTTAGAAAAAAGATGATGGGGCTTCACAGAGCTTATACCGGCTTGTCACCACAAGCTTTAAAAGATTTGACTTAGAGGGTTGAATTTTTTATTCTTAAATCTCTTTTGAATAAGCACTGGCATTGTTTTATGAACAACAGAATTTGTTTCTTTTCGCAAATGTATCAAGCAATCCCTTCGCTAGTTGCGGTTCAACGCGAGTTAGGGGGGCAATTTGTGTGCGGGAGGAGCAGTACCACTCGCTATTTTAAGAATGAATATCCAGAGCTAGGTTTTGCGCGCTTTAGAAAACGGTTTAAGCGTTTTAGCGAGGGATATCAGGCAATGTCAAAAGCCGATTGTATTGTTACCGGCTCTTCTTATCAATCGTTGTTAGCGCCTCATTCAGCAAAAAAGATGATGGTTTTTCATGGAACTTATGCTGGCTTGTCTCCACAAGCTTTAGAAGATTTGAGGCATTTTGATCACCTGTTTTTAATTGGTGAACGTATGGAAAGGATGTTATTGAGGTATCAAAATGGACATGAGTTTAATTATACAAAAACAGGGTTCATTCCATTCAGCAACTTTCCAGATAAGAATGAGAAGAATAAGCGGTTGCTATTAAGTACTTTGGGCTTGGATACATCACTTAAAACTGTTGTATATTGTCCAAGTAGGAGAGGGGTAGGTACATGGGAACTTTGTGCGAGTCAGTTGATTCGGGATTTGTCAGATGAATACAATTTAATTATGCGACCGCACCCAAGTCAGTCAATGAACTTGAGGTGGCATGAGAAATCATCAATGAAAGGTCTGCAGTTAGCAGCTAAAAACAGGGGTAATACGGTAGTGGATTTGGTTGATTTTTCATTGCCTGATGTATTAATGATTGCCGATTTATTGATTTCAGATGCTAATTCGCCAAGTGAAGAAGCTTTATATTATGATACCCCGCAGTTATTTACGGGGTTGGGAAATAGTAGTTACGAGACTATTCAGCAGGCTTTAGTGGGTCGTGATTTGCTTCAAGAAGATGTTGAAGATGTATTGCGTATTTTCAATTGTGGGCCTGTATATGCATTAGAGGACAGCGCCCATTGGGGGGAGGCAGTAGACAATGCTTTTTTAAGTCAAGATGATTATTCGGATAATAGAAAGGCTAGTTTTAATAGTATTTTTGGTCAAAGAGATCAGCATGCTGGGTTACGAGTAGCTGAGATTATTCGTAATAGTTTTCTTTGTGATTAACATTAATAAGCTCTCGAAATGTATTTTTATACGCGATGACATTAAAAGATTTGTTAAGGCGCTTGAGTAGAGGAATGACTTTTCATATGAGAGAAAGGCTGGGTTTACTGACAAAAATAGTGCGAAGTGAGGAGGCGAACTTCATGTTATTTTGTCCGTGTAAAAGTATTGTTAGAACTTGAACAATTGAGCATATGGAAGATAAATAAAATTAAATATCGCCAAACCGAGTATTGTAAAAAATAGTTATTTGCATTCCTACTACAGGTCTTTTAAGGTTTTCAGATAAAAGGCCGCGAGCCTGAATCAGGCGGCCAGCGATAAACGTGAGGCCTAGACTA
>LWDU01034555.1_pt1 | contig 10753 bp, 5 predicted proteins | sample 727161 | NCBI WGS metagenome assembly LWDU01 (sample SAMN04566230, study PRJNA314399) | hydrothermal vent metagenome | isolation source: deep sea hydrothermal plume seawater | place: Mexico: Gulf of California, Guaymas Basin | collected 2004-07-11 | reverse complement strand
TATTTACTTTATCAATATCATTTTCAAACTCTTCCAAAAGTAAAGAGTATGTTGTTTCATTTCTTGGGAATACCCAAACAGATCTTTGAGGGTCCCATTGCCTAGGCGAGATTTTCTTTGCTCGTTGTTTTAACGACTGGGGGATAGTTAATAAATAGTGGGTATTAGTTTGTTCTAAGTTAATCATTTGCATATTTTTCTCCGTTGTTTAATGAAAATGAACTAAGACAAATTTATGCCTTGTTCATTTACATCAACGGATAAAATATGAAATTATTCCACCAGTATTTAAAAAAATATTTTCTTGCCTCTGAATGAGTTTGTTATATAGGGAAATCAACGATATTAATCAAAACAAAGTCTTAAAGAAATTAAGATATGTAACGAATATGCGCTATATTGCTCCAACAGCAAAATTAGGGACCGATCTAGGAATAATTGTCGTAGGCTTTTGTCTGCCTTCAGTTAATTTTTTGACTCTAGTGGTCACATACAAGTCCAACTCTTTAATACTAATAATTCCATTATCGTCATAATCGGCCTCACCACCCACACCTTCAATTATAGCCTTGGTGAATGCACCATGCCCCCACTTTTCATCCTCTATACTAACACTAGCCCCTGTTGCGGCAGCCATAATAACTTGGCCAGTTCCTTCTGACGTGATACTTTTAATTGCCGATATAATATTATTATCAATACTACGACTAACACCCCCCATAACATTACCACTGTGGCAAGTATCAATAAAAAATAATGATTTTCCAGGAAGGTTTGTAACTACGTCTTTGAAGTCATGCCAATTAACACCGGTTCTTCTTAGTTTTTTGATATTTGCTTCATGAGGTAAAAAATAGTAGTCACCCCTGTCACTATTAATGCCGTGTCCAGCAATAAATATTATAGATAAATCACGCTGGGTAGTTTCTTTCTCTATCCAGTCTAAGGCGTCAAGAATATTATCTTTAGTTGCATCTTTATTAAGCAACATCTTGTGTTCCACTGAGCGAAATATACCTTTCTGTTTAGAAAAAATTTGAATAATAGACTCGGCATCTTTGTCAGCAAAGTCTAGATCATATTGATCATATTTATACTTGCTTACGCCTACAGATAAGATGTACAAATTAGGTTTATAAACATCCTGATGGACTTTAATATTGCGCTTCACTTTAATTGAAACAGGTCTAGATTTTGAATATTTATTATGCGCAATGATCTCTACCACCTGGTCCTTTTCTAAGCTTATAAGCGCGATCCTTTTATTAAAACATTGCTCTCTTTCATTTTTTTTGTTGTTTTCAATACCCCTATCACCAACAATTCTTCCATTAAGTATTGTGTCTATTCTGGTTATTGGGCTGTTATTTTGACTCTCAACACAAAAAGAAATGTCAATATTATCACCTTCTGTTCTAATATATTGTTCTGACAGATTTTTCAAAATAATTTTTGGAGGCAGTCTCTGGGCAATATTTAGCTTCTCCGTCTTTCTAGTTTGTTTGGCTTTAGAAATTGCCAATTCCTCACTACCCAGTTTCCAAGTCAATTTTATGATGTCTGGTCGATATAATAAGTCATATAATTGAGATACTGTAACAAATTCAGAGGCCTTTCCTTTACCCTTGTTAATATGAAATCCAATATATTTATCACCTTCTTTGCTAGCGGCATAGTAACCAGACTCAGTCCACACAACCCACTCTCCATATTTGTCAAAGAAAAACGAAAGCACGGGGTTGATATAAAATTTATTGGCTTTAATATTGTCTAAATTCCACAACTTAATAGTTTGATCACCCGAACCAGAAAGTAGGTAGTTTTTATGCGTAGATATGGACCAAACATCTCCACCAGAATGGCCTTGAAATTTTGCAATTTGTTCCCCTTGGAGATTGTAAGCAGAAATTACACCAGTAGATCCAGATGAAATAATGGTGCCGTCATGCATAAAACCATAACTTAAATGGCGATATCCCGTCGTACCGTCTCTAATAATTGTTGCAACCTCTTTATCATTCTTTTTAATTATAAGGGCTCCTGATATTTGCCCATTCATAGCTCGATGAGATAAAGACCATTCTTCCCACTCAACAGGGAGATTTGAATCAATATTCTTTGGAACACCAGAAGTAAGGTTGTTTAAATTCAAAAAATCCTTAAGTCTAGTCTTTTCATTAATGCTTGACATTAAATCATTACCCCAACCAATCCCTTTACCGTCCAATCCTGTCGACCAAATTCTTTGCCCAGAGCTATTAATTTGGCCTGTTACTCTAGAAGTCTCAATATCCCAAAAATAGATATCATTAGTAGAGCCACCAGCAGTAATAGCAATCCCATTATTAAGAAATGCTACCGATCTTACAAGATCATCATGGGCACCGAATGTTGTTTTTATAGAATAATTATCATAACTGTCATAAACTATAGAAACATCGGAGGGTGTACGATAAGTGTACGAGAATCCAGATAATAAATATTGACCATTGGGGGAAAACTCCAACCCCAAAGGATTTGTATCACTATTAACTGTTTGTAATAAGTTTAAATTTAAATCAAAAATTAAGATTTTATTTAATGATCCAGTTACGGCTATATGTTTGCCATTTGTAGCAACAGACAGCAGTATATCTTGATGTTGATACTTTTTAACTGGGATATTGTCTTTCCATAATATCACTTGCCCGTCTTCACCTGCAGATATTATATTGCCACCTGGAAGTGTTTTTACTGCATAAACGTAACCTATGTGTTTTGAAAGGGTTTGGTACAAATTAAAGTCGTCGCCTGTGCTCCATACTTTAACTGTTTTATCAGTTGAGCCCGATACCAAGTATTTATTGTCATCGCTAAAACTTAAATCAAAAACTGTATTGCTATGTGACTCTAGCAGTTGTAAAATTTCCCCACTATAAAAATCATAAATACGAATATTTCCACATTTTCCCATGCACTGTTCATCAGTCCATCCCCCTACAGCTAACCAGCGACTATCAGAGCTAAGTGCGATAGCATTTATTCCTCCATAATTACCGTCTCCAATCTGACCAAGTATCTTTCTGACCTCTAGCTTTGTTTTAACGTCCCAGATACGAATAGTTTTATCGGTAGAAGCAGAAATAACGTGCTTATTATCTGGGGTCACAATTAAATCCCAAATAGCGCCAGTATGTGCCCCACTATCCACAACAAGAGTTGGCTGATTAACAAAAATATCGTTTGCCATTATTGACCTTGAAAACAAAAATATCAACAAGATCGCTTTAAAAAATAGTCTCATAAAATCAAAGTATATAGAAAAATTTATATTTAATTAACGCCAATAACTGAAAAAGGCGCCCAATATGAAGGATGTAACTTATACGCATCTTTAGAATTCTGCAATAGATCAAGCACTGCATTTCTGTGCTTATGCGCATAACTCCTGCCTTCATTAGAGGGCTTAAAGATGCGAGTGGTTATATCTACAGCAGAATCTGAGATTACTGACCAGTAAGACACTAGTAACGACCTGGCCCCTGCATTAAAAAAGGAGTTGGCTAGTCCAGATAATCCTTGTGAATTAGATTTACCAAAAGAAGAGGCCGTATTACATGCTGATAACAATACAATATCGGCGTCCAGATTAAGTCTGGAAATCTCACTTGCTGTCAGAAGGCCATCATTATTAGGATTATCCTCATCAACTGGCGTTAGTATTAAAGATGGCTCAACAATTCCTTCTATTTCGTTAGACACCAGCGCATGAGTGGCAAAAGAGATAACGCCGTATTGACTCAAGTCAATTGCTTGCAACTTCTTCTCCGTAGCATTTTCCCCAAAAATTAAATCAGACCTTGAGAAAGCCTTAGCAATCAAAGAGAGTTCTTTCTCTGTCTCTGGCAATGGACTCATCTCGCTTACAAACTTAGAAATTGAGCCTCGTGTATTAACATGTGTAATCAGTTGATTTTTGCTTACCTGGCCTGTAGTTCCAGTCAGGACTGGGTTTCCAATACCAATAAAACTGTCTTTTGAATCAGGCCCAGTATTAGAAAGTTTTGCGGACTCAATATATGAATAAATAGATGGAACTACAGAGATGGCGAACCTGTTTATCAGCCAATTGTTTTCGTTAGCGTTAAAAGTTGAAATATTAGTATGCGTCCCCACAATGCCTCTTACTGAAGAAGGGTTGATATAATTTAACTTTCTACTTGTGTTTGTACTCTGAGTGTCATTCAATATAGAAAACGGTATTCCAGATAATACTGAGTCTGGAGAAATAACCAACCTATTAATGCCTTTCAACTCTTGTTCAAATGGCCTTATTAATAAATCATATAATCTCGATGAGGACTCTAGTGGAAATTTCGAAGATCCCTTCTTATTAGGATCTAGAGAATATAACAATTTTTCAACATCAGCTTTAATAACATTAGATCCCGAACTTACATGATGCCTATAAATCCCATTTGATGTTACCAGCCAAACAAAAGATCTTTTATTTGAGATTAGCATGGTAAGCAGGGCGTCTTCTTTGTGGAGTGCGTCTATTACATCCTGGCCCGAACTAACAAATAAATTAATATCATTACTGTTAGCCCCTTGTTGAACAATCTTTTTCTTGATTAAGCCTGTCTCTTTATCAATAAGGCTTAGCTTGTTGTTGATATTTAAGACATAATTGTCGTCAGAGCCGACGTAAGAGAGCTTCCTCTTCATTATTGATTGTTTTTTCAGGTTTAAATTGTCCAGCTTATCGAGAAGCACAGCGGCGCTTTGCTTTATTTGACGTTTGTAAATTGATTTAACAAGGGCATCCGACGCTGTCAGTCCTGCTGACAGCTGCATTGTTTCAAACCCAAGATTTGGCAATGCCTTATTAGTTTTTTCTGATGAATATATGAATTCAGACAATATGTTTTTAACAGATTGTTTTTCTACATCGGTAATTTTTATACCTTTTTCTAGTCGATTATTAAAGTTATTTTTATATGCCTCAATAAGTGGTTTAGCTAATTCATATACATAATCAAATCTCTTGTTCTGCATAAAAATATTCATTGGCTTGGTAGCAGATACTAAATAACTAGATTGCACCTCGCCCAGCGTACTCAGATAATAAGAAGATCCTTTTTTTAATTTTTTGTAGGCGCTGTCATAATTCCCGTTAAGGAGGTCGATATATCCACCAACATGATTCGACATTGATTTTTCCATGCGATTAAAGAGCGGTTGAAGTAATTTTGGGTATTTTTTGTCTGTTTTTTTATACTTGTTAAAGAATCTTTCTGCCTCATCAGAGTCCCATTGATCAAGGTATCTTAGAGATATTTCAAGCATAATAAGGCCTGTAAGGTCTAGATTTTCTTCAGTCAGTCTGTCGTATCCAGACACTTTGTCAATATTGTTTATTAGAAAATCAACAGATTTCTGTTTTTCACCCTCTTTATTGTATATTGTTGACAGCCCGTTCATAGCTCGAAATCTGTCAAATATTTTACTATCAACATTATTAATAATCCCTAAATAAACTTCTTTAAGATTTTCAGGACCAGTCGACATAGATGAAATTATAATTTTTCTATCTGAATCGAACTTTTTGGAGTTGGTGCCAAGGTGTATATTTGAAGCTTTTCTGATTAAACTCTCTGACAACTCGTTCATGCCTTTCGCTTGATAGAAGTACGCAGCTGCCTGATAAATATAAACTTGCTCGTCTAAATTATATTTATAAGATTCGTAATCATCGGCAGACCGACTATCAAGTAACTCGACTGCTTTAAGGTTGTAACTTATCGCTTTATTAAAGTTAAAATAAGAGGGGCTATCAAAACCCATATAAATCCCTGACAGCTGAACATTTGCCCCTATGTTTTTATTGGCAGCCTTTTCCAACCAAAAAATAGCCTTCTCAATATCATTTTTAGGAAAGTCTTTATTTAAGTATATTGTTGCTAATTCCACTTGCCGTTCAGAGTTTCCAGAATTAGCCAGCTCTTCCATTCTTAACAATGCCTTGGAAATAATATCGTCTGTAAATAAATTATGCTTTAGCTGAATTTCGAATATTTGAAATAATAAATCGTCTTTTTGGTTGGAGCTGGTGCTTTTGTGATTCATCTTATATTTAAGAAGATCTATACTCATTTTTTTATTCTTTTTAGTGCCGATACCTTCTTCATAGGCATACGCTAGAGAGCCAATATTCCAAACAACTCCTTTTTCATGTGCCTCTTTTAAAAGCTCAAAACCTTTCTCTGGATTGAAAAGTTTATTCTTAGCTCCTAGTGAGTCTTCTTCAAAAAGATACATACCGCCAAGGTGTGCTATCGCTTGAATATCACCATGTTCAATGGCTTTCTCAAACCAATATTCAGCCCTTTTATCGTCTCTAATAATACCTATTTTTCTATGAGTTCCATACAACCCTCCCAATGCCGTCATTGATGATGCGTCCCCTTTATTTGCGGCCATCTCGTATAAAATTGCTGCGTCTTTAATATTGTCTTTTTTAAATCTAAGGTCGCCCGCAATCACTGCCAATTCAAGGGCGCTAAGACTTGGCAATAGTTCGTCAAAAACAAATGGTCTTGACACGTTCGAAATATCGGTTAAATCCTTGTTATAAAAATAAATCTTTGCCAATTCAAGTTTGTACAATGATTCAGGGTTATTTTTATAATCTTTGTAAAGCCAAAATGCTGCTTTCTCTAAGTCGATATCTATACCATTACCTTCCATATAACTAGTACCTGTTTTTGCGTAGGAGAATGCATACCCTGCTTTAGCAGATTTCAAATACCATTCAAACGCTTTTCTCTCGTCCCGTTGTACGCCCATTCCTTTTTCATATGTAATAGCTAAATTATACATCGCTGCGCCACTACCAAGATTTGCAGCCTTTACAAACAAATCGATTGCTCTCTCTAAATCTTGTTCAACTCCGTACCCATTTTGATACAGAGTCCCAAGGTTTCTTATGGCCATCACATTGCCTTTTTTAGAAGCTTTCTTATACCATTCAAATGCTTTTATATAATCCTGCTCTATACCTTCAGCATTTTGAAACATGAATCCAACTTGTGTCTGTGCAGGTGTATTTCCAAGCTCTGCCGATCTTAAATACCATTCAAATGCTTTTTCTTGATCATTAGAAACTCCCTGACCAAAATTGTAAAGATCAGCTATATTTAGGGCTGCGATGTTCTTGATATATTTTTCTTCTGAAGAGTTAAAGGTATCAAGAAATAGATTTAAAGCCTTTTTATGATTTTTCTTAACCCCATAACCTTTTTTGTATATTTCTGCAAATACTAGTTTTCCATACTCTGAGCCATTATCAATGGATTTTTTTGACCAATAAAGGGCTTTTTTATAATCTTTATCAATACCTACGCCATTCATGTATGCAAATGCAATATTCGCTTGTGAACTAGCATTGCCTTGATTTGCACCCTTAAAATACCATTTACTTGATTCTACAAGGTCTTTTTTCACACCAATTCCAATTGCATATATAACACCTAATTCATCGCTAGCATTCCCATAGCCATTGTTGGCAGATAATTTCAGATACCTTAAGGCAGAGTCAAAATCATAATAATCAGAAGATCGATCAGAAAATATCGAATACAAAACAAAGCTTGACTGCGGAACGCCTAATTCAGATCCTTTCTTAAACCAATCGATAGATTTCTCGATGTTTATATCTACATCTTCTCCTTTAAAATACAGAGTACCCATATCATGTGCTGCAGATGGATGGCCAAAATCGGCTGCAAGTTTTATTAACTTTGGGGCAAGATCTAAATTTTTATCTACAATTTTTCCTTTGTAGAACATTAATCCAGTTTGATATACTGCATCAATATTTCCATTTTCAATTGCTTTCTCATACCACGTCAAAGCAAGCTCACCATTAGGGTTTCCTATGGTCCCATATTGATAATACCTTCCCATATTATATTGAGATATAAGCACACCCTGAATAGCTGCATCACAAACAAGCCTAAAGGCTTGATTTGGATCCTGTTCTACCGCTTGTCCATATTCATANGTCATTATCTGACGACTTTTTATACCAAAATAAAGCCTCATTCTGGTCAACTTCAACACCATTACCAAGTGAATATGCTTTAGCTACATAGTACTGATATTTTGGATCTCCACTTTTAGCCTTCGAAAGCCACACTGGAAATATTTCTTGATAACTGTCTTGCTGGTATCCCAGTAGATCATCAGACCAATCCTTATTCTGAACTTTGTTGATATCACAAGATAATTCCAACAAATCTGTCTCCGCAAAGATCAATTGAGACATTAAAAGAAAAATTGAAAATAAGGTATTTTTCATAACAACAATGGGCTACTTAAAATCTTCGTACCTATCTACTGTTCCATCTTCGTCATCATCATAACCAATAACACCGATGCCATCACCATCTTCATTGCTATATAGGTGTGTATCCACTTTACCATTATTGTCTTCATCTAGTGCCATTTCATCCCAAGAACCATCCTCATTGTCATCATAAATTATAATTCTGGCTTTCTTTTTATCCTCTAGGATAATGACAGTCATTTCTACAGCACCATTCTTGTCATCATCGATACTAATTTTAAAATCTTTTGACCCTTCTTTTGTATAGTCAACAATCTCTACCGACACAACATTAACACCCAATTCCTCAGATAACTTTTCTAATTTATCCTTATTTTTTATTGCCTTGTCTTTATTTTTGGATTTCCTCTTCTTTTTGGATATCTTTTTCTTTTTGACCTTAACATCACCCTTTTGCTTAAGGAATGCACGAACATCTTCAGCAGAAATTGCGTAATTGGCACTAGCATAATCAGGAGATGATGATGAATTCACGCCAACAATCTTTCCATCATTATTCAACAATGGCCCCCCTGAATTTCCAGGGTTGAGAGGTGTTTGAGATTGAATCATTAACGCAACTTTGTGAGTAGTGTCTTTGTAGCTCCATCTGTCATCATAATTCAGTTGACTTATATAACCTTTTGTGTAGGTCCAATCAGCTCCTCCTTTGGGGTGTCCAATAGCATGCACATCTTGGCCTATCTCTGGTTTTTTATTTGAAATTGACAAAGGGTGTGCATTCTCAGGCGTACTTTGTAACCTTATCAAAGCCAAGTCTGCCTCTCCATTGATCTTTATAACATTTCCAAACAAAAAATCATCTTTTGTAATTTTGTTTCTATTTTTTGGCATAAAGACAATACCAGTTTTCTTCGAATTTTTAACAACATGCCAGTTGGTCAAAATAAGTCCGTCTTTCGAAATAAGTGAACCAGATCCAGATCCAGTTTTTGTAAATACTTTTACAACTGCTGGAGCAGCCTTTTTAAATACGTGAACCTCCTTAATCCCTCTGGTTTTTATTGGGGTATTTGAAAAGCTAACAAGCTTATTTATGATTCCACTTACTGGTACCTCATTTTTAGGAAGTTTGTTAGTCACTCCTGTATGCAAAGCATTGAAATCTACATTGCTAGCACTCGCTCCTTTTTTAGTTACTATCTGCATACCTCTGATAAAAGTCTTTTTATCTATGTGTTTAATAATTGACCTCTTAACAATAGTGCCGTCAAACATTTTAGAATCCCACTTGTTTTTCTTAATATTGTAAGAAAGACTGTTTATATCTAGTGGGGTAATAGACCCAACCACAATTAATGTTTCAACCCCTACCTTGTCATCTAATTTATACCAGTGGTCATCGGCGGGCAATTTAAATGATGTATTGTTAAGCTTATATCCAGAATTAAGCACCGTTAACTCATTTGATGAATTTAATAAGAATGAATATATATGCTGAGCTGAATTTACTTTAATTTCTAGCTGGAAACTATCCCCTGAAAATAACGCACTGTTACCCTCAACTATTCTTAAATTACCATTGTGTAATCCATTAACTGTAAGGTCTATTTGTTCCTGGGCAGTATGAGATACACTTGTAATCGTTATGACTACAACAAAAAATAATCTTTTTAATAAAATTAACATTTACAACTCCTTAATTCATTAGTAGTACATAAGACACATAATACACCGGACGTATAATTGTGAGCTTAATATATGGTATATTTTGGCCTTCTCAATCATCTAACGGAATAAACACGAAAATTATTCGTTATTAGTAATGAGTATCTTTGGAAATAACTTAAAAGAAATGTATCCTGATATTAGGCGTGTAGCTTTGAAGCTCACTAAATACAACGATGCAAACGCAGACGATCTTGTGCAAGAAACTTTACTAAAAGCTTTTGAAAAACAAGAATTATACAAAAGTGGTAATTTAACTGGGTGGGTTGTAACCATTATGAAAAACCTATTTATTGATCATGTAAGAAAACTAAAAGATAAAACATTTGTAGATATAGAAGACGAAATACTTGTCAGCATTGATGACGATAAATACCTGGATGTTGCCGATACAAACTCTGCTCTACAAAGACTTGGAAAAAAATGTCAGAAAATATTATTATTAATAGCTGAAGAATACAAGTATTCCGAGATCTCAGAACGCTTATCGATCCCAATTGGTACGGTTATGAGTAGCTTATCCAGATGTAGAAAAGAGCTAAATAAAGAATTATATGGATAGTAAAGATACAAAATATGATGATATAACGTTGATGCAATACGCGGATGGCGAATTGGATGATTCTACACGTCTACGTCTAGAAAAAGACCTAGCAAACAACAAGGAGTTGCAAGGCAGGCTTGCAATCTTTGCAC
>LWDU01043240.1_pt1 | contig 10755 bp, 10 predicted proteins | sample 727161 | NCBI WGS metagenome assembly LWDU01 (sample SAMN04566230, study PRJNA314399) | hydrothermal vent metagenome | isolation source: deep sea hydrothermal plume seawater | place: Mexico: Gulf of California, Guaymas Basin | collected 2004-07-11 | reverse complement strand
CCGGGTTCGCCTTTGGACTCGGCATCGAACGGATCTCAATGTTGAAATACGGCATCAACGACATCCGCTTGTTTTTTGAAAACGATCTGCGTTTCCTCAAACAATTCTAACCCTCTAGGAAGGGAAGGAAGTGGTAATGAAGGTTTCCTGCATCCTGACCGAAGTTCCTTTTAATAAGTTATTTCCCGTCCTCATCGATGATTTGTTGTCACCTGATGGCTACTAACCCTATAGCGGCTGGCCGACACCCCTCTAGCACAATTACGTTGTTGTTAGAAGACGAAATCATTATTTAGTGGCTCTACGCCTAGTGGACCGACTACTAAATCTCCTTATTGCTATCGGCTACTTCGCTATTTCAGGAATCGGTATTCTCTATTTTCTCATTAATGAAAAATTTGAGTGGATTCCAGAAACTGCCATTGAACTCATGCGGGATAAAGATCTTATAGAACGACCCGAAGCCAAGCGATGCGCCGATTGCCATAAAGCAATTTATGACTCCTGGAAAAAAAGCCGGCACTCCATTTCCTGGACCAGTGAAACCTATCTTGAAGCATCTGAAAATCACACCAAAGAAAAATGTCTTGCCTGCCATATTCCAGAATCGGTCACCGGAGAAAAACCCCAACCTCGGCTGGATCGGCGTGATGAAGGTATTCATTGTATTTCCTGCCACTTCATCAATAACAAGATGAACGGACCTTACGACCTAGTCGCGCCTCCGCACCCCACTTACCGCAACTCAGAATATGTGCGATCAAGTTTCTGTGGTTCCTGTCATCAAAAGACCTATAAAGAATGGAAAACCACTACTACGGAAGATACTTGCCAGCATTGCCACATGCCCCGAGTTCGTGCCCGACTGACACAAAAATTCGGATTGAACCTGTTGCATAAAAAGAAATGGGTGGGGGATCATCGTTTCCTTCATGGTGAAATCAGTGAAAAAGACATTTTGATGGAAGCTTCCTTCCAAGAAAATTTTTTCAATGTGAGTCTTTTAAATAAAACAGTTCCGCATAATTTGCCGACCGCAGACAACGGCGACCCTAGGCTTTATCTCTACATTAAATTTTTTAACCACGCGGGAAAAACCGTGGATAACGCTAAAGAAATTATTGCTCCACAACAGGAAACCGCATTGCCTTACAAAATAAAATTACATTACCGGTACCGACTTTTTGATAAAATTGCCTATGCAGAAATTCAATTACAATATAAGCCCGCTTGGTCAAAAGAAAAAGAGCCAGTTTTAATAAAAACCGTGCATCAATAAAAATATTTCCTCTCGCTTAAGGATAACCCCGAATAAATTTAACCTGAATCCTTTCACTATTGGCAGTCACCTTCATTTTTATTTTCCCAGCCCAAGCTAAAGATATGATCGTGAAAAAGCCACCGGAACCTTTATCAAAATACTACCCACCTGAAAGCAAAGAATATAAATGAATTCAACAGATGCACAAAATGAGTACCCATTTTGGTAGCGTTTTTGTGAACCTCAAGGAATAAGATTTCGAAAATGTGGACAAACACGCCAACAAACTAGTGGAGGAATATTTTGATATTAAAGCGGCCGAAAAAATTTTTGAAGCTTCCAAAACCCACAACATCGCCAAAGTAGGGAAGGCCTCAGGTCCTTTAAGCAAGACCTGCAGCAAATGTCACGCCGAACTGAAAATCTCGGTCTGGACTAAATTTCATTGGCCCAGTTTCCACAAGATTAAAGTCATCGGTCCTATCAGCAAAAAGGAAATGGCTTTCAATGATTATATGGATAAAAATTCCTCTTCCTTCAAAGGAGTACAGTTAATTTTTGGGAAGGACAATATGACCGTTCTGCTAAATCCTTGAGAATTTTTAAGTCGCGGTATATGGAGTTAAAATCCACCTGCTCTAAATACCATACCACCGAAGGTATTAAAATATTTTATGTTAGGAAAATTATAGACCTTGCATTTTAGGGCCTCACCAGAGAACTCAATGCGGAAAAACCCAACCCCAGATAGTTCTAATAAAATATCGGTCTGCCGGAAAAACCTGGATGCAAATATTGTCATTTAACCCACCGCACCTATTCTTTTATTCATAAAATTTGGGAGGAAAAATAATTTGACGGGTATTTTTATATTTTTGGTGGGACTCACCTTAAATGAGCTTGCAAAACTAATCCTTCAACGAGATAGTAAAGTAGTCTTATACGATTCCAACTTGCATGCCAGTATCACTAAGAAAATCAGAGGCACAGGAAGTTTGCACCAAGAATACTTCTTGAAATATTGCTTAATATTTTCATGCTTTCTGGAGTCAATATCGGTAGGGTAAGAAACACTACTTCCATCACCAGCATAAACAATACCGTACTTAACAAACTAAGCCCTACATTGCTTGAAACAGATTTTATTTTTACCTGTATGAGTTTTAAAAATTGATAGGAATTATTTAATCAATTCTTGATCAAAAAAGTTGATCGACATTCCAACATCAAGAACCAGCCCTTGTGCGTTGATGCCACTGGAACACTTGCTTAATAAAAACACTGCTGCATTGGCCGCTTCTTGAGTGGTCAGACCTTTTTTTCGCAAGGTTGCCTTCTCGGCATACAGGTAGGAATCTATATAACCCGGTATGCCTGCAGAGGCCGATGTCTTGAGCAAACCAGGGTTGATGGAATTAAATCGGACTTGTGAAAATGCACTGAATGATTTTGCTAGGAAACAAAGAGAAGAATCGAGTGCCGCCTTAACCGGAGCCATGTAACCATAGTTTTCTGCCGCCATCCGCGTGGTCGAAATCGATACGGCAACAACCGATGCCCGTTGATCGAACAAATTCTTAAGGGCATTGGCAAGACTGACCAAGGAAAAACAACTGATATCGATGGACTGGAGAAAGTCCTTTTTTACTGTTTCATGAAAAGGTTTCCAACCTTTGGAATAATTTGCGAATGCTATGGAGTGAACCAGTCCATGTAAAACTTTAAGGTGTTGGCCAACCTCAGACTTTAAGGCTTCAATATCTTCCTCTTTTTCTACATCACAAATGATGACCCTTTTACCCGCCAAAAGCTTTTCTAATGATTTCTTGCGGTCTGCGGAACGAACACTGTAAATAACATTAGCACCTTCTTCTTCCAACGTTTTCGCGATATGCCAGGCAACACTTTTTCTGTTTGCTACTCCAGTCACAAGGAAATTTTTATTTTCCAAGTCGAGAAAACTCATCTTGTTTTCTCAATCAGCATGGCAGAGAACTCTAAAGTGACCGCTATCTTACCATTGACAGATGCTTTACCTGACATATAAGCGGCAGTACTGACAAGGTCTTTTAGGGTCACCTCAATTTTCATCGTGTCTCCGGGATAAACCGCATGCTTGAGTTTGATATTATTGACCCGGGTAAGAACCGGAATCCGGCTTTCAGTGGCAATACGTTTTCCCATCATGATGGCTCCGGCCTGAAAAATAGATTCAAAGATCAATACTCCAGGCATGATAGGACTCCCAGGATAATGCCCAGCAAAAAACGGTTCGTTCGGGTCAATCTTTTTTAATGTTTTGATGGTGTCATCAGTTTCTTCAATCACACGATCGACAAACAAAAAAGGAGGACGGTGCGGAATATATTTAAGGAAGTCCTGTGACATTTTATAGCCCCCCGGTTACCTCTAACACGGATCCGGTAATGTAAGAAGATTCTTTTGAAGCCAGAAATAATACCGGATAAGTTACATCTTCCGGAGTACCAAAGCGCTTGAGGGGAACCTGTTTTTTATAAGCATCTCTTTGTTCATCGGGCAAGTCGGCAATGAAACTCGTTTCGATAAAACCTGGTGACACACAGTTGACCGTTATTTTTCTGCTAGCAACTTCTTTGGAAAGGGATTTCATAAAGGCTACTTGTCCCGCTTTTGACGCGGCGTAATTGGCCTGACCCGCTAAACCAAGTTTGCCTACGGGTGAGGTCAAAACAATGATACGACCATATTTTTGCCGCATCATATATTGCACCGCAAGTTTGCAAAGGTTAAAGGTACCCGTTAAGTTGGTATCGATGACATCGTTCCAAACATCTGTTTTCATCATACCAACGATGGAGTCAGAACGAATCCCTGAACTGATCACCACAACTTGAAAGTTGTCGTGTTTGGATTCCACCTCCCTATAAAATTTTTCTACCCCTTCGTAGTTGGCAACATCAAATTTATGGATATCAAGACATTCAGCGTAGGCAAAGTTAGATTCCTTAAACTTTTTAGCTTCTGCATCATTATTCCGGTATGTGGCAATGACTTTTGCTCCTGCATTGAGGAAAGCCTCAGATATGGCCCGACCTATACCGCGCGTACCCCCTGCAATTAATACCGTTTGGCCTTTAAAATCAAATTTCATCCACTCGGCGTGAGGCCAATTGATAAATACCCATAAAGGAAGCGGATATTTTTAGCCCTTTAATTATAGTTAACATAAATTTTCCTCAAGGAATTTTGGCACGATAGGTAGGAAGAATAGTCCTATCTTTAAACCGATGCTGTCACCAGCAAACCCGGACTCAATTGCCGCAGAAACTTGTCAGTTTCGTTAGCAACAATGACTCCATAATTCGCTGCCCCCAACCAACCTGACATGATGATCCCCACAGACCCCGCATGAAACAATCCGTTAATTTGTTTAGGAAGATCTCGACTTACTTTGAGTCCTTCAAACTTGGTTCCAAACGAAGTGCCCGAAGGGTGCAAGGTGTAACGTTTAAATGTTTTTGGTGTTGAGGCTTCTATATGATCCACTTTTTTGCGAATCCCCGGAACATATTTTTCCAGTGCATCGAGAGTGCTTTGCTCTAAATCATGTTTGTCTTTTTTGTATTGAGATTCGCTCAGTTTGGCCCAGTCCTGATAACGAGCATTGGTCGATGATACGATGGAGTATCGATTGGTTCCCGGCCGGATTTCCGGATAATAAAATGAAAATGTGCGGCTGGTGACGTCTTTGTTCAATATTTGTTCTGTACAATATTCGTCTGCCACAGACGAGAATAGTAGATCCCCCACATGCGGAATAGTTTCCCCTTTTTTAATCCCCATATAAACCTGGCAACTTGAATTATTGAGCCGGACTTTTTTAACCTCTTCAAGAAATTCGGAATTAAAATGTTCCTCGCCTGCTAAGTCTTCGATAGTGGTCAACAAGTTTGAATTGGAAAGGACAGACTTGCACAAGATGTCCTGCCCATTGATGCGAACTCCCTGTACCATTTTGTCTTCAATGTAAATTTTTTCGACCATACAATGAGTGCGAATGTCCACGCCATTTCGCAAAAGCTCCTGCTTCATTTCTTTGATCAGGTGATCGGTTCCCCCTTGGTAGGTGAAAACCCCTTTGTCCATGAAGTTGGAAAAAACGATTCCATAAGTCAAAGCAGGATCATCCAGAGTGGAACCATTGGCATAGGTGATCGGTTCCATGAGAAATCGCCAAACATCTGTACGACCAGGAAAATATTTTTCAAAAAGTTCGCGGGTGGTCATTATGAGGTCATCATAAAAATTCATGCCTCGGGCGGTCACAAAAAACTCATCGACCACTTCTTTTAAAATTCCAAAACGTTCGCGCAGGATATGGGTAAAATCTATCTTGTCGAAAGAAGTATTGACGGAAAACTGGGGATTGTCGAAACGTATATTTTTTAGCTGGATGACTCGTTTTGAAATATCCTGAGTCCAGTATTTTCGCAGGGTCTTAATCATCCCGTAGGGGAACCCATGCAGGGAGATATCCATAATATGGCCCCCCTTGCGTTTGAACCAGGTGGCCATGCCTCCCATATTGTAATGGTGTTCGGCCAGCAAAACCTTGTGACCCATTTTTGCCAGTAAATTAGCTGAGGTCATTCCCGCCAGACCGCTTCCAATCACTACCGTGTCGTAAGCCGACAAAACACCTTTTAACCAGTCTTTTTGTGGTTTATCCATTGATGTGATTGTTATTTTAAAAGATGGAGGTTAGCCATAGATATTCCGCTTAATGTGGCCCCTATGATACCCAAAAACCCCTGATCTGTCCCGCAAATATACAGATTATTGACTGAGGTTTTTCCATTTTTAATTTTCTGTGGCGACCCATATACAGCTCCATTTATATGGCCTGTATATTTTTTAATGGTCTTTGGCGTAAACGAGTCTAAAAATACCACATTATCGCGAAAATCAGGGAAAAATGCAAACAAAGCGTCCAACGCCCGCTCCCTCCATTCCTTCTTGGCGGAGATATAATCTTTTCTGGGCAAACAATCCCATCTCCCGAAACTCGCAAGATTGGTCAGCCTGATCAGCCCGTCATCAAGGGGTTCGGGAAATTTAAAGTTATTGCTACAACACAGAACCCCGCTTGATATATCGATTAAATCACCCGGAACCTTATAATTAAACCTGGGCTGAGTGGAAAAAAATACAATGCTCTTATCATAACCCAGGTCCCTGGGCTCCTTGTCCACCACAAAAAGGGACTCCATAAATGAAACCTGCCCTATTTTGCATTCTTCCAAGTCAAGAACCTTCGGTTGGCAGCAGCTCAGTGTTTCCACATATCCCATGGAAGAAAGTACCGCTTCAGTCTCTAATTCACCGTCTTTATCTAGGGTTACCGAATATACCGTTCCCTCTTTGGAATTGATAGTTTTAACCCCGTTCCCCATCCGCAATTCACCACCCAGACTCTTAAACTTATCAGCCATGAGATTCAGGATATAGTACATTCCCCCTTGAGGCTTGGAAAACCCTTCTACAAAAATGCTCTTGAACATGATGACAAATTGATAAAAATCCATATCTCCTTCACGTGCATTACCGTAATACATCAATGGGCAAAACAGCATATCAATCAGTATAGGGTCACTGATAAAGGACTCCAAAACAGGGCGGGACAAAAGACAGCCGCCTTCATTGAGATTCAGTTCGTCAAAGGAAAGGATCTTTTCAACCAATTTGTTGAATCCATCGATTTGATCTGGAAACTGTTCCGATACCTCTTGGCGCAAAAACTCAAAGTCATTAGTAAATCTAAGGGAATTTTCAGGAAAGCGTATCTCCGACACCTCCTGCTGGCACAGGCGAAAGTCATCGTGGCTGATACGTAATTGCTTGAGCAGCTTCCCCAAAGGGGAGGAACGGACTCCTTTGGGCGAATAATTGGTCATCGCATGGAGACCCACATCAAACCTGCGTTTTTTTCTTACATAAAAAGAATTCAGACCGCCGATCTCTACATGTTTTTCAACAATACAAACTTTTTTATCGAACATGGCTAAGCGAATGCCGGCAGCCAATCCCGATAAACCCGCACCGATAATTATAGTTTCGTAACGCATAAACCAATTATACCACTGGGTATGGGGCCAATGGGCACATGATGTTCATCGTTCGTGCTCAGTTGCAACCCCTGGCAGGAGATTCAATAAATTTAAAGGAACTTTTATGTAATTTAAAATCAATAAAGGCGGGAGTGAAAAACTAACTGGCCATAGACCGGTCTTTTAATAATGGGGTGAGATAAGAAACACAACCGGCCATCGTTGCTAAATGCTCGTAATCCTTTTCTGGCACTTCAATGTTGAAGCGTTTTCTGAGCTCCATAACAATATCAAGAAAATCCATGGAATCCAGATCAATCTGATCTCTCAACTTGGTGTTGTCATCAATGGAACTAATATCCTCATCCGGAGCAATATCGGCAAGAATATTAAGAATAATCTGTCTTACATCTTCAATCGTCATTACTGTACTCTCCAAAATCTCCAATAACCTTGATTTTAGTAGAAGATAGGGCAAATTTCAATAATAATCTTGCAGGAAATAAAGATGAAAAACTCCCTCAACCTCCTTTATTCAGGAGAAGACGGTCAAAGTATTGCGCTTAAGTATCCCAACAGCTTTATGGGTAATGCCGTGCTGACCTCACGCCTAATAGCGTTTTACAATCAAAACGGAGTTGATGCCGAACATACCGAAGGAGTTGTTCATGATGTAATCCACAGAGGGGAGTTTTTCTGGGGTATTGACAACCAGGTTATTCAAGGCGCATTTTGGGTCGAGATCATCGATGTTGATAGTGGGGTGGACCATGAGGTCATCGAAAGAGGGCAGATTACCGGAAAGTTCCAACGTTCCTGCTGCACCCATAGTATGTCCTATAAAACTTTTTGTATTATTGATACGTGTCTTGCTGTTATCGCCAAATACTTCGCGCAGGGCTTTGGCTTCCTGAATGTCGCCCATTTGTGTTGCTGTTGCGTGTGCGTTGAGGATATCAATGTCATTTGGCTTGAGTCCAGCTCGGTCCAACGCCATACGTATACACTGGGCCTGTCTACCCGGGTCTGGCAGAATGAAATCGACCGCATCAGAGTTGATGGCATAACCGACAATTTCACCATATATTTTTGCGCCACGTTTTTGCGCATCCGATAGCCGTTCCAGAGTGTAGACGCACCCGCCTTCTGAACAAACGATTCCGTTACGATTTTTATCAAACGGACGGCTGGCTTTGGTAGGGTCTTCATGTGTAGCCAATGCGCCCTCACTTTTAAAACTGGCAAAAATACCGAAGGTATGAATACTTTCCGACACCCCGCCTGCAAAAGCGAGATCAACCTCGCCCAGTTTTAACATTTGTAAGCCTTGAATAACACCCATATTGCCAGCAGCGCAGGCCGCCCCAATGGTGTAATGCGGACCAGTGATTTTCATATTTAAAGTCACTTCGCCCGCCGGATTGTTAGACACGGTGCGAGGATTATGATGATGCGACCAGAACTTGGTGTCAAAGTTATACTGACTGATATTATAGACCTCGTTCTCGGTCTCAACATTGCCATGCTCGGTCACCCCGAGATAGACCCCCACTCTGGATCGGTCAATCGTTTCCAGATCAATTCCAGCATCGGCAACGGCTTCACGCGAGCAATATATGGCAACCGATCCTACCCGGGTGCCACGGCGGCGTTCTTTTTTCTTTTGGTATTTTTGTTCATCAAAATCACAGACCCCGGCAAAAACCTTTCCCATATACCGGGTCTCAAAATGTTGCACCCCTGAAACGCCATTTAGCAGATTTTGACGAAATTCTTTTAGGTTGTTACCATTAGGCGAAGTCAACCCAATTCCTGTGATTACAATACGTTCACTCAGATCAGTCATTTTTTACCAGTAAAGCGACCGCATACGCAACGACGCCTTCTTCACGCCCGGCAAAACCGAGTTTTTCAGTAGTGGTAGCTTTAATATTTATCCGGCCCGTTTCAACACCGAGAACGGAAGCAATATTCTTTTTCATTTCTTTAAAATAAGGTGCCAACTTGGGTTTCTGTGCCACAATCACCGAGTCAGTGTTGGCAACCTCGAAACCTTTTTCTCGGACCATTCGCATGACCTCTTTTAATAATAGCAGGCTAGAGATACCTGCCCACTTCGGGTCCGTATCTGGGAAGTATGCACCTATATCTCCAACTCCCAAAGCGCCCAACAAGGCATCACATAGAGCATGGACCAGGGCATCAGCATCTGAGTGCCCATACAGTCCCATCGAATGTGGAATATCCATCAACCAGACGATGCACATCATAACCATTGCCAATGCGAATATTAGGTAAATTCATTTTTTAAATAATAACCCTCCTTAATCAGGGGGAACCGGACAAAAGCAATCTAGACCGAGAAAACTATTTGTTCGCTCAATAAAGTTTTTGCTCCTTGGTCCCACGCCTAGTAGCTAATGGGCAACGGTTATAAGTTTTGTAGTTTCTTCACGCGCCCAGAGGTGGAACCGGACGATGATTGTACATAACCATGCGAATGATTTCTGAAATATCTTTATAAGTGATCAGTTCATCGAGGAATGCCCGCACCGCTATTTCATTTGCAGCATTGAGCACAGCTGGTATTGTCTGGCCCGTCTCTATAGCATCCATAGCCAATTTCAGGCAGGGAAATCTATCAAAATCAGGGGCTTCAAAAGTCAGGTTTCCTATTGAACTTAAATCCAGAGAAGGCAGGTCACTTTCGTATCGATCTGGGTAAGTCAGCGCATAAGTAATGGGCACTCGCATATCTGGAATTCCCATCTGTGCAATGATCGATGTATCGACAAACTCGATCATCGAGTGAATAATACTCTGCGCGTGAACAATTATTTCGACAGGAATCTCCGTACCAAACAACCATTTGGCTTCTATATATTCAAGGCCTTTATTCATCATGGTGGAGGAGTCGATGGTGATTTTGGCCCCCATACTCCAGTTAGGATGGTTGAGCGCATCTTTGACCGTCACACTCTCCATCTGTTTGAGTGTGAAGTTTCTAAAAGGTCCGCCGGAAGCGGTCAATATAATCTTCTTGATACGTTCGGTTTTTTCCCCGTTTAAAGCTTGGAATATGGCACTGTGTTCGCTATCAATCGGGATGATTTGGGTATTGTTGCGGGCGGCTTCTTTTAGAACCAGCTCACCTGCTATCACAAGGGTTTCCTTATTGGCCAGCGCCAGATTTTTACCGGCTTTGATTGCCGCAATAGCGGGGAGTAATCCGGCACTTCCAACCACACCGGAAACAACCATGTCAGCATCGGGAAATGAAGCGATAGAAATTGTGCCCTCCTGACCAGAAACAATTTCCACATCTAAATCACCGACAAGTTCCTTCAACACATCCACTTTGGTAGAGTCGTACAGGGCTGCCAGTGCTGGTTTAAATTTTCGTAT